>Ga0136846_1213361_pt1 | contig 14830 bp, 11 predicted proteins | sample HopSoiMetagenom2_FD_96841 | JGI IMG/M metagenome (GOLD analysis project Ga0136846, IMG submission 96841) | Grasslands soil microbial communities from Hopland, California, USA - 2 Assembly 2016 (version 4) | ecosystem: Environmental > Terrestrial > Soil > Grasslands | place: USA: Hopland...
TGGCCGAAGCCATCGCCGTGAGTGGCGAAGAACAAGCCATCCCCGAGACCGCCGCAGTAGCCTGATAGAGCGCGCTGTTCCGGCTCGTTAGGATCTTGCGGTGCCCATCAGGAACTGCTTCCACGACCTCGTGTAAGGTCGCGATATCTCGGGCAAGCTTACACTGCTCGAATACTTCCCCCACATAATCCCCATCCCGGAGCAGCGCTCGGTGGCATAGCATTGTGCGGCACCGCCCCCCCTCAAACGGAGCGCTCATGCATCCGAGCCGATACGCCGCGGTCTTCCGCTCGTTGGCCTTCGTGGCGACTGCACTCTTGCCGGCTCGTCCGATGGCCCAGACACCGTCTCGATTGCTCGCGCAGTCGTACGCCGTCGATCCCCAGCATTCCACGATCGAGTTCGTGTCGCGTATCCTCGGCGCCGTGAAGGTGCGGGGGCGGTTCACGGACTATACTGCGACGATCGTCTACGACAGCGCGGCTCCCGAGCGGTCGTCGGTCAGCGCCATCATCAAGGTCGCCAGTCTCACCACAGACATGTCGTTTCGGGACAGACACCTCAAGAGCCCGGACTTCTTTGACGCCGAGCACTTTCCGACGATCGCGTTCGAGAGTGATCGTGTCGACCGCTCGGCTGATGGCCTCGTTATGCATGGCACGCTGACGCTCCACGGCGTTAGTCGCCCCATCACGATGCCCGTCCGCGTCGTTCTACCGCCGGAAGTCACGCCCAACACTGGACAGGCCGGGACGGCGTTCGAGGCGCAACTCCGCATCAATCGCCAGGATTTCGGCATCGCCGGTACCAACAAGTTCAATCCGGATTACGATCCCGCGACGACCGTGCTGAGCGACAGCGTCGACGTCATTCTCGAGCTCAGGGCGCAACGTGATGGTTTTCTGAACCGGCGTTTTACGGGCCAGACGCCTCCCTCGATCGCCGACACGGTCGGCAAGGTCCTCGTCGCGAATGGTGTGCAGTCGGCCGTCAAAGTGTACAAAGCGCTTCGCGCGACACAGCCGGGCGCGTACAACTTCAAGTCGTGGCAGCTCGACGCGCTCGCTCGGTGGACCCTCGCGCAAGGTCGCCCGCGCGACGCACTCGAGCTCTTCAAGCTCAATGCCGAGGTATTCCCGGCGTCGAGCGGTGTGGCACAAGGCGTCGCCGAGGGTTATGCGCAGCTCGATGATCGCGAGCACGCGCTGTTGGCGTACGGGCGCGCCCTCCGGCTCGACTCCACGAACACCGATGCTCGCGAGATGATTCGTCGGCTCAAGCAGTAGGGCATCATCGCCGTTGGCTGTAACCGATCCCTACTCGGCCCGCATTGCGTCTCGCGGGTCCACTCGCGCTGAGCGTACTACGGGTGCCACCGATGCCACGATCAGCGCGCCGATGAGGAGCGCCGCGGTCTGACTGTAAATCCTCGGCTCGAGCGGCTGCACACCGTACAGGACGCTCGCAATTGCGCGACTCGCCGGGAACGCGAGTACGCTTCCGAGGACGATGCCAACGCCTCCGAGCCGCACCGCCTGACGTGCGACGATCCCGAGAAGCGAAGGAATGTCCGCGCCGAGAGCGCGGCGGATCGCGAACTCGCGCGAGCGCTGGGCGACGCTGAGCGCGAGCGTCCCGTAGACGCCGATCGCGGCAAGCAGGAGCGCGCTCGCGGCGAAGGCGGTGAAGATCTGCGCCGTTAGGCGGCTCCGCGCTGTCGCGTCGCGCAGCTTGTTGCGCATGATCTGAACATTGGCCATCGCGTGCCCCGGCCCCGCCGCGCGCACGGCGTTCCGAATCGACGGTGCAAAGGATGCCGGATCGCCGCTCACTCGCACGAACAAACCACCGCGCGCACCGCGGAACGGAACGTACATCGCCGGCTCGGGCGGCCGCTCCAGATCGCCGTACCGCGCATCGTCGACGATGCCCACGACGTCGATCGGCGACGGCTCGCCGCCAATCGGTGTCGTGAGCGGATCATCATTGCCCCAGATCTCCCGCGCCGCCGCTCGATTGACAATCGCGACTCGGCGGCGCTGCGCGACCTCGTCCTCCGTGAAGAAGCGACCACGGATGAGCGGTGTGCCGAGGACCCGAAAGTACGTCGGCGACACACGTCGATAGGCGACGCGGCCAGCACCACCGTGTCCGACCGGCGTGATTGACGTGCCGTCGCAGTGATCGCCGATCGGCGCGCAGTCACCGGCGCCGACGGTCTGAACCCCTGGCAACGCACCGACGCGCTCGATGATCTCGCGCCAGAGAGCCACCGCCGAGTCCCGCGCGACGCGACCAGGGTCGAGGGTGATCTTGACGCTCAGCAACCCCTCGGTGCGATAGCCGAGCGGCGTCGCGAGGGTCCGTTGGAGGCTCGCTAGGGTCAGGCCGGAGACGACGAGCAGCACCACCGCGAGCGCCACCTGAATCATGACCAATCCGCCGCGCAGGAAGGTAGGCTGCCGCGCAACGATGGTCGTGACGCCTTGTCGCAGGGCGTCGAACTGCAGCGCTCCGGTGACGCGACTCGCGACGACTCCGCCGAGTGTGAGTCCAACCACGAGAGCGGCGCCTAACGCGAACAAGATCGTGGCGGCGCCGACGTGCACGCCGGCGAAGCTCACGCGCGTGAAGTCGAGGCCCGAACCGACGGCCACGGGTGCGGCGACTGGGAGCGTCGTGGCGAGCACACGCACGGCGGCGATGGCGAGCCCGATACCGATGACCGCACCCAACACCGAAACGATCAGCGTCTCGGTCACGATTTGACGAGCGACGCGGCCGCGTCCCGCGCCGAGTGCGAGTCGGATTGCGAACTCCACCTGCCGCCCCGCACTGCGCGTGAGGAAGAGCGTAGTGAGATTGACGGAGACGATAAGCAGCACCAGTACCGCGGCGACGGAGAGGAGCTCCAATGACTGACGGATAGCGGGATTGACGCGTCGCTCGTCGAAGCTGTAGGCTGCCGCGCCCCAGCGGCCGTCATCGTCGGGGAATGTCGCGTCGAGCTGGACACCGAGCGCCGCGACCTCCTGCTTCGCCGACGCGATGGTCGCACCCGGCGCGAGACGACTGACGAGTTGGAGGTTGTGCGCGCCAGGCGCGGTAAGGCTCGCCGCATCGCGCGTATCGACCGCGGGCAACCAGAGCTGAGCGTCGCCACTCAGGCCTGTGAACGAGGGCGGCATCACGCCGATGATCGTGTGCTTCACTCCGGCGACGATCGCGACCTCACCGATCACATCTCGCCTCGCTCCGAATCGGTTGCGCCAGAGCGCGTCGCTCACGATCGTCACCGCCGACGGGCCGCCGACGCGATCTTCCTCCGCCGAGAAGACACGGCCCAACTGCGGCGTAGCGCCTAACAACGCGAAGTATGCGGCGCTCACCGCTTCGCCTGGCAAGCGCTGGGCACCGTCGCCCCAGGTCGCGATGACTGTCTCGGGACTGTAGAGCGACAGCGACGCGAACGACCGCTGATGATCGCGCAGGAAAACAAACTTGGGATAGGACCACGTCATGTCGATCATGTCGCCCGGGGCCTGTCGCGGCATGCGGAGCGACAGCGACATGAGCCGCGACGGGTCGCGATACGGCAGGCCCGCGATGAGGGCCGCGTTTACAACTGTGTAAATGGCCGTGCCCGCACCGAGGCCAATGGCGAGCGAGGCGAGCGCGGTGATCGCGAACCAGGGCCGAGCGACGAGGCCGCGCAGTGCATAACGACAATCGCCGGCGAACTGCTCGAGGAAGCGGCCCGATCGCACCTCGGCGGTGTCGTCGCGCGACCGGGCTATTCCTCCCAACTCCAGAGCGGCGACGCGCGCTGCGGTTGCCGGGTCCATTCCTTCTTTGATGTGCTTCCGCGTCTGACGCTCGATGTGATCCGCGAGCTCGGCTCGTGTCTCCTCGTCGGCGGCCTGGCGATTGAGAGCGGTGCGCAGGCGAAAGCGCAGTCCGAGCCAGAACGACATCATCCCTCCGTGCGCAGGATGAGATCGATCCCGCGGGTGGAACGCGCCCAATCGCGCTGCTCGGCGGCGAGGCGCTTCGCTCCGGCCCGCGTGAGGAGGTAGTACTTGGCGCGCCGGTTGTTCTCCGACGCGCGCCACTCCGCGGTCACCCAACCCTTCTGCTGCAGTCGCTCGAGAACGGGGTAGAGCGTTCCCTGATTTACGCGGAAGGTGTCGCGCGAGAGCTGTTGGATGCGGTCACCGATTCCCCAGCCGTGCATCGGTGCGAGCGACAACGTCTTGAGGACCAGCATCTCGAGGGTGCCAGGAACGAGAGCCAGATGCTCTTCGGACATGCCGTCACCTTTGGGTTACCCAAAGGACAGTACGCCTCCCGCAGCCGCGGCACAAGTGGGGCGCGAGGTCGACGCCAACCGCATCAACCGCTCGTCACCGCCGGCGACGCGGCACCCACGATGGAGCCCCTTCCTCCGTCGAGTTGTCGGTCAGGATGCGCACATCGGAGCCGTCGGCACGCATCACTGCAACTTCTCCATACGGCTGGAAGGTCGTCGAGAGCAGGAGCTGCACCGCTTCGTCCTTGAACCCCTGTCGGGCCGTCGCAAAAGCGATCCACTCGCCGTCCGGAGAGAACGACGGATGCGCGTCATTGCCCGGCGACTTCGTCAGGCGCTCGAGGCCGGTCCCGTCGGGGTGGATGCGATAGATCTCGTAGTCGTCGTCGCGCTTACTGGTGAACGCAATCCAGTCGCCGCGAGGTGACCACGTCGGGAAGGTATCGAAGTCGGACCCGGTCTCGAGCTTGCGCGTTGCTCCGGTCGCGACGTCGAGGACGTAGAGATTCCGCTTTACGCCGCTCGCCCTCCGGAATACCACCTGTTGCCCGTTAGGCGACCAGCTCGGCATGCCGGCGTTGACGCTGTCCCTCGTTAGGCCTGTCAATCCGCCGCCGTCAACGTGAACGGTCATCAGCCACGCGGGCTGGATCTGCGCGCGCTGGAAGAAGCCGCCCGTGCCGAAGGCGATCGCGTCGCCGTTAGGCGACCAGGCCGGCCCGGTCATGTCCTGCGTCAGTGGTCCCGCGTAGATCGCTCGGCGATCGGAGCCGTCCGTGTTCGCGACGATGAGCGTGCCATTGCGAACCGGTCCCGCGAAGTTCGTCAGCATGTAGACCATGCGATCGCCAGCGGGCGAGAACGATGATGCATCCGGTACGCGCAGGAGCCCGAAGCGGGGGTCCACGCTCGGCCACGATTGGAACGGGCGATCGCGATCGCCGCGCGGGTCCAGCTCACGATGAAAGACCATCATGCGGTGATCGGGCGACCAGTCCGGCGCCTCGAACTCGCCGGGGAGCGCCGCGTCGCCACCGGTGAATCGAAGACTGTCGCGAGAGACATACGCCACCTTGGTGGCGCTCAGCCATCGCGGGAATACCTTCAGCCCGCCACCCGTCGTCATCGTGTCTCGCGTGCCTGACGTCACGTCGACGGAGACGATCTGGGTCGTGCCCGCGCCGAGGATGAGGCCTCCTCCGCAGACCTGCTCGGGATCGCCGGTCCAGAACGCGAGCCGCGTCCCGTCCCCGGACCAGTGCGGCGTGCCTGCTGTCTCGTTAGGCGCGGTGACACGGCGAAGGCCGGAGCCGTCGGGACGCACGACGTAGACGCCAAGGTACTGTGGCGTCACGAACGGACCGGGCCCGGGTTTCGTCGTATTCGGGCACGACGTGCGCTCTGCGTCGCGATCCGACGAGAACGCGATCCATTCCCCGTTAGGCGACCAGGCGGGCCGGAAGTCGCCCGCCGGATGCGACGTGATGTTATGGAGCGTCCCGGTCGCGAGCTCCAGGACCCAGATGTCGGCCTGGCCGCTTCGGCTCGAGACAAACGCCAGCGATCTCCCGTCGGGCGAGAGGGTTCCCTGATCCGCGAACGCAAACCCATCCGTCAATGGCTCGAGCCCGGATCCGTCGGGATGTACGCGATAGATCCTCGCCGATCCGGCGCGGTGCGACGTGAAGACGATCCAGCGCCCATCGGCCGAGAAGGAGGCGTCGTAGTCGAGTGCCGGGCTAGGCACGAGAGGGCGAGCGTGCGACCCGTCACCATCGGCAATGAAGATGTCGGTGTTGTTGGGCGCGAAGCTCTTGAACGCGATCGTGTAGCTTGACGCTTCGGAGGACGAGTCGGCGCGCTGCCTAACACCGCTCACGCCGGAGAGGCAGGTGAGGCCAGCGACGAATAACCCCGTCGGAACGGATCGTGGCAGCCAGCTCGGCACGCAGAATCTCGGTTGCGATGGGACGAGCCGCTACGATACCGTGCGGCGGCGGACATCGCCAGTGATGCACCTGGTGACGCCATGGCAGGTGTACTCGTTTGGATCGGAGAACGCGTCCGCTACAAGGCCAACGTCACCAGGAGTCGTTTGTGAAGAAGCTGCTCATCATGACCGCCATCGCGTTGGTGGCACTCTTCGTCGTCGCGCCGCGGTTCGTGCGATGGACCAGCAATCGGCCGAACGTTGCCGTCGGCACCGCCGCGCTGCGCCTTGCCGTACTGCAGCGCACCTTCGCCGACAGCAACACCGTCGCCGACTCCAACGACGTTACGGCTATCGTCATGGACTGGAACATGGGCGGTAAAACCACCGCCACGCTCGTTGCCTACTCGGATGGGAAGACCAGTCTCTTTGTCAGTCCGGGCAAGGTCCTCGCCTCGGACAAGGATGAGAGGGTTCGGGAGGCAGCGGAGCGCTTTCGCGCCGCGGTGGCGGCTCACGCGGATCAGTTCGGGACGACCGCTGACTTCGACCCGCCCGCCTCCGGCCGTGTGCGATTCTACATCATAACCCGAACTGGTACGTTTGCCGTCCGAGCGGAGATGATCGACATCCTGCAGAATGACACCCAGCCTCTCCACCCGCTTCTCGAAACGGGTCAGAGGACGGCAGCCGAGATCCAGCGCTCGAACTAGGGTTGTACGCTCACGCAGCGGACGGCGAGTGCGACCGGACGAACGCCGGCGTGCGGTCCCGGATCGAGAAGCGCAATGAGAAGTTGTTCAACGTCGCCGGAAGCGGTCGCAACGCGTTCAGTCGCGTGGGCGACTCGAGTCGCAGCTCGCGATCGCGCAGCAGCGACGCCAGCATCAGACTCGTGAGGAGCAGCACGAGCTGCTGACCGGCGCACACCGCGGGTCCGGCACTGAACGGAATGAGTGCCGAGCGCTCCGTCGCCGCTCCGCCCATCCATTGCTCCGGCGCGAATCGATGCGCGAATGGGAGTCGTGTGTCGTCGCGATGGAAGAAAGGCACGTAGATCAGAACGCCCGTGTCTTTCGGCATCCGCGCTCCATTCCACTGTGTCTCGGCCAAAGTCTGGCGCAGGATCATCGGCGTCGTCGGCCAGAGGCGAACCGACTCCAGCACGCACGCGCGCAGGAAGGGCAGCAATGGCGCCGACGCGCCTGACGATCGTTGAATCTCCGCTTGCGCGCCCTCGGCCGAGTGTGGATGCGTCGAGAGCACGGCGAGAGCCCGGAAGGACGCGATTCCTGCGGCATCGAACGCGAAGAGCCACTGCGGCATCTGGCCGATTAGGTCGGCGTCCGGACTGGCGGGATAGGACGCCACGAGGCCGGCGAGGCTTTCCGGTTCCGCGCGACGCACGTGTGCCGTTAGGCGCTCGATAAACCGCTCGCGCAGCCGCCGTCGCCGCGGGTGGAGAAATGCCCAGTTGGCGTCGCCTCGTAGCCGCGCGAGCATCTCGGTGAGGACAGTGTCGTCGCGCGCCGCGGCGCCGAGCACGACGCGCCTGACGACGCGAAACCAGCTCTGCGTGTACAGCTCCCATGTGAGCGCGCGCTGCGCGCGGCCGACCAGCTCCGCGACTTCCTCCCGTACGACTGCGGCAAACCGGTCGGCGAATCGATGGCGCGGGCACTCCGTCTCCAGCACCGCCTCGTTCACTCGGCGGCGCTCGGCGCGCACGGCGCCATTGGTTACGAGGACGCCGTGCGGTTGAAAGTGGGCCAACGCGGCCTGCTTCTCCGTACTCGCGCTGGCGAATGGATCCGGTGTCTCGTCGAGCACGCGCTGCGCGTGCTCCGGCGACAGCACAATTGCTTGCGATCGGCCAGGGACGCGCAGCATGAGTGGCCCCTCCCCATAGCGATGACGGAGCCGCTGCAGGCATCGCACGGCCCTGCCGTCGAGCTGAAGCCGCTCCGCCATGGCGACGACCTTCGGCCGACGAAGGATCACACCCTTGGCGACCGTGGGAAGAAAAACCTCCGTTGCCACCGCGAGCGTGTCGCGAATCGATGCTTTCGGTAGTGCTTCTGCCATGCCGGTCGCGGGATCTAGTGTCGCGCCGAGCCGGGCTCCGACTGCTTCCGATGCATCTGCGCCGCGGCTTTCTCGGGCGAGAGCTTGGCGAGCGTGTCCTCGACCTTGTTCTTCATCGAGCCCGCGACGATGTGATCCTTTCCCGCCATCAGCGCATCGTACGCCTGGCGCGCGACCTCGGCCGGATCGTCCTTTTTGCCAGAGCCGACTTTCGTGTCTTCCATATCGGCGCGACGGAAGAAATTCGTGTCCGTGGGGCCGGGTTGCAGGGCAGTCACCGTGATGTTGGTGTCCTTCAGCTCGTTGCGCAGCGCTTCAGCGAAGGATTGCACGAACGCTTTCGACGCGCCGTAGACCGCCTCGAAGGGAGCCGGCATGTCCGCAGCAATGGACGAGGTGAAGAGCACGCGACCCTCGTTGCGGTCCACCATGTCGCGAAGGGCGAGCTTCGCCAGGTGCACAGTTGAGAGAACGTTCAACCGGATGAGGTCGAGCTCCCGCTCGAGATCGGTCTCGACGAAGGGGCCGCCGACGCCAACGCCCGCGTTGATCGCGATGATATCCACCGGGCGGCCCAGCGAACGGATGCGCTCGTACAACCGCTCGACACCGTCAGGTTTGGTGAGATCGGTCTGAACCGTTGTCGCGCTGACGTCGAGCGCGCGCACCTGTTGAGCGGCGTTGTCGAGCCCACTATCCTCGGCGGTCATCAGGACATCGAAGCCATGCTTCGCGAAGACCTTGGCGAGCTCGAGGCCGATACCGCTCGAAGCACCAGTGACGACCGCGAATTGGCCGGGGTACGTGCTTTCCATATCCGCTCCTATGCGAGTAACAGTTGAGTCGTGGAGCGGCAGGTACAGGCAAGTCTGAAGCCGGGCGGCGTGGATTGCCTTCGGCTAGCGCCGTTGTCGTTTCCGTACATCGCGATCGCGCGTGCGGCGGCGGCTCGCTCTGTCGCGGCGAATGAAGTCGACGAACGCTCGGAGCGCGGGCGACGCATGGCGGCGTTCCGGATAGTACAGGTAAAAGCCAGGGAAGGGCGTCGAGAACTCCTCGAGCACGGCGACCAGCTCGCCTCGCGCGAGCTCGTCGCGGAGCTGGCTCTCGAACGCCATCGTTAGGCCGACGCCCGCGCGCGCGAGCCTGATGAGGAGCACGGCGTCCGTCGTCAGGACACGCATCGGAACGGCGACGGAAAACTCGCGGCCGCTCTCCGTGAACTCCCACCTGTATGGGGGTGCTTCGGGCGTCAGGTGCCAGTTGATGCACTCGTGCTCCACGAGCTCGCGCGGATGCTTCGGCTTGGGGCGTCGTGCGAAATACGAGGGCGCGCCCACCACGACGAGACGGAGATCACCCGTGACGGGAACGGCGATCATGTCGCGATCGATGACCTCGCCGAGATGAATGCCTGCATCGTAGCCGCTCGCGACGATGTCGTGAATCTCACTACTCACCGCGATGTCGAGCTGGACGTGCGGGTGCGCGCCGAGGAACGCGGCTAGCAGCTCGTCATCGAGAAAGCGCTCGGCGCCGGCCGAGACGGCGAGCCGGAGCGTGCCTCGAGGCTCGCTACTGAGCTCTCCAATCGCTGCTACAGCCGAGCGCACCTCCTCGAGCGCGGGGCGCACTGAGGCGAACAGACGTTCGCCTGCGTCCGTGAGGTGCACGCTGCGCGTCGTCCTCTGCACGAGCACGACACCGAGCTGCCGCTCGAGCTTGCGAATTGATTGGCTCACCGCCGAGGCGCTGACACCCAAGCGCTCGCCCGCGGCACGAAATCCCTTCGCCTCGGCGACGGTCACGAACACAGACATGGCATTCAGGTCATCGGCCATTGTGAAGGAACACTTCATGACCCATGAACGCGCGTCAAGTAGATCGTGGTAACGGAGCCGCATTGATTGCGGGTGCAGCGAGCGGCCCCGAACGACGTGACAAAAACGAGTTGATCGAGCTGATCACGCATCTTGCGTTCTACGCCGGCTGCCGTCGCCGTTAGAGCACGCTCAACCGAGAGACAGGGCACCATGGACATCAAACGGGCAGGATCGCAGCCATCGACGAAGGGCAATTCGGAATGGTTCTCCGGAACAGTCCGCGTCGACCCACTCTTTCAGGCCGCCGCGCCAGCACGTGTCGCTGGCGCCAAGGTCACTTTCGAGCCAGGCGCTCGGACCGCGTGGCACACCCACCCGCTCGGCCAGACGCTCATCGTGACCGATGGGCTTGGACTGATCCAGCGTGAGGGTGGCGGAATCGAGGAGATTCGCCCGGGCGACATCGTCTGGTTTCCACCGAACGAGAAGCACTGGCATGGCGCATCGCCGACGACGGCGATGACACATATCGCCGTGCAGGAAGCACTCGATGGCAAGCCGGTCGACTGGATGGAGAAGGTCACTGATGAGCAGTACAAGCAGTACAGTGGCAGCGCACGCGCGCGCTGATCTCGGCGGCTGTCGTTCACATACGAGGGAAGGAAGATGAAAGGAGCTGTACTGTACGGTCCACGCGACGTCCGCTACGTCGATCGCGAGGATCCGAAGATTGTCGAGCCGACCGACGTCATCATCCGCATGTCGGCGACGTGTGTATGCGGCTCCGACCTGTGGCCATTTCGCGGTATCGATATATCGAACCAGCCGACCGCGATGGGCCACGAGTACTGCGGCATCGTCGAGGAGGTCGGTCGCGAGGTGAAGAAGATCAAGCGCGGTCAGTTCGTTGTCGGCTCGTTCTTCGCCTCTGACAACAGCTGCCCCATCTGCCAGTCGGGTTATCAGAGCCGGTGCGTACAGGCCAAGCCACTGGGAGCGGAGGGCGCGCAGGCACCGTATCTGCGCGTGCCGCTCGCCGACGGTACGCTGGTGCCCACGCCGGAGCTCCCGCCTAACGAGTTAGTCCCTGGGCTGCTTGCGACCTCCGACGTACTGGGCACCGGCTGGTTCGGTGCGGACGCCGCCGCCGTCGCGCCAGGGAAGACCGTCGTCATCGTTGGTGACGGTGCCGTTGGTCTCTGCGCCGTGATCGCGGCAAAACACATGGGCGCGGAGCGCATTGTTATGATGAGCCGCCACACCGCGCGTCAGCAGCTCGCCCGCGAGTTCGGCGCAACGGACATCGTGACGGAGCGTGGCGACGAGGGCGTCGCGTGCATCAAGGATCTCACGAGTGGCCTTGGCGCGCACTCGACCATCGAGGCCGTCGGGACGCAGGAAGCCATGATGCAGGCCATTCGCTCGACGCGGCCAGGCGGCCACGTTGGCTACGTCGGTGTTTCGCACGGTGTCGCACTACCAGGTCTCGAGCTGTTCTTCGCCGAGGTGCACCTTCTCGGCGGTCCCGCTCCGGTGCGACGCTTCCTTCCCGAGCTGATCGATCTCGTGTGCCAGCAGAAGATCAATCCGGGAAAGGTGTTCGACCTGGAGCTGCCGCTCGAGCAGGTGGCGGAGGGCTATCGCGCGATGGACGAGCGTCGTGCGATCAAGACGCTGCTGGTGCCCTGATGCGGTGAGGATCAGGATTCCCGGGGACTGGACAGGGAGGAGCTGACGCGCCATAACGAGTAACCTCCACAGCCGGTCGGCAACGATGTCCAGTTGGGTGCGTAAGCTTCCCGGGGAACAGCAGTGACACCCGATCTCCGCGATCAGCTGGAGCGAGGGCTCGCCGGCAGCTACACGCTCGAGCGTGAGCTGGGAGCAGGGGGGATGTCGCGTGTCTTCGTCGCCGACGACACGTCGCTACGACGCAAGGTCGTCGTGAAGGTCCTCCGCACCGACATTGGCGAATCCCTGAGCGCCGACCGCTTCAAGCGGGAGATTCAGCTCGCCGCTCGCCTTCAACATCCGCACATCGTGCCCCTGCTCGCGGCGGGGGCGCTGGCGAACGGCGCGCTGTACTACACGATGCCGTTTGTCGACGGCGAGTCGTTGCGCGACCGCCTGGAGCGCGAGGCCGGGCTCCCTATCACCGACGTCACGCGATTCCTGCGCGACATAACGAGTGCCCTTGAGTACGCGCACGCGCAGCACGTTGTGCATCGCGACATCAAGCCGGAGAACATCCTCCTCTCGCACGGCAACGCGGTCGTGGCGGATTTCGGCATCGCAAAAGCGATTCACGCCGCGCGCGCCGATGGCGACGGCGAGACGCGTCAGTCGACGACGCTCACCGCGGTCGGCACGTCGTTAGGCACGCCGGCGTACATGTCGCCCGAACAGGCGGCGGGCGACAGGGTGGATCACCGCGCCGACCTGTACGCCCTCGGCGTCGTCGCGTACGAGATGATCGCCGGCCGAGCGCCTTTCGACGGGCGGACGGCGCAGCAGTTGCTGGCCGCGCATGCGTCGACGGCGCCGGAAGAGATCGCGCGCCGGCGGGCGAACACACCGCCGTCGCTCGCTGCTCTCGTCATGCAGCTGCTGGAGAAGAACCCGGCGGATCGCCCGCAATCGGCAACCGACGTGCTGCATGCGCTCGATGGGGCCGCACCAACAAGCAAGCCTGCGCGCGGACGTCAGCGGGGAGGGCCGCTCGTAATCGCACTGTCCACTGCGCTGCTCGCATCGCTGGGAGCGTTGGGTTGGATGACGTGGACACGCCCCGAGCCGCCGGCAGCGACGCGCGCGCGCGTGACGCTCGAGCTCCCGCGCGATGCACGACTCGATCCGGGCGCTGGATTCGGCAATTCCATGACGTTCGCGCCCGACGGCCAGAGCATTGTCTATGTGGGCGGAGGCCCGGTCGCGCAGCTCTATCGGCGGCGTCTCGACGAGCTGACGCCGCATGCCATCACCGGCACACTGGGCGCCGTGAATCCACAGATCTCGCCCGACGGCCGCGAGATCGGCTTCGTTTCGAATCTCCGATTGATGGCCGTGGCGGCAGCTGGCGGAACACCGCGCCTCATCGCGAATGGTGTTGGCCGGTTCGCATGGGGGCCTAACGGGACGATCGTTTTCAGTCGTCCGAGCGTCCTCAGCCCGCAGGGTGGATTGTGGCAGGTGAGCGCGTCAGGTGGAACGCCGACCGAGTTGACACATCCGGATACCACCCTACGCCGCTTTCAGGGCTCGCCCAGCTTCTTGCCGGACGGACGCGCCGTGCTGTTCTCGTCGCGGCCGGCGAGGGGCGACCCGACGCTGATGGTCGTTAGGCTCGCCGACCGGGCCGTGATCCCCCTCGACGTCACTGGCGGCAGTCCGCTCTATTTTCGCGATCACATCGTCTTCGTGCGCGGCGACGCAACCGTGGCCAGCGTCGGCTTCGATCCCAAGCGGCTCGTGGTACACGGCGAGCCTGTCACCGTGCTGGAAAATGTCGCGCTCAAGTCGGGCGGCGCCGGGGAGCTCGCCATCGCGCCGAACGGCACGCTGGCCTATCTCACCGGCACCATCGGCCAACAGCTGGTCGAGGTGGATCGTCGCGGCGCCGAAACGATCGTGCTCTCGAAGATCGATGCGTATCGCGATCCGCGGGTCGCGCCGGATGGGCGGCATATTGCGATCACGATCGGTCCGCCGCCCTACTACAGCGACATCTGGGTGTACGACCTGATTTCGAGAACGCTCACGCGGCTGACGACCGCCGGGACGAACGTGAATCCGTCGTGGACACCGGATGGCAAGCGCATCGCCTGGACGTCGATCGGCGCGCCGAACGCGACCGGCTCGGGCTCCGGAGGCGGCGTATGGCTGCAGGCATGGGACGCGAGCGGGTCACCGCAGCTCCTCATACCGGCCGCTGAGGGTGCCAAGTTCACGCGCGGCGGGGATTCGCTGGTCACGAGCTTCGATGTCGGGAATGCGACGGAGGCGCGGATCATCCCCTTGCCATACGACACGCACAGGGCGGCCACGGTCGTACTTCCCGCGTCGTGGCAACCACGCCAGGCGCGCCTGTCGGCTGACGGACACTGGCTCGCCTACGTCTCCGATGAGACGGGAATTCGGGAGGTGTACATCCAGCGTTTTCCGAATCCGGGCGGCCATTTCCAGATCTCGAGCGGGGGCGGCGCGGAACCGGTCTGGGGCCGCAAGTCGACGGAGCTCACCTACCGGGGCGGCGCGGCATTGATGTCGGCGACCTTGTCGCTCTCACCGTCGGTGACGGTCATGGGGCGCGACACGCTCTTCAGTTCAGCCGCGGCTCTTGGTCTCACCGAGGCAACGTATGACGTGATGCCTAACGGTCACTTCATCATGGTGCGGAAGGTGACGACGAACACGCCGCCGGTGCTCGTGTTCGGCTGGGGCGACGACCTTCGTCGCCGATAGTGGTGGCTGGCGCCGGGGGTTGACAGCAGAAGCCGACGGTTGTATCTAACCAATAGGTTAATTAACCTAATGGTTAGATATGTCGTCTGACGCCCTTTCCATCACCTTCGCTGCACTCGCCGATCCGACGCGGCGCGCCATTCTCGCCCGGCTCGCCACCGGCGAGTGCACTGTGGGCGAGCTCGCCAAGCCATTCGCGATGAGTGGGCCCGCGGTCTCGAA
>Ga0136846_1230475_pt1 | contig 14830 bp, 15 predicted proteins | sample HopSoiMetagenom2_FD_96841 | JGI IMG/M metagenome (GOLD analysis project Ga0136846, IMG submission 96841) | Grasslands soil microbial communities from Hopland, California, USA - 2 Assembly 2016 (version 4) | ecosystem: Environmental > Terrestrial > Soil > Grasslands | place: USA: Hopland...
GCGGTGTTCTACATCGGCGTGTACGGCGTCGCGGCGTACAGCCTGATGGCGATCGCCGACTGGCGCCTCGGCGTGCCGACGCTCGTTTGGTTTGCGGGCTACCTCGTGTTCCTGTGGTATTTCGTGCCGAAGATGCGCGACCTCGCGCGAGCGAGCTCGGAATTCCGCTCGATCGTCATGGCGCGAGTGGTGGACAGCTACACCAACATTCTCACCGTGAAGCTCTTCGCGCGGCTCGCGGATGAAGACGCGTATGTGCGCGAGAGCGTGGACGATCATCAAGCAGCGATGGGCCGCCACATGCAGCTCATTACCCGCTTCCATTTCTCGCTCACGGTGATGAACGCGCTGCTCGTCGTCTCGACTGCAACGATCGGCATCTGGCTGTGGGCGCATGGCCAGGTCGGCGCCGGCATCGTCGCCACCGCCCTGCCGCTTGCCTGGCAGGTGGCCAACCAGGCCGGCTGGGTGAGCTGGGAAGTGACCGGAATCTTCGAGAACATCGGCGTCGTTCAAGAGGGCATGCAGAGCATCGCCGTCCCGCACAGCGGCGTCGATCGTCGAGGCGCGCGACCGCTCGAAGTGTCGCGCGGCGAGGTGCGCTTCGAGGACGTGACCTTTGGCTATGGGCGCACGGACGCCGCGCCTGTGCTGCAGGCTTTGACCCTCGAGATAAAGCCCGGTGAGCGCGTCGGCTTGGTCGGCCGCTCCGGCGCCGGCAAGTCGACACTCGTGAACCTGATGCTGCGGTTCCACGATGTGGAGAGCGGCCGGGTCCTCATCGACGGCCAGGACGTGGCGTGGGTGACGCAGGAGAGCCTGCGCGCGGCGATCGGTCTTGTGACGCAGGACACATCGCTCCTGCATCGTTCCATCGCGGCCAACATCCGCTATGGCCGGCCTACGGCGACTGACGAGCAGGTCATCGCCGCGGCGAAGAAAGCGCAGGCGCACGATTTCATCGTCGGCCTGCGCGACTGGCGCGGAAAGACCGCGTACGAAGCGCACGTCGGTGAGCGCGGCGTAAAGCTGTCCGGTGGACAGCGGCAGCGCATCGCTCTCGCCCGGGTCATATTGAAGGATGCGCCGATCCTCGTGCTCGACGAGGCGACGTCGTCGCTCGACAGCGAAGTGGAGCTCGCCATCCAGGAAGAGCTCCTCGAGCTCATGCAGGGCAAGACCGTGATCGCCATCGCCCACCGCCTCTCCACCATCGCGCGCATGGACCGGCTGGTCGTCCTCGAGGCCGGCCGCATCGTCGAGCAAGGCACGCACGCCGAGCTCCTGCGCCTCGGCGGCCATTACGAGAAGCTCTGGCGCCACCAGTCCGGCGGCTTCCTCGCCAATGAGCTCACGCCCGAGCCGGAAGAAACCATCGAGCCGATGCCCGAAGTGCGCGCAGCGGTCGCCGGTCGCGAGCGTTGAGCGGGGTCGTCGCCAACCTCGTCTTCTCGACCATCGCGTTCTTCGCCGCGAGCTACTTCATCCGGCGCTGGATGGAGGAAAACGAGATCCCGAAAGGGATGACGCGCAGCCTCACGATCTTCGTCCTTGCCGCCGCGGTCTCTTATGGCGTCGGCTGGCTGATAAGCCTGATCGTCTGACATTTCCTGCAGGCTGCGCCCGCATTGCGTGCGGGCGCTCTTTGCCGCTTCGCCAAAGGAAGCGAACCCGAACAAGCACTTAGTCCATGGCACAGGCCGTGCAAAGCATGGCCTGCATAACTAACCCGCCCAGGGAGTGGCCATGGATCCAAAAACGAAATTCCGCACCAGCGGCATAGCGCTCGCGCTGATCATCTCGATGGCAAGCGGCTGCGCCAGTCACCGTGCGTACGGCGAAGACACATCGCAACCAGACCAGCGCGGCGAAATCGCAAAAGGCGCCGGCGAAGGCGCGCTCGCTGGCGCGAGAGTCTGCTCTATGCCCGCTGCGGGCGGAGCGCTCACCGGAGGGCCGATCGGGTTTGCCGTCGGCGGAATCCTGAGCATGGCTTGCCTCCCGGTAGGGATAGCCATCGGCGCCGTCGCGGGCGCATTGAATGCGACGAACACTCCGCCCGGTGTTGACCTCTAGGAGGCCCGGTGAAAACAAACTCGACCTTCTTGGCGTTATGCGCGATCGCGCTCGTGACGCTGCCGGTCTTTGCGCTCATCGGCGCCGCCACGGGCGCCCTGTCGGTGAGGAAGTAATCGTGGCCCGCGTTTACGTCGCGACGATCGCCCTGCTCATGACCGGATGCGCGGCCTACGGATGGGACTGCGTGTGCTACGGCGGCGCCGTTGCGCAGACACATCTCATCAATGGCCAGCTAGTGGCCGAGTTCGCGCGAGACCAGCAGTGAGCGCCAATACCACGGCCATGGACACGAGACGCGTCATCGTGGTTCGACTTCTGGCCTTCGCCCGCATGGTCTCGTTCGCGAGTTGCTGTGAGGCTCAACCGGGTGCCGACCCCGACCTGCGTCCGCGCCGCTGGCCCGACCACGGGTGGAGCCAGCCAACGCCTGTCAAGCTGGTGAGCGAGCAGCCCACGCCTCAGCCGCCGACGCCCCAACGTGTTGCGCACTCCGAGCCCCTGAGCGAGCGCGTTGCCTACGGCGCGATGGGAGCCGCAAAGGGAGTGATGATGGGATTCAAAGCGGCGGCATCGATCGCGCACGGCGAACCGAACGCGACGCTTGCGCTGTCGATTGTCTTCGGGTGGGCCGGACTGACGACAGGGCTCGACGAGGCCAGCGCTCGCCGAAAAACGTGCGGCGTCGTGCGCCGTGACGCGGAGCCGCTGCTCGAATGGTCATCGGAGCGTGCCTATTTCCTCGTATCGGGCCTCAGTGAGGATCAAGGATTGTGACGAATGCCACCCAGGCGGCCGTACATCCCTCGGCGCCGTACGCCAGTCGGCCGGGCGGCTGAATTGCCAAAAGGGACACGGTCGCCCCCATAAGACCAGCGTAACCTGCAGTCACTGTCTCATCTGCCTCCTCCTCGAGCGACAGAGACAGAAGCCCGGACACCAAACAAAAACAAGGTCCGGGCTTTTTATTTCCGGTGCCAGAAAACTTCAGTTGATCTTCTTGTAGGTCCCCGGCACCTGGAACGTGCTATCGCGGACCGGCACGACGCCCATCTGTTTTACCTCGACAGTGAACGAAAGCAGCGGTTGCGGACCGGCCGGCTTTTCATCCTTCTTAAACAGGCTCATCGCATTGGACATGAGCGCGTCGCTCGTCGACTTTGGCGCTGACGATTGCTGCTGTTGCTGCTCCTTGTCCGAGCCGCACGCATTGCCGTCGAGGAACCACTCGAGCTTGGTCGAGACGGGATGTCCCTTGATCTTCTGCAGCTCGCCGACGGCGCGCTGGAAGCTCGCGCGGTCGGACGGGCTTAGATTGCCGAGGTAAGCGGACATCATGCTGAAGAGTTCCGGCGGGACGGCGGCGTGATCGCCGGGCTTGACGGAAGCCATCGCAATCTGTGGGCGCGGCACCGCAGCGAGGTAGGCGCGGCTGAAGGCCACCTCGGTGTCGAGGGCCTTCTTCATGTCTTCGTTCACTGCACTGGTCCAGACGTCGAGGTTGAGGGTACTGGTCGTCGTGCGCTTCTTCGTATCCTGGAAGCGCACGACCCAGGCGCCCTGGTACTGGTCGGCGGCGAAGCCGTTCAATTCCTTCTTCTGCCCGCTCGGCTTGACGTTGAATTGCGAGCTCGCGATGCGCATCGTGCAGCCCTCTTCCGTCTTCTGCTTCGGCTGCTCCGCTTGTGGCTCGGGCTTTTGCGGCTTCTCGGCGGCCGGCGGCGGCGGGCATCCGGTGATCGGGCACTCGGCGTACTCCTTGCGCCGCTCGTTCACCGTCCAGAGAAGCTTCCGATCCAGGCGCGCGATGTGCGTGTCGCCGGGTCCGCCGGCCAGCTTCGTCACGAGGAAGCCGCTGAACGTGCCGGTGCCCTTGGTGTTGTGCTCGTCGCGGCTCATGTCGGCGCGCACGTAGCGCTTCTCGGTCGTCTCGAAAGGGAACGCGCCGGCGATGCCGCTCGAGGACACGTGCGTCTCGAAGACCGCGGTCGGGTTCTCGGGCGTGGTGTCGGCGGCCGGCTTAGGCGCCGCGCAGCCCGCAAGGGCAGCGGCGACCGCGACGGCAGTGGTATTGCGCATGTTTTTTGGTCTCCCGGGGTTGCAAAACCTAATTATTCGATCTTCACGTTCGCCATCTTGATGATGGACGCGTAGCGCTCCTGCTCGCGCGCAAGGAAGCCGCGCATCTCTTCGGGCGAGCTCGGCGCCGGGTCGAGGCCGAGCGTGGTGAGCTTGTCCTTGGTTTCCGGCGAGCCGAGGATCTTGTGCATCTCGGCGGAGAGCTTCTGCACCACCTCGCGCGGCGTGCCCGCCGGCGCGGCGTAGCCGATCCAGGCGGCGGCGTCGAAGTCCTTGAGGTCGGTCGTTTCGGCGATCGTCGGCACGTCGGGCAATCCACCCGGCCGCTTGATCGTCGAGACGCCCAGTGCCTTCAGTCGGCCGGACTTGATGTGCGGGAGCGTCGCCGCCACCGTCTCCATCGTGTACGTGATCTGCCCGTTGATGATGTCGGTGATGGCGGGTGCCGTGCCCTTGTAGGGGACGTGGCGCGCCTGGATTGCCGCCTGGTGATTGAACAGCTCGGCGAAGAGGTGCGCGGTGGCGCCGGTGCCGGACGAGGAGAAGGCGTACTTGTCCGGATTCTTCTTCAGCTCTTCGATGAACTCGCGCGCGTTGGTCGCGGGAAAGGAGGGATTCGTGACCAGCACATAAGAGTTGCGGCAGATGAGGCTGATCGGCGCGAGGTCCTTCAGCGGCTCGTACGGCACTTTCTGCAGCGACGGCATGATCGATACCGGGCCGCTCGAAGCGGCGAGGAGCGTATAGCCGTCGGGCTGTGCGCGCGCGACCTCCGCCGTGCCAATCGAACCGCCGGCGCCCGCCTTGTTATCGATGACGAACGGCTGGCCGAGCGCGGCCTGCAGGCGCTCGGCCACGACTCGCGCCGCGATGTCGGTCGCTTGGCCCGGCGGCCACGGCACGATCACCTTCACCGGCCTCGAGGGATAGCTCTGTGAGTTGGCCAGCGTGGCGAATGCCACGGCCAGGATGCCGATCAGCTTCATGCGACGCCCTCTCCTCGAAATAGGGACTGCCCTATTTGAGCAGGCCGGCCTGCCGCCCGATGCGGCGCACGCGATCCTGCTCGTCCTGTATCTCGGCAATCAGTTTATCCGGCGGCAAGTACTCCGCGAGGATGCCGAGCGGCTTGAGCTTCGCTGCCAGCTCGGGGGAGCGGATGGCGCGCTCGAGCGCCGGGACGAGGACCGCCGACGCTTCGGGATGCACGCCCGCCGGCGCGAAGAAGCCGGTCCAGATGCCGAAAAGCGGCTGCTTGTACCCCAGGTCCTGCATGGTTGGGATATTCGGAAAGTCGGGCCACTTGCTCGAGATGACGATGCCGCGCACGGTGCCCGCCGAAAGATGCGAGGTCATCGTGCCGAGCGCGAGGATCACGCCCTCGATGTGGCCGCCGCGCATCGCCGTCACGGCCGGCACCGCGCCTTGGAACGGCACCATGGTGAGGCTCGCGCCGGTGAGCGAATTGATGGTCTGTACGCAGAAGTCGCCGACCGAGCCGACGCCGGCTGTGCCGATGCGCACCTTGCCGGGGTTCTTCTTTGCGTAGTCGATCATCTCCTTGAAGTTCTTGAACGGCTGTTCGCCGCCGACGGCGAGGATCGAAGGCGAGCGCATCGCCATCGCGAGCGGAGTCAGGTCCTTCAATGGGTCGTAGTTCGCCGTGCTGGGGTCGAGCAGCGCGCGGAACACGAGCGCGGCGTTGTTGGGGATGCCGATCATGGTCCCGTCCTTCGGGCCCTTGACCACCAGGTCGGTGCCGAGCGCGCCGCCCGCGCCGGGCTTGTTCACCGGGACCACGGCCACCTTGAGCTCCTGTGCCAGCCGGTCGCCGATGGCGCGCGCGGCGATGTCCGTGGCGTCGCCGGCGGCGAGCGGGATCACCAGGCTGATCGGCGCCGACGGATACGTTTGGCCATGTGCGATCGAAGCGAAAACCGCGCATGCGAACCACGCGCGCGCCAGCGTGCGAATCACTGCAGCCTCCTTCGTTCTAGTTCTGGTTCAGCCGACGACGAGCGCGCCGTGCTGGCTCTGGCCCTCGGTCATGCCGCGGGCCTTCATCCATTCGTACGCCCGGGTGAAGAGCTCCGGATCGTAATAGTCGACGTGCTTGTAATGCACGAACGCGCGAAGGAGCTCCTTCGGCTGCAGCGCGCCCTTGGCGTGCGCCACCACGTGGTGCGCATATTTGTAGAAGTCGGCGTTGATGAGGTCGACCGCGTTGTTCTCGGCGTCGTAGTACGCCTTCCTCTGCTCCGGGGCGAGATCCGCCGCCACCACCTCGCCGCCGCGATAGAACGACGCGGCGATGATGTGCGCGCCTTCCTTGACCGCCAGGCTGATGAACGGCTCCATCACCGTCACGGCGCGATGCTGGCCGGACTTGAGCGCGGCCCAGCGCATCTGCGGCAGCCCACCCTGCTCGATCTTCACGTGCTCGCGGCCGATGGCGCTCTCGAGCATCTGGATGGTCGTGTAGTGCGAGCCGGTCCATTCCTGCACGGCGACCGGAACGTCGGCCATGTCGCGTGGCGTCTGGAGCTTGTCATCGAAGCTGACGATGGCCTGCGCCGCGACCGCTGCGCGCAGCGCGGCGAGCTTGCCGCCGCGCTTGCCCTTCTCGAGGCGGTCGATGCTCGCCCACTCGCAGACGTTGTAGCTGTCCGCCGAGCCGCACTCGAACATCTCCTCCTTCAGGCGCTGCAGCACGGGCGTCTGCACCTGATCGCGCTCGCGGTCGGCGTAGGTGCCGGAGAAGGCGACATCCAGCCCGGCCTTGTAGAAAAGCCCCTCCTCGATGCCGACGATCACCGGCAGGTCGAACACGGGGTTGTTGGGGGCTATGCGGACTTTCGGAAGCGTAGTCATAGCCGCAAAGGATACAAAAATTCGGGGACAGAGCCCTAACTAATTCGGGCTCCGTCCCAGAATGGTTATTTCCGGGCCCGGGCCGTGCCGCCTTGGGCGGCTGCTTCTCCTGCTGCTTCTCGGCCTTTGCCTGCTCCTTCTTCTTCGCGTGGTGCTTGCCTTCCGCGCAGCCACCCGCGCCGTGGCCCGCCGCGTGGCCGGCTATGCCACCGACCGCTGCGCTTTTCGCGCAGCCCTTGGCGCTCGCCAGCCGGGAGGAGCAAGGCCTGCGCCCCGAAGTCTTAAGGCGCTGAAAGCATTAGTCGATCTCCATCAGGTCCTTCCCGACGACGATACGGCCGGCGAAATGCCGGCGGACGCCTTCGCTCCACTGCTCGTCAGTGATGGAGGGATCGTCGCCGGGCACGAGGTGCGCCAGAACCAGGGTCTTTACCCCCGCCGCGGACGCGACGCGGCCGACATCCTCCGGCACCGTATGACTGGCGAGAAGGTGCTCGCGCAGGGTGGCGGCATTCGGCACCCGCTTCAGCAGCGCCTCGAGCCCCGGCAGGTACATGACCTCGTGCACCAGCACGTCGGCGCCTTTGGCGAGCGCGACGAGCTCCGGCGAATAGGCCGTGTCGCCCGAGATCACGACCGAGCGGTCGGCGGCATCGAAGCGATAGGCGAACGCCGGCACGACGGGCGGATGCCGCACCAGCGCCCCGCTCACCTTGACGTCCGGGGTCTGCATCACGACGCCGGCCTTGTCGAACTCGTGCGCCGTGACGAGCTTGCGCAAGTCCGGGCGGCCTTCGTCGGCAATGCGCGTCTCGATGTCGAGCTTCATGTACTCGAAGTAGCTCCGCCGCATGGCCTCGACCCCCGGCGGTCCCCAGACGTCGACCGGCGCACGCAGCCCGGTGGCCCAGGCGTTGTACAGGACCGGGCCGAGCTCGAGCATATGGTCGGAGTGATGGTGCGTGATGAAAATGTGCCGCAGCGAGTTGAGCGGCACGCCCGCGGCGACGAGCTGCACCGAAGCGCCGTAGCCGCAATCGACGAGGTACGGCACGCCGTTGATGAGCAGCAGGGTCGACGGATTCTTCGGCGTCGTGCCGACGCGCGGACCGCCCTTGGTGCCGAGCAGGACGAGGCGGGTGCGCTTCGCGTCTTGCGCGAGCGCCGGCAGCGCGGCGCACGCCGCCAGCGCGGCGAGGAACGTTCTTCTAGTCGGCAGGCGAGAGGTCTTCGTCCAGGAACTGCTGCACCGCGTGGAAAAGCTGCATGCGATTCTTCTCCATGATCACGGTGTGCGTGCCCTCGCCGATCTGCACGTAGCGCTTGTAGGGCGCACCGGTCAGCTTTTCAAAGTAGGCATACAACATGTAGTTCGGCGTGTCCTGGTCCCACTCGGCGTGGGCGAGGAAGGTCGGCACGCGGATCTGGCCGGGATCGTAGAGCGGCTTTCCGGCCGACCAGTGCTCGCGGCCGTCGAGCACGACGCCGTTCGGCGCGCGCAGTACCGGCGGGGACTGCTTCGCGCCGACGGGATCGGTGGCGAAGGTCGCGTCCGCCCAGGCCTCGAACCAGCCGGCCGGTATCAGCGTCGCCTTCTTGTCTTCCGGCACGCCGGTGAGCCAACGTGCCTTTGCCGCTTCGCGCGTCACCGTGCGATAGGCGCCGAGCTTTGCGCCGGAGTCGGTGAGCGAGGCGCTCTGCCGCAGCCAACCGGGCGCATAGAGCACGAGGCGGTTCACCTTGTCGTTGTTCTGCGAGGTGTACCAGCCCATGATCGTGGTGCCCCACGACCAGCCGATGAGATTCACCTTCTGCACGCCGCGGCGCTTGCGGATGAAGTCGACCGCGGTGCCGACATCGTTCACCGCCGTCTCCGTGCGCACGATTGGCTCGTGCTCTGCGGCGGGCTTGTCCATTTCTGGCGGACGCGTCGAGCGGCCATAACCGCGGACATCGACGAGATACACGTCGTAGCCGCGCTGCGCGATGTACTCCATCCACGACAGGCCGTTCAGCTTGAGGTCGAACGCGGTCTCCGCGGGATACGTCGCGCCATGGACGTAGAGCAGGATCTTGTCGCCGGCGAAGCGGCTGACGCCCTCCGGGTGCTTGTTGCGTACGTAGAGCTGGATGCCGGCATCGGCGGCCGGCACCATGAATTCCTCCATCACGATGCGCATATCGGCTGCGCTGGCGTTCATCGCGACGCCCAGCGCGCATAGAAAGAAGGAAATTTTCATGGCGTTACTCCAGGGGCTCGACCTTGACGATCGAGGCGTGGTGGTTGTTGCCGACCCAGAAGGTGGGCGGCGTGGTGGAATTGTCGACGAACACCCGGCGGACGTTGGTCTGGCTCGGCAGCGGATAGCTCAGCGCTTCGCCACTATCGAGGTTCAGGCGGATGACGCGGTCGCTGTTCATGCCGGCGGTCCACACCTTGCCCTCCTTGTCGCGCACCACGTCGTAGGGTGCGGTGTAGGGGCCTGGCACTTTCCACTCCGTGAATTTCTCGCTGCGGGTGTCGAACATGCCGATCTGCTCGGCGCGCCACTCTGCGAACCAGACGCGGTCGTCGGCGTCCATGCGGCCGCGGCGCGGGCGCGAGCGCGGCGTCGGTGTCGGATATAAGGTGAGCTTCCCCGTCGCCGCATCGATGCGTCCGACGTTCTCGCCGCCGAAATCCATGAAGAAGATGTTGTTCTTCGAATCGGCATAGATGCCGTACACGGAGTGCGGGCCCTTCATGTTCTCGTAGGGCTTCCAGGTCTCCCATTTGCCTGTCTTCATGTCCAGGCGATGCAGGCCCGGAATGCCGGCATCGTTGATCCAGAGCTTGTCGTCGACCGTCCAATGCTGCGGGCCGACCATCGATTGCTGCGTGTGCTCGTTCTGCCGCTCGGCGGGCAGCGGGTACGCCGTGAACCGCTGCATCTTCTTGTCGAACTTCATCGCGCCCGACTGGAACATGTGCGAGAGCCAGAGGTTTCCCTGCGGGTCGACCTCGAGGTCGAGCGTGCCTTTCGGGAAGTCCTTGCGCTGCACCGGGATGGCGAATTCGGAGTATTTCAGCGTGCGGGTGTCGAAGCGGCCGAGAAACTGCTCGTCGAACATCGAGAACCAGGCGACGCCGTCCGAGTCCACCACCACGTCGTGCGGCATCATCGGTCGACGCGGCAGGTCATACTCCGTGATCACGACGCGAGTGCTCTTTCCCTGTGCCCGCGGCAGGGCCTGCGGCTTGTAGTCCTTGATCGTGGCAAGGTACGCGGCATCGCGCTCGATATTCGGGCCGAAGTCGCGCATCGGGTCGCGGGCGACGAGGCGTACCTGCGGGCGCTCGACGTGGCTGTTGTTCGTGTAGCCCGCCATGCGCTTCATCGTCTGGACGAAACCGGCAGCGTCGTGATTGGACTTCGCGATCCGCTCGAGCGTATGGCAGCCGACGCAGCTATAGAGAAACTTCTTCTGGTCGGGCGAGCCGGGAAAGCTGGCGAGCCATTCCGCGTTCGTCATCTGCTTCGTGATGTCGGCGCTCCTGCGGAGCTTCAGCGGCAGGTCGGCCGGCTCGGCCGGCGAGATCTCCACCTGCGCCGGATCATCGAGCTCGTACCCCGTGGCACGGATGCGCAGGTCGTAGCGGCCGGCTTCGAGCCGGCCCGCGGGAAAGCTGAATCGGCCGGCGTCGTCGGTGACGACGCTCACGGTGACGATCGAGCCGAGCCGCTTCGCGCTGACCACCACGCCTTCCATGCGGCCTTCCTCTACGGACGCCACCGTTCCCGAGAAAAGCGATTGCCCCGACGCGGAGGCGCACAGCGTGAGCAGCGTCGCTAGCGCGAACACTTGTCTACTCAATTAGCGCAGCGTCATTACCGCGATCTTGCGCGCACGGAAGTACGGCAGGACGACCTGTGTGCGGCCGTCGGCTTCGTGCACGGAGATATAGCGCGGCTCGGCGCCGCGTGTCGGCAGGTCGAACCCGGTCCAGGTCTTGGTCGCCGGGTCGTAGCGCATCACGCGGTCGGCGCCCCAGATGTTGGTCCAAGCCCGGTGCTTGGCGTCGACGTGCACGTGATACGGCTGCATGCGGTTCGGCAGGTCGACATATGCCACCTTGTGCGTCTTGGTATCGATGCGCGCGAGGTTCGCGCCCCACGAGTTGCCGACCCACAGCACGTCCGCGTTCTTATCAGTGCCCATCCGGCGCGGGCCTTGCGCATACGGCACGGGATTATTGAAGTCCGGCTGGTTGAACGTCTCGTAGAACTTGCGCTCCTCCGGCGGCGTGCGGTCCCAGGCCGTCTTCACCGGTGCGAGCTTGATTTCGCTCGCCTTGCCCGTCGCGCCATCCGCGACGCCGATGATGTCGTGGATCATCACCGCCCAGTAGCCATTGCCGGCGCGATCACCGGCCGCACCATAAGTGATGCCGGTGCCGGTGGGCAGCTTGAAGCTGGCCGTCTTGTAGCTTGTCCACTCCTGCCGCTGCGGATCGAAGCGCAGCACGCCGTCGGGCGCGGAAACCCAGATGCGGCCCTTGCCGTCGTAGTCGACGGTGGTTGCACCGCCGGTCGGCGAGAAGGGTTCCGGGGGGATGAAGACGTCGATCTTCTCGGTCTTCGGATTCACCCGCGCGAGGCCGCCGCGGCCGGGATTGATGTTGAACCAGATCATGCCGTCCGGCGTGCGCGTCATGCCGTGGCTCTGGGCCGCGAGCCCGGTCTTCGCCTCGACCTTGAACAGCTTCACCGCACCGGTGCGCGTATCGAGCTTGCCGAGCGACGTGCGCTTGTTCGGGATATTGCAGGTGAACCAGACGTTGCCGTCGTCGTCGAGCCAGGCATCGTGCACGCCCCAGCCGGGAATCGCTACCGACGGCGTGGCGAGCGACCAGTCAGAGCCATCGTTCTGAACGAAGCTGGCGGGCAGGTTCTGATCGGGGTCGAGCGGCATGTCGAACTCGCGGATCTCGACGCGCGCCGACTCGCCCGACGGTGGCGGCGGTAGCGCCACCTTCGCTTCGCTGTTGGGCCCGCGCGCCCGCGCGAGATAGGCGGCGAGCTCCTTCTGGTGATAGTCGAGGATGCCGGAGACGCCACGCTCCTTGCCGACGAAGCTGCCATACACGTTGGCATTCTTCATGAGCTCGATGATGGCGTTCCAGCCCGCCTCGTCAAAGCGGAACTGCAGCGGATAGCTCGCGGTGTGGCAAGCGGTGCAATTGTTGCGCACCAGCTGATGCATTCGCCGGTCCTGCTCGGTGTCATGCGGGAGCGCGTCGAGCGCCACGTTGCCCGGCAGCTGGCGGAACGTCTGCTCGGCGTCCGTATTGCCAACCAGCTTGAAGTTCTGCCGTCCGCCGCCCGGCAGTTGCACATCCGCCTTGCCCGGCTGATAGCCCAGGCGTTGCGCGCTCACGCGATACATGCCAGCGGGCAGGCGGGAGAAGGTGTACCGCCCTTCGCCGTCCGTGAACACGCTGGTGCGGATCGTGCTGCCGTCCGCCTTGGCGGAGACCGCGACGCCAGCAAGCTTCTGCCCATCGGCACGGAACACCGTGCCGGAGATCTGCGCCTGCAGCGCGAAGGGGATGAAGCCGAGCAGTGCAACGAGCGTACGCATGCGTCCTCCTAGTCGGATTCCGGCAGAGTCTTCAGGTACGAAACGATGGCGTCGATTTCCGCGGGCTTGAAGTGGTAGCGGAAGCCCGGCATGCGGGCGGAGCCGTTGGCAATGAACACCTTCATCGCCTCTTCATGCCCGCCGAGCGACACGCGCGAGAGCACCGGCGCGTACTGCGGGCTCGTCATCTGCGGCTTGGTATGGCATACGCGGCAGGACTGGTTGAAGTGCCGCATGCCTTCGAGCTGCTGGGAATTGAGATCGGACTGCGCCCGCGCCGCGAGCGACGCGATGGCAGAGACAACGGTGAGCAGTACGGCGATGCCGTGCTTCATGAGCCCCTCCGAACTCCGACTTCCAAATGCTAGCGCCGCGGGCCGCCCGTCGGGAGATGTTTTGCTTTCAACGAGCTTGCGTGGAAAAGCAAACGGGCCCTGCGGGGCCCGTTTGTTCACTGCAACGAGGCGACCTAGCGGCTTTGCTTGACCGCTTTATCCTGCGCCGACTGGGACTCGGGATCCTCGCCCGCGCCCGCCGCTGCGCTACCGCCGGCGGAGCTTAAGTTGGGACAGGAACAGGACGCGCTCGACGTCTCCGCGCCGCTGACCGACGTGTTGCCGACGGGGCTTTGCGCGCTCGCCTGGTCCGGGCAGGTGCACGACGCCGATGGACTGGTCGACGACACGCTTGGCGCGGAGGAGCTCGAGCCCGAAGCCGCGGATGGAGAAGGACTGTCGCTGCTCGGTGATTGAGTCGACGCCGCGTCGCGATTCATCGACGAGGACGACGCAGTGCCCGAGCTCGGATTGACGTTCACGTTGTTGTCGGTGCTGGTTTGCGCAAAGGCGGAGCCGAATGCGCCCATCACCGCTGCCGCTGTAATACTTACCGCGAGATGCTTCGCTCTCATTGGTGTTCTCCTTTTTCCGGGGTGGGTGGAACTACGCGTCTCTTCGCAAGGCCTGTGCCACTCATGCCGAACCGGTAGGTAGAATCGCCGCGATGAGCGAGGACAAGCGGCCGCACGACATGGGTGGCGACGAGGACGGCGGGCCTATCGACACTACAGACCACGGCATGAAGTTCTGGGAGAAGCAAGCCAATGCGCTTCGCAACACGCTCACCAGCCGCAAGATCCTCCGCCTGGACGAGCTGCGTCGCGCAGCCGAGGATCTCGGCGAGCACTATTACAAGCTCGAATACTTCGAGCGCACCACGCACGCGCTGCGCCAGGTGCTTCTCGAGAAAGGCTACTTCACCGACACCGAGCTCGCGGCGAAGATGAAAGAGGTGCGTCAGCGTTATGAAAGTTAGCGCGTATACCGACGCACCGGCGCGACGCTTCCACGTCGGTGAGCGCGTGCGCGTAAAGCGCTCCTTTCCGCCAGGCCACCGCCGCACGCCTTATTACATTCGCGGCAAACAAGGCGTCGTCGAGCGCGTATGCGGAACGTTTTTGAATCCGGAGGAGCTCGCCTACGGATTCGACGGCAAGCCCGAGCGCGTGCTCTACCGCGTGCGCTTCGGGCAGAAGGAAGTCTGGCCCGATTACGCCGGGCCGGAGCGCGATTGGATCGAAGTTGAAATCTACGAGCACTGGCTGGAAAAAGCATGAGCCACGACCACGACCATCCTCACGATAAGGCCCATGGCCGCGACTTCGACGAAGGCCCGCCGTCGGAGTACGAGATCATGAGCCGCGCGATGCAGGAGCTGCTGGAAGCAAAAGGCGTGATCACGGCCGAGCAGATTCGTCGCCGCATGGAGCAGTTCGAGCAGGACTTTCCCGAGCGCGGGGCAAAGGTGATCGCCCATGCCTGGGCGGACACCGAGTTCAGGAAGCGGCTGCTGGAGGATGGCAAGGCAGCCTGCGCGGAATTCGGTCTTGCCCTGGAAGCCGACCGCCTGATCGCAGTAGAGAACACACCCCAAGTACACAATGTCATCGTGTGCACGCTTTGCTCGTGCTACCCGCGCGCGCTCCTCGGCATGCCGCCCACCTGGTACAAGAGCGAGAACTACCGCAAGCGGGTCGTGCGCGAGCCGCGCGCCGTACTGCGCGAGTTCGGCACGGTGATTCCGGACGACGTCGCGGTGCGCGTGCACGACTCCAACGCCGACATGCGCTATGTCGTGGTGCCGATGCGCCCGGCGGGAACGGAAGGATGGAGCGAGGAAAAGC
>Ga0136846_1235226_pt1 | contig 14830 bp, 12 predicted proteins | sample HopSoiMetagenom2_FD_96841 | JGI IMG/M metagenome (GOLD analysis project Ga0136846, IMG submission 96841) | Grasslands soil microbial communities from Hopland, California, USA - 2 Assembly 2016 (version 4) | ecosystem: Environmental > Terrestrial > Soil > Grasslands | place: USA: Hopland...
GCGGCCGCTGGGTCAAGGTCTCCATCGGGGACTACTGCACCGGCACCAACGACGGCGCCCCGGGCCGGCCCTTCTGCCGCAACGGCTCCTGGGTGGCCGACTCGTACAGCGGGGCCACCCTGACCATGCTCGTCGCGGACAGCTGCGCCGACTCCAACGCCTGGTGCCGGGACGACCCCCACCACCTCGACCTGGCAACCGATTCCCTCAACCGCTTCCGGACGGGCACCACCCCGGTGGGGACGATGTACCCCGGCCACTGGAACAACCGTCATGTCTCCTGGAGCTTCGTCCCGGCCCCGGACTACACCGGCGACATCCGCCTCGGCTTCCTCCGGGGAGCCCAGCGGTACTGGCCCGCCATCGCCGTCTCCCACCTGCCGGGCGGCATCCACGGCGTCCAGTACCTGGCGAACGGCACCTGGACCGACGCCGTGATGAACAGCGACCTGGGGCACTCCTACGTCATCGGCGCGACGGCCTCCGGCCAAAGCAGCTTCACCATACGGATCCGCGACGCCGCCGACGCCTGGGTGGGCGGCGAGCGTACGTACTCGTTCTCCCTGCCGTCAGGCTGCGCGGGAGGCTGCTCGCAGGACTACACCGCCGTCCCCTACACCACCGGCAGCTCCGCAGGGACACCCTCTCCCACCCCCGAGCCGAGCCCCCCGGGCGAGGCGGCCTGCACGGCGGCATGGAAGCTGACCAGCTCATGGCAGGGCGGCTACCAGGCCGACGTCACCGTCACCAACACCGGGTCCGGCCCGGTCACCGGCTGGTCGGTGCACCACACCCTCCCGGGCGGCGTGACCGTGGCGAACCGCTGGAACGCGGTGGTGGATCCGTCCCGCCCCGCCACCACCGTTCACAACGCCTCCTACAACGGCTCCCTGGCGCCGGGCACATCGACGACCTGGGGGATGACACTCAACGGCGACGACCGAGACCTCGGCACACTCTCCCGCACCGTGGCCTGACCCCGAGGGCGAGGTGGGCGCCGGAAATTCGGTGGAGCAGCGCCCCGACGCCCAACTACCGTGCCCCTGAACCCCGTCGTCCAGGCAAGGGCATGCCGTTGTACACCGTGTGAGACCCCCCGAACGCTGATCTGTCGCGCGTCGCGCCTATGTGCCGCCGCGCTGCTTTTTGCTGCGGTCTTCTCACTGGAACCGGTGTATTTCTGTGCTCAATAGCTGGGTGGTCGTTCCCACCTGCCTGCCTCTCGTTCTCCGCCGTTGCCACACGTGCGCCTCCGGAAGTTTCCGGGTGAACGGGAAATTTCGCGTCAACGCCAACCACAAGCTCATCGACGCCTGGCTCCTCGCGCTCTGTACGGCGTGCGGGGAGACGACGAGGCTCACGGTCCTGGAGCGGATGAACGTGCGCTCCGTACGACCTGAGCTGCTGGACCGGATGCATGGCAACGACCCTGGTCTGGCAGCCGAGTTGCTCCAGGATCCGGTGTTGCGGCGCCGTAATCGCATCGCCCTCGACTGGGACGGCGCGTGGCGTCTCGACACCGGCGGATCGGGGCATCCGGACCGCGAGAAGGCCGACGTCTCGGTCCGTTTCGCGGCACGGATACCTGTCCGGCCGGTGCGGCTCATCGCTGAGGGGTGCGGTCTGTCGCGGGCCGAGGTCGAGCGACTGATCGTGGAGGGGAAGCTTGTTTCGGCAGTCCGGCTGAGCGGCAAGCTCTCCGGCGACTTCGGCTTCACGCTCAAGCGCTGAGCCACTCGGGGTCGGGGCTTGTCCGGTGGGACCCGCCGGGCAGGCCCCGGTCGCGCCCGGCGCCCTACCGCACCAGACACGGCCGCTTCCCGTCGAACTCCCACCCCGGCACCAGATACCGCATCCCGACCGCGTCGTCCCGCGCCCCCAGCGCCTTCTCCCGGTACAGCTCGTGCGCCGCGAGCACCCGCTCCATGTCCACCTGGACCCCCAGTCCGGGCGCGTCCGGCACCGCGATCTCGCCCCCGACGATCCTGGGCGGAGTGACCGTGAGGCGTTCCAGGCCCTCCTGCCAGATCCAGTGGGTGTCAAGGGCGTTGTACTCGCCCGGGGCCGCCGCGCCGCAGTGGGTGACCATGGCCAGCGAGATGTCGAAGTGGTTGTTGGAGTGGCAGCCCCAGGTCAGGCCCATCGCGTTGCACAGCTGGGCCACGCGTACGGAGCCCCGCATGGTCCAGAAGTGCGGGTCGGCCAGCGGGATGGAGACCGACTGGAGGGCGAGGGCGTGGGTCAGTTGCCGCCAGTCCGTGGCGATCATGTTGGTCGCCGTGGGCAGACCGGTCGCCCGGCGGAACTCGGCGAGGATCTCGCGCCCCGAGTAGCCGCCTTCGGCGCCGCACGGGTCCTCGGCGTAGGCGAGCGTGCCGTTCAGCGGCGCGCACAGCTCGATCGCCTCGGCCAGCGACCACGCGCCGTTCGGGTCGAGGGTGATCCGCGCGTCCGGGAAGCGGGCCTTCAGCGCGCGTACGGCCCTGACCTCCTCGACGCCTTCCAGGACCCCGCCCTTGAGCTTGAAGTCGCGGAAGCCGTAGCGGGCGTGGGTGGCCTCGGCCTGCCGGACGATCGCCTCCGGGGTCAGGGCCTCCTCGTGCCGGACGCGGTACCAGTCGACGGGGGAGTCGGGCTCGCGGACGTAGTCCAGGTCGGTCCGGTCCGGGTCGCCGACGTAGAAGAGGTAGCCCAACACCCTTACGGAGTCCCGCTGTTGGCCGTCGCCGAGGAGGGCGGCGACCGGTACGTCCAGGTGCTGGCCGAGGAGGTCGAGGAGGGCCGACTCGACCGCTGTCACCGCGTGGACGGTGGTGCGCAGGTCGTAGGTCTGGGAGCCGCGTCCGCCCGAGTCGCGGTCGGCGAAGCGGGCGCCGATCTCCCGCAGGACGCGCTGGTAGTCGCCCACCTTCGCGCCGACGACCAGGGACTCGGCGTCGCGCAGGGTCCGCGTGATCTTCTCGCCGCCGGGGACCTCGCCGAGTCCCGTACGGCCTTCGGAGTCGGTGAGGATGACGATGTTGCGCGTGAAGTAGGGGCCGTGGGCGCCGGAGAGGTTCAGTTCCATACTGTCCCGGCCGGCGACCGGGTACACGGAGAGGGCGGTGACGGTCGGCTGGCTCGCTCGCGTACTCGTATTCGTACCTGTACTCATCGGGATCCTTGTGCGCAGGAGGTCGGGAGGTGCGGAGACGGCCCAGCCAGGATCGTCGCGCGGCCCGTGCGGACCGTGAGGACGGCGACGGTCGGCGCGCGGTCAGACGGACGGCTGTCGCCTCTCATCTTCCTATGTAGATGATGTCTATGTATGAAGATGGCGACTGGCGCTGAGCCCCTACGGAAGAACTCCAGAAGAACTCCTACGGGAAGAGTCCCTGAGTCCCTGAATCCCTCAGGCCAACGCCACCCGAGTGAACCTCCCCGCCGTCCGCAGCTCCCCCTCGATCCGGGACGCCGTCCCGTGCAGCTCCGGCAGTACCTCCGCCACGCACTGCTCCGCCGTACGCCGGGTCGTGTGCATCGCGACGTTCACCGCCGCGACGACCCGTCCCGTACGGTCGCGCACCGGGACCGCGATCGACCGCAGCCCCTCCTCCAACTCCTCGTCGACCAGGGCGTATCCCTGCTCCCGCACCTGTGCCAGTACGCGTGCGAAGGCCGCCGGGTCCGTCACGGTGTGCGGAGTCAGCGGGGCCAGGTCCGGTGCCTGCCGCGCTTCCTGCCGCGCTGCCTGCGGCAGGTCGGCCAGCAGTACCCGGCCCATCGAGGTCGGGTACGCCGGAAGCCGCGTTCCGACCGTGATGTTGGCGCTCATGATGCGCCTCGTCGCCACCCGCGCCGTGTACTGGATCTCCGCCCCGGTATCTCCTGCCAGGACCGCCAGTGACGCCGACTCCTGGACGCGGCCCGCGAGTTCGGCCAGGTGGGGGGAGGCGATCTCGGGCAGGGACGTGCGGGAGAGGGGCGGGAAGCCCAGGGACAGGACCCGGGGGGTGAGGGCGAAGGTGCGGCCGTGGGCCTCGACGTACCCCAGGTGCTCGTAGGTGATCAGGGCCCGGCGGGCGGTCGCCCTCGCCAGGCCTGTCGCCCGTGCGACCTCTGTCAGGGTCAGCTCGGCGCGGCCCTCACCGAAGGCCGTCAGGACCGTCAGGCCCCTGGCCAGGGACTCGATGAACTCCCGGCCCAGTTCCTGCTTCGACGCCCCGGTCCAGGCGGCCAGACCGGAGGGCGCGGGCGGCGCCTCGGCGGGCGGCAACACCCGTAGGTCGGCCCGCAGTTCGGCCTCCATCGCGGTCACCGTCGCCCGCAGGCGCGGCAGCAGGTCGTCGCGCAGGTCGCTCGCCGTACGGCGGCTCGTGTGGCTGACGACGCTCGCGACACAGGCCACCCGGCCCGTACGGGGGTCCCGTACGGGTACGGAGACGGCGACCAGCCCCGGTTCGATCAGCTGGTCGTCCAGTGCCCAGCCGTCGACGCGGGCCCGCTCGACGTACGCCTCGAAGTCGGGACCCGAGGCGGCACCTGAGGCGGCGCCCGAGTCGGCGGGTCGGGGCGGAACGGCGGGGAAGCCCTCGTCGGCCGGGTCCGCGGCCCGGCGTTCGCGCCAGCGGTGCCAGTCGGCGGGCGTCCACTCGGTGGCGAACAGCGGGCCCGGGGCGGTGCGTTCGGCGGGGAGGAGGTCGCCGATGCGGAAGCTGAGGGACATCGCGCGGCGGCGGGTGGCCTGGTGGATGAAACGGATGCCGTCCCGGTCGCCGACCGCGAGCGACACCGACTCGTCCAGCTCGTCGGCGAGGGCGTCCGCGTGGCGGTCGAGAAGGGCGGGCAGCCGGAGGGCGGCGAGATAGGCGTTGCCCAGCTCCATCAGCCGAGGAGTGAGAATCGCGTCCCGGCCGTCGAGACGGACGTACCCCATGCGGGCGAGCGTCGCCGTGATCCGGTCGACCGTGGAACGGGCCAGTCCGGTCGCGCGCTCCAGCCCGCTGAGGCTCAACGTCCCGCCCGCGTCGGTCAGTTGCCGCAGTACGGCGATCCCGCGCAGCAGCGGGGCGACGGCCTCGGCGGGCACGGCGTCGTCCATGACCGGGGTGACATGCGGGGCGGGGGCGACCATGGCCACACCGTAATGCCCGTACGCCCGTCGGCCCCGACCCGTCCTCGCCTCACCGCCGGGTGACCGTCACCCGGTAGTTCCCGTCGAGGTCCGCGCTCGCGACCGCGATCCGGATGCCCCGTCTCGGGTCGTTGAAGGACTCGCCGGGGGCGAAGGGCGCGTCGGAGAGTTCCGCGTGGACGTTCGGGGCGCGGGTGCAGCCGCCGCTGTCCCGGCGGGAGTCGTACACGGTGACCGGGCCACGGCCGGTGTCGATGTTCGCGTCGACCCGGTAGATCAGCACGCCCGGCCGGCACACCGTCTCGTCGTTGCCCTCGCGGGTGCGCAGCTCGACGGCGTATCCCGTACGGGAGGTAAGGGGCACGAACACGAGTTTCGCGCCGCCGGGACGGGCCAGCGGGGTGAGCGCGTACTCCGTCGTCCCGGCCGTCCGCGCGCACCCGACCTGCGAGGAGTCCAGCCAGCCGAGCTTCCACTTGTGCCAGCCCAGCAGGTCGTTGTTGGCCCCCCAGTCCTCGCTCATGATGTCCCAGTGGCCGACCGCGCCCCCACCGTGCTGGGTGTAGAGGTCGGGCAGCCCGAACACATGGCCGTTCTCGTGGGGGAGGACGCGGTAGCCCGTGGTGTCGTACGAACCGGAGCCGTCGTCCTGACGGGAGTAGACGAAGGACGCGTTGGCGACGGGCACCCCGTCCGCGACCGGCGCCTCGCGGTTGCCGGCGAAGGTGACGGACAGGACGGTGTCCAGGGCGGAGGGGCCCGCGTTCGGCGTGGCGAGCACGTTCAGCAGGTCGTACGCGCGGAAGTCGACCACCGGATCGGCGGTGGCCACGATGTCGTGGACCAGCCGGCGGTAGCCGGGGTCGAAGGGGGCGCCGCGCTCTATGCCGTACGAGCGGAAGGACCGCGGCATGCGCAGCCAGTCGGCGACGGGAGCCTCGGGGCGGTAGTCGAGGCGGCCGTACGAGCTGGTGGTGAACCAGTCCCGGGTCTGCGGGAAGAACTCCGCGAGCCGGGCGAGGGCACTGCCCTGACCGGGGGCGTCGGAGAAGTCGACCATCAGGTTCAGCGCGCGGACGGTACCGGTGGACCGGGAGTAGCCGACCGGGGTGGGCAGGCCCTCGGACATCTGGACGCCGAGGCCGCCCCTGATCAGGCAGGGGCCGAGCGGGGAGGAGCGGGCCAGTGGGACGGAGCCCGCGGCCGTCGTGGAGCCCGGGTGGAGATCCCCGGCGCCGGCCGAGGTGCTGACCGCGAGGGTCAGCGCGGCCACCGACACGAGGGCGGCCATCCGGCGGGGGCGCAGGGGGCCCGGCGGGCGTATCCGACGACGGCTGGTCGGCTGCTGCATGCACGGCCCCTTCGCGCCACGGCAGCCGCCGGTCTCGGACTGCGCTCTTTCGATCACCCTGTGTCGAGGTGGGCGCGGGCGCGCGCTGAAGGAGACCGATCGTGGGAAGCCCTCGCGAAAAAATGTGACCCAGGTCACATGAAATCTCTTTCGGGTGAGGAAATAACCGGGGATCGTTTCCCCGTTTAGTCAGGTGTCCGAGCGAAACGGGGAGTGATCCCCCGGATCGCGGCGCAAGATCTCACGCAGGATTTCCCGAAGGAGTACGCCGTGCAGACCGCGACCCCCGTGCAGAAGGTGACCCGGCCCCGCGCCGACGCTCTGCGCAACCGGGAGCGGATCGTCACCGCCGCCCGCGAGATGTTCGTCGAGTTCGGCGCCGAGGTGCCGATCGACGAGGTCGCCCGCCGGGCCGGCGTCGGCAATGCCACGGTGTACCGCAACTTCCCCGACCGGGACGCCCTCGTACGCGAGGTCGTCTGCTCGGTCATGGACCGTACGTCGGAGGCGGCGGAGAGGGCGCTCGCGGAGACCGGCGACGCCTTCGCGGCGCTGGAACGCTTCGTGCACGCCGCCGCCGACGAACGGATCAGCGCGCTCTGCCCGATGGTGTCCAGCACCTTCGACCAGCACCACCCGGACCTGGAGGCCGCGCGGAAGCGGGTCGAAGGGCTCACCGGGGAGATCATGGATCGCGCCATGGCGGCCGGACAGCTCCGCACCGACGTGGGTGTGGGGGACGTGATGGTCATCGTGTCCCAGCTCAGTCGCCCTCCGGCGGGTACGGCGTGCGCGGGCATGGACCGCTTCGTCCACCGGCACCTGCAGCTGTTCCTGGACGGCCTGCGGGCCCCGGCCCGCTCCGAACTGCCCGGCAAGGCCGCGACGATGGAGGACCTGCGCCGATCCTGATCGATCAGTCCGCCACCGATCAGTCCGCCACCGATCAGTCCGCCACCGATCAGTTCACCACCGATTAGTTCACGGCGGTATCCGAGTCACCCCTCCCAACGGGCTTTGGCCCCAACGGGCTTTGGCCCCAACGGGCTTTGGCCCCAACGGGCTTTGGCCCCAACAGACTTTCGGCCGTCAGCGTTGACGAGCCAGTCCCCTTTGACGAACTTTTCGCACGCTTTTCACGCGTTTTTCCGTCACGAAGTCCCGAAGTGGGTATCTCCATGTCCGAAACAGCCCAGGCTGCTGCCGCCGCCAAGGCGCCGGCTCCCGACTCCAACCGCTGGAAGGCGCTCACGTTCATCGCGCTCGCCCAGCTGATGGTCGTCCTCGACGCGACCATCGTGAACATCGCACTGCCCTCCGCCCAGCGTGACCTGGGGATATCCGACGGCAACCGGCAGTGGGTCATCACGGCCTACGCCCTGGCCTTCGGTGGACTGCTGCTCTTCGGTGGCCGGATCGCCGACATCTGGGGCCGCAGGAACACCTTCGTCACCGGTCTGATCGGCTTCGCCGCCGCATCCGCCCTGGGCGGTGCCGCGCAGAACGAGGTGATGCTCCTCGGCTCCCGCGCACTGCAGGGTGTCTTCGGCGCGCTGCTGGCGCCCGCCGCGCTCTCCCTGCTCGCGGTGATGTTCACCGACGCCAAGGAACGCGCCAAGGCGTTCGGCATCTACGGTGCGATCGCCGGTGGCGGCGGCGCCGTGGGTCTGATCCTCGGCGGCTTCCTCACCGAGTACCTGAACTGGCGCTGGACGTTCTTCGTGAACATCCCGTTCGCGATCGTCGCCGCCCTCGGCGCCTACTTCGTCATCCGTGAGCCGGCCGGCGCCCGCAACCGCTCGCCGCTCGACATCCCGGGTGTCGTCCTGTCCACCCTCGGTCTGGTCTCCCTCGTCTACGGCTTCACGCGGGCCGAGTCCGAGGGCTGGGGCGACGCCCTGACGATCGGCCTGTTCGTCGCCTCGGCGCTGCTCCTCTCGACCTTCGTGTTCGTCGAGTCCAAGGTCAAGGCCCCGCTGCTGCCCCTGCGCGTCATCACCGAGCGCAACCGTGGCGGTGTCTACCTCTCGCTCGGCCTCGCGATCATCGCGATGTTCGGTCTGTTCCTCTTCCTGACCTACTACCTGCAGATCGTGAAGGGCTACTCGCCGGTCAAGACCGGCTTCGCCTTCCTGCCGATGATCGCGGGCATGATCACGGGCTCCACGCAGATCGGCGCCCGGCTGATGACCCGCGTCCCGGCGCGGCTGCTGATGGGACCCGGCTTCCTGGTCGCCGCGCTCGGCATGCTGCTGCTGACCCAGCTGGAGATCGGCTCCTCGTACGCGGCGCTGCTTCTGCCGGCGATGCTGCTGCTCGGCCTCGGCATGGGTTCGGCGTTCATGCCGGCCATGTCCCTGGCCACGCTGGGCGTCGAGCCGCGTGACTCCGGTGTCGCTTCCGCGATGGTCAACACCTCGCAGCAGGTGGGCGGCGCGATCGGTACGGCCCTGCTGAACACGATCGCCGCCTCCGCCACCACGTCGTACATCGCCGACCACATCGGCACCGCGGCCTCCCGCTCCCAGCAGCAGCTGGTCCAGCTCGAGGGCATGGTCAAGGGGTACACCAGCGCCATCTGGTTCGCCGTCGGCATCCTGGTCGTCGCCGCCGGTATCGCCTTCACCTTCATCAACGCCGGTCGCCCGGACATGAGTTCGGTCAGCGGCGAGGGCGCCGAGGAGGAGCTGAGGGTTCCGGTGGTCGCCCACTGACCCCGTCCCCGCTCCTGCGGGACCCCTCGTACCCCTTCGGGCCACTCCGTACGTCACGCGGGGTGGGGACACCTCGTGACGTACGGCTCCAGGATCTGCCCTGACTCCGCTCAGCGGAGCCAGGGCAGATCCGCGTTCGCGTCCTTCGGCTGAAGACCCTCGGCGATGATGTCCATGACATCGTGGAGCGTCTGGCGCTGCTCGTCGCTGATCCGGTCGAACAGCGCCTGGCATACGGCGCCCACATGACCGGGCGCGGTGCGCCGCAGTACCTCCTCGCCCTGCTTGGTCAGGACCGCGAACTGGCCGCGCTTGTCCGAGGGGCAGTCCTCGCGCCGCACCCAGCCGTTCTTCTCCAGCCGGGCGATGGCGTGCGAGAGGCGGGAGCGGGTGATCTTCGCCATCATCGCGAGCTCGGTCATCCGCAGCCGCTGGGCCGGAGCGCCCGAGAGGCAGACGAGCAGACCGTAGTAGACGTGCGGCATGCCGGCGTCCCGCTGGAGCTGGCGGTCGAGGTGGTCCTCGAGCAGGGTGACGGCGTGCACGTACACGCGCCAGGTGCGCTGCTCCTCGTCGGTGAGCCAGCGGGGCTCCTCGTCGGATGTAGGTGCTGTCTTCATGTACTCCACTCTACGTTCCCCGTCCTTGAAATTTAAACCAAAACGATGTATTTTCAGTATGCGAGAAGCTTGAGACTTCAAGGTGCAGACTTGACGTAGAACTTGAAGCAAAAGCGGAAAGAGTCCCGGGAAGGGAGCAGTCGACATGTCCGCCGACATCCAGGAGCGCATGCCCGCGCTCTACCTCAGCCACGGTGCCCCTCCGCTGGCCGACGACCCGATCTGGCCCGGCGAACTCGCCGCCTGGTCGGCCGACCTGCCCCGTCCCAAGGCGATCCTCATGGTCTCCGCCCACTGGGAAGAGGCCCCCCTCGCCCTCGGCACCATCGAAACGATCCCCCTCGTCTACGACTTCTGGGGCTTCCCCGAGCACTACTACCAGGTTGAGTACGCCGCCCCGGGCGCTCCCCAGCTCGCCGAGTCCGTACGGAAGCTGCTGCGAGCCCCCGGCACACCCGTCCAGGACATCCCGGACCGCGGTCTCGACCACGGCGCGTACGTCCCGCTGGTTGAGATGTTCCCCGAGGCGGACATCCCTGTCCTGCAGATCTCGATGCCGACCCTCGACCCGGTGAAGCTGATGGACATCGGACGCAAGCTCGCGCCGCTGCGCGACGAGGGCGTGCTGATCGTCGGCTCCGGCTTCTTCACCCACAACCTGGCCGCCCTCAGGCACACCGGCCCCGGAGTGCCGACCTGGTCGAGCGAGTTCGACGACTGGGGCCACCGAGCACTGGAAACACGCGACGTGGACGGCCTGCTGGACTTCCTGAACAAGGCTCCCGCGGGCCGGTACGCCCACCCGCGCACCGAGCACTTCGCTCCGCTCTTCGTGACGATGGGCGCGGCCGAGGTGGCCGGCGAGCTGGACTCCCAGAAGTCAGTCATCGACGGCTTCTGGATGGGGTTGGCCAAGCGATCGGTGCAGTTCGGCTGACCCTCACGGACGGGTACTCGGCCCCTTCGGGCAGGCGCCCGGGGGACCGGAAGGGTACTCAGAGGTCCTTCTCGTACCAGGCGACGTCCCAGTAACGGCCGAACTTGCGGCCCACCTCCCGGTACGTTCCGACGTAGTGGAACCCGAAGCGTTCGTGCAGCCGCACCGACGCTTCGTTCGGTGTGACGATCCCCGCCAGGGCGCGGTGTACGTCCTCGCCGGACAGCGCCTCGAAGAGGGCCGCGTAGAGCAGGGTGCCGATGCCGCGCCCGCCCGCGTCCGGGGCGAGGTAGACGGTGGTCTCCACGGCCGTGCCGTACGCCGGCTTCGGCCGGAAGACGCCGGATGTGGCATACCCCAGAATCCGCCGCGAGTCCATCTCCGTGGCAACCAACAGGCGGTGCGGGCCGTCTTCAGGGTAGGAGAGCAGCCAAGGACGGCGCTCTTCCGGTGTGAGGACCTTGGTGTCGAAAGTGGTAGGAGTCTCGCGCACATAGTGGTTGTAGAGGTCGGTGAGGGCTTCGAGGTCAGCCTCGACACCTGGTCTGACCTGCACCTCTGTGGATTCCGACGACATCTCACCTCCTCGTGTGGCGGCACAGGGTACTGCAAGATCAGAAAAATAGTGGTGTGGGTGGGAATTCTGTCCTGATTCCAGGCGTTGTTTCCTTCGGATGCCGGGCACGCGAGGAGTGTGCTGAGCGTTCACAGACCAACAGGGACATCAACGACCACCCGCTGACCTTCCCCACTCTCGACTTCGCTCGAGCGGGGGGACCCCCATTCGCAAGGGAGCACGCATGGCAACCCGTGCCGTCGCCCGTCGTACGTCTTCCGCCACCGGCGGGACCGTCGGCGGCGCACGCAGTGTTCGCGCCCATGGCGGCGAGATCGCCGACCGCGACCTGGTCGGCATGTACTTGGACGAGATAGCGCGAACCCCGTTGCTCGACGCCGCGAAGGAGGTCGAGCTGTCGCAGACCATCGAAGCCGGTGTGTTCGCACGCCAGATCCTCGACGGCGAGACCGAGGCGAAGGCGGACGCCACCGTCCAGGAGCTGGAGGCGCTCGTCGCCGAGAGCGAGCGGGCCAAGGACGTCTTCATCCGCTCCAACCTCCGACTGGTCGTCGCCGTGGCGCGCCGCTACCCCCGCAGCGGCCTGCCCCTTCTCGACCTGATCCAGGAGGGCAACGCCGGCTTGGTGCGCGCGGTCGAGAAGTTCGACTACCGCAAGGGCTTCAAGTTCTCGACGTACGCGACCTGGTGGATCCGGCAGGCCATCACCCGTTCCATAGCCGACCAGTCGCGCACGATCCGCCTCCCCGTCCACCTGGTCGAGGAACTGGGCCGGATCAGGCGCGTGCAGCGCGAGTTCAACCGCAAGAACGGGCGGGACCCGGAACCCGCGGAGATCGCCGCCGAGCTGGACACGAACACGGCGCGGGTGATCGACGTCCTGGACTGGGCCCGCGACCCGGTCTCCCTGAACATGTCGGTGGACGACGACGGGGACACCCAGTTCGGTGACCTCCTCGAGGACACGTCGGCGGTGTCGCCGGAGCAGTCCGTGCTGACCCTCCTGCGCAGCGAGGAACTGGACGACCTGATCGGCCGTCTCGACCAGCGCACGGCGTCCATCATCAAGATGCGGTACGGCATCGTCGACGGCCGGGAACGCACGCTGACGGAGGTCGGCAAGGAGCACGGGCTGACCCGTGAGCGGATCCGGCAGATCGAGAAGCACGCGCTGCTGGAGCTGAAGAAGCTGGCGCGGGACACCGGGTTCGACGCGGCGGCGTAGTTCCACACACCGCTCCCGCACCCCTGCCGGGGGCACTCGGCAGACGTACCGGAATCGGTACTGGGGGCGCGTTTGGGTGTTTCGCGCGCCGGGAGGCGTACGACTGTTTGGAGCCGCGTGCGCGGGGTGGCGGAAGGCCGCGCAAAGATTGCGGTGTCAGGCTGCTTAAACCATCGGGCCCGGGGCACAAGACCTCAGGGCCCAGGACACGGGTCCGGGCGGAGACGCCTCGGATCCCCTGGAGCCAAGTCCCGACGCACCCCCCCCGCGTCGGGACCTTCCCAGCCGGGCTTCGGCACCTAACCCCCCCCAGGTGCCGGGGCCCGGCTCACTTTTGCCCTCCGGGCCGCGTCCGGCGTCGCCGCTTCCCGCCGCCGCTCGGCCGCCGTTCCGCTTCCCGTTCACGTCAGGGGCGGGGCACCCCGTACCTGAACGCCGGGGTGGCCCGCCCGAATGGCAGATTGTGCCACAGCGGCATAACGTGGCGCCCGTGTCCCACCTCAGTTCCCCCGGCCTCTCCGCACCCTCCGCTCCCTCCGCTTCTTCCGCTCCCTCCGGTTCGCTCACCGAACGGCGTAAGTACGCGACGCGCATGGAGATCGCCCGGGTGGCGGGGCGGCTCTTCGTGACCCACGGGCTGCGGGCCACCCGCGCCGAGGACATCGCCCAGGCGGCCGGCGTCGCGCCGCGCACCTTCTACCGCTACTTCGCCACCAAGGAAGAGGCCATCGGCCCCCTGTTCGGCGCGGGCACGGAACGCTGGGCCCAGGCGCTGCGCGAGGCCCCGGCCGAACTGTCCGTGCCGCAGGCCGTGGAGCACGCGGCACGGCATGTGCTGACGCCCGGCGCGGGTGTGTCACCGGGAGCCCTGGACTGGGCCCGCGCCCTGCTCCGGCTGGCGCAGGACAGCCCGGCCCTGTTGCGGGTGTGGGCCGAGCGGTGCCGTACGTCGGAACACGCGCTGGCCCAGGCGCTGGCCTCCCGGGGCGCGGGCCCGGCCGGCTCACCCGAGACCCGCTTCACGGCCGCCGTCGCCAGTGCCGCCGTACGCGTCGCCTTCGAGACCTGGGCGGCCGGAGACGCCCCCGCCGACGGTCCGACCGGCCCGGCGGCGCTGGCGGTGCGCAACCTGGGGACGCTGCGGGACTTTCCGTGGAGCGGCGCGAGTTCCTGAGGGCCGCCGGTCAGCCGGCTGCCGCCGCCGTTCGGTCAGCCGGCCGCCGCCCGGGTCATGCGAGCCCCCAACTCCCTTACCCGCTCGACCAGTTCGGCCGGCTCCCGGACCGTGAACTCGCAGTCGACCGTCGCCAGCCGTACCGCCAGCGACTCCACCGCGTCGCCGACCGAGGCGCGGATGCGGCAGCTGTGCTCGTCGACGGGCTCGGGGGTGCCGAGCCAGGCCGGGACGCGGGCGGCGACATACGCGGCGGGGGCGGCGAACGTCGCCTCGAACACGTAGGCCTCCTGCCGTACGTACATCGACCGGCGCAGATACTCCGCCGCGTCACCCGTCGGCAGCTCGCGCGGGGTGAAGCGGGCGCCCGTCGCGAAGGGGTCGGCGACCCGGTCGACGCGGAAGGTGCGCCAGTCGGCGCGATCGAGGTCGTAGGCGACGAGATACCAGCGGCGGCCGGTCGACACGAGCCGGTGGGGCTCGGTCAGGCGCTTGGTGGGGGTGCCGTCCTTGGCGCGGTAGGCGAACCGCAGCCGTTCCTGGCCGGCCACCGCCGAGGCCATCACGGTCAGTGTCTCGGGGGCGATGACCGCGCCGTCTCCGCTGGTCAGCGGGGTGGTGGCGGCCTGGAGAGTGGAGACGCGCCGACGCAGCCGGGACGGCAGGACCTGCTCCAGCTTGGCCAGCGCCCGCACGGACGCCTCGTCGAGCCCCTCGACCGCGTGCCCGGCGCCCGCCCGCAGCCCGACCACGATCGCCACCGCCTCCTCGTCGTCGAGCACCAGCGGGGGCAGCGCCTTGCCGGCGACCAGCCGGTACCCGCCGTCGGAACCCTTGCTCGCCTGCACGGGATAACCGAGTTCACGCAGCCGGTCGATGTCCCGCCGGACGGTACGCCGCGACACCCGCAGCCGGTCGGCGAGCTCGCCGCCGGGCCATTCGCGGGGCGTCTGGAGGAGGGAGAGGAGCTGGAGGAGCCGGGCCGGTGTGTCCGTCGTCATGAGGTCGAGGATGCCGTACCACTAGGACACGATCTGACCTAATGGGGTCCTAACATGAGGGCATGCACTCCACCGGAACACCGACTCCCGTACCAGATTCCGTACCAGGTCCCGTGCC
>Ga0136846_1240099_pt1 | contig 14830 bp, 6 predicted proteins | sample HopSoiMetagenom2_FD_96841 | JGI IMG/M metagenome (GOLD analysis project Ga0136846, IMG submission 96841) | Grasslands soil microbial communities from Hopland, California, USA - 2 Assembly 2016 (version 4) | ecosystem: Environmental > Terrestrial > Soil > Grasslands | place: USA: Hopland...
CAATGTACCTGGGTGAGGTCCACGACCCGAAGGACATTCGAATCAGCAAGCTTTTCAAGATGGCCGACGTATTCTCTATACCAGGTCATGTGGGCCTGGGACTGAACCAGGCGTTCTACTGGGGCCTGCCCGTCGTCACAGAGGACTGCGCTCAGCCGCCGGAGATACACTACCTCGTCAACGGTCGCAATGGCTTCATTGTCCCGAACGACGATCGAACCGAGCTGAAGCGACGGATTCTCGAGCTATTGGAGGACGATCGCAAGCGGAGCGAATTTTCGTCGAATGCCCGCCATGACATCACGACCAGTGGGTCCATCGACGGCATGTTTCAGGGTTTTCGAGCATGCGTCGAGTCATTGACCAAGGTCGACTCGATGGCTTCTGGTGATGTCATCTTTAGAGGTGAACAGTGAGAGTTGCGATATTCGGTCTCGGGTATGTCGGGTGCGTGTCTGGGGCGTGTATAGCCGACCTCGGTCATGATGTCGTTGGCGTGGACGTCAATCCCCTGAAGGTACAGATGGTGAATGAGGGAAAAGCTCCTATTGTAGAAACGGGGCTCCCCGAGTTCATGGCCAAGGTGAAAGACACCGGCAGGTTCACGGCGACAAGCGATTGGGCAAAAGCGGTGTGCGAGTCCGAGGTTTCGCTCGTATGTGTCGGCACGCCGAGCCGGGACAATGGCAGTCTTTCGCTGGACGTGGTCATGAGGGTATCCGAGCAAATCGGCGCCGGCCTGAAGAAGAAGAACGAGTACTCCGTTGTGGCCATACGAAGCACCGTCTTGCCTGGCACGGTTGAAGCCGACGTGATTCCCATACTTGAGAGACATTCCGGGAAGATCGCCGGCAAGGACTTCGGCGTCTGCATGGTGCCGGAGTTTTTGCGCGAGGGGACCTCATTGCACGATTTCTTTCACCCCCCCAAATGCGTCATCGGCGAGATCGATCAGCGGTCGGGTGATGTCGTGGCGCGTTTGTTCAAAGACATCGACGCTCCGACTATCCGGGCACCGCTCAAGATTGCCGAGATGGTCAAGTACGCGGACAACTCGTTTCACGCCCTGAAAGTCACATTCGCCAACGAGATCGGCAATATCTGCAAGGAGGTTGCGTGCGATAGCCACCGTGTGATGGAAATCTTCTGCATGGACCATAAGCTCAACCTGTCTCCGTATTACTTGAAGCCAGGCTTTGCTTTCGGCGGCTCGTGTCTTCCCAAGGACGTCCGGGCGATCGTCTACAAGGCAAGACTCCTCGACGTCGCTACGCCGGTCCTCGGCGCCATCCTGGACAGCAACAGGAGGCAGATCGAAAAGGTCGTCAAGCAGCTCTCGGGATTAAAAGGTCGGTCTTTGGGCTTCCTCGGGCTCAGTTTCAAGCACGGGACCGACGATCTCAGAGAGAGTCCAATGGTTGAATTAATCGAGACAATGCTTGGCAAGGGGTTCGACATCAAGATTTACGACCAATATGTCTCGATCGCTCGACTGATAGGTTCGAACAAGGAATATGTTGACAAGGAGATCCCGCACATCTCTTCACTCATGTGCGACACGCCGAAGGAACTGATTGACGGCAGCGATGTCGTCGTCGTGGGCAACTACAGTGAAGAGTTCGCCGAGGCGTTAGACCGCGACCTTCAAGACCGTCACATTCTCATCGACCTCGTGCGGATCGCTCCACAAAAGCAGTTTAAGGGCCAGTACCACGGCATCTGCTGGTAGCTGCAGCCATCACGGAACAACGGACTATGTCAGAACTCCTGGAAGGTCTGAACGGATTGAAGGGCGAACGAGCCGGTCGCGCGTCCGGCGCTACCATAAGAATGCTGACGGGAAGCATCACACGACTTGAGAAGTGGGTTGAGGATCACGACTACAAGGCGTACGAGCCTTTCGACGGCCTGTCGTCGTCCTTCAGGCCGTGGACGTTCGGAAATCTGTTCCTCGAGCGCCTGTTGCTGCAGGCCATACGACAGAGTCCCTTCAATCTCAGGCCCCTTCTGGGCGTCAAGCCGTTGGAGTCGACGAAGGGGCGAGGCTATATGGCGTCCGGTTACCTACGCATGTTCAAGGTCACAGGCGACAAAGAGTACGCAGCGAAGGCGGTACGCTGTCTCGAATGGCTTTGCGAGAACAAGTCCGACCGATTCGAGCAGTTCACGTGGGCGAATCATTTCGATTTTGCGAGCCGCGGTGGGCGGTATCCGAAACACGAACCGATTATCGTTTGGACCGCCCTCATCGGACAGGCGTTCCTCGACGCCTATGAGTGCTTGAACGAGCAGCGATATCTTGACGTCGCTGTGAGCGTATGCGAATGGATACTGGCGCTGCCTCGCGAGCGTACCGATGCTGGAACGTGCATCAGTTACCACGCGCTCTATCAAAGTTCCATTCATAACGCGAACATGCTCGGGGCCGCGATGCTGGCTCGAACGGCGAAAATCACCGGCAATATCGTCGCCCTGAAGGTGGCGAAGGATGCGATGGAATACAGTTGTTCGCGACAGCTGGAGAACGGCGCCTGGTACTATGGCGAGAAGGCGCAGTATCACTGGATCGACAACTTTCACACGGGTTACAACCTCGATAGCCTCAAGTGTTACATCGACAATTCAGGAGACGCGGCGTACTCCAGTCACCTTAAGAGAGGATTCGATTACTGGGTTCGGACGTTCTTCGATGACGCCGGAGCGCCCAAGTACTATCACGATCGTCTGTATCCAATAGACAGCCAGTGCGCCTCGCAATCGCTTGAGACGTTCGCGACCTTTGCAGGCTCAGAAACGGCTTCACTTGAACACGGGTGCAAGGTCGCAGCCTGGACAATCAAGAAGATGCAGGACCCGACAGGCTACTTCTACTACCGGCGTTATCCCATGATAACCGCGAAGACGCCGATGCTGCATTGGGCGCAAGCGACCATGTACAAAGGCCTGACGTCACTGTTGTTCGAACTTACCGCACCATGAGAGTTCCGGCGTCGACCAGAGGAGTGGCGTCGCGTGTTTTTGCGAAGTTTCCGACATCGTTGTTGCGTGCGTTGGCGGGTGTCGAATTCATACTTCCTTACTATCACGTCGTCAGCGATCACGAGATTCCGCATGTCAAGCATCTGTATCGCCACAAGTCCGTCAGCGACTTCAAGGCAGATCTTGACTTCATTTTGGCGCATTACTCCCCTATCGATCTTTCCGAGCTGCTGAACCACGTTCAGTCAGGTCGCCCCCTGCCTGAAAAGTCGTTCCTCTTGACGTTCGATGATGGCTTTCGTGAAATGAGCGAAATCGTCGCGCCTATTCTGACTGAGAAGGGCGTCAGCGCCACCTTCTTCGTGAACAGTGCATTTATCGACAATGCGAAGATGTGCTATCTCAACAAGGCAAGTCTGCTCGTTGAGGAATTGCAACGGCGACACTCCGCCGCGCTTAGGGAGGATGTCGGGCGGGCTCTTAGGGATCAAGGCGTTCAATGCGACGACGTCGTGACCGGGATTCTGTCGATCACGTACCGCAAGCGGGCCCTGGTGGACCACCTCGCCGAAATCGTCGGGGTGGATTTCGATGATTACCTCCGCGTGACGCAGCCGTATTTGACCGCTGCTCAGATTCGCACGCTGATACGCGACGGGTTCACCATCGGGGCACACAGCGTTGACCATCCGCTGTATGCGTCGTTATCGTTGGACGAGCAGATTTCACAAACGGTTGACAGCCTGAGCGCCGTTCGACGGACATTTGGCTTAGGTTACGGCGCGTTCGCATTCCCCCATTCGGACACAAATGTGTCGAGGGAGTTCTTCGACAGGCTCTCAGCAACTGGTCTCCTGGATGTATCATTTGGCACAGCTGGCCTAATCCACGACAGCGTGCCTGGCCACTTTCAGCGATTCAGCCTCGAGGCACCTCTCGAAGAAGCGCAGCGCATCCTCGCATTCCAACTTATCAGGCGGTTGCGCAAGAACATGACAGGCAGCGCCACCATAGCGCGGTAGCTTCCTTGACCGTCGCCGAAACGTCAACCGAGTTCTCGAACAAGACGGCTATGTCGCTCACCGGCCAGACATGCGCATGCGCTCTCGGCGGCCGTTAATACCTGTATGACAACGTCTGAACACACGTACGGTTCGGTCGAATGGCTCGAGGCAAAGTTCAAGGGCACCGCCCAGGATCCTTGGGGCCTCGGCTTTCGAGCGATCGAGCAGTGTAGGTACAGGTCCCTGATCAGTTTGCTCAAACAGCAACGGCTGACATTTCCTGCGGTGGAAGGGGCTGGGGCGCTCGACGTCGGATGCGCGACGGGCGATTTTTCGTGGCGGCTTCGTGGCCTGACACAGCACGTCGTCGGTATCGACTGTTCCGTCACGGCAATTGCGAGGGCGAAGGCAAAATACCCGGCACTCGACTGGAGAGTCCTCTCACTTCCAGATCCAAGCCTCGCGAGTCACGCGTGGAAGCTCGTTACGTGTTGCGAATGCCTCTACTACATGGAGGATCATCAGAAACGCACGGTCCTTCAAGAAATCCGCAGATTGCTGACGCGTGATGGCATGGCCGTTTTCACATCACTGATTGGCGATAAGCCATACTTCCAACCAGACCAGCTTGCGGCATTGCTCGCTGAACAATTCGACGTGGTCTCGACGCACTATTACGGCTCAAGAGGCTATGCGAACTGCGAAGGAGCTGTATATACGGCGTACTGCCAGCTCGGGCGCGTCCGCGCAATCATGAAAAGTGAAGCCTCGGAGCAGGTGCTCCGCGACCGTCGGTCGACCGGAACCGCACTTGCCGCTCTGATCATCCGCGTCAGTCGCATTCCAATCCTTGGCGTCATTGTCGACGCGGCACTTCTTGCCACTGCACGTACGTCCAGGGCAGCCGTCGGCCCGGCTTCGACGCTTGTGGCACGACTGGCGAATTCAATTGCAGAGGCCTTCTCGATGCGCCGCACCCATACCGTTGTGCTGGTACGCCCGAAAAGGCCAGAAGGATCTGCAACTGCGTACACAGATGGATGACGCTGCCTGGTAAACCGCACTGACACCACGAACGACCTCCCAGAATCCTCCTCACTGGCATGCGGCAAGAAACACTAGGCGAGGGCAGAGCACTGTCTGCAGGGGAGCCCCAATGATCGGGGCGCCTGATGTAGGAACGCGAGCGAGCGGACTGAACGGCTAAATGATCATCCGCGGAAGGTCAAGGTGCGAGCGATATCAGGGCTGTATCCTCAGATTGGCAGGTGCCGTCGGGGCTGAAGGGCCGCTGCAGCCAGCTCCGCCTGTTGCCCGTTCTTTTGCGGGCAGGGTCTGGATCTGGGTTGGAACGTCTGGTCCGAACGCCGGCCAGGCGCAGCTTCCGAGGAACGCGGGCTTGGAGCCGTAATACAACGACGCCGGCAACGAGTGGTCGCTGTTGTCCCACACCGCCACGCCACCGGTCACGTCGTCGTAATTGCCTTGCAGAAGCGCGGTGCTGCGCGATTGAGAATCCAGATACGAGCCATCGGTATGGACACCAAACTCGTACGCGATGTTGCCACTGCAGCTCGCCGAGTTACAAACAGCCGTTCCGGAAGTCCAGGAAGACCGGCCCGAAACATTCCCGACAAGGTTGTAATCACGGCTGAATGGCCCGATACGAAATGGCATCCCGGAAGCCGGGTGAAATTCCGTCCGTGTGCCATACCCGTAGTTGCGAAAGAGCGTATTATAGCTGGCCGACCCCTGCGTGTAGTCGGAATAGAACTGCTGACACCAGTTGCCTTCCCACAGATTCATCATCGGATTGGCGCCGTGGTTCGGCGTGCAATCCTCCGAGAGGAACGAGAAGTCTTCGCCTTCGGCGTTGTCGTGGCAGTAGTTATAGCCGATGAACGCGCCGGACATGCCCGCTTCGAAAATGATGCTGTGGCGAGTGTGGTAAATCTCGTTATTCTCGATCTTGTAGGCCGAGTTCCACCAGTACGACCCGATACCGTAGTTCGCCCCGGAGTTGAACGAGCCGCCATCGTGGACAATGGAGTCGCGAATCTCGACATTGTGCGAGAACGTGCCGAGGATGTGATTCTCGCCACTGTTATCGCCCCCCCCGTACGTTTCAATGCCCTTGAGCCAGACATACGCGGTGAAATTAAAGCGGACGAGCGTGCCCGTATTATTGCCCTGCAACCGCACATCTTCCAGGCCCGCCATCTGGACGCCGAAACTCTGGGGGCGCACCGCAACCCCAGTCGGCGAGGGTGACACCTGATAGACGGGCGGATCGATCGTCAGCACGTTCCCATTCATCGCCGTGATCTTCGTGTATTGCTGCCACGCGTGCGGCGTCGAACAGCCGCAGTCTTCCCCAAGGTAGTTGATTCCGCGCCAGCTCATGAGGCTGGTGTCCTCGTTCTGATAGAGCGAAATCCAGCCGTTCACGGTCAGACCCGTCGTGTTCGCGACGGTGAGTTGCGTCGAATCTTTCGTATACCCGCTCGACACCGCAATGCCGCTATTGGCACCATACGGCGTCCAATTCGCGGTCTTTGACCCCCCGTTGAACAACACTTGATTCCCGTTGAGGACGAGGGTGGTCACTGCGGCATCGGCCGCCGGCAAGACCGTCGTCGGATACCGGAGCGGCGCACATCCGCGAAGCGCCACGTTTGATTTCATGCTGATCGTACCGTTGGCGACAATCGCGCCGCACGGCAGTTTCACCACGCGATTCGCCACCGCGCCGGAAATGCAGCTGTTGATCTGGCTGACTTGATTCGTGACGCCATCCGCAATGACGTTGCAGGGCACGGTCGCCCAGCCAGCCGACGGAATCCCTCCTACCGGGTCGAGTCCTGCCTTTCCAGCCCATGTGATGGTCCTCGCGGAAGGAATGCTATACGTCGCTTTGAGCACTGGCTGCAAAACGAGAGCAAGTCCTACGATCACGACGATTCGCGTCAGTCGCATCCAATCCCCCGAAACCGTGATGGTGGTCGTAACGATCTTTTCTTTTAGCAAGATCTGATCCGAGCACGAGGGCGTCGGAAGTTGCGACATAGGTTGAGAATGCCAATTTTCTCTTTCGTTTAGTCGTGCAACTTCTGTCGATCGAATTCCGCCTTTGGCACGGAGGGCAATCGCTGCGCGGTATGAGCGGCTCAGTGGAAGAAGTTACACAGTTTACAGTTCTGCTGGAGCCCGACGGTGAATTGGCACCGCGTCTGGTCCATTTGACGAAACGCTCCGCTATAAGCGGCCTTGCACCCCGGTGCTGGCGGATACTGTGCTTTCAAATCAAACGAGAATCGGAACATCGACGGAAACGCCGGTTCAGTTCAAGTCGCCGTGCGTTACTGAATGGTTAAGTTCGTCGGAGCGGATGGTGGAACTCCGCCGCTGCCAAATCCTGACTGCAGTGGGTGGGGGTAGGTGTAAGGGGTGTAGTAGAGTGTCCAGGTGTTGGTGGACGAGCACTGGTAGAGCGCCCCATCATTCGCACCGCCGTGGGTCGTATCCCAGTCCCCACCCGCGGCGGTTTTCCAGAATCCGGTTCCCGTCGTGCAACTCGTGGGGAGCGTCGTGCCCTGTCCCACACCCGTCGTGCAGGATCCTCCTGCCGTACAGGAGCCGTTGTCGGAATAAACATCCCGGTTGAACTGCACCATGTTCGCCGCCGCCGCCGAACAGTTGCCGCCCGCGTTAACGCCCGGCTGCCGGGGATTACTCCACGCATAGGCGGGTACGAGGGCTTGATTCTGCCCGCGTCCAATCTGATACAGCGCGGGATACCCCGAGTCCTCCTCGAGCATGACGAAGTACGTCATCGTCGGGCCGGTGTTGTTGAAAACCAATCCAGATCCGGCACGCAAACAAATCGATCCGCCGTTCAGGAAGGAGTTGTTGTAAATCTCCCACCAGCGGCCCCCAATGGAGCCGGGGCCTCCGTGGAACTCGATCTGCACCGCGTCCACCGTGTTGTAACGGTACACGACCCGCGCCCCGTATTGCGACTGCGTGACGTTGCCGGCGTCCCAAATGCTGCCCGCATGCTTGAACGACGAATCCTCGATATAGATCGCGTTCGGACTGCCGGGGGCGTGCGGCGTCGTCCAGCCCAGAGTGGACGTCGCGCCCTCAAAGACCGGCTCAATCGTTTGTTGGATAGAGCCGATGCTATTGGCCGTCAGGTGATCGATGAGGCCTGGACCGCTGCCCAGGCCCATAACGGCCGCTGCGCCGCTGGTGAACGTATTGTGATCAAACCGCCACGGTTTGTTGGTGTAGCCGTTATCGCTCGTAATTGCGTACCGACTGGTTGACGTGAACGTGAAGTTCGTGACCCTTGCCTGGGATGTCGCGGACGACGGAATCTTCAGTCCTCCCGAAACAGAAACCCCCGCACCGTCCAAAGTAATGTTCTTCCCGCTCGGAATAGTCACAGTGCCAGTCCACCCGCTGCCCGTGCATTGCACGGTATCACCTGAACTCGCTGCACTCAGTGCGGTCTGAACAGTAGCCGCGGAACCGCAATTTACAGTGATGGTGGCGGCCAATGCAGGGCTGCACACCGTGGCGCCGAACAGCAACGACAGGAACGCGGTTACGCTTTTCATGGCTGATGAGGCCCTACGCGAAACGCTGAGCAGACTAGAGTCGTACGCAAGTTGCGCAGCTGGTTGCGACTGAGATGGTTCCGAACGCATGGCGACTTTGCAAGCCCGGCGCCTAGCGGTCGGCACTAGTTGTGCAAATATTGGGCCATTGGCGACGAGCCAGCAAGTGCATGATTAAAAAAGAGCCGCGCGCCGGTTCACCCCAGATTCACTATTTGGTGCATGACATTTTGGATACGGGAACACCCATTCCTTACACGCCCGCTCGGTGCCTGCAGAAGCCTCAGCGGAGTCGCTTGCCGGTTGCAGTAAAGTTGAGAGAATTCGTGGTGGATGCCGCAGGGACACCCAATTTCCGGCAGGGCGTACCGCTTCAGTGTGATCGATCTGGCTCGTGCCTGCCAGAAGTCACTCCCTCAGCGGGCCGTAAGAAAATCGTTTCGGCGATCGGCCCCTGATCAGATGCCGAACTCCGACGCTCACAGCCGATTTTTCGTTCAGATTGCACCCGGCTAGTCGTTGTTCACAATCGTCCCGACGCCCTGATTATCGGCGATCGTTGCGTTTGTAGCCCCGCTGAGATTCACAAAGTAGGTTTCGTTGCTCTCTCGCGTGGTGTCACCGTTGATCGCAATCGGAATCGTTTGAGTCGTGGTTCCTGGATTGAACGTCAGGCTGCCAGACCGGGCAGCGTAGTCGCTACCGGCCGTCGCGGTGCCGTTGGCGGTCGCGTAATTGACCGTGACTGTTTGGCCGCTGGCGGCGGATAAGGTGACCGTGAAGACAGCATTTTGCGTGCCTGTGTTGCCTTCCGTGACGCTCACGTTGTTAATTACCAATGACGGCGTCGGGTCGTTGTCGGTGATGGTGCCAACCCCTTGACTGTCGGCGATCGTCGCGTTCGTCGCGCCGCTCAGATTGACCACAAACGTCTCGTTGGCCTCATCCAGCGTATCACCCACGACCGGGACCGTAATCGTCTGGCTCGTGACACCGACCGCGAAAGTCAACGTGCCCGAGGTCGCGGTGTAGTCACCGGGAGCGACCGCCGTGCCGTTCGCCGTCGCGTAATTCACCGTCACCGTCTGCCCGCTCACCGCCGACAGCGTCACCGTGAACACCGCGTTGGCCGTGCCCGTGTTGCCCTCCGTCACCGTCACGTCATTGATGGCGAGCGTCGGCGAGGGATCGTTGTCGGTGATCGTGCCGACGCCCTGACTGTCGGCGATCGTCGCATTCGTCGCGCCGCTGAGGTTAACCACAAACGTCTCGTTGGCCTCATCCAACGTGTCGCCCACCACCGGAACGGTAATCGTCTGGCTCGTCACACCGGTCGCAAACGTCAGCGTGCCGGACCTCGCCGTGTAGTCCCCAGGGGCGATCGCCGTCCCGTTCGCTGTCGTGTAATTCACCGTGATCGGCTGCGTGCCCGCCGATGACAGCGCCACCGTGAACACCGCGTTCACCGTGCCCGTGTTGCCTTCCGTCACCGTCACGTCGTTGATGCTGAGAGCCGGCGGGTCGTCATCGACGATCGTCCCCACGCCCTGGCTGTCGGCGATCGTCGCGTTCGTGGCGCCACTCAGATTGACGACGAACGTTTCATTCGGTTCATCCAGCGTATCGCCCGTCACCGGGACCGTAATCGTCTGCGTCGTCGTCCCCGCCGGGAATGTCAGTGTTCCCGAGCGTGACGAATAATCAGTCGACGACGATGCCGTCCCGTTCGCCGTCGCGTAATTCACCGTCACTGTCTGCCCGCTCACCGCCGATAGCGTCACCGTGAACACGGCATTGATCGTGCCAGTGTTCCCTTCCGTCACCGTCACGTCGTTGATCGCCAAAGTCGGCGACGGGTCATCGTCGGTGATGGTCCCCACGCCCTGACTATCGGCGATCGTGGCGTTCGTCGCCCCACTCAGATTGACGACAAACGTCTCGTTCGCCTCATCCAACGTATCGCCCACCACCGGAACGGTAACCGTCTGACTCGTCACACCGGTCGCAAACGTCAGCGTCCCCGACGTCGCCGTGTAGTCTCCAGGGGCGACCGCCGTCCCGTTTGCCGTCGCGTAGGTCACCGTGATCGGCTGCGGGCCCGCCGATGACAGCGACACCGCGAACACCGCGTTCACCGAGCCCGTGTTGCCTTCCGTCACCGTCACGTTGTTGATGCTGAGGGCCGGCAGGTCGTCATCAACGATCGTCCCGGCGCCCTGGCTGTCGGCGATCGTCGCATTCGTCGCGCCGCTCAGATTGACCACGAACGTCTCGTTCGGCTCGTCCAGCGTATCGCCCGTCACCGGCACCGTAATCGTCTGCGTCGTCGTCCCCGCCGGGAACGTCAGTGTTCCCGAGCGTGACGAATAATCACTCGACGACGATGCCGTCCCGTTCGCCGTCGCGTAATTCACCGTCACCGTCTGCCCGCTCACAACCGATAGCGTCACCGTGAACACGGCATTGGTCGTGCCCGTGTTGCCCTCCGCGACCGTGACATCATTGATGGCGAGTGTCGGCGTGGGATCGTCGTCGGCAATCGTGCCGATACCCGTAGACGTTCCCAGCGTCGCGTTGACCGGCGAGCTCAGCGCAACCGTGAAGGTTTCGTTCGCCTCATCCAGGATATCGCCGATCACGGGGACGTCGATCTGACCCGTGGTGGCTCCTGCCGGAATCGTCAGAGTTCCTGACACCGAAGAGTAATCTGCAGGAGCGACCGCCGTGCCGTTCGCCGTCGTGTAGTTCACCGCGATGTCCTGGAAACTGGCCAACGACATCGTCACCGTGAACACCGCGTTGACGGCCCCGGCATTTCCTTCCGTCACGGTGACGTTGTTGATGCTCAGGACTGGGAAGTCATCATTGATGATGGTTCCAACCGCCTGGCCGCGCGCCAGAGTGGCGTTGACAGGATTGCTCAACGTCAGCGTGAACGTTTCTGACGGCTCGATCGCCGCGTCGGGAACGATCGGCACAAGAACGAGCGCCGACGTCGAGCCGGCTGGGAACGTCACCGTCCCGGAAGAGGCCGTAAAGTCGGTGGCACTTGCAGTTCCCGGCGCCGTGTCGTAAGACACGGTCACCGCACTCGAGAACGGCGCGGACAGCGTCACCGTGAACACGGCGTAGTTCGTTGTCGAAGTCCCTTCGGCCACAGCCGTGTCAGCGACGGAAATCGACGGCAAGTTCGGCGCGCCGGGCCCGCCAAACGTGATTGCCTCGAGGCCCGGCGTGTCGGCGCCAGTTCCTGAGAAAGAGGCCGTGTACTGAACGTATCGGGAAGACGCGGAGATCGTCGCGTTTCCGGTGGGAATGCTAGTAAACGACGACCATGTACCGTCCGGCGTCGGTGTGTTGCCGAAACGGACGCCGAGCGTCAGCACTGACCCGGAGGGCACGCTCACCGTCGACGTCGCTGACGCCCAGTTCGTGGCGGCGCCGGCGTCGAGCACTCTCGAAGTAAAGGTGCCGGACGTCGCGTACGGACCGAGACGCATCCAATCAACGACAATGCCGCCGCCACCTGCACTGAAATCCGAAAACACCGGTCGCATCTCAGCGCTGATCGCCGCCGGGTTCGTGGCTACGGGGTTTCCATCAATTGAGAACACGATCGATGTGGCCGTCCAATCGATTCGGTACTGATGCGCCGCGCCGAGCCAATTGCCAGGGATCGGAGTATCGATCGCACTCGTCCCGTCATGCGTTCTGGCCAGCAGCTGTCCACCGCTTCCAGTGCTAAACATTGCCCACAGGTTCTCGTTGAATGTCAGCGCGAAGCCCGCGTGTTGATACGCATCGCCGGAGAACGTGGCATGAAATTCGAGCGACTGGCTGGGCGGTAACGTGGCGTCAGTTCCCAGCAGGGCGCCGTCCACGACCGCGCTCCCGTTAGCAACTATTGTTGCACCGCCTGCAGTCCACGGAGTTGATGACCACCCGGCAGGCAGGGCGCCGCCCGAGAACTCCTCGCTTGAATTAGACGCGAGAACAACCTCGCCGTCAGCCGACTGGCCTAACGCCAGGCCACTGCCCAGAGTCCCGCCGGCAAAATCGGCGACCGTCGTATCAGTGACACTCGACGGCGCAGGCGGAGCCGGCGGCAGTGTCGTCACAAACACCACATCAACCCAATAGTTCGCGCTGCTGAAAGAACTCGTGGGGAAACCGCCTGTGCCATAGGCGTACACGCCGTTGGAACCGCTGACACCTTCGGCCAGTGCTCGCAGCGGGCCGCTCGTCACCCCTGTTTGGAAATAGCCAAGGTCGGCGGCGTACCCTCCTGTGTTGGTGTGGTACGACACCACGTAGACGGCGTTAGCCGTCACCGCGACCGGTTGGGACAAAATGGCCTGCTGCCAACCGGTGGCGGATTCATTGGTAAACGCCACCGTCGCAAGTGGAACTCCACCGACGCTCCAGAGCGTGCCCGTGTGAGTCCCGCCGTTCAACGGCCCCTTGTAGAATCGAATTCCCGTGATATAGCCACTTGCCGTCGGGCTGAATTTCAGGCCGAGCTCAACCGGGGTTGCATCGGAAACAGACGCCTGGGACGGGAGCTGAGACGGCGTCCAAATCGAGCACGGGCATCCGTAGTTCGGCGCAATCGGCGTCGTAAAGCCCGCCGGCGGTGCTGGCGCGATTGGAGCAGTTGCCGAATTGCCCGCCAGATCACGGGAGGCGACGCGATAGTAGTAGTTCGTGCCCGGAGCGAGCCCGGATAGCCTGACGGTGTGAGCCGTTACCGCGTCTGTGGAACCAGCACTGACAGTCAGATTGCTTGGATTCGTGCCATAGCTGACTTGAGAGTTCGCCAGTTCGTTCGTGTTCCAGGTAATTGTCGCCGAGGTCGCGTCTGGTGTCGCCACAACGGACGTGATCGTCGGGGCAACGCCATCGGTCGCGTACAGAACGTTGTAGTTGCCGGAGCCAGAGTCAAATGTGATGTAGTTCAAGCCCTTCAACGTCTGCACGGCGAACGGCACTGGCTGTCCGTCACGTGTCACCGAAGTTACGACGCGACCGGCTGACGCAGCCGGGACAAGCATCCGCAGTCCTTTGGCGCGCGAGTCCGCAGAAACCGAGAAGACCAGCGAGCTTCCTGACCATGTCAAGCCCGAATAGAACGAGCTGTTGCGACCGTCGAGCCAATCGAGCAGCTGTTTTGCGGAGATGATCGGCACCCCGCGGGTCTGTGCGGATGCGACGATCGCCTCAGATCCCGCATGGACAGCTGTGTCCGTGTGCATGTTTGCGACGAACGTGCCGTAGTAGCCCTCAGGACCCAGCGCCCGGTCCAGGAGCGCGTCTACTGTTTTGGGAAATGTCTGGCCAGACTCGTCCGTCATCTGACTCGTCGCCTGGTACACATCGATCATCGTGCCGTCGGTTTTGGCAAAACGCATCGGCATCCCGGACCCGGTGAAGAGGCCCGGGACGTCGTTCACCCAGGATGCCGGCCAGTAGTAGTAGTTGGTATCCAGACGGATGCCATTCGTAAACGCCACCTGAGCCTGCGTCGTGTAGTCGCTCCAGACGATGCAGTGCGTGCGGTTCGTTTTGACGGGGGTTGCAAACGGAAATTGGGAGCCAAAGAGCCCAATTTGTGCAACGTAGTCGGCGGCGATCGATTGCGGCGTGAAGTTGTTGCAATTCATGCTGGAATCGGTGGAGCCTTCATCCAGCCCGCTCATCCACATGTGAACGCCGATCTCGAACCCCTGAGACACGTAACTGGCAACCTGCGTCGGCGAGATCGGTGTGTTCGCAAAGATGTACGACGTACCCCGTACGCATTCCCAATTGTCGACGACACAGCCGACCGGGCTGACGCTATTGTAGATATCGAATCGACCGGCGGTCCCTCCGTTCGCGTGATCGTCACCCGTCATCACAACGGCTGCTTTCGAACCGCGGGGCAGGTACCAGAACTTCGGCAGCGGCTTCCGATCGCTATTCATGAAATTGATCAAATTCGCGAGGAGGCGCTGCTGTTCATCAGCCTGAGGAATGGCAACCTTCGACAGGTCCACGTAGTTGGGTTGTGTACCTCCGAAGAAAAGATCGTCGGATCGAATCGGATCCTGCGCGTCTCTCTCTTGACCGGACCACGCCGGATTCCCTTGCCTGGTATACACAACCGATCGGGCAAGGTCGTAAGTGAACGCGCCAGCCTGACCGCCCGAGGTACCCACCGAGCGTACTGTCACGGCCGGGTTCGAC
>Ga0136846_1223888_pt1 | contig 14825 bp, 16 predicted proteins | sample HopSoiMetagenom2_FD_96841 | JGI IMG/M metagenome (GOLD analysis project Ga0136846, IMG submission 96841) | Grasslands soil microbial communities from Hopland, California, USA - 2 Assembly 2016 (version 4) | ecosystem: Environmental > Terrestrial > Soil > Grasslands | place: USA: Hopland...
AACCGCACCCAGTTACAGCGCGTGCACATGAGCAGAGAGTGCGTACGGGCGCTGTCGGCGAGGAAGCGGACGCCACGCAGGAGGTCTCCGTTCGAGACGCCGGTCGCGGCGACGATCACGTCCTGCGGCGCGAGATCGTCGATCGTGAAGACGCGCTCCATATCGTCGATCCCGTGCTCGCGCGCGTCCTCCACCTCGGCGCGCCGCGTCGGCCAGAGCTGTGCCTGGAGCTCTCCGCCGAGGCAGCGCAGAGCGGCCGCCGCCAGCACCGCCTGCCGCGTGCCGCCGATGCCGATCGCGAGGTGGTCGTTGGTGCCGCGGACCGCGGCGGAGATCGACGCGAGCACGTCGCCGTCCTGGATCAGCTTGATCCTCGCGCCGGCGGCGCGGATCTCCTCGATCAGGTCGTGGTGGCGGGGCCGGTCGAGGACGATCGTCGTCACGTCGCCCGTCATGCGCCCGTACGCCTCGGCGATCGCCCGCACGTTGTCGCCCACGGGCGCCGTCAGGGAGACGCGTCCACGCGCGCGCGGCCCGACGGCGAGCTTCCGCATGTACATGTCGGGGAGCGACGGCAGCGAGCCTCGCTCGCCGACGGCGATCATCGACAGCGCGTTGTTGCCTCCCCGGGCAACGACTGCACGGCCCTCGAGGGGATCGAGCGCCAGGTCGACCTCCTCCCCGCCCGCGCCGATCGTCGTGCCTGCCGCGAGTTGCTCCGCATCCGGCGGCGCACCGATCACGATCTGGCCGCTGATCGGCAGCGCCTCGAGCGCGAGCCGCGCGCCGGAGAAGGCCGCTTCCTCGGCCGCCTCCTGGTCGGCGCGCCCGAGCCAGCGTGCGCCCGCGAGTGCCGCGCGCTCCGTCACGCGCGCGTAGCTCTCGCAGAAGCACGGCGACCGAGGGGCGGCTCCGTCACTCAAACGAGCACTTGAACACGGTCGGCGGAGCCGAGGACGAGCTCGAGCGCGGCGGTCGTCGCGCGTTCGATGTTCGAGCTCTCGATCACGGGCACGCCGTGCTTCAGCGCCCGCTCGACGAGGTAGTCCTGGATGTGGCGGATCTGGTGCAGCTGGTCGAGGTACTTGTCCATCGGGCGCACGCCGCCGGTGAGCTCGTCGCGGATGTGGAAGCGGAGGCGATGGATCTCCTCGCTCTCGAGCTGGAGCACGACGTGCACGACGAGCGCTCCCTCGATCTCGGCGGGCATCAGGCCCGGCACGAGGTGCACGCCTTCCAGCACCATCGACCATCCCTCGGCGAGCGCGCGGTCCATCGCGGCGTCGACGCCGACGAGCACGTTGCGCGTCTGGTCGAGAAAGCCGATCAGGGCCGGGTCGCCCTCGAAGCTCGAATGATGCACGGACGGCATCGAGCGCTCGGAGAAGAACGCGCGGATCGTCTGCCGGATGAAGTCCGTCGACGTCACACGCGTGATCCCGAGGAGGTGCGCCACGTCGGTCGCCACCGACGACTTGCCGGTGCCGGTCGCGCCGCCGACGAGCAGCATGATCGGCAGCTCGAGCGCCTGCAGCGCCGCGAAGCGCCGCAGTCGCGCGACGATGCGAGGCCCGTCCTCCTCGCCGAGCATCTCCGTCGCACGTTCCTCGAGGTGCTCGAACGAGACGGCACGCGCGTCGCGCTCCGCAAGATCGACCTCGAGCCGTTTGGCGAGCAGATACGCGGGCTCGATCGGAACCCCTGTCGCCACGAGCGTGCGCGCGAGGAGGCCCTTCGAGTATGGAGGCCCGCCGGGATCGCCGAGCGGCAGCGGGTCGCGGCGCCGGCCGGTCACGCGCGCACCGCCTCCGGCAGCAGCTCGAGCAGCGCCTCGTCGAGCCCGTCGGCGACGACGTCGTTCGCAGCGAGCACCACACGGCTGCCGCGCGAGAGCGCGTGCTCGGCGACGAGGTCGATCGCGGCGCCCTTCAGCTCGGTCAGGTAGGTGTCCGCGTCGATCCGCTCGAGCTCCGCGGCGAGCGCAAGCCGGTCGCCGAGGTTCTGGGAGACGTGGACGACCTCGGCACCGATCGTGTCCGTGGCGACCGGGCCGGCCGTGAAGACGGCGACGCGCCCGTCGAGCGGCTCGAGCGCGCGGAGCTCGATGCGCGCAGGGATCGCTCCGGCGGGCTCGCAGCCGATCGCGACGACGAGATCCGAGATCAGGCGGCGGTAGGTGCCGAAGTACGAATCGAGGTCGTGCGCAGCGCTGACGACGAGGACGCGGCGGTCGACCGCGACGGGCGGCACAGCCGCCCCGCTCGAGTCGAAGACGACGAGATCGGGCCGGCGCTCGGCGGCGAGGCGGGCGCCCTCGAGGATGTTCGAGACGAAGACCCGGCCGGCGAGCCCGCCGCCCGCCCGCCTGCAGCCGATCGTCGGCAGGCCCGTGATCGCGGCCAGCTCGAGGTGGTCGGAGGCGGCATGCCGACCGGTGCGCGAGAGCGCCACGAGGTCCTCCATCGCCGGAGGGCGCTCGACGAGCTCCGGCTCGGGAGGCCCGCCCCGGCCCATCGCGACCACCGTCACGTCACGGTCGCGAGCGGCCAGCAGGGCGAGATGCGCGGTGACCGCGGTCTTGCCGACGCGCTTGCCGGCGCCGACGACTCCGACCGACGGCACGCCGACCTCCTCGAACCGCTGCGGGTCGAAGCGAAAGTCGGCGCCGACGTAGGCGAGGCCGGCCGCGAGCGCACGCGACGCCCAGCGGAAGCGCTCGCCGGGGCCGAGCACGGGCTCGTCGGAGAGATCGACGACGAGGTCGGCGTCGCCGAAGTCCGGTAGCAGCGGCACGCCGTAGCTCACGTCGCCGCGGAGCTTCTCTGTCCCGCCGACGAGGATCGCGCCCGCCCACTCGTACGGCAGCTCGGCGAGCGCGTCGCGCACCACCTCCGGGACATGCTCCCCGTCGATCAGCGCGACCGCTCTCACTGGCGCGTCGTCACCTCACGCTCGATCTTGCCCGTGTACTTCTCGTACTCGAGCGTGTCGAGGTCGAACTGGATGATCCGCTCGCGGCCGTGGAACGGGTAACAGCGCCAGACGTCGACATGCGTGCCGTTCGTCTCGACGACGTTGTAACAGGCCCTCGTCTTGCCACGGAGCCGGAGCGACGAAACGGTACCCGTGTTGACGACGAACAGGTTCTCGAGCCGCCAGGCATAGGGCACGTGCTTGTGCCCGCACAGGACGAGGTTCACGCCCGCCCGCTGCAGGCACTCGATCGCGTCGCCTGCGTCATAGACGATGTTGCGCTCGCGACCGGTGCCGGGCACGGGCAGCAGGTGATGGTGCAGGACGAAGACGCGCAGGTCGGCGGGCTCGGCGAATTCGGCCTCGATCCAGCCGTAGCGGCCGCGGCCGATCTGACCGTGGTCGAGGTCGGGCTCGGTCGAGTCGACGGCGACGACGGTGACGCCGTTCCGCCGCAGGACCGAGTTCCGACCCCCGAAAAGCTCCTCGAAATGGACGTAGCCGACGTTTCTCGAGTCGTGGTTTCCGGGCACGACGACGAATGCCTCACAATCGAGACGATCGAGGTAACGCTTCGCTTGCGCGTACTCCTCTTTGAAGCCGAACGTCGTCAGGTCGCCCGAGCAGACGACGATGTCCGGATCGAGCGCGTTGATGTCCGCGATCGCCCGCTCCATCAAATCCGGGACGAAGTACGCCCCACCGCAATGGAGGTCGGACAGGTGCGCGATCGTGAACGAGTTCACGTGCGGAGTCTAGAAAAGCACCCTGCGGGCCATCCGACGTCGGTGGTACCTTGGTCGTAGGTGGCGCTCGAAACGCCCCATTTCCAGGCATATCGCGGTGAAGAGCCGCCACGCTTCGTGAACGAGGCGGAGCTCGAGTACGCCAAGATCCTCGACTACTACGGCGTGCCGTGGATGTACGAGCCGCGCACCTTCGTGCTCGAGCGCGACGAGCAGGGCAAGATCGTCGAGGCGTTCACGCCGGACTTCTACCTCCCCGACCAGGACCTCTATCTCGAGGTCACGGTCATGAAGCAGTCGCTCGTCACCCGTAAGAACCGGAAGCTTCGCCGGCTGCGGGAGCTCTATCCCGAGGTGCGCATCAAGCTCTTCTACGAGCGCGACTTCGAGCGGATCGCCGCCCGCTACGGCCTCCGCAAGGCCTCCTGAGCAAGCTGGATTCCCGCATCGGCGAGATCTACCTCGACGCGGCGGAGATCGACGCGCGTGTTCGCGAGCTCGGGGCCGAGATCGCCCGCGACTACCGCGACCGCGAGCCGCTGCTCGTCGGGGCGCTCAAGGCCTGCATCCCGTTCGTCGTCGACCTCTCCCGCTCGATGCCGATTCATCACGCCCTCGATTTCGTCGAGCTCTCGGGATACGGCTCGGCGGCCATGGGCGGCCACAACCGGATCCGCTTCATCAAGGACCTCGACATGGAGATCGCCGGCCGCGACGTCCTCATCGTCGACGAGGTCGTCGATACCGGGCTGACGCTCAACTACCTCTGCCGGGCGCTCGCGCTGCGAAACCCCGAGTCCCTGGCAGCCGTTGCTCTCTTCGACCGGCCCTACCGGCGGCTCGTCGACGACCTGCCGATCCGCTACGTCGGGTTCACCGTGCCCGACGAGTTCTTCGCCGGCTACGGATTCGATGTCGGCGAGCGCTGGCGCAACCTGCCGGACCTGCACCTGGTGCGAGAAGTTTAGGCAAGGCTAAACTTCGTACGTGGCCAGTCGCGTCGAAGCCGAGCAAGAGCTCCCGAAGGGGCTGCTGACAGTCGACGAGGCGCTGCACCGCACGCGCTTCCGCATCCTCCCCTTCCTCGGGCCCGCGTTCATCGCCTGCGTCGCCTACATCGATCCCGGCAACTTCGCGACGAACATTGCCGGCGGCTCCAAGTTCGGCTACACGCTGGTCTGGGTGATCGTCGCCTCGAACCTGATGGCGATGCTGATCCAGACGCTCTCGGCCAAGCTCGGGATCGCGACCCGCCGGAACCTCCCCGAGGTCTGCCGAGACGAGTTCTCACGCCGCACCTCGGTCGGGCTCTGGATCCAGGCCGAGGTGATCGCGATGGCCACCGACCTCGCCGAGTTCCTCGGCGCCGCGATCGGCTTCACCCTGCTGCTCGGCACGTCGCTCCTCTTCTCGACGTTCCTCACCGCCATCGCCGCGTTCCTCATCCTCGGCCTGCAGCGCTACGGCTTCCGGCCGTTCGAGGCGGTGATCGCCTCGATCGTCGGCGTGATCGGCATCTGCTACCTGATCGAGCTCTTCTACGCGAACCCCGATCTGGGTGCGGTCGCCCACCACGCCCTCGTGCCGAGCTTCCAGGGTTCGGAATCGGTCCTGCTGGCCGTCGGCATCCTCGGCGCGACGGTGATGCCGCACGTGATCTACCTCCACTCCGCGCTGACCCAGGATCGGATCGTCGCCGAGTCGGAGGCGTCCGCACGGCAGCTGATGCGCTACACGCAGATCGACGTGATCGTCGCGATGGCGCTCGCCGGGCTGATCAACATGTCGATGCTCGTGATGGCCGCCAGCACCTTCTGGCGCAGCGGCCTGCCGAATGTCGACTCGCTCGAAGGCGCGCACAGCACGCTCGAGCCGATCCTCGGCGGCGCGGCGAGCGCGCTGTTCGCGATTGCCCTGCTCGGCTCCGGCCTGTCGTCGTCGGCGGTCGGGACGCTCTCGGGCCAGGTCGTCATGCAGGGCTTCATCCGCCGGCGCATTCCCGTCTGGGTGCGGCGCGTGGTGACGATGATCCCGGCGTTCGTCGTCGTCGCGATCGGCGTCAACCCGTCGCGCACGCTCGTCCTCTCGCAGGTCGTGCTCTCGTTCGGGATCCCGTTCGCGCTCGTGCCGCTCGTCTACTTCACCTCACGGCGCGACCTGATGGGCGCGCTCGTCAACCGGAAGCTCACGACCGCGGCCGCGGTGCTCGTGGCGGCGGGGATCATCGCCCTGAACGTCTTCCTGCTCGTGCAGACGTTCGGTATCGCTTAAGTCCCCGGTCAACTACAGATAGCCCAGGGGATCGACAGGCGACCCGTTGATCCGCACCTCGAAGTGGAGGTGCGGGCCGAAGCAGTGCCCGGTGCAGCCGACGTAGCCGATCGTCTGCCCCTGCTCGACGTGCTGGCCGCACGAGACCGCGATCGACGACTGGTGGCCATAGGCGGTGGCGAGGCTGCCGCCGTGGTCGATGACGACGAGATTGCCGTACCCGGACTCCCAGCCGCAGTAGATGACCGTGCCGGCGGCGGCCGCCGCGATCGGCGTCCCCGTCGGCACGCCGATGTCGATCCCCTGGTGGAAGCTTCCCCAGCGCGGCCCGAACGGGCTCGTCACGGGCCCGCTCACCGGCCAGATCAAGCCGGCGGAGGACGGCGTCGCGGGCGGTCCCTGAGCGGCCTGCGCCTGCGCCGCGCGAATCGCCGACGCCAGCGCGGCCGACGACGCCTGCTCCTGCGCGATCTCGTCGGCGAGCGAGCGATCGTGCGCCGAGAGCTTCGAGAGATTCGTCGCCTGGTCGCTCTTCGTCTGCGCCAGGTCGTTGCGTGCGCCGACGAGCGCGTCGCGGGCTTCCTGCTCCTGCGTCGCCCGGGCCGCGAGCGCACGCTCGTCGCCGCGCACCTTCAGGCTCACCCGCTTCGTCTGCGCCCGCTGCGACTGCATCTCGAGCTTCGAGTGCTTGACCTCGGCGGCGATCTTCTTGTCCTCGGCGCCGATCAGGTTGACGAAGTCGACCATGTCGAGCGCCTCGTCGATCGAGGTCGAGCCGAGCACGAAGTCGAGCGTCGAGGGCTGGTCGCTCTCGTAGATCGCGACGAGCCGGTCGTTGAGCCGTCTGACGGCGCGGCTGTACTGCTTCTTCAGCTCGTCGAGCCGCCGGGTCTCGAGCCGGAACAAGCGGTTCAGGTCGGCAAGCCGCTGCCGCCGGTACATGAGATCGCGTTGGAGCGCGGCGAGATGGAGCGAGACCGTGCCGACCTGCGACTCGAGGCCGCCGATGCGGTTGTCGAGTGCGGCGATGCGGTCTCGGATCACTGCCTCGCTCTTCCGCGTCGCGTCGAGGTTCCCCTGGAGATTCGCGAGGTGCGCGTCGACCGCGCGCTTCTTCGCGATGTCGTCGCCGAGCGCCGGCGTCGCGAGCGCGAGCAGGAAGAGGAGCGCGACGACGATTCGCCTCGTCACGAGGCCGAGATTCGGCACCACCCCACGCTACTCCTGCGTCGTGTCGGCATCCAGCGCCTGGAGCGCCTCGGCGGCGGCGCGGCGCAAGGGGCCGACGAGCGCCCGGTAGTCCACGTCGTCGATCTTGCCGACACGATGGTCGAATTCGAGCTCTTTCAGCGCCGCGAGCGCCCGGTCACGCTCGTCGATGAGCTCGAGGCGGCGCTCCTCCGCCGCACCGAATGCGTCGAGGTCCTCGCCGCGGCCGAGGAAGAACGGCAGGGCGACGAGGGCGACGGCGGCGGCTGCGAGGAGCGCGCCGAGGACGAGCGCCGTCACCCGCGCGCGAGAGCGAGCCGCGCCACGAGCCTCCGCTGCTCACGCGCGTCGGGCCACAACGCGACGAGCGACCCGGCGAGGAAGACGAAGCCGGCGATCCAGATCAGGTTCACCAGCGGCTTGATCAGCACCTTGAAGTAGACGTCCTTGCCCTGCTGCTGGTCGAAGATGACGTAGGTGTCCTCGCCGCCGCGCAGCCAGTCGGTGTGGATGCCGACCTCGCGCGACGTGTCGCCCGTGAAGTACTGGTTGACGCCGCTGCGGATCGTGCCGCTGGTCTGCCCGGAGAGCGTGAGCACGGCACGCGTCTCGTTCGCGACGCCGCTTCGTTCGTGCTCGAGGCCGCGGAAGGTGACCGTGTGGCCCGCGACCGTCATCGACTGCCCGATCGCGAGCTTCTGCTCGCGGGTCGTCTGGAAGGCGCTCGCGCCCGCGATCCCGATCGCGAGCAAGACGATCGACGCGTGCACGATGTAGCCGCCGTAACGCCGCCGGTTCCGCGCGATTAACTGGAAGACCGACCCGGTGGCGCGCGTTCCGCGCACGAACTCGACCACGATCGTCGTCATCACGAACGCCGAGAACGTGTAGGCGATCACGCCGGGCCGTGACGAGCCGGCGCCCGCCGCGATGAGTGCGGCGCCCGCGACGAGCGCGACGGCTATCGGCCAGCGCAGCGTCTTCACGAGAGCGCGGACCGATGCGCGGCGCCACGCGATCAGCGGCCCGATGCCCATCAGGAGCAGAAGCGGCAGGCCGAAGATGCGCAGGAAGAAGTCGTAGTACGGCCGGCCGATCGTGCGCGACTGGCCGAGGAAGAGCTCCGTCAGGATCGGGAAGATGACGCCCCAGAGCACGGTCAGGCAGAGCGCGACGAGCAGCAGGTTGTTGTAGAGGAACGCAGCCTCGCGCGACAGCGCGCTCTCGAGCTTCGTGCGGGCGCGCAGGAGCGGCAGCCGCCAGAGAATGAGCACCAACGAAAAGAGCGTCGTCACGATCACGAAGCCGAGGAACCACGCGCCGATCGAGCTCTTCGCGAACGAGTGGATCGAGTTGATCACGCCCGACCGCGTCAGGAAGTCGCCGAAGATCGCGAGCTCGAACGCGAGCGCGACGAGAATCATGTTCCAGACGCGCAGCATCCCCTTGCGCTCCTGGATCATCACCGAGTGCAGAAAGGCGGTCGCTGCGAGCCAGGGCATCAGCGCCGCGTTCTCGACCGGGTCCCATGCGTAGAAGCCGCCCCAGCCGACCTCGACGTAGGCCCAGTGCGAGCCGAGGATCTGGCCGAAGCCGAGGAACATCCATGCCGCGAGCGTCCAGCGGCGCGTCGCGACGATCCAGCGCTCGTCGGTGTGGCCGGAGAGCATCGACGCGGCCGCGAACGCGAACGGAATCGTCAGCCCGACGTAGCCGAGGTAGAGCATCGGCGGATGGGCGACCATGTACGGGTTCTGCAGGCTCGGCGTCAGGCCCGCGCCGTCGACCGCCGGCACCTGTGTCTGGAACGGGCTCGAGACCGCGACGAGGACGAAGGCGAAGAAGGCCGAGATCGCGCCGACGACGGGCACGACCCACGCGATCAGGTCACGCAGCAGGCGGCGGTTGAGAACGACCGCCAGTGCGCCGTAGCCGGTGAGCACAAGGAGCCACAGGAGCAGCGAGCCTTCCTGTCCGCCCCAGAACGCGGACAGTGCATAGACCGTCGAGAGGTCGCGGCTCGTGTGTGAGGCGACGTAGACGAAGCTGAAGTCGTGATGGACGAGCGCGAGCGCCAGCACGATTGCCGCGATCGCCGTCGAGAAGAAGCAGGCGATCAGCGCGTTGCGTGCCGAGTCGACGAGGCGCCCGCGCTTCTCGAGCGCCCCATAGGTACCGGCACAGGCCGCATAGACCGCAAGCCCGAGGCTGACGACGAGCGCGGCCCTCCCGAGGTCGGCCATGCGTTACGCCTTGTTGTTCGGGGTCGACGTGTACTTGCTCGGGCACTTCGTCGTCATCTGGCTCGCGACGAAAGAGCTGCCCTCGAGGTGACCGGTGAGATTGACGTCGCGCCCGGCCTTGAACAGGTCGGGGACCGAGCCGCGGTAGACGATCGGGACGAGCGGGCTCTGGCCCTGGATGTCGCGGAGCGCGAAGCGGAGGCCGCTGCCGCTCTTCGCGTCACCGGTGACCGGCCCCCGCACCTTCCCGGTCAGCGACACCGTGCCCGCGTGGCCGGCGAGGTTGCTCGGCTGGAGGAGCGCGATCGAATTGCCGCCGAGCGCGGTGTAGATCAGGAAGACGGCGAGCACACTGGCGACCGCGAGAGCCACCACGAGCCGCGCGGGGCTACGGGCTGGACGGGCCACGCAGTCAGTCTAGCCACGTCGTGGCGTGCCTTTCAGAGGCAGGTCGACGTTCCTGCGGAAGGCCTCAGGCGTCCGCCGGCATGAGCTTGCGCTGCGGCACGCGGTAGCCGTGATCGGCGCAGAGGGAGCCGGGGCTCTCCTCCGTGAGCGCGTCGCAGTAGCCCTTGCCGTAGGCGGCCCGCATGAAGGCGGCCACGACATCGAGGCTCCACTCGCCGATGCCGGCGGCTTCGCGCCAGAGGTCGGAGAGGCGGAGGTCGATGTCGAGCTCCAGCAGATCGATTCGAGTCGGGCGGCTGGCCATGGAGCGGAGGGTAGAGAGCGGATCGGACGGTGCCGAGGCGAGCCGCACCGGAGGCGTCCGATCTCGTTCCGATGGCCAGTAGGCTGGGCGGAATGGCTTCACCACTGCATTTCGGGCCCGCCCACGTGCCGTCGCAGGAGAGCCCGGAGGTCGCGATCGAGGCGCTCGTCGAGGGCGGCTATACGGCGTGCGAGATCGACTTCGAGCAGCGGTTCTGGATGGACTACGACTTCGCCGGGCGGTTCGGCGAGCTCGCCCGTGCGCAGGGGATCGTGCTGAGCGTGCACGCCCCGATCGCGGGCTTCATGGGCCACGCCGAGCGCGGCAAGAAGCTGAACATGGCCGTCGGGATGCTCGACCACTCGGCCGGGATCGCCAAGGCGGCCGGCGCGGAGCTCGTGGTCTTCCACCCCGGCTTCCTGCTCGGGCGGGGTCGCGAGGAGGCGATCGACTCGGTCGTCGAGCAGCTCGGCGAGCTCCGGGAGCGGCTCGTGGGCAAGGACAGGGCGGTGACGTTCGGGATCGAGGTGATGGGCCGCGTGCGGGAGCTCGGCTCCGCTGACGACGTGGTGGAGATCTCGCGGCGTCTGGGCTGGGTGCGGCCGGTGCTCGACTTCGCGCACATGCACGCGACTTCGGACGGCGCGATGACGTCTGTCGAGCCGTTCGCAGAGGCTCTCGAGAAGGCCGACGCGGTGCTCGAGGCCGGGGCGCCGTTCCACATTCACTTCTCGGACATCCAGTTCGCGAACCGCAACGAGACGAAGCACCTCTCGTACGGTGCGGGGACGTTGCGCGCAGAGCCGCTGGCCGAAGCGCTGGCGCGGTTCGAGCGGCCCGCAACGGTGATCTCGGAGTCGCCGGACGAGGAGTCGTCTCAGGCGATCCGCGCGATCCTGGGCGCATAGGATCGCGTGGTGGGCGTCAAGCACAGACTCCTCGACACACCGCCGGAGAAGGTGCCGCACGAGTTCGCGCAGGAGGTGATCGACTTCTGCAAGCCCGTCGACGCGGTCAGCGCCGCGTGGGTCGGCCTGACCGAGGTCACCGAGGACTTCCAGCGTCCGCACGAGCAGCTCGCCGCCGCATTCGAGCTGTCGTCGGAGGACGACGAGCACCTGCAGGCGTTCGCGGACCGCTTCTACGCCTCGACACCCGAGGACGTCCAGGCCGGCGGGTGCAACGTGCTCGACGCCGGCGGCGTGGCGGTCTGGAGCCGGCAGGCACAGCGGGTCTTTTCACGGTAGTGCTGGCCCCGCCAGTCTTCAAGGCGTACGACGTGCGCGGGCTCTACTCGTCCGAGCTCGACGAGGACGGGGCCTACGCGATCGGGCGGGCGTACGTCGAGCAGTTCAAGCCGAGGCGGATCGCGGTCGGCCACGACATGAGGGTGTCGTCGCCGTCGATGGCGGCGGCGGTGATCGAGGGTGCGGCCGACGGCGGTGCCGACGTCGTCGACATCGGGATGGTCGGCACCGAGATGGTCTACTTCGCGGTCGGTGAGCTGGGGCTCGACGGAGGCGTCGCCGTCACCGCCTCGCACAACCCGAAGGAGTACACGGGCATGAAGATCGTCCGCCGCGGCGCGCTGCCCGTCGGCGGCGAGTCGGGCTTGCTCGACGTGCGCGACCGGGCGCTGCGTGGCGAGTGGCGCGAGGCGGCACGCGGACAGGTGCTGAAGGAAGACATCTGGGACCGGTTCGTCGAGCGTGTCTTGTCGTTCGTGGATGCAGAATCGATCCGATCGCTGCGCGTGGTCATCGACGCGGCGAACGGGATGGCGGGCGTGATGCTGCCGCCGGTGCTGGAACGGCTGCCGCAGGTCGACGCCGTGCGCTGCTTCTTCGAGCCCGACGGGACGTTCCCGAACCACGAGCCGAATCCGCTGCTGCCCGAGAACCGCGAGTTCATCGTCGCGAAGACCCGCGAGGAGGGCGCCGACTTCGGCGTCGCCTACGACGGGGACGCCGACCGCTGCTTCTTCGTCGACGACTCGGGGGAGTTCGTCCCCGGCGACTTCGTGACGGCGCTGTTCGCGGAGCAGGTGCTCGAGAAGGAGCCGGGCGGCAAGGTGATCTACGACGTGCGCGCGTCCTGGGCGGTGCCGGAGGCGATCTCACGCGCGGGCGGCGTGCCGCTCGTGAACCGGGTCGGTCACTCGTTCATCAAGCAGCGGATGCGCGACGAGGGCGCGGTCTTCGCGGGCGAGGTGTCGGCGCACTACTACTTCCGCGACTTCTCCCAGGCCGATTCCGGCGTTGTCCCGTTCCTGTTGATGCTCGAGCTCGTGTCGCGGCGGGGGTCGCTGTCGGCGGCGCTCGCGCCGTACCGGTCACGGTTCTTCCTGACAGGCGAGATCAACACGCCGGTGTCGGACGTGGCGCTGAAGCTGCAGGAGCTGAAGGAGCGTTTCGGGCCCGAGGGGCGGGTCTCGCATCTCGACGGGCTGTCGGTCGAGTCCGACGACTGGCACTTCAACGTGCGCCCCTCGAACACCGAGCCCCTGCTCCGCCTGAACCTCGAAGCGCGCTCGCAGGAGCTGCTGGACCGCAAGCGCGATGAGGTGCTCGACGTCATCCGTAGCTGAGGGAGAGCGGCTGACTGAGGGCGGCTGCCGCCGGACACGTCCGTTCCGCCGCGCGACCCGGTGGCGGCTGCCGCCGACACGACCGTCCCGCCCCGGGCGACGTGCAGGCGTTTTCGGCCTTCCGTGGATAGTTCGTGACACTTCCGTGACAGCGGCTGCCGCCGGTCATGTCTCGGCGGGGCATGACTAGGATCGCCGGGTGATCGAGCTCGGGCACGAGACCGGGCGCAAGCCGCCGTTTCGCTACGCGGCGTACACGCGCGTCGGCTTCTCGGACACGGATGCGCAGGGCGTCGTCTACTACGGCCGGTACCTGCCGTACCTCGACCTGGCGCGCGTCGAGTACCACCGCCACCTCGGCCACCTGCAGCTCCCGGGTCAGTTCGCGATGCGCGCCTCCGCGGTCGAGTACCACGCGCCTGCGCGGTTCGACGACCTCCTCGAGGTCTTCGTGCGCGTCGAGCGCGTCGGCACGACGAGCGTCACCTACGACCACGCGGCGTACCTCGCCGAGGACGACGTCCTCATGGCGACCGCAAAGCAGACGCTCGTGCTCATCGATGTCGCCGACCGCCGGCCCCTGCCCGTGCCGGACTCGTTCCGCGACCAGGTGGCCGCGTTCGAGCGATGAACGCCGCCGCGCTCGAGACGATCGGAGCGATCGTCGACCACGGCGGGGACGTGGACGACGTGCTCCGGCGCGTCGTCGCCGCCCTCGTCGAGCACGGCGGCTGCGCGTGGGCCGGCATCCTCTTTGCCGAGGACGGCGAGCTCGTTCTCGGCCCGCAGGCCGGGCAGCCGGACGCCGGCTTACGGCTCCAGGTCCCGATCGCCTACGAGGGCGCCCGCGTCGCCGAGCTCGTCGTCGACGGCTGCGACGACACCATCCTCCTGGAACGCGTCGCGGAGCTGATCGCAACACATTGTCTCGTCGGCTGGGACACCGCCGGCGAGCCGTGGCTTCCGTGACCAGCGGCTGCGCGACTAACCGCTCGGCGTGACGCGGTAGGCGTCGAACACCGCGTCGACCGCGCGCAGCGAGTTCAGCAGCGACCGCAGTGACTGGATGTCGCCGACCTCGACCGTGTACCAGTTCTTCGCCAGCTGATCCTCGACGACGCCGCCGTACGAGACGATGTTCGCCCCGTACTCCGCGAACGTGCGCGCGACATCCTCGAGCAGCCGGGGCCGATCCCATGACGAGACGGCGATCTGGACGCGGAACGACTTCGTCCCGCCGCCGTCCCACTCGACGGGCGTGAACCGCTCCGGCTGCCGCCGCAGCGTCTTCACGTTCGGACAGTCCGCGCGGTGGATCGTGATCCCCTTACCGAGCGAGATGTACCCGACGATCGGGTCGCCCGGAACGGGCGTGCAGCACTTCGCGAGCCGGACGAGAACGTCGTCGACGCCTTGCACGACGACCCCCATGTCAGCGCCCGAGACCGCCTCGCGCGCCCGGGGCGCCTTCGTGATCACCGGGGCCTCCTCGGCGACCTGGTCGGTCTTCAGCCGCTGGATGACCTTGTTGACGATCGCGCCGGGCTGGAGCTTCCCGGAGCCGAGCGCGACGTAGAAGTCCTCCGCCTTCTTGTAGCCGGAGTCGCGGATCACCTGGGCCAGCACCGCCGAGCCGCGCAGCTTCGCGTACGGCAGGTTCTGCTGCTTCAGCGAGTACGCGAGAGACTCGCGGCCCTTGTGCTCCTGATCCTCACGCGTCTCGCGCGAGAACCACTGCCGGATCTTGTTGCGTGCGCGCGAGCTCTTCGCGAGCGACATCCAGTCGCGCGACGGGCCCCGCCCCTGCTTCGCGGTGAGGATCTCGACGAAATCGCCGTTCTTCAGCTGGTAGTGCAGCGGCACGATCCGGCCGTTGACCTTCGCACCGACCGTGTGATGGCCGACGTCCGTGTGCACGGCATACGCGAAGTCGATCGGCGTCGAGCCGGCGGGCAGCGTCTTGACCTGGCCCTTCGGGGTGAAGACGTGGACCTCTTCGTCGAAGAGGTCGGTGCGGAAGCTCTTCATGAACTCGCGCGGATCGGCCTCGTCGGTCGTGCCGGCGTCCATCAGCTGCCTGACCC
>Ga0136846_1221685_pt1 | contig 14819 bp, 13 predicted proteins | sample HopSoiMetagenom2_FD_96841 | JGI IMG/M metagenome (GOLD analysis project Ga0136846, IMG submission 96841) | Grasslands soil microbial communities from Hopland, California, USA - 2 Assembly 2016 (version 4) | ecosystem: Environmental > Terrestrial > Soil > Grasslands | place: USA: Hopland...
GCCGGGCCAGACTCAAGCCGCCGCCGCCGATGACCGCGGCGATGACGAGCCCGGCGGCCGCGGGCACCCAGTGATAGATCGTCGTAACGGCGATGACGTCCATGTAGGCGGCCGCCACGCCCGTGGCGGCCAACGCGATCGCACCCACCCGGCCCCCGGGCCGGGCATACAGCCACCACCCGGCGGCCAGCAACGCCGCGGCGAGCAGGGCTCCGCCGGTGACGCGGAACTCCGGGCGCAGAATGCCTGCTTGGGCCGCTAACACGAGCAGCAATACGACGCCGATCAGCGTGACGGCGACCCCCGCGACGGCGAGCAGCTTGCCGATCCAGCCCTCCGAGCGGTCCCGCGGCGGCTTCGGCGGAACGGGCGTAGGCGGTATGTGAACACGTGGCGCAGGCGGCGGATATTGCGGCAGATATTGCGGCCAGTACGGCACCGCGGGTGGGACGTAGGGCGCCGGCTGCGGCGGCGTGACGGGCCGGGGCGCCGACAGCAGGCGGTCGAGCTCGGTCAGATCCGCGGACACGCGGGCCAGTTGTTGCGACATCGCGGCGAAATCCGCGGACAACCGGGATATGACGGCACGATGCGGTTCGGTCATGGTCGTCATCGTCGTAGCGATTGTCAGCCGGCGGATGAGTAGGACTACGCAAAACCCGGCGGGATGGCCAGGGCAACGCGATCCAGTCGGTCGGGGGCCCCAATTATGTCGATCGCCTCGATGCGTTCTCTGCGGACGGTGAGTCGCAATACCGCTTGCAGCCGGCCGTACGGTGCGATCACGATCCCCGGGGCGCCATCGACCAGCGCAGTGACGCCCACGCTGGCGCGCGCGGCGAACAGTTTTGTTTCCTCGGCGACTTCGCGTACACCGCGCATCTCCGTGGGCACCTCTTCGGGAACGAGTACCCGGTCGACTCGTCGAACTACACCGGGAGCCAGTAGATCCAACAGCTGGCATATGTCGCCGTTGCGCGATGCGGCGAGAAATGCCTCTACCAGCCGGAAATGGCCACTCTCAATGCGCTGATCGTCCGCGCTGTGTCCGAGCACGCGCTCTCGCGCCCTGCTGGCGAGCTTCTTTGCGGCGGCGGGTGATCGGTCGAGCGTCATGCCCACCTCGTCGAAGGGGAACGAGAAGAGGTCGTGCAGCACGAACGCAACCCGTTGAGCGGGCGAGAGCCGCGCCAGGACAACCAGCAACGCCAAGCCGACGGATTCGGCGAGTACCGCTTCCTCTTCGGCTCCAGGTACCGCTGGGGTCGCTGGCTGGTCATCCAGCGGTACTTCCGCTCTGCGTTTCCTGGCCCGCAACAGGTCGAAGCACTCCCGGGCAGTGACCGTCGTAAACCACCCGGTCAGATTGTCGACGTCGCGCAGATCCGCCTGGCTGGCCTTCAACCACGCCCGCTGCACGGCGTCGTCGGAATCTTCGAGGGAGCCCACCAGGCGGTATGCAACGCCACGAAGGTGCGGTCGGTCGGCCTCGAACCGGGCGGCGAGATCGTAGTTGGTCGTCATGGGTCACCTTTTGCGCGCGAGGAGCGTCATCAGTACATGTTCACTTCATACATAGTCGTCACCCTCATTACGATCGCGGCCAATGCCGGGATGGTCATAGCCGACTTCTCGCGGTCGAAAATGGTGCTCGCCAACGGGGCCGAAGTGGGAGTTCCAGAGTCGTGGGTACCGCTGCTTGGCACACTCAAGGCCGCGGGGGCCGCCGGACTCCTGCTCGGGCTGTTGGGATTTCGTCTCATCGGCATTGCCGCGGCGGTCGGGCTCACCCTGTTTTTCATCGGAGCCGTCGCCGCCCATGTGCGCGCCAAGGTTTACTACAACCTGGCATTTCCCGGCGGCTACCTGGCGCTGGCTGTCGCCTCCCTTGTCTTTGCCGTCGCCGTCGCCGATTTGTAGGACGACTCGACTACTCCTTGTCCAATCCGTGTTCGATCGCGTAGCGGGCCAGCTCGACCCGGTTGGCGACCTGAAGCTTGCGGAAGGTCGCCTGCACATGGTTCTCGACGGTGCGGTGGCTGAGCGAGAGCCGGGCGGCGATCTGCTTGGCAGTCAAACCCTTGGCGACGTGGCGCAGTATCTCGGTTTCGCGTTCGGTAAGGGTCGGCTGCGAAGTCGCAGCCGGGCCCGTCGTAGGAGATTGCGCGATGCGTCGGTACTCCCCCAGCACCAGCCCGGCCAACCCCGGGGTGAACACCGCTCGCCCTTCAGCTGTCGCACGCACCGCGTCGCCGAGCTCCTGCTTCGACGCGCTCTTGACGAGATACCCTGCAGCGCCTGCCTTTACCGCCTGGAGGACATCGTCGCGCTCATCGGATGCCGACAGCACCAGAATGCGCGACGACGGCGACGCCGCGAGCACCTCGGCGGTGGCCTGGGCACCGTCGCCGTCGGACAGCCGCATGTCCATCACCACCACATCGGGGTGCACGATGGCGGCGCGGCGACGTGCCGCCGCCACCCCATCGGCCGTCGCCACCACGGAGAAGCCATCCTCGGCGAGGTCGCGAGCCACCGCGTCGCGCCAGATCGGATGGTCGTCAACGACCATCACCGTCGGGGTACCGTCAGCTCCCATTCCGTCCCACATCCCGGCCCGGTGTTCAGCTTTGCCCTACCGCCGAGCCAATTCATTCGTCCCACAATCGATTTCGCGACTCCAACCCGGCCTTCGGCGACCGCTTCCTCGAGTCTGCCCTCGGCGATGCCGATGCCGTCGTCGCGGATGCTCACGGTGACCGAGTCGCCGAGGTCCTCCAGCAGCACATAGGCACAAGCGTCCGGCCCAGCATGTGCAGCCACGTTGTCCAACGCGTTGGCCGCCGCCGCGTACAACTCGTCGGCCGCTGCGCAGTCAAGCAGCACCGGCTCCGCGGGCACGCTGACCGATACTCGGTCCGACGATCGCCGCCGCAGCAGCGCCCCGATATCGGCCATCGATCCCGTCCGCGGCTCGGCGTCGGCCGAGCTGACCAGCCGTCGCAACGCCCGCTCCTGCTCACCGGCCAACGAAGCTAATTCCGCTGTTTCACCACCGATTTCGCGCCCGCGCCGGGACACCAGCGCGAGAACCTGGATCGCGCCGTCGTGCACTTGACGCGACAACCGGTCGCGTTCCTCCAGCGACGCGGCCAGCCTGGTCGCCCTCTGCAGTTCGGCATGGGCGCGTCTGGCCGTTTGCGCGGCCATCCCCACCGCGAGGCCCACCGCGAGCTCGATGACGATGGTGGCGTTGCGCCCAAGGTCGTAGTTGACGAAACCCTTGACGACCGTGCTGGCGATCATCACCACCACACCGGTGAGCATGCCGGGGACCGGACCCATCAGGATCGCCGCTGAGATCGTTGCGTTGGTCGCCCACAACGTCGTCGGCCATGACTGGTTGTCCAGCGCCCACTGTTCGGACGCGACGAACTCAGTGGACAACACCAGGGCCACCACCACGACAACCTCGGTAAGCACCCACGCGGGCCTGCGGCCGAACCCTTGCAGATAGGCCACCGCGCAGGCCGCACTCCAGCCGATTAGCATCGCGAACAGCAGCCATCCGATCGCCGGATGATCGAGAGCCCGGTTGATCGCGATCTGGAAGCCCAGCGCGTAAATGCAACTCAGCAGCCGGAATACCTGCGCCGCCCGCCACAGCGGCGTGGCCGGGTCGGACCGCACTACAGCACTTTCGACAGAAACTCCTTGGTGCGTTCGTGTTTCGGGTTGGCCAGCACCTCACGTGGCGGCCCGCTCTCCACAACCACGCCGCCGTCCATGAACACCAGCTGGTTGGCGACCTCACGGGCGAAGCCCATCTCGTGGGTGACCACCACCATCGTCATGCCCTCGGAGGCAAGCTTTTTCATCACCCCGAGAACTTCGCCGACGAGCTCAGGGTCCAGCGCCGAGGTGGGCTCGTCGAACAACATCAGCTTCGGGTTCATTGCCAGCGCCCGGGCGATCGCCACCCGCTGCTGCTGGCCCCCGGAGAGTTGTGCGGGATAGGCGGTGGCTTTTTCGGACAGACCTACCTGCTCGAGCAGATCCTTGCCTCGTGCCACGGCCTCAGTCTTCTTGACGCCCTTGACGTGGATTGGCGCCTCGATGATGTTCTCCAGCGCCGTGCGGTGCGGGAACAGGTTGAAGTGCTGAAACACCATGCCGATGTCGCGTCGCTGCTTGGCGGCCGCGCGGGGCGGCATTTCGTAGAGCTTGGTGCCGCCTTCGCGATAGCCGATCAGATCGCCGTCGACATACAGGCGGCCGGCATTGACCTGCTCGAGATGATTGATGCAGCGCAAGAACGTGGACTTGCCCGAACCGGACGGTCCGACCATGCACAGCACTTCGCCCCTGCCGACCTCCAGCGTGATGCCCTTCAGCACGTGCAGGGCGCCGAAGCTCTTGCAGACGCTCTCGGCCTTGACCATCGGTGTCATGGGGGTCGGTCTCCTATCCTGCGCCTGCGGCGCCATGCGGCTCTCCCATCTGTGCCTTCGCCAGCGCCTCGAGTTGCTTGGTGGTCAGCTTGCGCGTCGCGCCACGAGAGAAGTAGCGCTCCAGGTAGAACTGACCGACCATCAGGACGCTGGTGACCGCCAGGTACCACGTGGCCGCCACGAGCAGCAGCGGGATGGGTTCGAAGATGCGCGAAGCGATCTCGCGGGACGTAATGCCGTACAAATCCAGGGTGTAGGGCACCGCGGTGACCAGTGACGTGGTCTTCAGCATGCTGATGACCTCGTTGCCCGTCGGTGGGATGATCACCCGCATCGCCTGCGGAAGGACAGTGCGCCGCATCGTCATCCCCCACGACATGCCCAGCGCGGTCGACGCCTCCGATTGACCCTCGGGCACGGAACTGATTCCGGCACGGATGATTTCGGCCATGTAGGCGGCCTCGTTGAGCGCTAGACCGACGATCGCCAGCAGGAACGGGATGGACAGGCTCTGCAGGTTGATATGGACGAACGACGGTCCGAACGGTATGCCCAGCTGAAGATTTTTGTACAGGGTCGGAACCAATCCCCAGAACACCAGCTGCACATAAATCGGCGTGCCGCGGAAGATCCACAGATACACCCATGACACCGACCGGAACACCGGGTTGGGCGACAGCCGCATCACCGCCAGGACCACGCCCAGCGCGATCGCCAGCACCATTGCATAGACGGTCAGCTGCAGGGTGTTCCATGCTCCCTGCGTTACGCGCCGGTCGAACAGGTACTTCGCGTATGTGGGCCACCCGTAGGCCTCGTTGGTGGCCGCTCCGTACAGGAACAGCACCACGAGGATGATGATGACGACCGCCGCCACCCACCGCCATGGATGTCGCAATGGGACGGCATCGATAGCGGCTGGGCCGGCGGATGGCGACGTGTCGACAACAGTCATTTCGGCGCTCTACTTCCTAGCTGATCGCGCCGTTGATCACGGGCTTGTCGATCATGCCCTTCTCGACACCCCAGTTGGTGGCGATCTGCTTGTAGGCGCCGCTGTCGATCAGGTGCTCGAGTGCCTTCTGCATGGACTGCCCCAGCGGCGAGCCCTTCTGCACCGGCCATCCGTACGGCGCGGCATCGGCGATATCTCCGGCCTCCTGCAGTTTGCCGTTGCTCTGCTTGATGGCGTACAGCGTGACCGGGGAATCGGCGGACATCGCGTCGGCCTGGCCGAGCACCACCGCGTTGGTCGCCGCATCCTGCCCGTCGAACGGAATGATCTGAATCGGCGGCTTACCGGCGTCGGTGCACGCCTTGTTCTTCGCGGGCAACTCGTCGGTCTCTTCGGTCGTGGTGGCCTGCACGGCAACCTTCTTGCCGCAGGCGTTGTTCGGGTCGATGGGGTTGTCCGGCCGCTGCGCCCACAGGATGCCTGCGGAGAAGTAGGTGACGAAGTCGACCGACTGCTCGCGTTCCTTCGTGTCGGTGAACGAGGACATACCGACGTTGAAGGTGCCGCCCTGTATCGATGGGATGATCTTCGCGAAGTCCGCTTCGCGGTAGTCCGCGGTCAGGCCGAGCGTGGCGGCGACGGCGTTCATCAGATCGACGTCAAAGCCGACGATCTTGCCGCTGGGGTCCTTGAACTCATTGGGCGCGTAGGGAATGTTGACGCCAACGACCAGCTTTCCGGACGACTTGATGGCCTCGGGTACGGTGTTGGCAATCTCATCGACCTTCTCGGCCTTCGCCGCTGTCGTTGCGGTCGTCGGCCCGCTCGACTCGGTATTGTTCGCGCAGCCCGCTAAGGCGAGAGCGCTCGTCGCAGCAAACACGGCCGCGATGCGCCACAGCTTCACTCGACGGTCTTGACACCCACTTGACACGGTTGCCTCTACTTTCTGCTTCGTGGATCCGGTGCGCAGCACCGGTAACGGAACAGTAGTAGAGACCTAACGCGCTGGCAGGAGAACGGAAGCCAGCGATCGACCTCCAGCTCAACCCCAGGGCTGGTGGCCTGCGTCTCCTTCCAGCCCTCCTCCTTCATGAGGTGTGCCCGGCAAGGCTGGTTCGGCGAATCGCCGTGTTCGCCATCCTCGTTCCTGCGTTTGCCGCTGGGAATCGGGCAACTGTGCTGAACAGAGCTGTTCGTCTGCACATCGTCGCCAACAAACCTCGCGCTACCGGAGATTGGACTCCCAGCAGCCAGGCGGCCGGTTTGCGCCGAAGTTGTAGCGTCCTTTGCGCTGACTAGAGCCAATTTACAAATGCCAGATATCGATTAGCTGTTATGCCACACTTCGGCCATGGAAAGCCCCACTCCTCCTGCCATGTTGCAGCATCTCTGGAAGTCCGCGCTGTTATCTGGGATTCTCGCTGTGATTCTCGGCATTCTCGTGTTGGCCTGGCCAGGCATCACGATCGTCATCGCCGCGATCTTCTTCGGCGCCTCTCTATTGGTCTATGCCATCTCGCAAGTGGTATTCGCGTTCAGCTTGCATGTGTCGGCCGGCGGGCGAGTTCTGCTGTTCATCAGCGGCGCCGCCGCGCTCATTCTGGCGGTGCTGTGCTTCCGCAGCCTGCAGCAGTCGATCCTGTTGCTGGCGATCTGGATCGGCGTCGGATTCATCTTCCGCGGCGTGGCGACCGCCGTCTCCGCGATCAGCGACCCGACACTTCCGGGCCGGGCGTGGGAGATCTTCATCGGTGTCATCAGCCTGGTCGCCGGCTTGGTGATGCTGGCGTCGCCGTTCGAGTCGATCGCGACGCTGACCATCGTCGTCGGCATCTGGCTGATCGTCATCGGGGTCTTCGAGGCGGTCTCCGCGTTCGGCATCCGCAAAGCCAGTAAGGACGTCGGCGGGGTGCGCGAGAAGCTCACGACGCCCGCCCCGGCCGACCCCGCTGCTCCCGCCGAGTAGGTCCACAAACACGGGTCCAAAGCCCCTAGTGTCAAGAGCCTAGATCACTACTACAATCTGTCGTAGATAGAACTAGGCCTGGGAGCGGCGCATGGATGTCCTGGACGTTTCGCGGTGGCAGTTCGGCATCACCACCGTCTACCACTTCATCTTCGTCCCGCTGACGATCGGCCTGGCTCCGCTCATCGCCGCCATGCAGACCGCCTGGGTGGTCACGGGCAACACCGGGTGGTATCGCCTGACTCGGTTCTTCGGAAAGCTGTTCCTGATCAACTTCGCCATGGGCGTGGCCACCGGGATCGTGCAGGAATTTCAGTTCGGCATGAACTGGAGCGAGTACTCGCGCTTCGTCGGTGACATCTTCGGCGCACCGCTCGCGTTCGAGGGTCTGATCGCGTTCTTCTTCGAGTCGACGTTCATCGGGCTGTGGATCTTCGGTTGGAGCCGGCTGCCGCGGCTGGTGCATTTGGCCTGCATCTGGATCGTCGCGATCGCGGTCAACGCCTCGGCGTACTTCATCATCGCGGCGAATTCGTTCATGCAGCATCCGGTGGGCGCCCGGTTCAACCCCGAAACGGGTCGGGCCGAACTGATGGACTTCGGAGCGCTGCTGACGAACAACACCGCAATATGGGCGTTCCTGCACGCGGTCGCCGGATCGCTGCTGACCGCAGGGGCATTCGTCGCCGGGGTGTCTGCGTGGCTGATGGTCCGCTCGCACAAGCGGCCCGAGGAAGCCGACGAGGCCAGGACCATGTACCGGCCCGCGACGATCGCCGGCAGCCTGGTCGCGTTCGCGGCCGTGGTTGGGCTGTTCTTCACCGGCGACACCCAGGGCAAGCTGATGTTCGTCCAGCAGCCGATGAAGATGGCGTCCGCGGAATCGTTGTGCCACACCGAAACCTACCCGGATTTCTCGTTTCTGACCGTCGGTACGCACAACAACTGCGACAGCGTCACACACGTAATCGAGGTGCCATACGTGCTGCCGTTCCTCGCCGAGGGCAAATTCAGCGGCGTCACGCTGCAGGGTGTCAAGGACCTTCAGAAGTCTTATCAGGAAAAGTTCGGCCCCGGCGACTACCGGCCCAACCTGTTCGTCACCTATTGGGCATTCCGCGCGATGATCGGATTGATGTTGGTCCCAGTGGCTTTCGCGCTTTTGGCACTGTGGCTGACGCGTCGCGGACGGATACCCGACCAGCGCTGGTTCGGCTGGTTCGCCCTAGCCACGATTCCAACACCGTTCCTTGCCAACTCGTCCGGGTGGGTGTTCACCGAAATGGGCAGGCAGCCATGGGTTGTCGTGCCAAATCCGACCGGTGACCAGATGGTGCGGCTCGTCGTGCAGGAGGGCGTGTCCGACCACGCGGCCGGGACAGTGTTGTTCTCGCTTGCCGTCTTCACTCTGCTGTATGGCGTGCTGGCCGTGATCTGGTTCTGGCTGATGCGCCGCTACGTGGTGGAAGGGCCACTGGAGCACGACTCCGAACCCGCTCCCCCCGCTCCGCCGGAGTCCGACGACGTGGCTCCGCTGTCCTTCGCCTACTGAGAGGAGGTCATCATGGGACTTCAAGAACTGTGGTTCTTCCTTATCGCCGCGCTGTTCCTCGGCTTCCTGGTCCTCGAGGGTTTCGACTTCGGGGTCGGCATGCTGATGGCGCCGCTCGGCGCAGTGGGCGAGGGCGAGCCCGAAGCCCGCAGGCGCGCAGCACTGAACACCATCGGACCGGTATGGGACGCCAACGAGGTGTGGCTGATCACGGCGGGTGCGGCGATGTTCGCGGCGTTCCCCAACTGGTACGCGATGATGTTCTCGGCCCTGTACCTGCCGCTGCTGGCGATTCTGTTCGGCATGATCCTGCGTATCGTCGGCATCGAGTGGCGCGGCAAGATCGACGACCCCCGGTGGCGGGCACGGGCCGATGCCGGCATCGCGATCGGTTCGTTTGTACCCGCGATCCTTTGGGGCGTCGCGTTTGCAATCCTGCTGCGCGGCTTGCCGATTGACGCCGACCACCGCGTGCGTCTGTCGATCGGCGACGTGCTCAATGCCTACACTCTTCTCGGCGGCCTGGCCACGGCGTCGTTGTTCGCGTTTTATGGCGCCGTGTTCGTCGCTTTGAAGACCTCCGGACCCGTGCGCGACGACGCCTTCAGGTTCGCGCGGGCGTTGTCGGTGCCGGTGATCGCGCTGGCCGGGGGCTTCGGGTTGTGGACGCAGCTCGCGTACGGCAAGGCCTGGACCTGGCTGGCTCTTGGCGTTGCGGTCGTCGCACTGCTGACCGCCGTCGCGCTGATGTGGGCGCGCCGTCGGGAGGGCTGGGCCTTCGTGTCGACGGTGGTGGTGGTCGCAGCCGTTGCCGTGCTGTTGTTCGGCTCGCTGTATCCAAACCTGTTGCCCTCCACGCTCAACCCGCAGTGGAGCGTGACGATCTACAACGGGTCGTCGACCCCGTACACGCTGAAGATCATGTCGTGGGCGTCGCTGACGTTGCTCCCGCTGGTGATCGGATACCAGGCGTGGACGTACTGGGTGTTCCGCCGCCGCATCACCGCCGACGCGATACCGGCATCCATCGGACTGTCGAGGCGGTCGACCTGAACCTGCTGCGATCCTCCCCGGCGATGCGACGCTTCCTGGCCGCATCGGTGGTCTGCGGTGTGGTCATCAGCGGCACCACGATCGCGTCGGCCGTGGTGCTGGCGCACATCGTGGCGGGCGTCATCGCCGACCCCGGAACCCGCACGGTGCCACACTGGGCCGGCCCACTGTGGATGCTGCTGGCGCTGTGGGTGATCCGCACGGTTGCGCACTGGCTGCAGGGCAGGCTGTCCCAGCGGGGCGCAACCGCGGTGATCGCCGATCTGGCCGGCGAGGTGCTGCGCACGGTCACTGCGCTGCCACCGCGTGATCTCGCTGCGCACCGTGATTCCGCCGCGACGTTGATCACCCGGGGCCTCGACGCGCTGCGACCCTACTTCACCGCGTACCTACCGTCGCTGTTCCTGGCCGCCATCCTCACCCCGGCCGCCGTCGTCGTCATCGCGGTCTACGACGTCTCCTCGGCGGTCATCGTCCTGATCGCGCTGCCGCTCATTCCGATCTTCATGGTGCTGATCGGGTTGCTCACCCGGGAACGGTCCGCGGCGTCGCTGGCCGCGATGACCACGCTGCAGTCACGGCTGCTGGATCTGGTGGCGGGCATTCCGACGCTGCGAGCGCTGGGCCGGTTGGGTGGATCCGCCCATCGGATCGCCGAACTCGGTGCAGCCCACCGCCGCTCGGCCATGTCCACGCTGCGCATCGCGTTTCTGTCCGCGCTTGTGCTGGAATTGCTGGCCACGCTCGGCGTCGCGCTGGTTGCGGTCGGCGTCGGCCTGCGCCTGGTGTTCGGCGACATGACGCTGGCAGCCGGCCTGACCGCCCTGCTGCTGGCGCCGGAGGTGTTCTGGCCGCTGCGCCGCGTCGGCATGGAGTTCCATGCCGCACAGGATGGAAAGACAGCCGCGGACAAGGCATTCCGGCTACTCGACACGCTGCCCGCGCAACCCGTCGGCACGTGCACCGTGATGGCGGCCGGCGCGACCATCCACATCGATGCATTGGACGCCGACATCGAACCCGGTGTGGTGACGGTGCTGACCGGACCCAACGGCGTGGGCAAAACCACGCTGCTGCAGACCATTCTCGGGTTGAGCCTCGGCAATGTTCGCGTCGGCGGCGTCGACGTTGCCGACCTGGATCGCCGGGCGTGGTGGGGTCAGGTGGCGTGGCTCGCACAGCGTCCGGTCCTGGCGCCTGGCAGCATCCGCGACAACCTCGAACTGTTCGGACCGCTTGCCGACCTCGACAGCGCCTGCCGCGCAGCGGGTTTCGACGAGGTGCTGGCCGTGCTGCCCGACGGACTGGAGACTGTCATCGGTCGCGCCGGGGTCGGCCTGTCACTGGGCCAGCGACAGCGACTGGGCCTCGCGCGAGTGTTCGGCTCGCCGGCGCCGGTGCTGCTGCTCGACGAGCCCACATCGCATCTGGATGCACGGATGGAAGCCCGCGTCCTGCAAGCCATCGTGGCGCGGGCACGGGCCGGGGCGACAGTGCTCGTCGTCGGCCACCGCGACCCGGTGCTGGCCGCCGGTGATCGGGTGCTGCACATGGGGAGCACGGTCAATGCGTGAGCTGTTGCGACCACGGCTGCCGCGGCTGCTGCTGGCCGTCCTGCTGGGGGTGTTGTCGCTTGGCAGCGCGCTGGCGTTGGCCGGTATCTCGGCATGGCTTATCACCCGGGCATGGCAGATGCCACCCGTGCTCGACCTGTCGGTGGCGGTGGTGGCGGTCCGCCCGCTCGGCATCTCGCGCGGCGTGCTCGGCTACTGCCAGCGGCTGGCGTCGCACGATACGGCCCTGCGCGCCGCGGCGGCGACCCGCGAGGCGCTGTACTGCAGGCTTGCCGACGCGCCCGCCGAGGTCGCGATGCGGTTGCACAGCGGTGAATTGGTGGCCCGCATCGGCGCCTCCGTCGATGAGCTGTCCGATGTGCTGGTGCGCGCCGTATTGCCGATTGCGGTCGCCGCGGTGCTTTCCGTCGCCGCCGTCGCGGCGATCGCCGTGATCTCTCCCGCGTCGGCCGTGGTGCTCGCAGTTTGTCTGGTGATCGCGGGAGTGGCCGCGCCGTGGTTGGCCGCCCGCGCCGTCACCGCCGCGGAGGACGTTGCCGCGAAGCATCATTCGGGCCGCGACGTCGCTGTGATGCTCGCCCTCGAGCATGCGCCCGAATTGCGGGTGACTGGCCGCCTCGACGCGGTCATCACCGAAGCCGAGCACCGGCACCGCGATTGGGGCCGTGCCACCGACCGAGCCGCCGCCCCCGCCGCGGTGGCCGCCGCGGCACCGACCGCCGCCGTCGGCATCAGCGTTCTCGGCGCCATCGTCGCCGCGATCGGGATCGCCGACGGGGTTGCACCGATGACCGCGGCGATACTGATGCTGTTGCCGCTCTCGGCATTCGAGGCGACCTCCGCATTGCCCGCCGCCGCGGTGCAGCTCACCCGCTCGCGGATCGCGGCACGGCGGCTGCGCGACCTCACCGAACCAGACGGCGACATGCGGATGCGGCCGCGGGTGACCCCAATATCGCTCGAACCCGGTGACCGAGTTGCGGTCACCGGAGCCAGCGGTTCGGGCAAGACCACGCTGCTGATGGCGATGGCCGAAAACCCGTCTAAAGCCGCATTTTTCGCCGAGGATGCGCATCTGTTCGACACCACAGTGCGTGACAATCTGTTGGTCGCCCGCGGCGATGCCAGAGACGACGAGTTGCGGAATGCGCTGCGGCGGGTAGGCCTTGGTGATTGGCTCGATGCGTTGCCCGGTGGCCTGTCGACGGTGCTCGTCGGCGGCGCGGCGGCCGTCTCCGCCGGACAGCGCAGGCGGCTGTTGCTGGCGCGGGCCCTGATCTCGACGGTGCCGACCGTGCTGCTCGACGAACCGACCGAGCACCTCGACGCCACCGACGGCAGCCAGCTGCTGACCGAACTCCTCACCCCCGGCGCGCTTTTCCCGGCCGAACGCACCGTGGTCGTCGCCACCCACCACCTGCCAGACGAGGTTGTCTGTCCCGTACTCAACCTCACCACCAGCGGGTAGCCTCACCGGCATGAGCGAACCGGACAGGCCTGAGACACCGCCACCATCTCAGCCGGCGCCAATGCCGCTGCCACCGCAATACGGCGGGTATCCCGGCAGCTACCCGCCGCCGCCACCGCAGCCCTACGCCGGGTACGCCCCTCCGCCTCAAGGCCCGAGTAACGGGTTGGGTATCGCTGCGTTGGTGGTTGCGATCGTCGCGCTGTTGTCCGTGGTGGGCGGTGTGGTGCTCGGCGTCGTCGCGATCATTCTCGGATTCATCGGCTATGGGCGGGCGAAGCGCGGGCAGGCTACCAACGGCGGAGTCGCGGTCGCCGGGATCGTGCTCGGACTGCTCAGCATTATCGAAGCGATCGCCGTCATCGCGCTGGCGGTGTGGGGCTTCAACGAGGCGGGCGGGACGGACTACGTCGACTGCCTGTCCAAGGCCGGGTCCGACGAGCAGGCCATCCAGCAGTGCGCCGAGCAGTTCCGTGACCGGGTCGAAAATCAGTTCTCGATCACGGTCACGCCGTCGCCCTAACCGAGGCGACGCCGCCTTGGCATGAATTCCAGCGACAGCAGCACGACCAGCAGCGGCAGCACCTGCGTCAGCGACGCCATCACGTAGCGACGGTCGCCGAGCGCGCGGAATTTGCGCAGGTAGCGGTACAGCGATTCAAGTGCGATCAGCGCGTCGCCGAGGTGGATCGCCATGTAGATCAGGCTGGAGATCCTGCCCCGGTTCTTGTCGTTGAAGATCTCCGGGAACGCCGCGAACGCCAACGACAGCCGCTGCGCCCCGTTCTCGCGGGCCCACGCGATCATGTCGACCGACAGCCGCTCGTCGATACCGTTGGGTGCGCCGCGACGCCGCCACGGCACGTCGAGTGACACCTCGCTGCCCTGCCCAGCGGTCGCATACCTGTGAAAGCCCTGCACCCGCCCGTGTTTGTCGCGCGCGATGATCAGCTGCACCCCGGGATAGCAGCCCTCGAGAGCGCCGTCGAGGCACATCGAGAATCCGCGCTCGGCGCGCGCTCCCTTCGGCGAGGCCAGCAAGACCGCCGTCAACTCCGCGTGCAGGCGGTCGTCAAGCTCCTGTTCGGAAACCACCTCGGTGGTGATGCCGAAGTTCTTTGTGCGCTGCACGGCCTGGCGCAGGTTGCGGTACTTGCGCCCGACCATGTCGAAGGTCGCCACGTCGACGACCACGTCGCGCCCGATCGGCACCGCCCGCAGCGACTGGCCGAGTACCGTCGCGTCGGCCCACAGATCCAGCCGTCGCTGGCTGCAGCCCAGCACCACCATGCGCCAACCGCGGGTGTGGCACATGGCGGCGAAATCCGCGACGAGCTCGGCGAAGCGGTTTTCGTCGCCGATCGGGTCGCCGGCGACCACCGCGTAGCCCATCCGGCTGCGGTAAGCGATGGCCGCCGTCGCGTCGGCGTTGAAGTGATAGCACTTCAAATCCTGCATGGCGAACGGCGCGAGTGGGTCACCCGTCGTCGCGTCGACTAGAGCCCAAATGCGGGGCAGGTCAGCGGGATTCGGCCGTGCGGCGGTCGCCCACATCAACACCGCTCCCGCAGAGGCGATCAGGAGATTGCCCAGCAGATCGAAGACCAGCACATGTGCACCGAGGCCGGCGAGCACCGCCGCCAGCGCCAGCCAGGCGTGTGCCGCCGTCACCGGCCGGCCAAGGAAGATGCCGCGCGCGATCAGCGCGACGGCGGTGAGAAGCGTCAGCGACCACGCCAGCCTGCCGGCGGCCTGCCAGTCGCGATCGTGGTCACGGGCCAGCAGCACGACCAACCA
>Ga0136846_1238101_pt1 | contig 14817 bp, 6 predicted proteins | sample HopSoiMetagenom2_FD_96841 | JGI IMG/M metagenome (GOLD analysis project Ga0136846, IMG submission 96841) | Grasslands soil microbial communities from Hopland, California, USA - 2 Assembly 2016 (version 4) | ecosystem: Environmental > Terrestrial > Soil > Grasslands | place: USA: Hopland...
CGCTGCCGGAGGTCGGGGTCTTCGTTCATTTTCTTTTGTTCGGCTTGCGACAGCTGGACGCGGTGCTTTTCGAGCAACGGCGCAACCAGCAACATGTAAGGACTCTCCTGGCCGGGGCGCATTTCGAAATAGTCACTGACGCGTTCCTGCAAAATGCAGGGCGCGAATGGCCGGAAGCTCTCGCGAAACTTTATTTTCAGATTCATCGCCGCCTGCATGTTCGGGTTTTTGGAATCGCCAATGATGCTGCGGGCCCCGAGAGCGCGCGGGCCAAACTCCATTCGACCGGCGAACCAGCCGACGATCTTTCCGTCCGCCATCATTTGAGCCACATCGGCCAATAATTCCGCCTCGCTTTCAAATCTGCGATGAGGCGCCTCCGTTTCAGCGAGAAAATTGGCGATGGCGGTGTTGCTGTAGCGCGGACCGAGCAGGCTTCCCTTTTGGCTGTCCCGGCCTTGCGGCTGCCGCGGGTTATCGAGCAAATGATACCAGACGAATTCGGCGGCCCCGAGCGCGCCACCCGCATCACCGGCGGCTGGTTGAATCCAGATGTCGTCGAATGGGCCTTCGCGCAAAATTCTGCCGTTCGCAACGCAATTGAGGGCGACGCCTCCGGCGAGCACGAGATTTTTCTGTTTCGTTTGTTCGTGGGCGGTGCGGGCCATGCGCAAAACGATTTCCTCCGTCACTTTTTGGATGCTGGCGGCCAAATCCATGTGGCGCTGCTCGAGCAACGACTCAGGATTGCGCGGCGGGCCGCCGAAAAGTTCATGGAAGAGGCTGCTGGTCATGGTCAGGCCCTCGCAATAATTGAAGTAATCCATGTTCATCCAAAAGCTGCCGTCCGGCTTGAGCTCAAGCAGATTTTGGAGAATCGAATCGTAATAGGCAGGGCGGCCATAAGGGGCCAATCCCATCAATTTGTATTCGCCGCTGTTGACTTTGAATCCGCAGTAATAGGTGAACGCGGAATAAAGCAGCCCGAGCGAATGCGGAAAGCGCAATTGCTGCAAGAGCCGCAGCTTGTTGCCTTCGCCGATACCGAGGGTGGCGGTGCTCCATTCGCCAACGCCATCGAGCGTTAAGACGGCCGCGCTGTCGAAGGGACTCGGAAAGAACGCGCTGGCGGCGTGGCTCTCATGATGGTCAGTAAAAACAAAGCGGGCGTTTTTTGCGCCTTTGAATTTTTCCTGCAGAGTGCGCCGCATGTGCAGCTTGTCTTTGAGCCAGAGTGGCATCGCGAGGCGAAAACTGCGAAATCCCCGCGGAGCGTAGGCGAGATACGTCTCGAGTAAACGGTCGAATTTGGTCAAGGGTTTGTCATAAAAGGCGATGTAATTCAGCGCCTCGGGTCCGAGGCCCGCTTCCTGCAGGCAATAGGCGATCGCGTTTACCGGAAAACCGGGGTCATGTTTCTTACGGGTGAACCTTTCCTCCTGGGCCGCGGCAATGATATCGCCATCCACGACGAGCGCCGCCGCGCTGTCGTGATAAAAGGCCGAGATGCCCAGAATGGCGGTCATTGGGTCTTGCGGATTAGCGGAACGCCTGAATATCCTTCAAAGGCAGTATGGAAGAGCGCGTTCATGAGACGATTTTTTAGCTTATCATTCGCGCTTTTGCTGAGTGCAGGATGCACCAGCCAGCATACCCCGCGCAAGACCGGGGAGAAGGAAGGGTCAGCAACAATCCAGCGCGTGGAAGCGACGGGCATCACCAATTTTTATTACCTTGGTCATGGAATTTATTCCGGCGCAGCACCTGAAGGGGATGCCGGATTCGCCTCGCTGAGGACGCTGGGGATCAAAACCATCATCACCGTGGATGGAGCAGCGCCGCCCGCGGAACTGGCGGCGAAGCACGGGCTTCGATACGTTCATATACCGGTTGGATACGACGGGATCGCGCCTAAAAGCGAATTGATGCTGGTGAAGGCGGCCGAGACGTTGCCGGGGCCGATATTCGTGCATTGCCATCATGGGACACATCGCGGCCCTACGGCGGCGGCGATCATTTGTGAAGCCGTTGAAGGTTGGACAGCGGAACAGGCTGAGACGTGGCTGCGCGTTGCGGGGACAGACACAAATTACCCGGGGTTATACAGAACCGCGCGAGATTTTAGACGGCCGAGCAACGCCGAATTGCAAGCCGCACCGTCAGAATTTCCAGCCCGCGCCACAACGCCGCCGTTGGTTGGCACGATGGTTCAGATAGATGACCGATTTGCGGCGGTCAAAGAAGCACAACGAACGCAAAGCGAGGCTTCAGCGAACAAGCGCGCCGCCGCAACTGAATCTCTGCTGCTGTTAGAATTATTTCGTGAAGCGCGCCGCACCGGCCAACGCGTTGAGCGCGGGGCGGAATTCCAAGCCATGCTCGCGCGTGCCGAGAATACGGCGACCGAGTTGCATCAACAGTGTCAGCAACCGGAATCCAAAACGAGCGATGCCAATGCAGTCAGTATTGCGAAAATGAGCCAGGTTTGCTCATCGTGCCACCGGGCGTACCGGGATTGAGCGGCGAATGCTCAACGATTCGGTAGAAGCGCGATGCATAAACGGCGCTCGAAGGGTCGTGAAGCATCAGCCAGCCGTTAGTCAGGGAAAGCACTCCCGGCAATGCCACCCAATCAAGCAAGTTGCTGCTGGCTTGAGCTTCGAAACTGGCCAGGTCCGCCGTCGCCAATTGGCCGCCGTCGGAATCCCGCGAAAGGAAAGCCAGGGAACCGTCCGCGAGCCGTTGCGGCGCGTCGAATCTCTGTTGGACTGAGACGCGCAGGAAAGCATTGCTGCTAGTGGCGGCTCCGCCTGGGTTTGAAACGGTGGCCATATAGGTGCCTACATCCGCGCGACATGCTTGCGAAATCACCAGGCTTGAAGCCGTAGCACCAGACAACGGAGCGCCGTTTTTGAACCACTGGTAACTCAACGGAGCCGCTCCGTGCACCTGAACCTGAAAGGCAGGTTGCAAGCCGGCGGTGGCAGTTTGACTCACCGGTTGGCCGGTGATCACCGGGGCGGGCGTGAATGTAATCTGATCCACGAAGCCCGCATCGTCGCCGTCACTCACACTGACGTCCTTTTGATACGTCCAGGTGACAATGTGAAAACCAGCGGTCAGCGGCACGATGACTTGCTGCCAGTCGGTGTCTCCACTGATCGGCGGAGTCACGACGCGGGTATCCACTCGGCAGGTGAGAAAATCGAACCCTTCCTCGGAAGAGACCTTCCACCAGAAAGACAACGTCCCGGCCGGCCAGGTTGCCCCAGCGTTGCCCAGGTTGGCTTGCAAAACCGATTGTTGATTGTCCGTGATGTGGCCGCTCTGGGCCGCCGCGTCACCATCGTGCGTGACGCGCACCTGCGGGAACCAACTCGAGTTGGAGGAGGACGTTGACCAGCTAATATTGGTCGTATTCAGCGCCGCGGCTAGAGTGTTGCTGTAAGGAATGGCGAGAGTCGCGGCAGCGCTGATGGCGACTCCGCGCGTGTTTGAGGCAATCATGCGGTAAGTGCCAATCTCAGGACCTTGTATGTTGCTGAATGTTAGCGACACCCTGGTCGCCCCCGGAATATCCTGGCCATTTTTTTGCCACTGGTAGGTCATCGGTAGCACGCCGACTGCGCGTGGATTGAAGGTGACGCTCGCGCCTTTGCTCACCGTTCGGCTAAATGGATTCACCGTAATCTGTGGCGAACCATCCTTGATGATGGCCATCCCAATACCCGACTGAGTGCCGCCACCGGCGACAGCGACCAGGTTGCTAAGCCCAGTTGGCAAAAGGTTTTTGAGGAAAGAGCCCCAGCTTACAGCCGTCCCATCTTCGCGCAGGGCGATGCTCAATGCGCTTCCTGCGCCAATTGCGACGACATTCGAGAGGTTCAAGGGGATATCACCGACGACGCTTCCCCAGGTGATCACTTTGCCGTCGTGCCGCAATGCCAGGCTGTGGTTTGCTCCGGCGGCAATGGCAATAATGTTGGTAACGGTCGCAGGCACATTGGTAATTGTGATACCAGAGGTCCCCCAGGCTACGACCGAGCCGTCGCTTCGCAATGCCAGCATGTGCGCGCGCCCCGCGGCGATGGCGACGACATTCGATAATCCCGGTGGAGTCAACGGCACGCCAGAAGGAGAGCCCCAGCCAACGACAGTACCATCAGCTTTCAACGCGCGGCTGTAGTAGGTGCCTGCCGCCACTGCCACCACATTCGAAAGACCGACAGGCACATTCGTTTGTCCGAAGGTGTTTGCTCCCCAGGCGGCAACTGTTCCATCAGCTTTGACAGCCAGCGTATGGTCGCGCCCGGCCGAGACGGCGACCACGTTCGAGAGATTCGCCGGCACATTGGTCACCGGACCGAGGGGATCAAAAATGTAGTTGGCATTCGCACCCCAGGCTTTGACGGTTCCGTCGGATTTGATCGCGACCATGTGTGAACCGCCGGCCGCAACCGCAATGAGATTGCTCAACCCGGTGGGAAAGTTGGTTTGGAACGTGAACGGATCTCCCCAGACGACGAGCCCCATCACATTCAGGAAGGCTTTCGAGCTGATGACTTCGCCGAGCGCATTTATCACTGACACGTTGTAATATCCGGTTTTGTCATAACCGAGATTCGGTCCATCGAAATTCAACGTGCTGCTGGTTGCACCAGGAATATCATTGCCGTTGAAACGCCACTGAATTTGCAGCGGCGTCGAGCCACGAGCATTGACGGTAAAGCTCGCATGGCGGCCGAGCGGTACCCCTTGGGCAACCGGCTGGCTCAACAAATACGGTGGGGAATCCGTCACCGTGAGAGAAATATCGGCGTGGGCCGTGCCATAGAAATTGCTCAATAAAAGTGTATAGGTACCGGAAGCGGCAGGTTGCACGTTCGACAGAGCGAGGCTGCTCCTGGTTGCTCCCGCGAGAGGTCCACCGTTGAGCGACCATTGATAAAGCAAAGGCTGCGAACCATCCGCCGCGACCGCCAGCGTCAGATCGGTGCCGGCGCGAAGCGTTTGGTTTGGCGATTGCGAAATGATGAATGGCGCGCTGACAACCGTGAGCGCGCCAGTCGAGCTGTTCACGGAGCCGAACGCGTTGGAGACCACCACGTTAAAATTTGAGGAATCAGCAAGCTGCAAATTGTAAAGCGTCAAAGTTGGCGTCGTCGCGCCAGCGAATCGGCCGCCATCAGTGACGGGCTGTCCATTCATGAACCAGCGGTAGGTGAGTGGATCGCGGCCAGTCGCGGTTACCGAAAACAGCGCGTTGCTGCCACGGAAAAGCACCTGGTTTTGCAGATCGCTCGTAAGCTGAATCGGGCCGTCCGGCACGAGGGCAAGGCTGTGGTAATTGCCCGCTGCAATCGCAGTCGCACCGGACAAGCCAACCGGAACCGCGGCCTGACCGTTATCTTGAAAGCCGCCATGCGAACCCCATCCGACAACGGTGCCATCCGACTTGAGGGCGAGGCTGTGATACGCGCCGCCCGCAATGGCAACGACATTTGAAAGTCCCGCGGGCACGGTGCATTGGCCTGACGAGTTTTCTCCCCAGGCCACAACGGTGCCATCAGATTTGAGGGCGAGGAAGTGCGTGTTGCCGGCGGCGATGGCCACGACATTGGAAAGGCCGAACGGAACATTGGTTTGGCCATAAATGTTCCATCCCCAGGCGAGCACGGTGCCGCCGTCCAGGAGCACGGCGCTGTCCTCGATCCCGGCAGCCACGGCGATGACGTTTGCGATACCGGGTGGCACATTTGTCGGGGAGTAGCTGGCGCTTGAAACGCCGTACGTGGCGATTGTTCCGTCTGCTTTGCGCGCCAGCCAGTGGTACCAACCAGCGGCAACCGCCGTCACGCCAGATACACCGGCGACATGAAAGTCAGTCGCATAACCTCCCCAGGCGACCAATGTGCCATCCGAACGGAGAGCCAATGAATAATCGGAGCCTGCCGAAATGGCCGTGACATGCGAAAGACCAAACGGGACCGCCGTGGGCCCGCCGTCAGGGTCGCCCCAGGCGTCTACTGTTCCATCTGACTTCAGACCCAGGCTGTGCCGATAGCCCCCGGCGATTGCCTTGAGCGTCGTTAGGCCGTTGGGCAATTGTGTTTGGCCAGTCGAATCGTCACCCCAGGCAGCGACCAGACCGGCCTGCGCGGTCGATGAGCAACCAAGAATCAATAAAGCGGATAGGAATATCGAAGGAAGGATTTTGGCCAATTTTGCAGTGTCCATACGTCATTCGGGTTCTGCTGAAGCACGGGTAATTACGATTGGCAACTTACTCGTTCCGCGCTGCCCTGCAACTGTGCGTTTCACCGCACGTCTGGCGGCTCACGCTTGCAAGCTCAGGGCCGCGTCAAACGGCAAGGAAATGCGGACGACCCCGGACTGGCCTGATTTGGCCGGAAGAATTTCGAGGCGTCCGTGATGCGTCTCGATGATTTTGCGGGTAACTGTCAATCCAAGCCCGAGACCAACGTTGCGAGTCGTGAAGAATGGAGAGGAGCCTTTTTGAATCGCTTCGGCCGTAAAGCCCGCGCCGTTGTCCTGCACCTCGATTCGCAATTCGTGAGTTGCGCCACCGTTCGGATCCGTCTGCAGGCGCACGCCGATTTTGGGTTCGGCTGGATTTGCCTGCAGCGCGTTGAGCATCACCTCGGCCAGGGCGTGTTTGAGGGCCGAGCGGTCGCCGCTGACAAAAATTGGTTTTCCTGTGCTGTCGTAGCGGAGTTGCGCCTGCTTGACCGGCTGATATTTGCATGCTTCCTGATAAGCCTCCTCGAGCAACGGACCGATCGGGAACGGCTCGTTCGAGAGCAGCGCGTCGCGGCCGAGGAAACGCATTTGACTAATGAGACGGCTGACCCGCTTGACGCCATCGGCCAGGGCCAGGTCAAGCGAAGCCCGAAATTCCGGGTCCTTCCATTTGTCAGCGAGCAATTGTTGGTGCGTGGAGAGCGGCACCATCGCATTGCCGATTTCATGGGTGAGCCGGTCCGCCATGGTTTTGACCAGGCGCAAGTTGGCAGCCTCGACTTCCAACCGCCGGAGTTGTTCGATCTGCGTCAGGTCTTCAGCCATTAACAGTGCGGAAGCGGGTGCGCCTGCCTGCTGCCGTTGGAACGGCACAATATTGATATTGAAAACGGTCCCGGGAGATTCCTCGGGCTCGTATTTGAAAGAGGTTATGGCCGAGCCGGTTCTGAGCACCTGATAGATCTTCGAGCCGAGCGCGGGCGGCAAATCGCTGAATTCCAGCTCGCTGCCGCGACGTTCGGAGCGCGAGAAGTACTTCCGCGCCGCTTTGTTGGCGTGCAGGATGGCCAGGTCGCGGCTGACAACGACGCAAGCGTTGCTGAGCTCGCGAAGGATCTCGGCCATGATTTCGTGATTGGCCGCGACCTGGTCGTGAAGCCAAATGTTCTTGAGCGCCAGGCCAAGTTGCTCAAGCAAATGGAAAATCAGTTCCAGCTCGGAATTAACGAGCGGTTCGCCAGTAATGCGCCCATCGAAAACGGCAACTCCGAGAACATTTTCGCGATCCAGAATGGGGATGGCGACCTGCGCGCCGAGCAGTTCAAATTCCTTCTGCGCCTCCATGTCGTTACGAGCTTCCTCGCTGGAACGGCGCAGGATTCGCCCCAACCGAAAAACGTGGGAGCCGATGCCCGAGTCGAAGGACAATTCGAGATGATGGAACAACCCGGGCGAGAGGCCGATGGCAGATACGGCGCGCAGCTGTGAGCTGTGAACCACGCTGGATATTCCGGCTCCGGAGCTAAAGGGCTGGCGCAGAAAAATGGCGGCGCGATTGACGCTGAGAATTTCGCGCAGGAGCAGCAGGAATTGTTTCACCATGCCTTCGGCATTGAGCGAGTGGGTGAGGATGCCTGAGAAATCGCGCAGTACACTGAGGGTTTGGGATGCACCCACCGCGGGCGCAGCTGGTCCTGAATATGCGGGGTAAATCTCAAGGCGCGGAGGCACCGGAGGCACGGCAGTTATTCTCGTCGCAGCCGCAGCTGGCCATAATCTTTCAAGCAATGCCAAAAGCAGGCGCGCCCGGAATGGTTTCGTCAGGACGTGCGTCGCGCCTTGCAGGTAGGCTTCCTCTTCCCATTCCCATTGTTGCGCGCCGGTATAGACGATGATGGGAATTTTGGGAGCGCGCCGGCGAATTTTTTCGAGGGACCAAATGCCTTGAACATTGCCAAGTTCGACATCAATGATGCAGGCATCGGCGAGGCCGTGGAGCAGCATTGGCTCGCCTTCATCAATTGTCGCGCGGTGAACCACCCGGTATTGCTCAGAACTGAGCGCGCCGCGTATTCCTTCCGGCAATTCAGGATGCTCGGCCAGCACCAGGAGTGTTTTCATAACTCGTTGGGCTGGGGCCTGTGCCGTCTGACTTCTGCCACGTTCCGTAGATGATGCATACGCCCGCCCGCGGGTCAACTTTAACCTGACGATGTTGTACCACCGCCACGCGGACAGACTCAATCACGGAGAATACGGACGAGCCCGACTGGATTACTTAATGGTTTACCCCGGGAGACGCAGGGCTAGTCAGAAGAAATCAATTTCTCCCAGATCTTGTCGCTCATGAGCACCTTGTTGAGGAACTCCGTGTCGCTTTGCGCCGAGGTTTGCGCCTGGGAAGGATTGAGAGGCAGCCGAATGGTGAAGGTCGTCCCCTGCCCTGGCTCGCTGCGAGCATCAATGCGGCCGCTGTGATGATGCACGATGAAATAACACGCCATCAAATGAATGCCATACTCCGTGGGTGTATCGCTGCGCACGATGAAAGGATCGAAGACCAACCGCAGAGCTTCTTTGGGCAGCCCTGGGCCATTGTCCGAAAGTTCAAATTCGACCTGATGTTTTCCGGCTGACTGGTCCGGCAGCGCCTTCCCGCTCAGCGTCATTCGGCTGCCGGCTGGCAAACTGACGATTTCGTCCTTGAGCAACAGTTCGAAGAGCCGATAGAACTTGCGCTTGTCCACATTTAGTTCCGGCAACGTCTCGGGAATGTTATTTTCAATCTGCAATTTTTTCGCGGCGAACTCGGACTTAAGCGATTCGATTGTTTCGGCGGCGACTTTGCGCAAATTAACTTTGTCGCCAAACTCGAAGGCTGGCCCTTCCGAGGCGTTCCAAAGGTCTTTGAGCATATTGTTTATTTTCTCAATCTGCCCCTGGACGTTGCTGTAATACTCCTTCCAAAAATCCGGATTCCGCAGGCCGTTCAGGTCCATCTTCTCCTCCTCCATTTTGGAGGGGGCGAGATCGAGGAAGGTTTTGACCGCCACCAGCGAATTGCGGATGTGGTGGCTCAGGCCGGCCGCCAGCAAACCAAGGCTGACGATGCGGTCGGCGATCATCATGTTGTGCAACACCGACATCTTTTCCATCAGCAGGCTGTCCCGTTCGCGCTGTACCAGGAAAAACTCCAGACCGCGTTTGAGCACGTTTTCGAGCTGCGGTGGATCCCACGGTTTGGTGACGTATTTGTAAATGGCGCCGGTATTGACCGCGGCGATGGCGGCCTCCATGTCCGCATAAGCAGTCGCCAGGATGCGAATGATGCGGGGACGAAGCTGCCGCGCTTTTTCGAGCAGCCACACGCCTTTTTCACCAGGCATACGCTGGTCGGTCATGAGCAGACCGATTTCGTCTTTATGCGCCTCGAGGAGCTTGTAGCCATCCTGGGCGTTGGCCGCGGTGAAGATTCGAAATTGGTCTTCGAAAGCGCGCGCGAAATATTTCAGCGACTTTTCTTCGTCGTCAACGTAGAGAATCGCGAACCGTTTGTAGTCGTAAAGATTTTCCATGGCTTTCAGCGGGTGATTTGTTGGTGAAACTTCATTTGGCTGGAAATTCGAGAGTGAATTCGCAGAACTTGCCCGGCTCGCTGCGAACGACGATGCGCCCGTCGTACTCCTGCACGATGCGGTAGCAAATTGCGAGGCCCAACCCCATCCCTTCGCCGACGTCTTTGGTCGTGAAGAAAGGGTCGAAAATTTTGTCAAGAACGTGCGGCTCGATGCCGCAGCCGTTGTCGCGAATCGTCAGGAGGCTCAAGTTGTTCTCGACTTTGCTTTCGAGCCACAGAGTTGGCTTTTCGCCCTCGTAATTTTTCCGCTTCATTGCATCGAGTGCATTTTGCAGCAGGTTGACCAGCACCTGGATCAACTTGTTCTTGTTGGCCCAAATCGTTTGATGTTCGCTGATTTTTTGCTCGACCTGCACGCGGTCCTTCCATTCGTTGCTGACGAACCGCAACGCCGAGCCGACCACCTCTGCAATTTCAACCTGGTCGCGGCTTTCGGTTTCAGGATGCGAAAACATTCGCAGATCGGAAACGATATTCTTGACCCGCGCGATGCCCTCCTCGACGTCCTTCAAAACCTCGGCGAATTCTTCCTGCTGCTCGGCCGCCATGAATTTGCCTTTCTTGCGCAGTGTAAAAAGGCCGGTAGCGGCGAAATTCAAGGGGTTGTTGATTTCGTGGATGATGCCGGCGCTCAATCGTCCCAAGGAAGCCAGCTTCTCGGTTTGCACCAATTGCGTTTCGGTTTCCTTCAGTTGTTCGATGGTCGATTCCAGCGTTTGGTTCTGCCTCGAAAGCTTGCGCTGATATTGGTGCGATTCCACCAGATTTTTGATGCGTACATGGAGTTCCGTCGTCGAGAATGGTTTGGGCAGAAAGTCGCTCGCGCCGGCGTTCAGGGCGGCGAGCTTGGTTTCTTCATCGGCTCGCGCCGTCAGCAGAATAATCGGGATGCTCTGCGTCGGCGTGTGCGCGCGAATTTCGCGGCACGCCTGCAAGCCATCCTTCTCGGGCATCATCATATCCAGCAGAATGATGTCCGGCAAAAACTGGCTCGCCTTTTCAACCGCTTGCTGGCCATCGGATGCCTCCAGAACCTGGTAATGCGTTTTTAGCTGGGACTTGAGAAAGCGCAGCATATCGGGCTCGTCATCCGCGACAAGCAGACTTGGCTGCTTACTGTTTCGATTCACCTCAACCGGCCGCATGGCATCCTGTACCGGCGTCAAAGCCGGGAACATTTCAGCCCGCCGGTAAAGGTTAGCGAGCCATTCCTCGGAAGTCACACTACTGCCATTCGTGACCGCGGTTTGGGCTTCGATTTCGCTGGGTTTTTCTTCAATCGGTTCAGCCTGCTTGTACGGCAAACGCACGGTAAAAGTCGTCCCCTTGCCTTCCTGGCTTTGCACTTCGACTGACCCACCCTGCACTTCTACCAATTCCTTAACCAAAGCGAGGCCGATGCCCATGCCCTGAAATTTGCGTTTAGACGAATCGTCTGCCTGCCAAAAACGGCTGAAGACGTTGTCGAGATTCTTCTTCGAAATCCCCATGCCGGTATCCACCACCGCCAGCGTGAAAAAGTCGCCTTGCTTCTCGGCGCGCAACTCAACCTTTCCTCGCGCAGGCGTGAATTTGATCGCGTTGAAAATCAGATTAAGCACGATCTTGTCGAGCTTATCGCGGTCAATGATAACTGTCCCCAATTCAGCGGCGACATAGATTTCCAGGCGCAGTCTTTTGTCCTCGGCCACCTGGCGGGCTGCACTCGCCATCGCTCTAACAAATTCCTCGATGTGCACCCGGTCCTGACGCACCACCATCTTTCCCGACTCGAGACGAATGAGATCGAGCAAGTCATTGATGAGCTTAAGGAGCCGCATGCCATTTGCCTGCATCGTCAGCAGAGTGCCGCGGGTTTCTTCGTCCAGAGTAAACTTGTTCAACATGTTCTCCAGGGGAGCAATGAGCAATGTCAAGGGAGTCCGTAATTCATGGCTGATGTTGGCAAAGAACCGGCCTTTCATCTGGTCCAATTCCATGAGTTTTTGGTTGCTTTCCTCAAGTTTCGCGCGGTTCTTGTCCAGCTCGAACCGCAACTCGAACTCCCGGAAACGGGCGCGGTTTTGAAAATAAGTCCCAACCACGACAATGATGTCCATCAAACTAATGAAATAAAAATTGTTGATGACGACGCTCCAGCCCGGAAACTCCGTGAAATGCCTGGCGTGAAACACACCGGCGCTGATATAAATACCGAGCACTAGCATGACTGCGAAAACGCTTTCGCGCAGGGACCAGTGGAGCACCGCGCCGACGGCGAGCAAGACCAGGTTCAACCCGGCATAATAGGGGGAGGCAAAGCCCCCTTTCAGGGCGATCATCACCGCAATGCAAATGACCGGCAGCAGCGGCACCAGAACCCCCAACACCCGCCCGCTCTGACGTCCCGCAGTCGTGTAAAGAAAGGCCCAAATAGCGCCGGCGATAGCTGAGGTCAGCAGGCGAAGGCACAAAAATGTTCCAACTATTTCACGCCCGTATACGGCATAGTCCAGCAGCACGCCGGGTGGCATGAGGAAGACCACCAGTGCGCAGCCGATTCTCGTGTTGTCAATGCGCTCCCGCCTCTCATGGGCTTCAAAGGCCTGGCGTACGCCTGCTGCATCTGTTGTGGTCACCCTATCCATGATTCGGCTTCGTGACTGCGAAGTGGACGTTTACACCGGTGAGGTCGGCAGTGATGGAGGATTCCGCTCCAACCGCCCGATCAGGGCCGAGCGCAGCAAGCTGGGCACCCTTGCGATAGATCAAACACCAATCCATCACATACTCCATGGTCAGACGCCGTGGATTGAATAGATCCACATTGGTGGATAAGTATAGCCCGCCCGGCGTCACCCAATCGTACAGCAAGCTGGAAATCCTCCTGCAAACGAGATCGGGAAGATAATCAAAAAGGCCGGCACAATAGGCGAAGTCAAAGCCGTTCTGACTTGTTCGCTCCGCGCCACGACCGGCCTCTTTAAGAATCTGGTTCACCGATTTGCGGACGATTTCAATCCTCGTGCCGCGATTATGAGCGCGTTTAAGGTTTTGGAGAACCGAAGTAACGTGCGCAATAGTCTCCTCGTTGAAATCGATCAGAGTGAATTCAGCCTGGTCGGCCAGCGTGCTTTGCGCGATGAATCGCTGGACTTCGAACGCCGGCCCGCAACCTAAGCTCAGGATCCGCGGTTTGCGCCCCTCCCGCGCCGCCCGGGCACAAACCTCAATAATACGGTCGGCCAGAAAAGAGATACGGTTGCGATGAGCCTCGGCCGGGGGTTGTCGTAGAAACCAAAGATTCACGATTTTTGCGAACAGCGTGCTGCCTTCGAGAGGGTCGCGGCAGATCATGTTCACCATTTCATAGTCCCCCGCGTATCCAAGAGGCTTGGTGAAAGTTCGATAAAGAAAGGGTGAACAGAGCAACAGGGGATGCAGCAGCCGCTTTGCGTAGGCGCGGTGCGCGGCGCGGTGCTCGTGTGGATCGGATTCAGCGGACTCCGCAGCTGCCTCAAACTTCTCGAAGAGCAGTGCCAGCATAGGAAGAATCGGTCCTTGAAGCTCCTCGATGATCTCGCGCTCATATTCCTGCCGGCTCCCGGAAGGTTTGGACAAGATGCCCAGTTCAACCTGGTCCAGCCAGCAACGGAGTTCCTGCAGAAAGATTAACATGTCGGCCACTACCAATTTGAAGTCGGCTCGAACTCGAAAGGATTCCTGCGAAAGCTTCGTGAAATCCGAAAAATCCCTCTGCAGGGCAGACTCTCCATTACCGGGGCCGTTCGCGCCAACATCCTGCCAGGAATCCGACAAAGTTACTTCGCAAATCGTCGTGGAACTAGCGTTGACGAGCCCCGTGATTATCGCGCGGCCTGCATAGATGATGCGTTCCCCGACAAGTATTCGAAAATTGCTCAATGCTTCTGACAGCCTCAATATCGGAAATGGGGAATAGACCTCGATTGAAGCGGCGTGGCGGTTCAAGCTCGTGACACTTGCCCGCAAGTCCATACCCTGGCTATTTTCGAAAACAGCCAGGGTGTCGCGAGTTTGCGCTCTTACAGGAGACGATGCCATATTTGCTAGCCGGTTTCGCCAGCGTTGCTGAGCATAAACGTCAAAATCGGAGCGTCGAACCTAAAATCAGTACCCACGCATCCGGATTTGCGCCCGACCCTCCCGGATGAAACGTCCGCTGCACGCTGGCCGACACCGTCCACCACGCCGTCACCTGCGCCTTATAGCAAAGTTCGACTACGCCTTCATAATCCATCAGGTGAGCGAAAGTTCCCGGCGCGTACGAATTGATCAACTCCTGCCCCGACCGAATGTCATCGCTCATTTCCAAATAGGAGGCGGCCAGGGCGAGCGAATCCCAATCGCGCGACGGGATCAACCCTTTGTAAGCCAAGCCGCCATCCACGCCGAATTGCGTCAGGTTTCGATCGGGCGGTGCGCCGGTCAGCCGGAAAAAGCCGACCAACCCTTGATGCGCGGGATCGGTGTTGTCTTTCTCGCGATACAACGTCTGGTCAAAAAGCAAATATGCTCCCCAGGTGTTCGGATGATACGTCTGGGTGCCGAGCCCGAGCTGCGATTGAAAATACGACTTGTTATCCGGGTAATCCGAGGTGTGATAATACCCGCCCAGCTTGATGTTCCCGGGCAAACCAGTGTCCTCCTTGCGCTGGTTCATGCGATAACCGGTTTCGAAGTAGAGCAGCGCGCCTTCGCTGGAATCGAGTTTGAATTCGGTGCCGCCGTTGTTGAAGTCGGGGTAGCCATCATAAGCGGCAGCCTGAAAATAGAGCCGGTCGGTCGGGCTGTATTTGAGGCGCACACCGGGCGCGCCATCCGGACTGGATGCGAGAGCATGGTTCGCTCCCGGAAAACCAGGGATGTTATAGACATTGAAAGCCAGCGTGGGATAGAAA
>Ga0136846_1219258_pt1 | contig 14816 bp, 9 predicted proteins | sample HopSoiMetagenom2_FD_96841 | JGI IMG/M metagenome (GOLD analysis project Ga0136846, IMG submission 96841) | Grasslands soil microbial communities from Hopland, California, USA - 2 Assembly 2016 (version 4) | ecosystem: Environmental > Terrestrial > Soil > Grasslands | place: USA: Hopland...
ATTCGGATGCCGGAGTCGCGCCGCGAGCTGTGCTTCCCGCCGGAACCGTTCCAGGACGCCCGGATCGGCGGTGAGCGCCGGGTGCAGGACTTTGATCGCGACATCGCGCTCGAGCGCCAGATCGCGCGCGCGATAGACGCGACCGAATCCGCCCGTGCCGATCTCTTCCAGCAGCTCGTAATCGTCGCCGAGCGCGCGACGGAGCCGCCGCTCGAAGCCCGATTCCGTGATCGCCGGCGCGGCCGGCGGCACCTGGAACGTGCCCGCGTCGGCGACGAAATCTTCGAGCATCTCGGTCGCCGTGTAGTAGCGCTGCTTCGGCATCGCCGAGAGTCCGCGCGTGAGCACCCGCTCGACGGCGGCGGGAATGGCGGCCCGCAGCTGGCGCGGTGGTACGATACGCGCAGGATCGAGATCGGGAGCGTTTCCCGTGAGGGCGGCGTAGATGTTCGCGGTGACCGTGTACACGTCGCTCGCGGGCTCGCCCGGATCACCCGCGCGCACCTCCGGCGCCATGTAGGCAATCGTGGGATCGTCGGCCGCGAGCGGCTCGATATAGGGCAGACACCAATTCGAGTACCGCAGATCGGTGATGACGCCCTGCCCGCCGGTATTGATCATCAACGTGGTGGGAATGATGCGGCGCATGATGATCCCGCGCGCATGCGCATGCTCGAGTGCCGACAGGAGGTCGCGGACCAGCGACATGCATTGCGGAATGGGGCGTGGCCCCCGGCGTAGCGCATCGGCGAGGCTCTCGCCTTCGATCCAATTCGCCGTGCGATAGGCGAACGAGCCGATGTCGCCGGCCGCGTACGCGTGCCGGATCGTGGGATGATCCAGCGCGGCGAGCGTCTCCGTCTCGCGCATGAACCAGGCGCGGCTGGGCGTCCCAACCGTCAGGTGCAGCCGGATCGCCACATACCGCTTCAGTATCCGGTCCCAGGCCTGGTACAACGCGCGGTCCGGCGTCAGCGCGACGAGGCTGTCGAGCCGGAAGGCAGGCTCCAGCTCGCGCAGCGCGCTGTCCAGCTGTGCAGGCGGTCGCCCCGGGGCGCCGGTCGTTGTGACGGGCGTTACCATACCGGCTGGTGTCGAGCCGCGATCAGGTGTGTGCACGAGCGGAAAATGTACTGACTGCGTGCCGTTCTGCTGGCATGATCGCCAACAAGACAACAGATTGGGCGGGCATGAATAACGAGTATTCCGAGGTTCGCCATCGACTGGAGCGGCGCGTGCGGCCCGACCGGCGTTCCGGTCTCGATCGCCGCATCACCGAACGGCGAACGCGGGACGTTGCGGTGCTCGTGGAGCGGCGCGGGCAGATGGAACGCCGCAGCTCGATCGAGCGACGCGCGTTGCGTTCACGCCGCCAGCTGAGAGACCGCCGCGGCTCGGGACTTTCGTTTACCGACTTCACTTGAGCTTCACCTCGATTACTGCCCAGCCGGCGCGCCCCGATCGCGCAAACCGCGCATCCCATAAGTAGATCAGCTGTTTCGTCGAATCGATGTTGGCCGTCAGAAAGCGCGCGAAGTGCGCGATCGCGCGCCCATCCGGCGTGCTGTCGATTGCAATCCGCACCGGCCGCAGTTTGAGATTGCGCGGGAGTCGCCATCCGTCGCCCGCGACGGTGTCGGTGCTCGCGTAGATCGCTTCCCAGGTGAATGGCCGGCCGATGTTGGTGAGTGCCGCCCACGTCGCGCCCGGACCGAACCGCTGCTGTGCCTGCTGCCGGATCATTGCTTTGTGGTGCTGCGCAACGATGCCTTGCGCGCCGGCATACACTCCGAGCACGAGAAGCGCGATCCTGGCGGAGCGCTGCCGCGCGACGGGTCCGAACCAGTAGCGCACCCACCCGATAGCGCCGAGCAGACTGAGTAGTCCGAAGGCAACGAGCGCCCACGGCGCGACGATGGCCACATTGCGTCCGAGGACGAGCGTAATGAGCGCGCTCACCGCCAGGATTCCCGCGAGCGGGATCCAGTGCCGCTCGGCACCCCAGGCGAGCCCGATCAATGGGACCAGCCAGAAGAAGAGATCGGCGATCGCGACCCAATCGAGATAGTACCAGTGGTTGCTCCAGGGGAGAAACGGACGCCAGCCGTAGGAGCCCTGCCAATCCATGTACAGATGGCTTGCCACTGCAACGCCGACGCACAACGCGAGCCAGCGCCACGCCGGCAGCGCGAGCGCGCGACCACGACGCTGCATCCAGCGGTGCGCCAGCCACCATGCGGCTCTGATCAACACCGTGAGGCCGACGATTTCGACGAGGGCGCCCGCGAGCGAGTGGGTGATGCCGCGATGCAGCTCCAGGAAGTCGGCGCGGCTGCCGGGGAGGCCGATGAAGAGCTCGGTCCAATCGGGCGCGTTCGCGGCGACAATGCCGATCAGCGCGGCGCGCGGCACCCGGCGATCGGCGACGGCGCGCCCCAGTGCCGCGCCGACCAGCGCATGGGCGAGATTGTCCACTCCGCGCCTAACCTAAACCGCATTATGTTACGCCGCCAATGAATTTCCTCGGATGGATGAACGCGCCAGCGCTCTCGCTGGCGGAATGGGACGAGCACCGGAAGCTGGCGGCGGCCGCGCGCGCCGATGGACTGGATTACACGCTGGTGTGCGGGATGGGCGGCTCGAGCCTCGTCGCCGATGTGCTGGCGGAGACGTTCCACAAAAGCAGCCTCCACGTGCTCGACAGCACCAATCCCGACGCGGTGCGCGCCGTCGAACGCGCCCACGATCCTGCGCGCACGCTATTTCTCGTCGCCAGCAAGTCGGGTAACACGGTCGAGACGTTGGCCTTCTGCAACTATTTTCTGACCCGCGCGCGTCCCGATCAATTCGTGGCGATTACTGAAACAGACAGCCCGCTCGATACGCTCGCGCGCGAGCGTGGATTTCGCGCGGCCCTGCCGCATCCTCCCGGCGTCGGCGGCCGGTACTCCGCGCTGACCGCGATCGGCATGCTGCCAGCCGCGCTGATCGACATCGACGGCCGGACGCTGCTCGAGCGAACCCGCCGCCTGGACATCGAGGCCGCGCGGGCGCTGGGCGTCGCGATCGCCGATCGCGCAATGGCTGGTCGCGACAAGCTGGCCCTGTCTCCGCCGACCGAAGTCGCTTGGCTCGCGCACTGGATCGAACAGCTGGTTGCCGAGAGCTCGGGAAAGGACGGGCGCGGCGTTATTCCCATCGTCAACAATCCCGGCGGCAGCGAACTGCCCGACCTGCAAACGGTGGGACGCGCCGAGATCTCGAACGACCCGCTCGACCTGGGCGTCGAATTTCTCCGATGGGAATACGCCACCCAGGCGCTGTGCGAGCGCCTCGGCGTCAACCCGTTCGACCAGCCGGACGTCGAGGAAGCCAAGCGGTTGTCGCGTGCCGAGCTGGCGGGAGGGGGCTCGCAGGGCGCCGTGCTCCCCACGCTCTCGGTGGAAACGCTGCGTCACAGCGCGCGGCCCGGTGACTACGTCGCGATTCTCGCGTATCTCCCGCCGACCCCGACCGTAATCGCGGAGCTGCAGCGCGTGCGCGCGGCGTGGGGAAGGTTTCTGCAGTGCGCCACGACCCTTGGCTTTGGACCCCGCTACCTCCATTCGACTGGCCAGCTGCACAAGGGCGGTCCCAACACGGGACTCTTCCTCGTGGTCACCGCCGACCCGATCGAGGACATGCCGATTCCCGGGATGGCGTGGACATTCGGCGAGCTGCATCGCGCGCAGGCGCGTGGTGATGTGCGCGCGCTTCTCGCGCGCGGCCGGCGCGTGGCGCATGTCCATCTCCGGAGCCTCGCGGAAATCGCGCAGCTAGATCCGTGACGGGCGGGGGAGGCGGAGGAGCGTACATCTTTCACCTGATCCCGCACACCCATTGGGATCGCGAATGGTTTTTGCCACGGGCCGCATTTCAGGCCCGCCTCGTCCCGCTGATCGACGATCTCATCGCGCGCCTGCAGGCAGATCCGTCATTCCGCAGCTTCCTGCTCGATGGTCAGACGGTTTTGATCGAGGACTACCTGCGCGCGCGACCCGAGCGCGAGAGCGAGATCAAAACGCTGGTGAAGAGCGGTCGCCTGCAAGTGGGGCCCTGGTACGTCCTGGCGGACGAACAGATTCCCTCCGGAGAATCGCTGCTACGAAATCTGCTGCTGGGCACGATGGATGCGGACCGCCTGGGAGGGCGACTCGACGTCTTGTATTCGCCCGACGCGTTCGGCCATCCGGGCATCCTGCCGACGCTGGCCCGTGAATTCGGGATCAAGTTCGGCGTCCTGTGGCGCGGCCTGGGAAGGCGTGGCGACCCGGAGCACGGGGGGGAGCGCGACCTGTTTCGCTGGCGCGGCCCCGACGGGCGCGACATCGTGCTCTGGCACATGCCGCCGAGCGGCTACGAAATCGGCGCCGCGTTACCCGGCGCCGGCGCGCGCCTGCCCGATCTCTGGCGAGAGGTGCGGGCCGCGCTGGTCCAGCGCGCGGCGGGAAAGCACATTCCGCTGTTCATTGGCGCCGATCATCACGCGCCCCATCCGGCCCTCCCGCGCCTTCGCGATATCCTCTCCGAGCTCGAGCCGGCGAGCGCGTTTCGCATCTCGCGCCTCGATGAGTTTTTTCAGGCCGCCGAGACGGCGGTCGCGCGCAATATCGAGGGAGAGCTGCGTTGGTCATATGGCTACACGTGGACGCTGCAAGGCGTTCACGGCACGCGCGCGCCCTTGAAACGCCGCCACGGTGACGTCGAGCTCTATCTGGAGCGCGTCACCGAGCCGCTCAACGCGCTCGCCCGATACGCGACCGGTCGGGACCGCCGGGCCCTGCTCGAGTCGGCATGGCGGACGCTCGTGCGCGCCCAATTTCACGACACGATCTGTGGAACGACGGCAGACGAGGTTACCGCCGCGGCGGAACGCCGCCTCACGGACGTGACGGCCTATGCCACTGAGCTGCGGCGCGACGCATTGCACGCGCTCGTAGGCTACGATCCCGACACGACGCGGGAGCAGGCGGCCGTGACCGCGCCGGTCTTAGTGCTATGGAACCCGGCGCCGCGGCCTCGCGGTGGCGTCACCGTCGCTGACCTCACCTTCTTCCGGCGCGATGTGCTGGTCGGGCCGCCGTCCGATGGCGCGCTGGTTCGCGAAGGTGCAGGGTACCGGCCCTTCGCGTTGTATGGGGCGGACGGGCGCGCGCTCTCCGTGCAAATCCTGGCGCGTCGCATCACGCAAGAGCGCACCGATGCAGCGCGCCATTACCCCGACCAGGACGAGGTGGACCAGGTACGCGTCGCAATTCGGGCACCCGTCGTTGCCGGCCTCGGCCTCGCCGCGCTCCACGCGGGCGCCGCCGTGCCGCTCGAAACAAGCGAAACAGCGCGCCTCCGCGGAGGAGGACGGTCGCTTGAAAACCGCTTCGTGACCGTGACGCTCGAACCGAGCGGCGCGATCACGATCGTGGACCGGCGGCGCAACGAGCGATACCACGATCTCCTGCAGCTCGAGGACGCGGGAGACGCGGGAGACGCCTACACGTACTGCCCGCCGGCCCGCGATCGCGTCACGCGCAGCCAAGGTCCGATCACCGTGCGCCGGCTCGCGGCCGGTCCGTTCGTCGCCGCACTCGATGCGCGCTGGGAAGTGATGCGCGGCATCGATGCGCGGCTCCTGATCCAGCTGTATGCCGACAGCCCGATCGTTCGCGCGACGCTCGAGATCGACAACCGCAGCACGTATCATCGCCTGCGCGCCCGACTGCCGACCGGTCTCGCCGGTGACCCGCTCACTGCGGGGACCGCCTTCGGTGTTGTCGAGCGACCGGCCGTCGTCTTCGAGCCGGGAGCGTACCCCCAGGAGACGCCCGTGCGCACGGCGCCGGCCCAGCGGTTCATCGCAGCGGCCCGGGGCAGTCGCGGCCTCGCGTTGCTCGCACCGGCGTTCTTCGAGTACGAATGGACGGAGCAGGGCGACATGTTGGTCACGCTGCTGCGCGCCATCGGTGACTTATCGCGCGGCGATCTCCCAACTCGGCCCGGTCACGCCGCCTGGCCGACGGCCACTCCCGGCGCGCAGTGCATCGGAACGACTCGAATCGATTTGGCGGTGGCGGCGGTGAGCGGTGCGGACGTCGACCGGGGCGATGCGCTCTCGCATCTCTGGGAGGACGCATTTCTCCCCCTTCACTCGCTGTGGCTGCGCGATGCCGCGACGCTTCAGCTTGCTCCGCTCGATATCGCGTTGGAAGGTCACGGGCTCGTCTTCTCGTCGGTGAAGCCTGCCCAGATCGGTTCGCCGATGGTGCTCCGCTGTTACAACGCGACCCAGCGCAAGGCGGCTGGGGCATGGCGATTCGGCGCCGGCGTGAAGACGGCGCACCGGGTACGCGCCGACGAGCGCGAAGCGGTCGCACTCGTGCTGGAGCACCGCGGCAACGTGGTACGGTTCGTTGCCGAGCCGCGCGAAATCGTTTCGATCATGGTGACCTGATGCAGGAACGCTTTCTGCCGACGCTGCGCACCGCCCGTTACTTCACCATCGGCCTCGAGCAGGCCGCCGAGGTATGGATCGTGTGTCACGGCTACGGCCAGCTGGCCGCGCGTTTCCTCGAGCGGTTTCGCCCGATCGCGGAAGACCAGCGCTACGTCGTGGCGCCCGAGGGACTCTCGCGATTCTATCTGTCCGAGACGGCCGTCGAGCGGCGCGTGGGAGCGAGCTGGATGACGCGGGAAGACCGGTTGCACGAGATCGATGACTACGTGCGCTATCTCGACGCGCTGCACAATGAGGTGGCTGCGGGGAAAATGAAAGTCACCGCGCTGGGGTTTTCACAAGGCACAGCCGCCGTTTGCCGGTGGGCGGTGCTGGGGATCGGCGCGCAGATCGATCGACTGATCATCTGGGGTGGGGAAGTCCCGCCCGATCTGGACCTGGGCGATCCGCGGGCTGTCGAGCGATTGCGTCAGACCAGGTTGACACTGGTGTACGGCGATCGCGACGAGTTCTTCACGGCGAAAGTCGTCGCCGCGACCGAAGCCCGGTTACGCGAGCATGATATCCGGTACGAGCTGCTGTCGTACGAAGGCGGCCATGAGATCGATGCCGCGACGTTACGGAAGCTGCTTTGACGGGTCGAGCACGTCCCGGAGCGCATCCCCGAGCAGCGTACACGCTACCACGACCAGCACGAGCGCGACGCCCGGGGCGGCGGCCACCCACGGCGCGTTGACGAGCACATCGCGCCCCGAGGCGATCATGTTGCCCCAGGAGGGCGTGGGCGGCTGAACGCCCAACCCGAAATACGAGAGACCGGCTTCGAGCGTGATCGCGTTGCCGACGCCGAGCGCCGCGGCGACGATGACAGGCGTGAGCGCATTCGGCAGAATGTGACTGCCCAGCAGTCGCAGTCGGTGGGCGCCGATGGCTCTCGCACCTTCAACGAAGGGCCGGGCGGCGAGCGCGCGCACCTCGCCATGCACCAGCCGGGCGACACTCATCCATCCGGTCAGTCCCAGCACCGCGACGACCAGCACGGTACTCGGCTGCCACAACGCCGCGAGCAGCAGGAGCAGCACCACGCGCGGGACCGCGAGCGCGAAGTCGGTGATGCCCAGCAGGGTGACGGCGAGAGGGCCGCGCCAGAATCCGGCGACCGCGCCGATCAGCACCCCGAGGATCAGCGACACGAGCACCGCCACCGCGCCTACGCCGAGCGAAACGCGGGCGCCGTACACCAATCGCGTCCAGACATCGCGGCCGAATCGATCGGTGCCGAGCGCGTGAAACTCGCCGCGGACATCGCTCGAGAGCGGGGGCACGAAGCGCGTCGCGACGATATCGCGCTGCGCGGCCGGATTGCCGTTGGTCAGGAGCGGCGCGAAGAGCGCGCAGAGCATGACCACGAGCAGCACAAACGCGCCAAAGGCGCCGCGTCGATCGCGCAGCAAACGCGTCATGCCGCCGCGCTCCGCACCCGCGGGTCGAGCCACGCCGCGAGAATGTCGGCCAGCAGATTGCCGGCAACAACGAGCACCGCGCTCACCGCCGTCGCCGCCATGACCACCGGATAGTCACGCGCCTGGACCGCTTCGACGAGGACGCGACCGACACCGGGCCAGGCAAAGACCGCTTCGATGAAGACGGCGCCCGAAAAGAGCGCCGGAAGCGATAGGCCGAGCAGTGTGACGACAGGAGTGAGCGCGTTGCGCAATGCGTGGCGGCCGATCACCTGGCGCGCGGTCAATCCTTTGGCGCGTGCCGTCGTAATGAACGGCTGGCTCAGTGTCTCGAGCATCGCGCCGCGCACAAAGCGGGCGGCGCCGCCGATGCCGATGAGCGTGAGTGTCGCGAGTGGCAGCGCGAGATGGCGCACCTGATCGAGCAGGTGGGCGCCGCCGCTCAAGTAGTCGGAGTCGAGGCCCGCGGCGCCGAAGGCCGGCAGCACCCGCGCCCAGTACGTGAATACCAGCACCAACATCAGGGCCAGCCAGTAGCCGGGGAGTGCGAACAGCGTCACCGTCGCGACCGAGAGTGCCGTGTCGGTGCGGGATCGGCTGCGCGCCGCCTGCACCGCGCCGACGAACAGTCCGATGAGATAACTCAGCACGAGGGACAAGCCCACGAGTCGCGCCGTTGCAGGCCACGCTGCCCCGAGCAGCACTCGAACCGGGCGGCCTTTCGCGATGCTCGTTCCCCAGTCGCCCTTCGCAAACCGCGCGATCCAGCTCGCGAACTGCGCCGGCAGCGGCCGATCGAGGCCGAGCACCTGACGCTGGGCGGCGAGCTGCTCGGGCGTCGCGCGCGGCCCGAGCATCAGCGCGACCGGATCGCCGGGCGCGCTGTGCAACAGGACGAACGTGAGCGCCACGACGCCCAGCACGACGGCGACGGCGGCGAGCAAACGATGTCCCAGCCTGGCGAGCATCGACGGGAATCTCGCGTGGCCTCCGGTGTGCCGCTAGAATCCGGGCGTGACCGGGAGGATGAGAGCGCGCCTGCCGACATCGGCCCTGGCGGCAGCGATGCTGACGGGAGCGGCATCCGGCGCATGTGGTGACGCGGCGCCGCGCCGTGGTGACACGGTGCTGTTTGCCTCTGGCGCTGACCTGCAAAGCATCAATCCGTTGCTGACCATGGTGCCGATTGCCCGCCAGGTGCAGCGCTACGTGCTGCTGATGACACTGGCGCGGTATGACTCCAGCCTGATCGTCCGGCCGTATCTGGCGCGTGCCTGGCGCTGGTCCGATGGCGGCCGCACGCTCACCTTCGAGCTTCGGACGGACGTGCACTGGCACGATGGAGCGCCGACAACGGCGCGGGACGTCGTCTGGACCCTGGACGCGGCGCGCGATCCCGCCACGGGATATCCGCGCCTCAACGATCTGGCGGGCATCACGGCGCTGGCGGCGCCGAATGATTCGATCGTGGTGTTGCGGTTCGCGGCTCCCACGACGGAGCGGAGCCTGCCCGATGTTTTCACCGACCTCGCCATTCTGCCGGCGCACATCCTGGGCAACGCTGCGCATGCTCGCCTGCGCGAGGCGGCATGGAACGCACATCCGGTTGGAAACGGGCCCTTTCGCTTCGTCACGCACGAGCCCAATCGCCGCTGGGTCTTCGCCCGCAATCCCGATTTTCCCGCGGATCTCGGCGGCCCGCCGCAGATCGAACGGTTCATCCTCGTGGTCGTCGACGAGCCCATGACCAAGCTCTCCGCGCTTGTCGCGGGGGAGCTCGACTTTGCCGGCGTGAGTCCCCAGCACGTGGCGTTCGTACGGCGGCATACGGCGCTCGCCATTCGCGACTACCCGCTCATTTTCCCTTACGGCCTCGTTTTCAATACTCGACGGCCTCCATTCGACGATCCGCGCGTGCGGCGTGCCGCCGCGCTCGCCATCGATCGCCAGGAGATTGTCGACGGATATCTGTTTGGGTTTGCCACAGTCGCCGCGGGTCCGGTCCCACCGGGCTTGCCGAATTACGTCAGCGAGCCGCCGCTGCCGCTCGCACCGGATTCCGCCCGCCGCCTGCTCGAGGGCCGCAACGCTCCCCGGCCCGGTTTCGAGATTCTGACCGTCGGCAGCGGCGAGGCACCACTCGAGCAGATGCTGCAATCGAGGCTTGCCGCAGTGGGATTCGATGTGTCGATCCGCCAGCTCGAGCAGTCTGCTTTCCTGGATCGTGTGTATGGCCCGCGTCACGATTTTACAGCCGCGGTCATGGGCATCGCCGGCGATCCCGGCCTTGGGTACCTGCAGCCGCTGGGTGAGCTGACCGGGATTGCGGTGCCGAGGGATCCGGTAGCAGCGCAGCGCCTGTTCGCCGAGCAGCTTCCCGTCGCGTGGCTGTACCATGCGCGTGGGCTACAGGGAATGAATACGCGCATCAAGGGAGTACAGATGGATGTCCGCGGCGAGCTGCCCACGGTCGCCGCCTGGCGAGTCATGCCATGAGGCGAAGCGATCTCCCGATCGCGTTTCACGCGGCTGCGCCCATGCGGCTGGATTTCGCGGGCGGCTGGACCGACGTGCCGCCCTTTTCCGCGCGCGAAGGCGGCGTCGTCGTCAATGGAGCCGTCGCGTTGCGCGCGCACGTCGAATTGCGGCTCGGGGGCACGCTGTTGCGATTCGTGTCGGAAGAGCTTGGCGAGACACTGGAGTGCGCGAACGCTGGCGGGCTCACGCCGGGAGGGAGGCTGCCGCTGCTCAAGGCAGCGTTGCGCATGTTTCCGGTATTGGGCGGGTTCACATTGACCACGCGCAGCGACGCGCCGGCGGGTTCGGGACTGGGCAGCTCTGGCGCGCTGGGCGTCGCGCTCGTTGGCGCCCTGAGCCGCGCGCGCCAGGAATCCCGCACCGAGCCGGACTGCGCCGACCAGGCGTGGCAGGTCGAGACGATCGAAGCGGAGCTGCCGGGCGGGAAGCAGGATCAGTATGCCGCCGCGCTCGGCGGGTTTCATCGCTTTAGCTTTCGCGATCCCGACGTCGGCATCGAGCCCCTCACCTTGGAACCGGACTTCATGGCGGCGCTCGAGCGGCAGATGTTGCTCTGTTACACGAACAAGAGCCGCGTTTCCGGTGATACGATCTCTCGGGTGATGCAAGGCTTCGAGCGTGGCGATCGCGTGCTCACGAGCGCTTTGCACGGCATCAAAGCTGCGGGAGAGGCGATGGCCGAGGCTCTGCGGCGCGCCGATCTCGCGCGTGTCGCCGCCCTGCTCAGCGAGAACTGGAAACACCAGCAGGCGCTCGACGCCGGAATGCAGACGCCAGAAATGGCGCGGCTCGAGCAAGCCGTGCTCGCGGCCGGCGCGCTGGGTGGCAAGGCCGCCGGGGCCGGCGCCGGGGGTTCGATGTTTTTCATTATGAAAGGCAACGCGCGTGACGCTGCGGACGCAGTGACGGCCGCGGGAGCGCGTGTACTGCCGGTGTCGTGGGCTTCGGAGGGGGTTCGATCGTGGTAACGGCGGAGATACTGGGAGCGCGCAAGGCGGCGATCGCCGCGTCACCCGATTTGCAGCGCCTGCTCAGCCACCTGCGGGAAGGGGGACGCCCGGTGCTCGCGCGCATGCCGCATGTGCCCGAACACAAGGCGCTGCTGTCGAGCGACGGCGGCATCTGCCCTGACGACGCCACGACGCTGACATTCGATCCGTGGAATCCGACTGGGCATCGCTGCCCGCGCTGCGGCAAGACCTGGAGCGGCGAGCGCTACGATCGCTACTGGGCCCGCTTTCAACACCTCTGGCTTGCGGAGCGGGCCGTGCATCTCGCCACCGTAGCGGCCCTGGGAACGCAGGACGACCGAGCCGCCGGGCAGCGCGCCGCCGAGATCCTCCGCACCTACGGCGGGCGCTACTGGCGCTATCCGAATCGCGACAATGTGCTCGGTCCCAGCCGTCTGTTCTTTTCTACGTACATCGAATCCATCTGGACGTGCAATTACGTCGGGGCTGCCACGATGCTGCGCGCGGCCGATCTGCTCGACGAGGAGACGGCCAAAGCCGTCAATCAGGTGGTGGAAGAAGCGGCAACGCTGATCGGCGACTACGACGAAGGATTCTCCAACCGGCAGACGTGGAACAACGCGGCACTCACCGCGGTCGCCGTCTGGTTCGAGGACGAGGATCTGGCGCAGCGCGCGATCGAGGGCGATACCGGACTCATCGCGCACCTCATCCGCGGCGTCGGCCGGGACGGCATGTGGTATGAGGGCGAGAATTACCACCTCTTTGCGCTGCGGGGTCTTTTGATCGGTGCGGCATGGGCGAGGCTGGCCGGCCTCGATTTCTGGACGGACGATCGCCTGGTTACGCGCATCGCCGCGGCGCTCCGGGCTCCCGCGCTGACCGTGCTCCCGAATTTCTCTTTTCCGGCGCGCAAGGATGCCCGCTTTGGCCTGTCACTCACCCAGCCCGCGTTCGTCGAGCTGTGGGAAGTGGGGCTGGGCAATCTCGCGCAGTCGGTGCCGGACGGGGCGCCCACCACCGAGGTCGCGTCCTGGATCATGACGCTGTATCAGCAGCCATCGTCTGAACCAGCACTGCTCGAGTACTACCTGCACGATTTCGGCGGCACGCGCCCGGCGCAATCCGGACGCACGTCTCTGTCATGGTGGTCGCTACTCGAAATGCTGCCGGCACTTCCCCCCGCCGAGCAGCCATGGCAGCCCCAAAGCATTTTGTTGGAGAATCAGGGCTTGGCAGTGCTGCGCCGGAATGATCGCTATGTCAGCCTCGAAGCGGGCTCGACGGACGTGGGGCACGGGCATCCCGACCAATTGCATCTCACCTTGTTCGCCGATGGCGTCTACTGGTTGCCGGATCCGGGGACTGGGGATTACGTCAGCCGGAATCTCTTTTGGTATCGCTCTGTTTTGGCGCACAACGCGCCCCGAATCGACGGTGAGTCCCTGCGGGACGAAACGCGGTGCGAGTGTTTCGCCGAGCAGGATGATTGGGCGTGGGTGCGGGGACGGTCGGGCAATCTCACTCGCACGGTCGTGACCGGACCATCCTACGTCGTCGACGTCGTGGAGCTTGCGGGACGCGACGAGCATCTGCTCGAGCTCGCGTGGCATGTGGATGCAGCCGGTGGCATCGAGACGAACGGCAGATGGGTGGCGGATGAGATTGTCGATGAGTTCGTGACGCGCGCGCAGCACTTTGTGCCGGCTGCGCCGGGACCGCTGGTACTGCGTCACTCGGCGCCCGGCGCAGATCTGACGATTCGCATGATGCTCGACGGTCAGCTGCTGCAGGCAGAGCGACCGCCGCTCCCCGGCCGGTCGGACCGCGACACGTTCTATCTGATGCGTGCCCGCGGCCGCAATGTCCGGATCGTCACGGTGCTCGAGTCTCATACCACACAGGAAACGGTGCGCGCCGTTCGCATGCAGGGTGAGGTGGTGGAGATCGAAACGACGAGCGGCGTCCATCGACATCGGCCCGGTAGTCAGGACTGGACGATCACAGCCGGGGACGCGCCGCCGGTCGTGCTGCGCGGCGCGCGCGAACAGACGGCGCCGTTCCGGCCGATCGTCGAGATCGACGCGCCCACGCCGGTCAGCGCGCCGGCATTCCGTGTGGGCGAGGCGCCGCCGATCGATGGCACGCTGGACGGTTTCGAGCTGGCGGAGCCGCTCCAGCTGGCGCTCGAAGATCAATACCGTCGCAGCGAAGATGCGTATCCTGGTCCTGATGACTTCTCAGCTGTCGCCTACGCGGCGTGGGACGAACGCGCGCTCTACCTGGCCGTCGACGTGACCAAACCGGATCTCTGTTTGCGACCGCCGGACGCCCCACCGCTGCGGCTGGACAATGAACCGGACGACATTCATTCGGATGGCCTGCAGCTGTACGTCGCACCTGCCCGTGAGCAGGAAAACGGCGCGGCGGTGGGATACGTGATCGTGCCGCAAGCCAACGCGCGGGATGTACGCGTGAGTGTCACGAGCGATTCGCGAGCAGCCGCCAATGCTCCGGGGGTACGGGGCGAATGGCGCCGCACCGACCAGGGCTACCGAGTCACGGTAGCGGTTCCATGGCCCGGCATCGAGGGACTGCATCCCCATGCCGGGGCGCGAGTGCGCTTCGATCTCATCGTCAACGAAATGCTGCCCGGCCGGCAGCGCCGCACGGGTCAGCTCGTCTGGAGCGGCGGCAACGGCTGGATATGGTTGAGGGGCGATCGCCAGAATCCGGCGCGGTTCGGGGTGCTGGAGCTCGTGGGATGACCGTCGTGATTTTGGACGAGCCGCAGGATCTGGTGAACATCGCGCACGTCGTGCGCGGCATGAAGAATTTCGGCCTGCGGGATTTGCGGCTCGTCAATCCGCGCGAATACGACGCGTACCGTGTGGAAGGCATCGCCCATCAGACGCAGGACATTCTCGCGCGCGTGCGCACGTTTGCCACTCTGGGAGAAGCGATCGCCGATTGCGTCCACGTCGTCGGTTTTACAGCGCGGGGTCGCGCCGCTCGGCGCAATCTGCAGCGCCCGCGCGACGCCGCGGCCGAAATCGCGGCGATCGACGGCGGACCGGTCGCCCTGTTATTTGGACGTGAAGATCGCGGTCTGTCGAATGATGCCCTCGATCGCTGTCACCGCGTCGTCACCATCCCGAGCGATCCGTCGTACGCCTCGCTCAATCTGGCTCATGCGGTCATCATCACGCTGTACGAGCTCGCGCTCGCGCGCGGCGCCGAACGTCAGCCGTTCAAGGCGCCACGGCGTCCGTCCGAGCCGGCGCCGGCTGACGAGCTGGAGCGTCTGTTCGTCGACGTCGCGCAGGCGCTCCAGGCAATCGATTTCTTCAAGACGCG
>Ga0136846_1241780_pt1 | contig 14816 bp, 14 predicted proteins | sample HopSoiMetagenom2_FD_96841 | JGI IMG/M metagenome (GOLD analysis project Ga0136846, IMG submission 96841) | Grasslands soil microbial communities from Hopland, California, USA - 2 Assembly 2016 (version 4) | ecosystem: Environmental > Terrestrial > Soil > Grasslands | place: USA: Hopland...
CACTTCCGGGCCTCCCTGAGGGACGTGAGCTCACACCCACACCCTCTCGGCAGGCCCGGACCTAATCCCTCACCACGTTCGGAACGTCCCCGGGCTCGTCAACTAGCACCGCGATCACGGCGTCCGCGGCCGCGCGCGGCCACAATCCGGGGGAGCACCTCGCCGCGCTGGCCCGGAGGCTGGGCGTAAGCACCGCCAAGCTCCAGGCGGCGCTCGACGACCTGCGCCGCAATCCGCCGGCGGCCGCCGATCCGCGCACGGCGATCGTCAAGGCCCTGGGCGACGCGCTCGGGCTCTCCCAGGCGAAGGTCAACGCCGCCCTTGATCAGGCACGAGCCCGGCACGAGCGGCAGGAGAAGGCCGTGCGGGACGCCTTCGCCACCGCCGTCGCGAAGGAGCTCGGCGTCGACGCCGGCAAGGTCAAGGCCGCGTTCGACAAGGCGCGCCCGCACGGCCCCCGCCGCGCGGGCCCGCGTCGCGACCCGGTGGCGACGATCGCCGATGCGCTCGGCGTCAGCGAAGCCAGGCTGCGCGCCGCGCTGCGCGCCGCCGGCACGACGGTCGGGCGACCGCACCCGGGGTTCGGTCGGCTTGAGGCCGACCTCGCCGACGCGCTGGGCGTCTCGACGGCCCGGCTGAGGGACGCTCTCGCCCAGGTCCGCGCCGCGGCACTGAATCAGGAGCGGGCGCGGCGGGCGGCCTTCGCGCGCGCGCTGGCCGCCAAGCTGTCGCTGCCGGTGCAGAAGGTGCAGGACGCACTGCTGGCCGGGCCGTTCGGGGACCGGCACGACGGGCCCGGGTGGCACCGCCGCGGGCCCGGCGGGCCGGACCGGCCGCACTGGGGCTGACTCGCCGCCCGCGCCTGTCGTGGGGTCGAGCGCCGCGGCCGGTCCGGGGCCGCGCGTGGTGAGCCGGACGGGCGGCGCCGGCCTCCACAAGGTCCAGGGAGCGACTCAGCGCGCGCATGCGTTCCTTCGCCGTCCGGCCGGGCCCCGCCGCGATCGTCACACGCAACGGCGCCGCCCGGCGGCCGCGAAGGCGACGGCCGGTCGCGCAAGCCGCAGACAACGGCCGCGTGCGCCCGTGATCCCCAGCGCGCGCGGGGGTAGACGCGGGGCATGCCGGAGCGGCCGCTATGGCGCCAGGTGTTCGACGCGGTGGACCGGCGGGTGGCCGGGCCGGTCGAAGCCGGCGCTCGTAGCGACGTGTTCGCCGACGCGCTGGCGCTGGCCTGGCGGGTGCAGCGCCGGCTGCGGCGCGAGGCCGAGCGCCAGAGCGCCCGCGCGCTGCACCTGCTCAACCTCCCGGCGGCGGCCGACGTGCGCCGGCTGTCGCGGCAGGTCGCCGCGCTGCAGCGCGAGGTGCGCGAGCTGTCCCGCGAACGGGAGCGCTGACGGCGCCGATGCCGAGCCTCGCCGCCTCCGACCTGCGCGAGCGCGTCGAGCGCGACGTCCGCCGCGCGCTGCTGCGCGGGCGCAACGGACTGCGCTACGCGGCCGGCACGAGCCGGGCCAAGGTGGGCCAGACGCCCAAGGACGTCGTGTGGCGCCGCCACAAGGCCGAGCTGTGGCGCTACCGCAACGAGGCCGAGGTGCGCTTCACGCCACCCGTCGTCGTCGTGCACAGCCTGGTCAGTCGCAGCTACGTCCTCGACCTTCACCCGGGCAACAGCGCGATCGCCTTCCTGCTGGGCCAGGGCCTTGACGTCTTCCTGCTCGACTGGGGCGTCGCCGACGAGGCGGACTCGGGCAACACGCTCGAGACCTACGTCGACGAGTACCTGCCGGCGGCGATCGCGACGGCCTGCGAGGCGGCGGGCACCGAGGAGGTCACACTGCTCGGCTACTGCTTCGGCGGCGTGCTCGCCCTGATCGGACTGGCCCGCCATCCGGAGCTGCCGGTCCGCAACCTGGTGCTGATGGCGACGCCGGTCGACTTCGCCGGGATGAGCGGGGTCACCGCGCTCGCGCGGGAGGGACGGCTGGACCCCGACGATGTCCTCGACGACACCGGCAACGTGCCGCCCGAGGCCGTCGAGGGCGCGTTTCGCCTGCTCAAGCCGACGGCCGAGGCCGCGCAGTACGCGAACCTGTGGCAGAACCTGTGGAACGACGCCTACATCGAGGGCTACCAGGCGATGGCCCAGTGGACGCGCGACCACGTCCCGTTCGCGGGCGCCGCGTTCCGCCAGACGGTCGAGCATCTCGTCCGCGGCAACGAGCTGGTCACCGGTGATCTGGTGCTCAGCGGCCGGCGCGTCGACCTCGGCGTGATCACCTGCCCGGTCCTCAACGTGATGGCCGAGAAGGACCACATCGTGCCGCTGCCCGCCGCCGAGCCCCTCATCCGCCTGGTCGGCTCCGACGAAGCCGACGAGCTGCGCCTGCGCGCGGGGCACGTCGGCCTGGTGGCCGGCCGCTCGGCGGCCAAGGTCACGCTGCCGGGCATCGCCGACTGGATCAAGGCGGACAGCGAGCCGACGGAGGGCACCTGATGGAGATCGGACCGCTGGCCCCGCACAACGGCGACGCGCTGCTGCGCTTCCTGGCCGCCGTCCCCGCGTCAGACCGCACGTTCTTCAAGGAGGACGTCGCCGACAGCGACGCCGTCGAGCGGTGGGCCGCCGGCCCGGGCCGCCGCGGGCTGGCCTGCGACGCCGGCGAGGTCCTCGGCTTCGTCGCGGTGGTGCCGCTGCCCGGCTGGTCGGACCACGTCGGCGAGATCCGCCTCGTCGTGCACCCCGATCACCGCCGCGCGGGCGTCGGCCGTGCGCTCGCGCGCTGGGCGCTGGTCCAGGCGCTCGACGCCGGCCTGCAGAAGCTGGTCGTGGAGGTCGTCGCCGAGCAGGAGGGCGCCGTGGCGATGTTCACGGCGCTGGGCTTCGACGCGGAGGGGCTGCTGCGCGATCACGTCCGCGACCGCGACGGCGAGCTGCGCGACCTGATCCTGCTCGCCCACCCGGTCGCAGATCAGTGGTCGACCATGGCCACGGCGGGGCTGGACGAGGCGCTGCAGCAGGAGTGACGAGTCAGTCGACGAGCGCCTGGTAGACGAGCTGGCGCAGCTGGCTGCGCAGCGGCCACGTGCTTGACGGCAGCAGCTGCGTGAGGAACAGCACCCCGAGCCGCTCGGACGGGTCGATCCAGAACGCGGTGCTCGCCGCGCCGCCCCACGAGAGCTCGCCGGGCGAGGAGGCCACGCGGTAGGCGACCGGGTCCTGCACGACCGAGAACCCGAGGCCGAACCCGACGCCCTCGAAGCTCACCTCGGCGAACAGCGGGCGCCCGAACGCGTCGAGATCGGCCCCGCCCGGGAGGTGGTTGCGCGCCATGTAGCGCACGGTGCGGTTGCTCAGCAGCCGAACGCCGTCGAGCTCGCCCTCGCCGAGCAGCAGGCGCATGAAGCGCAGGTAGTCGCCGGCCGTGGAGACGAGGCCGCCGCCGCCCGAGTGGCAGTCGGGCGGGCGCAGCGCGTCGCCGCCGAGCACGTCGTTGCGACGCGCCTGGCGCGTCTTCGCGTCGGGCGAGTACAGCGCGGCGGCCCGCTCGTGATCCTCGGGCGCGACCGAGAAGCCGGTCGCGGTCATCGCGAGCGGCTCGAAGATCCGCTGCGCGAAGAACTCATCCAGCGACTGTCCGGAGAGGACCTCGACGACGCGGCCCAGCACGTCCGTGCTCACGCCGTAGTTCCACTCGGTGCCCGGCTGGAAGAGGAGCGGCAGCTGCGCCCATGCGTCGCAGCACCCGGCGAGGTCCAGCCCGGGCGGCGTGCTCCACTCGAAGCCGCGCGCGCGGTAGAGCGCGTCCACCGGATGCGCGTGATGAAAGCCGTAGGTCAGCCCCGAGGTGTGGGTCAGCAGGTGCCACATCCGCATCGGCTCGACGAGCGGCCCGGTCACCGGCTTCAGCGACGACCCGCCCTGCCAGACGCGCGCCTCGCCGAACGAGTGGATGAAGGCCGAGACGGGATCGCGCAGCTCGAAGGCCCCGTCCTCCCAGAGCATCATCGCCGCCACCGAGGTGATCGGCTTGGTCATCGAGTAGATCCGCCAGATCGTGTCGTCGCGGACCGGCCGGTCGGCCTCCAGGTCGGACCGCCCGTGCCCGACCGTGTACGCGAGCTGACCGTCGCGCAGGACCGTGACCAGCCACCCGGGCAGCCGGCCGTCCTGCACGTAGCGCGAGAAGTGGCGCTCGATGCGCTCCAGGCGCGCGGCGTCGAACCCGATCTCGCCCGGGTCGACCTCGACGGTGTTGGGGAACATGCTGACCGCACGGTATTGCAGGGCGAACCCCGGGAGTTGACATGACCGTCCTCGACCTGTTCCGCCTCGACGGCAAGGTGGCGATCGTCACCGGTGCCTCGTCGGGCCTCGGCGTCGACTTCGCGGAGGGGCTGGCCGAGGCCGGAGCCGACGTCGCGATCTGTGCGCGGCGGGTGGAGCGCCTCGAGCAGACGCGCGAGCGCGTCGAGTCGCTCGGGCGCCGGTGCCTGGTCGCGCGCGCCGACGTGGCCGACCCCGACGACTGCGCGCGGGTCGTCGAGGAGACGATGGGCGCGCTGGGCCGCGTCGACGTGCTCGTCAACAACGCGGGCATCGGCACCGCCGTCCCGGCGACCCGCGAGACGCCCGAGGAGTTCCGGCGCGTCGTCGACGTCAACCTCAACGGCTCCTACTGGATGGCGCAGGCCTGCGGGCGCGTCATGGGACGGGGGGCGAGCATCATCAACATCGGGTCCGTCCTCGGCTCGACGACCGCCGGGCTGCCGCAGGCCGCCTACAGCGCCAGCAAGGCGGCGATCATCGGCCTGACGCGCGACCTCGCCCAGCAGTGGACGGGCCGTCGCGGCATCCGCGTCAACGCGCTGGCCCCCGGCTTCTTCCCGTCCGAGATGACCGACCAGTACCGCGAGGGCTACCTCGAGCAGCAGCTGGGGCGGATCCCGGCCGGGCGTGTCGGCGCCGCGCGCGAGCTCACCGCCGCCGCCGTGTTCCTGGCCAGCGACGCGTCCTCCTACATCACCGGCGTGCTGCTGCCCGTCGACGGCGGCCTGCTGACGACCTGACGCCTATCCGGTCGTGATCGTCAGCGTGTGCTGCGCGCCGGCCGCCGCGGCGACGAGGACCTCGAGTCCCCGGTTGGTCGGGCGGGCGGTGAACGTCGCGACCGGCCGCCCGTCGAGCACGACGCTCGCCGGTCGCGCCCCGGTGGGCAGCGTGTGGCCGATCCGCAGGCTGCTCACCCTGATGCCGCCCGCGTCGACCTTGGTCGTGTAGGTCGCGCCCGCGTGCGACGCGAAGACGCCGACCGCGCCGTCGCCACGCGGATGTTCGACCCCTCGACGCTCGGCTGGCCGTCCGGGACCTGCGGGACGACCTCGAGCGCCGAGCGCTCCAGGAAGGGGCGCACGCGAGCTGCTGGTGGATGACCGGCCAGGCGGTGCCGTAGTTGCCCCACGCCTGCATCAGCATCGAGCGACACGTCCAGCAGCGGTCGATGTTGGGCGGGACCGCGCCCGCCGCGGCGCCGTTCGGGGTCGAAGGGAAGAGCTCGGGCATCGCCCCCGGCTGCTCGTCGGGCGTGCCGCCCGCGGCCGGCTCGGCGAACATCGTCTCGGCGTCGGCATCCGTGTAGCGCCGCTGATGCCCCGGTCCGAGACGGCCGTAGTTGCCCTCCCCCACGGCCTGGATCGCGGTCGTCAGCGAGAAGATCCGAAGTCGCCCTTGCCGTCGGCTCGCGTTGTCGCGCTTGGAGGTCGCCATGTCAGCGAGGTCGTACAGCGCGCGGATGTTAGTAGACGGCGTTGTCGAGCTTCTCGGGCCCCATGCCGGCGCGCTCGACGTTGCCCGACCCCTCCGGCCAGCCGTCGCGGTCGACGTCCAGGCGCTGGTCGACGACCTGCAGGTTGCGCTTGGCGAAGTCGTACATGTCGTCGCGGAAGGCGTTGTCGCCCGTCCAGCGCCACACGAGCGCGACCGCGCTCGGGAACTTGATCGTCTCGTCGGTGTTGAAGTCGTTCGTCCTGGTGCCGTCCGCGGCCGTCGACTGTGAATCGTGGCCGAACCAGACCGACCCGTCCGAGACGGCCTCGTGCACGACGACGCCGGAGGGGTCGTCGAGGATCTCCGAGATGTCGCGCACTGCGCGCAGGTGGTCCTCGGCCACCTCGAATTGCCCGAGCGCGACCGCGGCGAAGTCGGTGTACTCGCCGTCGGTGGCGAAGATCCACGGGAAGTCGGGATAGCCGGCGGCGAACCAGCGCGCGTTCGCGATCGTGCCCAGCGGCGCCGGGTACTGCTTGCCCTGGTTCGTCCAGCGGATCTGCAGGTCGGAGGCCGTCTGGGTGAGATCGGCCAGGTTCTGCTTGCCCCAGTCGATCGCGTCCTGCAGCAGGGTGTCGCCCGGTAGCGTGACGCGCGACCACTTCGACAACGCCTCGCGGGCGGCGACCTTGGCGCCAGCGCCCCGGCCGGATCGCGCAACGCCGCCGTGAGTTCGCTGCCGGCCTCGGCCGGGCCCTTGTCCGAGCCCGCGACTGCGACCCACAACGTCGTGCTCCCGCGCGCGGGCACGGTGACCCGGTAGCGCAGCTCGCCGCCCGTGCCGCGGCCGAAGGGCCCGTCGTCGCACCCGCTCGGCATGGCCTGCGACGTCGCGCCGCACGCGTTCGCGCCCTGCGGGCCGCGGAACGCGCCGCCGGTGGCCGCGGCCTGCGCGTCCACCGGGGCCCGGCCGGCGCCGACCACCGCCGCCTAATGATGGACGGGCGCGCCCGGCAGCGCGCCGTCATCGGTGAACTGCAGCGTGTTGCCCGCGACGGCCCCGTGGTCGGCGAGGTTGTCGCTCGCGTTGGGGGTCACGCCGGCAAAGCCCCACGGGTAGGCGGACATGAGCTCCGAATGCGTGTCGACGGTCACCGTCACGGGACGGTCGCCCGCCGCCCGGTTGGTCAGCTGCAGGCCGAACAGGACCGCCCGCCGGCCGTCGGCGGCGAAGTCGGTCCGCTGGAGCTGCAGCCCCCCGGTGTCGGGGAGGTCGAAGCGGGTGTAGCCCCAGCCGCTGGAGAACTTCGTCGCCGGTCCGATCCACTGGTCGCCGATCCCGAACCAGATGCCGTCGAGCAACTTCAGCGGCGGCGTCCAGACGCCGCCCATCTCGCCGGTGATGTGCCAGCCGTTCGCGTAGAAGCGGCCGTCCTCGAACCCCTCCGCGTAGGCTCGCTGCCCGGCCGCGACCTCGCGGCGATCGGCCAGCCGCGTGGTCGTCGAGAGCTCGGGCGTGGCCGCGCGGGCCGACGCACCGAAGACGCAGACCGCGACCAGCGCCGTCGCGACAGCTCTCCAGATGCGCACTGCCTCACCTCCCCGCGCGTGCGAGGTTGGTACCCGTGCAGCGCGGCGGGCGAACCGACGGGCTACCCGACGGCGAGGGCCTCCGCCGGTTCGCGGCGGGCCGCCTTCTTGCGCAGGCCCGCAGCCACCAGCGGGAACATCAGCGTCGAGAGGATGGCCGCGCCGACGAGGGCCGCCGCGGTCGAGGAGCGCATGTCGCCCGCGTCGATGGCCAGTGTGGTGATGGCGACGACGAGCGGAAGCTCCGTCGCGCAGTAGAAGGCCAGCGACAGCCGGTCCCTGGAGCCGAGCACGCCCCGGTAGAGCAGGAGCGCCGGCACGCCCCGCACGACGAAGAACAAGCCCAGGAACAACGGGAGCTTGAGGAGAGCGACCGAAGTGAGGAGCGCGTGGAGGTCGAACTTGACGCCGCTGTACACGAAGAAGAAGGGGATGAAGAAGCCGTAGCCGACGGCGATGAGCTTGGACTCGAACACCGTCACCTCGCGCCCGCGCAGCGCCTGACGCACGATCACCCCCGCGACGAACCCGCCCAGAAGCGCGTCGAGCCGCAGCTGCGCAGCCAGCGCGACGAGCCCGAAGATCAGCACGACGGCCACCCGGATGGCGGCCTGCCCGCTCGTGTCGAGGCTGCGCTCGAGCAGCGGCCACCCGCGCGCGCTGGTGTGCACTGCGAACAGCGCGGTGACCAGCGCGAGCGCCACGAAGAGGACGAGGATCGCGGCCTCGTGGAGCGGGTGCTTCGTCGACAGCACGAGCGTGACGAGCAGGATCGGCCCGAATTCGCCGACGGCGCCCGCGCCGAGCACGTAGGCGCCGAAGCGCGTCCGCAGCTCGCCGGCGTCCTCGAGGATCGGCAGCAGCGTTCCGATCGCCGTGGTCGCCATCGCCGAGCCGGTGTACACGAGCGAGAGCACGACGCCGGCCAGCGCCAGCAGGCCGCCGATGCCGTACGCGAGGACGAGCGACAGCAGCCAGCCCAGCACCCCGAGCCGCAGCGGCGCGCCGGCGATGCGATCGAAGTCGATCTCGTAACCGGCGAAGAAGAACAGCATCCCCAGGCCGCCGATGGCCAGGAAACGGACGAAGGCATCGGGCTTGACGAACTCGAGCACGTCCGGCCCGATGATGATGCCGAGCACGAGCTCGGCGACCACTACCGGCAGCGCGAACCGGGGAGCCGCGACGGCGGCGACGACCGCGGCCAACGCGGCCGCACCGGTCATGGCCAGGAACGAGGTGGCGTCGACCGAGCCCACGAAGTGGCCCGCCTATCGCCGACCGAGGCGGCGCGTCACGGCCCGACTCTACCGGTCGCCCGTCGGCGGGGACAGCCGCGCGGGATATTGCTCCTTCCGCCGGGCCGACGTGGCATGATCGCGGCGAGATGGACACCGGCGCGCACGCCCGCGCACTCCTCGACGAGGCCGAGACGGCGGTACGCGACGCGGGCGGCACGGTCACCGAGTTGCCCGGTGCCGCGGCCGCGACGGCCCGTCGCTGGTGGGGGCGCCACCTGCACGAGCTGCGCTGGCAGGCCGAGCTGGCCCGGCTGCTGGTCGACCCGGTCTTCCACGGGCACGGCGTCCCGCACGGCGACAGGCGCGCGGTCGTGCTCGTCCCCGGCTTCCTGGCCGGCGACAGCTCGCTGGCTGTCATGGCGGGGTGGCTGAAGCGGATCGACTACCGCCCGTACTCGTCGGGCATCCGCTGGAACGTCGACTGCTCCGACCGCGCGCTCGATCGGCTCGAGGCGCGCGTCGAGCGCGTGGCGCAGCAGAGCGGCGACCGGGTCGCCATCGTCGGCCACAGCCGCGGCGGCCACTTCGCCAAGGCCCTGGCCCGCCGCCGCCCGGATCTCGTGTGCGCCGTGGTGTCGCTGGGCTCCGGGCTCGATACGCCCTTCGACATCTCGCTGCCGACGCTGCAGGCCGTCGGCCTGGTCCGCGCGGTCCACGCCCGCACGACCGACCGCCATGCTCGCCGCGGTTGCATGACGATGGCCTGCACCTGCGCGTTCGCCCGCGATTACGCCGCCGTGTTCCCGGCCGACGTGCCGCTGACGTCGATCTACTCGCGCGGCGACGGCGTCGTGTGGTGGGAGGCGTGCGTCGTGCCCTACGCGACCTGCGTGGAGGTCACGGGAAGCCACATCGGGCTGGCCTTCAACCGCAAGGCCTACCGTGCGGTCGCCCACGCGCTGGCCGGCTGCCGCTCGCCGGCCTGAGCCGTCGGGCGGCCGCCCCGTTGCGCGCGCCCGCCCGACGGCTGCTCAGCGCGTCGCCGAGCCGCCGCTGGCCGCCAGCTGCTGGAGCGGCGTGTCCGGGTCGGCGAGGGCACCCCGGTCGACGCGCGCGCGCGAACGGATGAGCGCCTCCACGTCGTCGCCGACGTCCCAGACGTTGACGTTCATTCCCGCCTGCACGACGTCGCCCTTCAGCCAGAAGGCGATGAACTCGCCGCTGTCGACGTCGCCGCGGAACACGACCTCGTCGTAGCCCTCGGGCATGTGCCCGCGGTACTCCATGCCGCTGTCGTACTGATCGGAGAAGAAGAAGGGCAGGAGCTCGTAGCGGCTGTCGGCGCCGAGCATGGCGCGCGCGGCGGCCGGGCCCTGCTCGAGCGCGTTGGCCCAGTGCTCGACGCGCACGCGCGTGCCGTAGAAGGGGTGCTCGGCGTTCGCCACGTCGCCCGCGGCGAAGACGGTGGGCGCGCTGGTCTGCAGGCGCGCGTCGGTCAGGACGCCGTTGTCGACGGCCAGCCCGGCCTCGGCGGCCAACGCGGTGCGCGGCGCGACGCCGATGCCGACGAGCACGAAGTCGCAGGGGACCTCGTCGCCCGAGCTCGTGACCGCCGCCCGCACGCGCCCGTCGCCCTCGAAGCGCGCGAGCCCCTCGGCGAGGCGCAGGTCGACCCCGTGGCTGGAGTGCAGGCGCGCGTAGAAGCCGCCGAGCTCGGCGCCCAGCACCCGCTCCAGCGGCGCGGACTGGGGTTCGATCACCGTGACCTCCAGTCCCTTCTGCCGGGCCGACGCGGCCACCTCGCAGCCGATCCAGCCCGCGCCGACGATCACTACGCGCCCGCCCTCCTGCAGACGGGCGGCGATCGCGTCGCTGTCCTGCAGCGAGCGCAGCAGGTACACGCCCTCCAGGTCTGCGCCGGGCACCGGCAGCGCGCGCGGCTCGGCGCCGGTGGTGAGCAGCGCGGCGTCGAAGTCGACGGTGCGGCCATCGTCGAGCTCGACGCGCGCCTCGTCGGCGCGCAACCGCGTGACGGCGTGCCCGACCACGAGCTCGATCTGCTGCTCGTCGTAGAAGGCCTCGCCGTGCACGAAGGGCGGGGCCTCGGCCTCCCCCCGCAGGTACTCCTTGCTCAGCGGGGGGCGCTCGTAGGGGCGCACCGGCTCGGCCCCGATGAGGACGATCCGGCCGTCGAAGCCCTCGGCGCGGAGCGTCTCGGCCGCCTTGGCGCCGGCCAGCGAGGCGCCGACGATCACGAACGTGCGCTGCGATGTCATGCCCGCATTTTGCTACGGCGCGCGCGCGGGCCTTACCCCAGCGCGCCGACCGACTCGGCGTGGGCGCGCCCATCGCCGTCGGCGCGCGCGCCTTGGCCGCGGTCGATGTCCTGCGCCCCGGGCATGCAGGCCGGGAAGAGCGGCTCACGCCGGCTCGCCTCGCGGGCCATGTGCCGGGCGATGACCAGGCGCTGGATCTCGTTCGCGCCTTCGTAGATCTGCAGGACCTTGGCGTCGCGCATCATCCGCTCGGCCGGGAAGTCGCGCAGGTAGCCGTTGCCACCCAGGATCTGGACCGCCTCCGTCGTCGCCTTCATCGCGACGTCGGAGGCGATCAGCTTGGCCATCGACGCCGTCTTCGAGAGGGCGGGGTCGTCGCTGTCGACGTACGAGGCGGCCTGGTAGGTCAGAGCGCGCGCGGCGGCGGTCTCGGCCTCCAGCCCGGCGAGCTTGAACTGGATGCCCTGGTGGGCGAGCAGCGGCCGGCCGAACGCGTGCCGGCGCATGGCGTAGTCCGTCGCGAGGTCGATCGCCCCCTGGGCCAGCCCGACGGCCTGCGCGGCGACGGTCGGGCGCGAGCGGTCGAACACCGCCATCGCCAGCTTGAAGCCTTCGCCCTCGCGCCCGAGCAGGTTCTCGGCCGGCACCTCGACGTCCTCGAAGCGGGGCGCCCCGAGCTGCCAGCCGGGCATGCCCATCGTGCGCAGCCGCTCGACGGTGATGCCGGGGGAGCCCCCGTCGACGAGCAGGGCGCTGACCCCGCGCGGACCGGGCCCGCCGGTGCGCGCGAAGACGACGTAGTCGTCGCTGAGGCCGGCGTTGCCGATGAAGCGCTTCTGGCCGTTGAGCACGAAGACGTCGCCGCGGCGCTCGGCGCGCGTCTCGAGCGCGCCCGGGTCTGAGCCCACCGCCGGCTCGCTCAGCGCGAAGGAGCCCAGCCGCTCGCCCCGGATCAGCGGCCCGATCAGCCGCTGCTTCTGCTCCTCCGTGCCGGCCAGGACGATCGGCAGCGTCACGAGCTTCACGTAGGCGGCCATCAGCGAGACGGTGCCGGAGACCTTGGCCAGCTCCTCGACGTAGGCGACCCACGAGACGTCGGATTCGCAGCGCCCGCCGTAGGCCGGCGGTACGGTCAGCGCGAGCAGGCCCTCGCGGCACATCACCCCGTAGAGGTCGCGCGGGTACTCGCCGTTCTCGTCGATCTCCCGGACGCGGGGCTGGATCTGCTCGCGCACGACGCCGCGGATGTGCTCGCGCAGCTGCTCCTGCTCGTCGGTCAGGCGCCACATCGTCTTCCTCCTTACCGCAGGACGTAGGTGCCGGGCGCGCGGCCCAGCGGTCGCAGGCCGTCGCCGCCCGGCTCGACCGGCGCGTCGCGCTCCTCGCCGGAGCGCTCGCGCAGCCAGCTCACCCAATCGTCCCACCACGAGCCGCGGTGGGTCACGGCACCGGCCAGCCACGCGTCGGGGTCCTCGGGCAGCTCGTCGTTGACCTGGAAGCTCGACTTCTCGTTGCCCGGCGGGTTGACGAGCGCGGCGATGTGACCGCTCGTGGACAGGATGAAGCGCGAGCGCGAGCCGAGCAGGTGGACGCTGCGGTAGCAGTTCATCCACGGCGTGATGTGGTCGGCGATGCCGGCGACCAGGTAGGCGTCGGCGGTGATCGCGCCCAGATCCACCGGCGTCCCCAGCACGTGCACCTCGCCGGGGCGCACGAGCGAGTTGTGGATCGCGATGTCGACGAAGTCGCGGTGCAGCGCCGCAGGCATGTTCGTCGTGTCGGAGTTCCAGTACAGGATGTCGAACGGCGGCGGGTCCTTGCCGAGCAGGTAGTTGTTGACCCAGTAGTTCCAGACGAGGTCGTTGGGCCGCAGCCAGGCGAAGACCCCGGCCAGCGCGCGGCCGTCGAGATAGCCGCGCCGCGCCGAGTCGCGCACGGCCAACGCGGCGGTGCGCTCGTCGACGAAGGCGCTGGTCGTGCCGGCCCGTTCGTTGTCGAGGACGGTGACGCCCAGGCTGAGACCGGCCAGGCGCTCGCCTTCCCCGCGCGCGGCCAGGTGCGCCGCGGCGCACGAGGCGACGATCCCGCCCGCGCACAGCCCGAGGACGTGCGCGGCGTCGGCGCCGGTGATCCGCCGGACGGCGTCCAGGGCCTCGAGGACGGCGCCCACGTACGTTTCCAGGCCCCAGTCGGCGTGGCGGGCGTCCGGGTTGCGCCAGGAGATCGCGAACACCTGGTGCCCGCCGCGCAGCAGGTGCTCGATCATGCTCCGCCCCGGCGCCAGGTCGGTCACGTAGAACTTGTTGATCATCGGCGGCGAGACGAGCAGCGGCAGCTCGAGCACCCGCGGTGTCTGCGGGTCGTACCGCAGCAGCTCGAACACCGGCGTGCGCAGGAGGACCGCGCCGGGCGTGACGGCGAGGTTGCCGCCGACACGGAAGGCGGAGCGGTCGACCATCGAGGGCACGCGCGGCGGACGCGACATGTCGCGCACGAGGTTGCGCAGCCCGCGCAGGTAGTTGCGTCCGCCGGTGTCCAGCGCCGCCTTGAGCGCCTCGGGGTTGAGCAGCGGCAGGTTCGACGGCGCCAGGGCGTCGAGCACGTTCTCGGCGGCGAAGCGCACGCGCCGCTCGCTGCGCCAGTCGAGATCGGCGTCGCAGATCAGCCGGTCGGCGGTCTGCCCGACGGCGAGGTAGGCCTGCATGAGGCGCCGCAGCCCGGGGTTGCCCTGCCAGGCGGGATCGCGGAAGCGCCGGTCGCGCTTGGGGGGCTCGGTCGCCGAGCGGCCGACGGCGATCTTCGCGAGCTCGAGGCCCAGGCCCGCGCCCCGGCGCGCGGGGACGTCCGGGCGCACGGCCAGGCGGGCCACGAGCTTGGCGGCGTCGGAGACCGGCAGCATCGTGGCCAGCGGCCCGCGCGCCGCCTCGGTGAGCACGGCCTCGAGGCCGGCCGCCGCGCTGCGCGGCTCGTCCTCGCGCACGCGCCCGTTGCGCGCGGCGCGCCCGCCGGACGCGGTCGTCGGTCTGGCGGCCACGCTAGCCCCGGACGTTCTCCGGGACGCGGATCTCGCGCTTGAGGATCTTGCCCGTCGGGCCCACGGGGAGCGCGTCGACGAAGTAGACGATGCGCGGGTACTTGTAGGCGGCCACGCGCTCCTTGGTGAAGGCGCGGATGGCGTCCGCGTCGGCCTGCGCGCCGTCCTTGAGGACGATCGCCGCCGCGACCTCCTCGCCCATCTTCTCGTCCGGCACGCCGACGACCGCGGCCTGCGAGACCGCGGGGTGCTCGTAGAGGACCTCCTCGATCTCGCGCGGGTAGACGTTGTAGCCGCCGCGGATGATCATGTCCTTCTTGCGGTCGACGATCGCGTAGTAGCCGTCCTCGTCGACGACGGCCATGTCGCCGCTGTGGAACCAGCCGTCGCGCATGACCTCCTGGGTGGCGTCCGGCCGGTTCCAGTAGCCCTTCATCAGGTTGTGCCCGCGGATGGCGATCTCGCCGACCTCGCCGCGCGGCACGTCGTTGCCCTGCTCGTCGACGAGCTTCATCTCGACGCCCTCGATCGGCGTGCCGATCGTCCCCGGCTTGCGCTCCCGGTCGGGGTGGTTGAAGGAGGCCACCGGCGAGGTCTCGCTGAGGCCGTAGCCCTCGAGCACCTTCGTCCCGAACGCCCGCTCGAAGGCGCGCAGGACCTCGACGGGCAGCGCCGCGCCGCCCGAGATGCACACCCGCAGCGCCGAGGTGTCGTACCGGTCGCGCTCGGGGTGGTTGACGAGCGCGTGGTACATCGTCGGCACGCCCTCGAAGATCGTCACCCGCTCGCGGTCCATGATCTCGAGCGCCTTGCCCGCGTCGAAGCGGGGGATCATGTGCAGCGAGGCGCCGACGGCCGTCGCCACGTTCAGCGCGCAGGTCTGCCCGAAGGCGTGGAAGAGCGGCAGCGCG
>Ga0136846_1212116_pt1 | contig 14815 bp, 13 predicted proteins | sample HopSoiMetagenom2_FD_96841 | JGI IMG/M metagenome (GOLD analysis project Ga0136846, IMG submission 96841) | Grasslands soil microbial communities from Hopland, California, USA - 2 Assembly 2016 (version 4) | ecosystem: Environmental > Terrestrial > Soil > Grasslands | place: USA: Hopland...
CGACCCTTCGAAGACGCCCAGTCTGCGCGCGGGCCGGCGCCTTCCCAGCGCGCGCCTGGACGACGCCGGCATCCACCCCGAATTGGGAGACACGCCCTAGTCGTCCTCCCAGTAGGGCCCGTAGTTCCAGCCCGGGTGATAGACCAGGCTCGGGTCCACGGTCACGTGCTTGCGCGTCCGGGTCTTGTAGGTCACGACCTTCTCGCCGTCCGGACCCATCCGGACGACCGGCACCCGGAAGTGCGTGTACGACGTGGTGTAGGCGTTGCGGGAGTTGCCCGGCCGCCACTCGAAGTTGAACTGCCGCATGTACTGCCGGGTGACCTTCTTGCCGATCACGTTGACCAGGATCTCGTCGTTGTACGCGCCCAGCGCGCCCCAGTTCTCCGAGCCCGTGAACACCAGCCTCGCGTGCGGGTTGCCGGCGTAGTTGCCCTCGATGACCAGGAACTTCTGGTGGGAGTAGTAGTCGAGGGAGAGGTCGACCTTCCCGTCGGGGTTGGGCACCGGGTCGCTGTCGGGGTGGTAGTCGAAACCGGTGGACCGCAGCGGCAGCCGCCCGCGGGGGGTCTTGGCCCCCAGGTGGCCCTTGGTGATCGCGCCCACCAGGCCGAAGCTGAACCGGGCGCTGCAGCCCTCGGCGAACTTGCGCCGGTAGGCGTCGGCCAGGTAGTTGCCGCGTCGGCCCCGGATGGTGTGCATGTTGACGGCGAGCTTGGTGCGGATCCGCTTGCCGTTGGGCAGGGTGGTGAGGCACTGGACCCGGTCGAGGATCTTGATGATGGGGTCGTTGCCGGGGCCCAGGTTGCGCGGGAAGGTCACCGTGGTCCCGGAGTCGACGGCGTCGTCGCACGCGACCCCGTTGAGCGGGACGCCGCAGAAGTCGGGAAGCGGCGGCTGCTGCTTCTCGTAGTCCTTCTTCATGTCGTCGAAGAGGTAGACGTACTGTTCGAACAGCGCCTGGTTGCCGTCCATCAGGTAGAGGTCGTTCCACTGGTGGCGCATCGCGTTCATGGTCAGGTTGTGCGACCCGAAGAACAGCGCCCACTTCGAGCCGCCGGTCTTGGTGAACGTGTAGAACTTCGTGTGCAGGAACCGCTTGCGGTTGTCGGTACGACATCCCGAGTGGCACTTGTAGATGAAGTCGCGCTTCTTGGTGTTGGTCCCCAGGTAGCCACGCACCATCTTCATGGCCTTGGTGTCCTGGTGGTCGTTGAGCAGGATCTGGATGTGGACGCCGCGCCTCTTGGCCGCGATCAGCGCCTTGGCCACCGGGATGCGGTCGAAGGAGTAGAGCGCGATCCGGATGACGGACCCCTTCTCGGTGGCCTTGATCGCGCGCATGACCTGGCGCTCGATCCGCATTCTGGCGGGCCAGCCTCCGCGCGGGTCGTTGAAGTAGGCGCCGGTCGGCACGTGATAGCGCCCGCCGCCCTTCCCCTTGGCCCGGTCGCCCTTGGCCCGGTCGGGCTTGGTCGGGGCCTGGGCCGCCGCCCCGTGCTGGTCGGTGGTCGACGAGGACGCGAACGTCGCACCGGACGAACCGCCGCCGGCCGCGGCCGCGGAGCCGGCCACTGCGCCGGCGGAGGTGGCCTGGCCACCGATGGTCAGGACGAGGACCGTCGACACGACGGCTGCCACGATGGCGGGGACTTTCTTCACGTGCACCCTTTCCGGCCGGAGGCTCTCCACGCACTCCCATTGACGCGCGAAAAACCCCGGAGGTTCGCTCTCCCTGAGCGCATTGTGCGGGATGCTGCGAAGAACGCTGCATTGCCACGCGATGACTTGCAGGAACACGGCAGGTCGCTACTTCAAGGCATGATGGTTGACATGGTCAATGACTTGTCCGGGGACCGGTCAGGGCGAGGTCGGGGGAATCCCGGGTGACGAAACGTGCTTGGAGTGGGTAGAACAAGTTCCGGCAAGGAGGATTGATGACAACGCTGCACCCGGGACAGCCACCGGCGGCGACTGCCGTTCGCCGTACGGCGCGCGGTATCGCGCCGCATGTCCTGCGCGCCCTCATGGAGCTGGGCCTGGTGCTCGCGATGTTCGAGTTCTACCGCTACGGACGGCTGCTCTCGCGCGGTGAGACCGCTTCGGCCTACGCTCACGCCCTGCGGGTCCACCACCTCGAGCACAACCTGCACCTGCCGTCCGAGGCCATGCTCCAGGCACTGGTGCCCTCGGACACGCTGCTGCACGCGGCGAACATCTACTACTTCTCGGTGCACTTCCCGTCCATGATCGCGTTCCTCGTCTGGGGCTACCTGTTCCGGCCCCGCGAGCAGTACCACTGGGCCCGCAACCTGGTCGCCCTGTTGACCGCGAGCGCGCTGGTGGCGCACATCGTCTACCCGCTGGCTCCGCCGCGGATGTTCCCTCAGTGGGGCTTCATCGACACGATGTCGACGTTCGGGCCCAACGCCTACGCCGGCACCAGCGGCGCCATGGCCAACCAGTTCGCGGCCATGCCCAGCCTGCACATCGGGTGGGCGGCGCTCATCGCGTACGTCATCTTCCGCACCGGGCCGCGCTGGCTGGCCTGGGTCGCTGCGGCGCACCTGGCCATCACCGTGCTCGTGGTCGTCGTGACGGCGAACCACTACTGGCTGGACGGGTTCGTGGCCCTGATGCTGCTCGGTCTGGCGATCATCGTGCTGCCGCCGCCGAAGCGAAACCTGCCCGAACCGGGACCAGTGGTGTTACATCAGCCCCATGAGGACCGCTGACTGGGTGGAGCCCGGCGCGGTCGACCGCGAAGCCCTCCAGATCATCGCCGAGAGCGTCACCGAGCTCGCGGGCTTCGAGCTGGCCGCCATCAGCATCGTCAACGACGACCGCCTGCACACGATCGCGGTCGCCGGCGGGGAGCACACCGCCGCTGAGCTGTCGACGCTGAACCCGCCGGTCTCGGTCGTGCTGGCCGAGCTCGAGAACGCAGAGGACTGGGGGCTGCTCAAGTTCGTGCCCCACGAGCACGAGAGCAGCGGTCTCGACGGCTACTCGTACATCCCCGACCTCGAGCCGGTCGACCGGCCGGGCGCCTGGCATCCGCGCGACCTCCTGGTCGCGCTGCTCCAGGACGACGCCGGCGAGCTGCGCGGCGTCCTCTCGGTCGACGTCCCGCGCAACGGCCTGCGCCCCGATGCGGAGCAGCGCCGCGTCATCGAGCGCTACGCCCGCCGAGCCGGCCAAGCCCTGGTGACCCTCCTCGAGCGCCACGAGTTCGAGCACGGCATGCGGCGGGAGCAGGCCACCTCCGACTACCGCGGCCAGCTCATCGACGCGCTCTCCCACCAGCTGCAGAACCCGGTCGCGGCGATCACCGGCAACCTCGAGCTCATCTTCGACGAGCTCGCCCAGGACGACCCGCTGGAGCGTTCGCTGCGCGCGATCGAACGGGCGACCGGCCGGATCCAGGCGATGATCGCCGACCTGCTGGCGCTGGCCAAGGTCAACAACCCGGACCGTCCGCTCCGTGAGGTCGCGGTCGACCTGCCCACGCTGGTCGGCGACGTCGTCGAGTCGGGCTCCGCGGAGGCGGCGTCCGGCGAGGTCAAGGTGGGGACCGAGCTGCCACCGGAACCGCTGGCCGTCCGCGGCGACCCGGGCGAGATCGAGGACCTCGTCGGCAACCTGCTGTCCAACGCGATCAAGTACTCCGACCCGGGCGGGTCGGTGACGGCAGCTGTCCAGCGCGTGGTCGAGGGCTCGGCGACCTACGTCGAGCTGCTGGTCAGGGACCGCGGCATCGGCATCGCCGAGGAGGAGCAAGGTCGGCTGTTCGAGGAGTTCTTCCGGTCCGCGAGCGTCGAGGTCCGCCGCCGTCCCGGCACCGGCCTCGGCCTGACCGTGGTCGACCGGGTGGTGCGCCGGCACGGTGGCCGCATCGAGGTCGAGTCCGAGCTGGGCGAGGGCACGACGTTCCGGGTGCTGCTTCCTGCCGTCGAGGTCAGGCGCTGACGGTCCGGACGTGACAACGTGATCGTCTCCGCTGGTTCCTGAGGGTGTGACGAGAGGGGCTCAGACGGGCAGCCGCTCAGCTCGGTCCTCGACCAGCGCGGCGGGAGCGGTGAGCCGCCAGGCCTCGAAGGTGAGCTCGGCGAGCTCGTCTCGCTCGAGCCCGTCGAGGTGGCAGACCACCCAGCCGAAGGCACCGGAGGTGTACTGGACCTCGAACACCTCCGGCCGCTCGGCGACCAGGGCCAGCTGCTCGGCGATCGGCTGCTTCAGCCCGACCGTGGCCGTCCGCGGCCACAGGTAGCCGAAGGTGCGACGGCCGACGTCGAACGCCGACCAGCGCTCGCGGTCGTGCTGGGTGACGTCCTCGAGCTGGTGGACCAGCTCCAGGAAGTCCGCGATCTTGCACGGCACGGCCGAAACCTAGTCACTCGTCCCGACAGCCGCGAGGTTGGCGCCACGCAGACGTGCACCGTGGCCGCCGAGGCCGGGGATCTCACGATACGCGAGTGGGGCCGAGAGACGACGCAGGGCGCCGCGCCCGGATGCCTGCTCGCTGGAGCTGCCCCCGGGGGTATCGGTAGCGTGCCGTGGATGCAGTCGATCAGCCGCCGCTCGGTCGTGCTCGGCGCCGCGGCCGTGGCACCCGCGGCGGTGTTGGCCGTTGCGGACCGGACTGACGGCCTCGCGCTCGACGCGGCCTTGCGCGGCGGCCGCGGCTGCGCGCCCGGCGACGAGGTTGCGAACCTGCTCAAGCACGACATGAGTGGCAGGCATGCGGGGCGCATGCACGGCGTCCCGCCGTCGTACAACTGGGCCAAGCACCCTCGGGTCGGCGTGGGCAACCACCCGGACCGGCACGGGTTCACGGCGGTCAGCGCGTGGGGCCAGATCTACGAGGACGTGCACGGCAGCCCGGCCCGCAACGTACGGGTCTCGTGCCGCGACATCAGCCTCTGGATCCTCTCGCGGCGGACCGGCCGGTGGCATCGCCTCAACGCGTCGAGGGGCGTGAACGGCGCCAACTACGTCGAGGACTACGACGGCAACGCCAGCAGGCCCGCCGCCCTGCGCCAGGAGCCGCACGGCGCGGTGTCGGCCACCCTGGGCGGCGGGTACAACTTCCACTTCTACTCGGTCCGGGGCCGGGCGCCGATCGACCCGTCCGACATCGAGGGAGTCGTGTCGATGTACTCGGCGCGGGTGATCACGGACGACCCGAGCGGCGTCGACGAGCGGCACCTGGCCCGGTACCTCGCCAGCGCCGGGGCGGACTACTGGCTGGATCGCCATGTCGGTGCCGGACCCGGCACCGTGGCCGACGTCGGCATCGGCAAGGCGCGGTATCTCACGCCGACGTGGATGACGTTGACGATGTCGACGCTGTCGCTGCACCGGCTGGTGCGGCACCCGCCGCCGGTGTGCCTGCGCGGCCACCGCTGACCGGCTGACGTCCGCGTCCGGGGCGGTGTGCGGCCGCTGCGGATCGGGCACCGGACGGACGACAGTCGATCCCCGGAGGTTTGCCATGGGCGCTGCCTACGTGCTCGTCATCCTGGTCGTCGCTGCGCTGGCCGTCGGGAGCCTGATGCTCTCGCGGCTGGGCAAGGACCGGGCCGCGCGGCACGAGGAGGTGACCTCGGCCCGGCACACACTGCGCTACGACGTACCGGTCGGCCGCGACCCGGCCGCCGCCCTGGTCGCCCTCTCTCGCGGCGGCTTCGAGGCCGTGCCGGACCCGGTCGACCACCACGCGCTGACGATCATGCTCCCGCTCGGCGCCGAGCAGCGGGAGGAGGTCCGGGTGCTCCTGGAGAACGAGGCCGGCCAGACCCTCGACCCCCAGGACGACCACGTGCCCGGCGGTCCCGTGCGTTTCGCCGACGAGCGCTGAGCTACCCCTCGTGACCGGTGCCCGCGCCGATGGTGGCCGGCTCGGGCTCGCGCTTGTCCTCGTCGCCGTGGCCGGGCCACCAGGCCGCGTGGCCGATCAGCGCGGTCAGCGCCGGGGTGAAGAACATGGCCATCACGAAGGCCGCCACGAAGATGCCGAACGAGATCGCGAACCCCAGCGTCACCAGCAGCGAGTTGCCGGCCAGCATGAGCGACGCGAAGGTGCCGGCCAGGATGACACCGGCCGCTGCGATCGTCGGGCCGGCGTGCTTGAGCGCCTCGGCGGCGGCGTCCCGGGAGCTCAGCCCGCTGCGCGCCTCCTCCCGTAGTCGCGCGATCATCAGGATGTTGTAGTCGGTGCCGAGCGCGACCACGAACAGGTACATGTAGATCGGCAGGATGAAGATCAGGCCGCTGTCGCCCTTGATCAGCTGGAACACGATGACCGTGGCGCCGAGTGTGGCGCCGAAGCCGAGCCCCACCGACGCCATGAGGTACAACGGCGCGACCAGGCTCCGCAGCAGCAGCGCGAGGATCAGCATGATCACGATGGCGGCCACGGGGAAGACGACCGAGTAGTCGCGGTTCATCGCGGCCTGGAAGTCCACGAAGATCGAGGTGGTCCCTCCCACCAGTGCCTCGGTGCCCTCGGGTGCGGCCTCGTGGGCCGCATCGCGGATCGGCCCCTTGACGTTGGCCAGCGCCGTGTCGGAGCTCGGCTCGGAGGTGAGGGTCACGCTGTAGAGCGCGGTCTCCCCGTCGGCGGACGGCGTCGGCGCCGCGACGTTGGCGACTCCCGGCGCCGCACTCAGCGCCGTGCCGAACTCGGCCATCGCGTCCGGGCCGAGGGGTTGGCCGTTCGTGGAGTGCAGGTAGACCAGGGTCGGGTCCGTGGCCCCTGCGGAGTAGCCGCCGTTCTGGAGGGTGACGAGTGCCTTCGACGACTCGGCCGTCTTGGGTACGCCGGAGCTGCTCAGGTCGAAGGTCGGCGTGAACTGGAAGGCGAAGATCGCCAGGACGGCCATGAGTCCTCCCGAGACCAGCGCGTAGCGGCCCGGGTGGGCCCCGAGGCGGCGTCCGACCATGCTGAAGCGCGCGGCCTTGGGCTCCTCGCGCCACTTCTTCGAGGGCCAGAAGAGGGCGCCGCGCAGCACCGTGGACAACGCAGGCACGAGAGTGAGCGCGGCCACCAGCGTCACCGCCACGGCGATGGCCAGCGCGGGTCCGATCGCCTTGAAGATGCCCAGCGACGACAGGATCAGCGCCATGAACGAGACGATGACAGCTCCGCCGGCCGAGGCGATGGCCTCGCCGGCCCGCTCGAGCGCGTGCGCCACCGCTCCCCGGGTCTCCTCGCCCTCGCGGAGCCGTTCTCGGTAGCGGAACAGGAAGAACAGGATGTAGTCGGTGCCGATACCGAACAGCACCACGACCAGGATGATCTCCACCGAGTTGTCGATCTTGAGGTCGAAGATCTTGTTCGCCCACGCGATGAGGCCGTTGGCCACGGCGGCCGACAGGGCCACCACGACCAGCGGCATCAGGGTGATGAGGACACTTCGGAAGATGATCGAGAGCAGGATGACGATCAGCAGCACCGTCGCCAGCGAGACGATCGCCTCCGCGTTCTTGCTGGCCTCCTGGGAGTCGTAGCCAGCAGCAGCAGAACCGGTCACGCCGTAGGTCAGGTCCGTGCCCTTGGTCGCACTGGTGAGGTCGTCGCGCAGGTCGACGACGGCGTCGAAGGCGGTCTGGTCGTAGCCGGTGGACTCCTTGTCGTTCAGCCCGATGGCAGCGATGAGGACCTTGCCGTTGCCGCTCTGCGGGATCGCCTGGATGCCGCTGAACGCCTGGCCCAGCTCGCCGTCGAGGCTGTCGACGATCTGGCCGACCTCGGCGTTGTCCGCGTCGGTGAGCTTCCCGCCGTCCTCGCGGCTGAAGACGATCAGCGCGGCCGGCTGCCGCTGCTCGGGGAAGGCCTTCTGCTGCAGCTCGGCGGCCCTGATCGACTCGTAGTGCCGGGGCAGGAAGTCCGACTGGTCCGTGGTCGCCTTCAGCCCGGGGCTCGAGAGGACCACGATGACCGCGAAGACGATCCAGGCGGCGATGACGTACCACGGGTGGCGCGAGGCAAGGCGGCCGAGAGCACCGAACATGCCCACGACGGTATCGGTCTGACGTTGCGTCAGTGTCAAACGGGTCGGCCCTCGTCGACCCTGCCGCCGGGACACCGGATCAGAGCGTGACCCGCAGGATCCGGTCGTCGCCGGGTCGCGGGTCGGCGCGGCCGTCGCGGTTGGACGTGGTCACCCACAGCGACCCGTCCGGGGCGGGGGCGACGGACCGCAGCCGGCCGTACCCGCCGGCGAAGTACTGCCTCTTCCGTCCCGCGTCGGGCCCGTCCAGGACGACCGACCACACGCACTCGCCCTGCAACGCACCGAGCCAGGCCCGGCCGGCTGCGATCGCGATGCCGCTGGGAGAGCACTGGTCGACCGGCCACTGGGCGAGCGGATCGGCGTACCCGCCCTGGCCGTCTGAGCCCTCGACGTACGGCCAGCCGTAGTCCTTGCCCCTGCGGATCAGGTTGAGCTCGTCGGCGCCCTTGTCACCGAACTCGGAGGCCCACAACCGCCCGTGCTCGTCGAAGCGGATGCCTTCGACGTTGCGGTGGCCGTAGCTGAAGACCTCGTTGCCGAACGGGTTCCCCGGCGCGGGATCGCCCGTGTCGGTCAGCCGCAGCACCTTGCCGTTGAGCGACGTCTTGTCCTGCGGGGTGGACTGGTCCTCGGCGTCGCCGGTGGAGGCGTACAGCAGCCCGCCCTTTCCGAACGCCAGCCCTCCGCCGTTGTGGTGGACCGAGGTAGCGATGCCGGTCAGGATCGGCTGAGGCTTCCCGGGGCTGCCGTCGAAGGTCATCTGGACGATCCGGTTGTCCTCGTCGGTGGACAGGTAGGCGTAGAGCAGCCGGTTCGTGGCGAACTCCGGGTGCAGTGCCAGCCCGAGCAGCCCGGTCTCGCCCCCCTCGTCGAGCCGGGACCGTACGTCGAGCGTGCCGACCACCTGCTTGTCGCCCTGGCTCACGACGTAGAGATCGCCGGTGTCGCGTGCGCCGACCAGCGCCGTGGGGCCTGTCCTGAGGTGTGAGCCTGCCAGCCTCGAAGGATCGGGAAGGAACGCGATGCCCCATGGGACCGGGATGCCGTCGACGACGGTGCCGGCGACTTCGGGATCCGGCGCGGCCGAGGCGGTGGGGCTCGGCGGTGCGCTCGCCGTCTGCGTGGGAGTCGCGGTCGGCACCGCGGACGTCGTGGCTGGTGAGGGGGACGGCGTCCTGGGACTGCTCTCCTGCCCGGACGGCCCGTCGGTGCTGCACCCGGCGAGAGCCACGAGGGACAGGCCGGCGCCGCCCCTCAGCAGCACCCTTCTCGTCGCGCGTGCGTCCATGTGACCAACGTAGGCAGCACGGGGTCGCGGGCGTAGGTTGCCAGCCATGCCCGGGACGGAGGGACTGGAACCCATCGAGACGGCATCGGTCGACGAGCTGCACGCCCTGCAGACCGAGCGGCTCCGGAGCACGCTCCAGCACACCTACGCGAACGTCGCGCACTACCGACAGGCCTGGGACGCGGCCGGCGTGCACCCCGACGACATCCGCGAGCTGGCGGACCTGGCCCGGCTGCCCTTCACGAGCAAGGCCGACCTGCGGGCCAACTACCCGTTCGGGATGTTCGCGGTGCCGCGCGAGCAGGTGGTGCGCGTCCATGCTTCCAGCGGTACGACGGGCCGGCCGACGGTCGTCGGCTACACCGCCGACGACGTCGAGATGTGGGCCACCGTGATGGCGCGCAGCATCCACGCCGCGGGCGGCCGTCCCGGAGACGTGTTGCACAACGCCTACGGCTACGGGCTCTTCACCGGCGGTCTCGGCGCGCACTACGGCGCGGAGAAGCTGGGCTGCACCGTGGTCCCGATCTCGGGCGGGATGACCGAGCGCCAGGTCCGGCTGATCACCGACTTCGAGCCCGGGATCATCATGGTGACGCCGTCGTACATGCTGGCGATCGTCGACGAGATGCGCCGCCAGGGGCTCGAACCGAAGCGGTCCTCCCTGCGGATCGGCATCTTCGGCGCCGAGCCCTGGACCGACCAGATGCGGGCGGAGATGGAGGAGATCCTCGGCATCGACGCCGTCGACATCTACGGGCTGTCAGAGGTGATCGGCCCCGGCGTGGCGCAGGAATGCGTCGAGACCAAGGACGGTCTCCATGTCTGGGAGGACCACTTCTACCCGGAGGTGGTCGACCCGGTGACCGGCGACGTGCTGGCCGACGGCGAGAAGGGCGAGCTCGTCTTCACCTCCCTGACCAAGCAGGCGATGCCGGTGATCCGCTACCGCACCCGCGACCTGACCCGGCTGCTGCCCGTAACCGCACGGACCATGCGGCGGATGGAGAAGGTCACCGGCCGCACCGACGACATGATCATCCTGCGTGGAGTGAACCTGTTCCCCACCCAGATCGAGGAGCTGCTGCTGACGCTGCCCGCGCTGTCCCCGCACTTCCAGTGCGTGCTGCGCCGTCCGGGGACGCTCGACGAGATGTCGGTGCGGGTGGAACGACGTACGAGCGCCCGGCCCGAGGACGGCGCCGCCGCCGGCACCGAGCTCGAGCGGCTGGTCAAGGCCACGATCGGGGTCTCGGTGGCCATCGAGGTCGTCGACCCGGACAGCATCGAGCGGTCGGTCGGCAAGATGCGCAGGATCGTCGACGAGCGACCTGCCCGCTGAGCCCAGCGGTCGGTCAACGGTCGATCAGCGGGCGTCAGCGGGTCCGGCGGCGGGAGGCTCCCCACAGACCGACCCCGATGCCGACGACCGCCCCGCCCAGCCCGACCAGCTGCTGCGAGCGGGTCATCTGGTCGTGCACCGCGAGCCCACCCAGCAGGTCCGAGGCGTCCGCGCCGCCGGAGGCGAGGAACCAGCGCCGGGTGTCCCGGCCGCGCAGCGCGGCGTGCACCAGCAGTCCGCCGATGAGGGCGTCCCGGTAGCCCATGGAACGCAGCAGCAGCCGGGTCGTGGTGACCGGCTCCTCCTTGTCGCCCCACCAGCGGTTGGCGCGGACCGGGTCGACCAGGAACGAGATCCCGGACGCGAGCCGGATGGTGCCGGCCGCCAGCGCGGCCTTGTCGACAGAGCCTGACCTCACCAGGCCCATGAAACCGGCCGAGTCAAGCGATCCACGCGAACGTGGCGAGCACCGACGCGATCAGGTCCGGATTGGTCTCGGAGTTCTTCTTCTCGAGGATGAAGTCCAGGCCGACGTTGCGGCCGTTGCGCACCGTGGTGAAGGTGTCGTACTCGGAGCGGTCGCCAGGCACGGTGTAGTGGATGTGGAAGGCCTCGACGCCGGCCAGCTGGACGTCGGGCAGCCGGCTGGCCTGGGCGCCTTCCGGAAGGTTCTTGAGCGCGCTCTGGGCCTGGGCGTCCAGCGGGGCTCCGCCGCTGATGTCGCCGCTGTCGACCAGGTCGACCGAGTTGCGGCTTGTCCGGTCCGACGCCGCCGAGGCGTATTCGACGAGATCGTCCATCCGCGTCCAGCCCACCGGCACCCGGATCGTCGAGGACGCCTCGGTGAGCTGGATCCCGGCCGCCGGCGTGATCGAGGGGGTGGCCGCGCTCGTCTCGTCGGTCGGGCTGCTCGTGGGGGCCGACGATCCGGCCGACGCCGAGGTGGCGGGCGCGGTGGGGTCGTCCTTGGTCTGGTCCGAGTCGTCGCCGCCGCAGCCGGCCGCTCCGGCGAGCACCGCTGCGGTCAGGACGTGGGCGACGGCGTGCCGACGTGTCCGAGTCACGTGGTCCTCCTCCGTCAGGGCCCGGTCCGCGGTCCGGGCCCGAACACGCTGGGGCGCGGACCCACCGCGGTTCACGGTAGCGCGGCGCCCGGAAACAGACTCCGCGTCGCGACCGCCGGAACCCGGGGTGGAATCTCGACGTCGTTTGGTTTGTCTTGACCGAGCCGGGGTAGCAGTCTCGTACCCGCCAAAACGAACTCTCGGGAGCGACGACATGCTTCTTCCTGACGCGGCAGCAGCAGTGGCCGCGCTGCCCTCACTCGGCATCTCCGAGGAGCTCGCCAGTGACCTGAAGAAGTTCCTCACCTCGAGTGCCGGCGAGCTCAAGGACTCGACTCCCGACCAGACCGGCAACCACGCGTTCGGGACCTCGCCGGCCAGCCTCCAGTGCGCGAGCGACGCGGCCAAGGCGCACACCCATGTCGCCAAGGCGATCACGGACATGGCCGCGGGGCTCGTGGGCTACGAGCAGGTCGTCACGGACCTCTACAAGAACGTCAGCCAGGTCGACGAGGTCGCCCAGGCCGACCTGGTCAAGAAGGCCGCCCAGGCCAACGCGTGCGTGGCGCCGTCGTTCGCGGCTTCGAGCGCGTGCACGTTGCCCGGCAACAGCTCGGAGGGTGACTGACCCATGCTCGGACCCAAGCAGCAGCTGCTGGCGTCGTACCTCACCAGCGCCGACGACTCCTCGCTCGATGGGGCCAGCACCCAGTGGAAGACCGGAGAAGGGCTCCTGCGCCGCCTGGCGACCGAGCTCGACACGAAGTCCGGGAACATCGGCAAGGACGAGCGCTTCAGCGGCGAGTCCGCCAACGCCGCCAGCCAGGCGTTCGCCCAGTCGGCCAAGAAGATGAACGACCGCGCCGACCAGATGAGGGACGGGTCGGGAGCGTTCACGGCGGCCGCGCACGCCGTCCGCCAGGCCCGCAAGGCCAGCACCGGCTTCTCCCAGCACTCCGGGGACCAGCCGCCCCAGCAGCCGCCGGACCTCAGCGACGTCAAGGCCCAGCACGACTGGAAGACCCAGAACAACACGTTCTGGCACAACTACAACAGCCGTGAGGGCGAAGCGTCTGACGCGATCTCGGCGCTGCAGGACAACCACCGGACCCAGGCCGCGGTGTTCGCGAAGATCCACGGGGAGGCGCCGCCCACCTCGCCGAACAGCAACGGCGGAGGCACCACCAACCCGATCCGGCCCGGCACCCCCTACACGCCCACCCACGTGCCGACCCAGGGGGTGGCGCACGAGCACACCACCAGCCACGATCACCAGAACACCAACACCGGCAACAGCAACCACGACCACGACAAGGGCAGCGACAACCCCACCAGCGGCTCCCACAACGGCCCCAACGCCGACAACGGCCATCCGGGCAACGTGAACCCCGGCAGCCCCGGGCTGCCGCAGGGCCCGCACCCCTACGGCACCACCCCGCCCCCGAGCGGACCGGGCCTACCGGGGACGATCACCCCGCCGGGCAGCGCAGTCGGCGGCGGGATCGGTGCCGCGGGCGGCGTCGGCGCGGTCGCCGGTGGCGCGCTCGGCGGTGCAGCCGCGGCCGGGCTGGCCGGCGGCCTGACCAATATCAACGGCGGGCTCAACGGCGTCGTCGGGGTCGGCGGCATCCGCGGCGGACTCTCGGCCAGCGGTGTCCGCGGGATCGGTGCGACCTCACGCATCGGCGCCGGCTCGGTCCTGGGCCGGAGCACCGGCGCCACCAGCCGCGGCGGGACCGGCGGCATGTCCAGCCGCAGCACCGGGCGTGGCGGCAGCCGGACGGCGGGCACCCGAGGTGCGCGCGGCCGGTCCGGCTCCCGCGGCTCGGGCGCCGGTGCCGGAGCGGGCCGCAACGGCAAGGACAAGAAGCGAGCGGCCGAGGAGCACGACCTCTTCGACGACGGCAGCGACTGGATCGACGACGAGGACGCCGCTCCCGGGCTGCTGGACTGACGGCTGCTGGCGCGGGCCGAGGTGGCGGTTCGTAGGCAACCGATCCGGCGCGAATTGGCCTGGTTGAGGTTGCTGGCTGACCGCTGCCGGGCGCGGGCCGCGACAAGCCAGAGTTCACTCCACCGGCGGCCAGTCCTTGGCGACCAGGGTCAGCACGTCGTAGGTCGCGACCGGCTCGTCGGCGGCGTTGGTGACGACGGCGTCCCAGCGCACCTCGCCGTAGTCGGCGTTGGTCCGCGGGGTGATCTGCTTGACCGTCAGCGTCACCGCGATCGAGTCGTCGACCTTGACCGGCGTCAGGAAGCGCAGGTTGTCGACGCCGAAGTTGGCGAGCACCGGACCCGGGTCGGGGTCGACGAACAGCCCCGCGGCCAGGGACACGACCAGGTAGCCGTGCGCGACGATCCCGCCGAAGAGCGGGTTCTGCTTCGCGGCCTCCTCGTCGGTGTGGGCGTAGAACGTGTCGCCGGTGAACTCGGCGAAGTGGTCGATGTCGTCCAGCGTGACCCGGCGCGACCCGGACCGGATGGTGTCGCCGATGCGCAGCTCGGCGAGGCTCTTGCGGAACGGGTGCACGCCGTCGCCCTCCGATGACACCGTGCGCGCGGAGCCCTTGGTCCAGCGGCCGGTGATCGCGGTCAGCATGTCGGGTGAGCCCTGGAGCGCGGTGCGTTGCATGAGGTGCAGTACGCCGCGCAGCCCGCCCATCTCCTCGCCGCCGCCGGCCCGGCCCGGGCCGCCGTGGACGAGCGTGGGCAAGGGGACGCCGTGACCCGTGGACTCCCCGGCGTCGTCGCGGTCGAGCACCAGGACCCGCCCGTGCCACGGAGCGACCCCGAGGGTGACGGTCCGGGCGATCTCCGGGTCGTGGGTGACCAGTGAGCCGGCCAGGCTGCCCTTGCCGCGGGCGGCCAGCGCCACGGCCTCGTCGACGGCCTGGTAGCCGATCACCGTGCTCACCGGGCCGAACGCCTCGACGTCGTGCGGCTCCACCGCGCTCGCGTCGGCGCGCAGCAGCACCGGCCCCATGAAGGCGCCGCGCTCGCCGTCGGCGTCGACGAGGTCGGGGTTCCCGGCACGGTCCGGGTCGCCGTACACGACCTCGGCGGACGCGCGCAGCGACTGGATCGCCTTGCGCACCTCCTCGCG
>Ga0136846_1207965_pt1 | contig 14814 bp, 10 predicted proteins | sample HopSoiMetagenom2_FD_96841 | JGI IMG/M metagenome (GOLD analysis project Ga0136846, IMG submission 96841) | Grasslands soil microbial communities from Hopland, California, USA - 2 Assembly 2016 (version 4) | ecosystem: Environmental > Terrestrial > Soil > Grasslands | place: USA: Hopland...
CCAGACACGCTCTCACCTGTTCGTCGCGCTCATGAATGCCGACGGCCGCGCGGGCGCCCCCACCGACGTGAGCCGCCCGCTCGATGCGGACGTGCCGTCGAAGCCGGACGGCGGCGACGAGGAATTCACGTTCAGCCCCGACTCGAACCACATCGTGTTCAGCGCACGAGTCGCCGGCAAGACCGAGCCATGGTCGACGAACTTCGATCTGTACGAGGCATCGAGCGATGGGCACGCGCCGCTGCGCGACCTCACCGCGAATAATCCGGCGTGGGACACGCAGCCCGTCTACCTGAAGAACGGCGATCTCGCGTGGCTCGCGATGAAGCGTCCCGGATTCGAGGCGGATCGTTTCGGAATCATGATTTCGCACGCCGGCACTGCGCGCGAGCTCGCGCCGACGTGGGACGTGTCGGTGGCGCACCTCGACGTCAGCGCGGACGGTCGTGCACTGCTCGCCTCCGCGAGCGATACGGGCCAGCACCCGCTGTATTCCGTCGACGCCGCGAACGGCAAGGTGACGCGTCTCTCAAACGACGGATACGTCGCGGAATACTCCGCGGGGCGCCGCGGCAACGTCGTCATCTGGCACGACATCGCGACGCCGCCCGACCTCTATCTGCTCAGCGGGCGCGCCGCGCCGCGCCGGCTCACGAACGTCAACGCCGCGCTGCTCGCGAAGAAAGACCTTTCGGCGTTCGAGCAATACAGCTTCAAGGGATGGAACGGCGAGACGGTGTACGGCTACGTCGTCAAGCCGTTCGGGTTCGCGGCCGGGCAGAAATTCCCGATCGCCTTCGTCGTGCACGGCGGGCCGCAGGTGAGCTTCGCGAACCACTGGAACTGGCGCTGGAACGCGCAGACCTTCGCGGCACGAGGCTACGGCGTCGTGTTCATCGACTTCCACGGCTCTCCGGGCTATGGCCAGGCGTTCACGGACTCGATCAGCCAGCATTGGGGCGACCGTCCGTTCGAAGATCTGCAGAAGGGCCTCGCGACGGCGACGGAGAAGTATCCGTGGCTCGACGCGTCGCGCGCCTGCTCGCTGGGTGCTTCGTACGGCGGCTATATGCAGAACTGGATCGCCGGTAACTGGGCCGACCGCTTCAAATGCATCGTGAACCACGACGGCATCTTCGACACGCGCTCGATGTACTACTCCACCGAGGAGCTGTGGTTCAACGAGTGGGAGAACGGCGGACCGTACTACGACAACCCCGAGACCCACGAACGGTTCAACCCGGCCAATTACGTGAAGAACTGGCGCACACCAATGCTGGTCGTCCACGGCGGGCAGGATTTCCGCGTGCCGGACACCCAGGGAATCTCGACGTTCACGGCGCTACAGCGTCGCGGTATCGAGAGCCGCCTCGTGTACTTCCCGGACGAGAATCACTGGGTGCTGAAGCCGGCGAACAGCATTTTCTGGTACACGACGGTGCTCGACTGGCTGGACAGTCACACTCGCGCGCCCTGAGGCGCGACCACACTCGCGCGCCCTGGGGCGCGACCACACTCGCGCGCCTGCTAGTTAGGCGCGCCGTGCATGACGCGCGAGTAGACTTCCGGCGCGCTGCCGCCGCAGCTGTAGGTGAGCTTGTTGCGGTCGTCGGACAGCTTGATGTCGCAGGTGCCAGCGGCGCGCACGTCCTTCGGCAGCAGCGCGGTGAACAGCTCCGGCTGCTCGCGCAGGTTCCGCCACTGGCCCTGCTGGGTGAAGCCGTAGGCGAGCTGGAAGATCTTCCCGTCGCGTCCCGCTTCCAGCGAGACGAGCCGGCCCGACGTGCCGCCGCTCGCGGTCGTGCGCTCGATGTACAGCGTATCGAGCGCGATCATGCGTGCGTAGACCGGCACGGCCATGAGCGAGTCGCCATTCGCGCTCACGTACTCGCCCGCCGTGGACGCCAGGAATTTCTGGATGTCGCGCTTGGTCTGTTCCTGCGACGTGATGCAGGCGGCGAGCGAGACGGCCAGCATCGCGACCACTGCCGTCGTCATGCGGCGATGCATCCGTTTCATCGTGTGCACAACCCTATCCATAGTAGGCGCGCCACTCTGCCTGATATCCGGCGCCGAGCGTGAGCATTTTCTCCAGCAGCTCGGGGTAGCTCACGCCGGCGGCCTTGGCCGACTGCGCGAAGTCCTCGTCGGCCGCGAGGTTGGGATTCGGATTCGCTTCGATCACGTAGATCTGCCCGTCGGCGTTCATGCGGTAATCGAGACGCGCGCAGCCCGAGAGACCGAGGCAGCGGTAGATGCGGCGCGACAGCTTGTCGAGGCGCGCGACGATCGCGGGCGAGAGGTCCTTCGCCTCGTACGTGTCGATGCCGTGCTTCTTCTGATATTTCTTGTCCCACTTCACGCGGCGCGTCGCGATGCCCGCACCGGAGTCGGCCACGGAGCCGAATTTCATCTCCCACACGGGCAGGCGCGTCAGCCGGTCGTTGCCCATCACACCGACGTACAGCTCGCGTCCTTCGATGTATTCCTCGACCAGCGCATCCGTCTGCACCTGGTCGTGCACGAACTCGATGCGCTGCCTGAGCTGCTGCTTGTCGGTGACGATCGACGCCTGCGAGATGCCGAGCGACGCATCCTCGGTGGTCGATTTCACGAACAGCGGGTACTTGATCTTGCGCGGCAACCTTAGCTTGATGCCGCGGCGGAACACTGCGAACTGCGGCGACGGAATGCGATGGAACGACAGCAGCTGTTTGCACAGCGGCTTGTCGCGTGACAACAGCAGTCCGCGCGGATTGCAGCCCGTGTACGGCTGGCGCAACAGCTCGAGAAAGGCGACGACGTGCTGGTCGTACGTGACGATGCCGTCGAATTCTTCGAGCAGGTTGAAGACGATCTCCGGCTTCCAGTCGGTGACGACCTTGCGCAGCTCTTCGAGACTGTCGGAGATGCCGAGACACTGCACTTCGTGCCCGGACTTCTTGAGGGTCGAGACGACGTCGTACTCGGTACGCCATTCCTCGATTTCTTTTTCGCTGTGCCCCGTGAGCGTATCGGGCGGGACCAGCGTCGAATGCATCACGACGAGCGTGCGAAGTCGCTTCACAGCGCGAGTGTGGGACTTTCACCTTGCGCGTACAAGCGCGTTAGGTAGACGACCATCCACCGGGCCGCGCGCAGGGCGTCGCGACGACTGCCGCGGACCCAGAGCCCGAGCTTCTCGGCGCGCTCGACGGCGATGCGCAGGATCTGCTCGATGCTGTAGCGAGCGGCCGGAAATTCGCGCAGCGTCGCCTTGATGAGTGCCGGCTCATGGGCGCGAAGGAAGGTGCTCGCGCGCCGCGCCTTCGCGCCGTTGCGCTCGGCGGAGAACACGCGTTCGAGCAGATGATCGGTGACCGTGCGGCGGTACAGGCTGTAGCGACGCAGCTTGCGCCGATAGTGCTCCGCGAGCGTGCGCGTGTTCTCGCGCAGCGGTTCGACGATCTCGCGGTTGCGCACCGGTGCACGCGTGCTGCGCACGCCGCTCAGCAATTCATCGACGAGCTCGAGCTTGTGGAACGCGGGCCATTGCGCATAGGTGCGGCGCCACGAGGAGTTAGGCTTCAGCCAGACCGCAAACGTCTCGGCGAAGTCTTCGCACGGATGCGACTGGGCGTACCACTCGCCGAGGTGCTGCACGTAGCGGCGGCTGCCCGGTCGCGCGCGATAGGTATCCGGATAAGGCAGCGACGCCGGACCGAACACTTCGCGCCAGCGCTTGCGCCGGCGCAGTCGATACGCGGTATCGATGGCGTGGCCGGCCTCGTGACGCAGGATGCGCATCGCACTCTCCGCGCTGCCGCCCTCGACGTTGCGCATCATGCGGCGCTCGAGGCGTTCGAGGCGCGGATGTGCGAGATAGAAAGGAACGGCGATGCCGGGCACGCCGTCGGGAGAGAACCACTCCTCCGACAGCCACACGTGCGGACGAAACGAGATCTGGCGCTTGTCGAGCTCGCGATAGAGGCGACGCACGCGGCGCGCGACCGGGCTGCGCTCGAGCTTGAGTTTGAGATCGCAGAAGCGCAGACCCAGCAGCTGGTCATCGGACAGGCGCGTCCACGAGCGCGCAGCCCGCCGGACGCCGGAAGAACGCGTGGACGACATGGCCGAACTTTAAGCGAGACGCCGGGCCGGCGGAATCAGCTTCCGAGCGTCACCATGGCGTGAGTGAGAAGTCGGTCGGCGGCGTCGATGACGGCCTCTTGCCTCATCAGGCTGTTACGCCAGATTCCAGGAATGGCGCTCACGCCGAAGTGGGCGCCGGCGATCGCGCCGTACACGGCGGTGACCACGTCGGAATCGCGGCCGAGATTCGCGCAAGCCAGCGCCCCTTCTCGAAAATTTGCGCTGCGCTGAAACGCCCAGAGCGCGGCCTCGAGCGTCTGGACAATGTGACCGCCCGCCTGGACTTCCGACAGATCACGTCGCGAGTAGGAGCCGTCGTAGATGGCGATGACCTCCGGCCGCGTGGTCGGTGTCGTCCAGAGCTCGCGCGGCGGCTTCAGGACGGCGGCCTTTTCCTTCCCGGCCAGCGCCTGGTGCAGGATGGCCCCGAGCAGGCGGACGCAGTCGAGCACCATGGGCGCCTGCGCGGTGATGCGCGCCGACTCCGCGGCCTGCGACACGGCTTCGGACGGGTTCGCAAAGAAATACATGACCACCGGCGCGACGCGCGACAGCGGCTCCCGCTCGAGCTGAGCGGGATCGTGCGAGCCGGCGAAGGGCTGGCGCCGGTACTGGGCTGTCGCCAGCGCGCGCGCCACGTTCGCTGTGATACCGACGCACTGGCCGGTGGCGCTGCCATAGCCTTCGCGTTGCCAGCGTGCATACCGCTGCACCTGGTCATTCGCATCGAACCCCTCGCGCTCGACGAGACTCTCTGCGAGCAGCAGTGCCATCGCGGTGTCGTCGGACCAGGCACCGCGCGGCAGATCGAACGGTCCGCCACCCAGGATGTCGCCGACGGCCGCGAAACTGCCGGGCTTGCGGTACTGGGTGTGCACCGCGAGCGCATCGCCCACGGCCAGGCCGAGCAACGAGCCCTGGAATCGATCGCGCAGGCTGCGCGCGGCGTCCATGACGTCGGGTGCGCGCGTCGGGTCGATGTCGGGCACGAAGCCGAGCACGTACTCCCGCTGCTCGTCGGTCTCGGGGACTTCGGGCCAGGTGTCCGAGCGGTCGCTCTGCAGCCACAGCTCGTTGAGCTTCGCGAGCGCCGCGTCCGGCGCGAGGCCGCGGCTGATCAGGTGGCACGCGACCACCGTGCCGGTGCGTCCGATCCCGGCACGACAGTGGAGATAGACGCGCTTGCCGGCGCCGAGCGCATCGTCGAGCGTCGCGAGGATCTCGGTCATGTGCGACGGTTGCCGCGGCACGCCGTGGTCGGGAATCGGCTTGCGCGTGTACTCGACTTCCGCGGGTAGATAGGGCTCGTACGGCGGCATCTCGCCGGGCTCGGTGAGGTCGAGGAAGGCGTCGAAACCGGCGTCGAGCAGCGGTCCGAGCCGGCGCTCGACATCCTGCGCATTGCGGCCGCCGGGGTGCTTGCCGGCTAGCAGCCGGCCCGGGATCACCCAATACGAATCGGCGAGGGGTTTAGGCGTCGGAGGTGTCGGCATCGAGTCGGGAGAAATCGAAGCGTCGCGGATCGGCCAGGTGCGCGGGCTCGACGTTGCGCAACGCCGAGAAGATGGATTCGGTGCGGCCCGGGTACTCCTTCTCCCAGTCGGCGAGCATGCGCTTGACCTCCTTGCGTTGCGCGTTGTCCTGCGAACCGCACAGCGTGCAGGGAATGATCGGGAAGGCGCGCGCGCGCGCATAGCGTTCGATCTGCGACTCCGCGACGTACGCGAGGGGCCGGATCACGATGTGTCGGCCATCCTCAGAGCGCAGTTTCGGGGCCATCGCCTTCAGGCGGCCGCCGAAGAAGAGATTCAGGAACAGCGTCTCGACGATGTCGTCGCGATGATGTCCAAGAGCAATCTTCGTGATGCCGTTTTCGGAGGCCCAGCGGTACAGCGCGCCGCGCCGCAGCCGCGAGCACAGGCCGCACATCGTCTTGCCTTCGGGGATCACGCGCTTCACGACGCTGTACGTGTCCTGCTCGATCACGTGGAACGGGACGCCGAGCGAGCGCAGGTAGTCGGGAAGCACCTCTTGCGGGAAGTCCGGCTGTTTCTGGTCGAGGTTCACCGCGATGAGCTCGAAGTCGATCGGCGCGCTGCGCTTCAGCGACAGCAGGATGTCGAGCAGCGTGTACGAGTCCTTGCCACCCGAGAGGCAGACCATCACGCGGTCGCCGTCGGCGATCATCGCGTAGTCCTCGATGGCCTTGCCGACCAGACCCCGCAGGTGCGCGCCGAGCTTCTTCGCGGTCTGCGACGGCCAGCTCGTCGAGTTTTCCCGTGGCGGGGAATCGAGCGCGGTTTCGGGGGTGGCATTCATGCGGGCGCGATTCTACAGCGGGCGTCGCACGCGCATCTGCCGGACGATCGCGAATACCGCGGCGGCTGCAAACAGGTGCTTGATCGTGTGGCCGCTCAGGGTGCGGTCGAGCGCCCGGTAGACCTGGAGATCGAGCAGCTCGAATACCTTGGCGATGCCGTACAACACTGCCGACCACACGAGCAGCGAGCCGTGCGAGTAGCGACGCGCCGGAAATGCGGCGATCAACAACACGATGATCGCAATGGTCCAGGCCTGGTAGGCCGCGTAGGGAATCAGGTTGCCGGCGCCGGCGCGCTCCGTCCCATACCAGTAGAGGACGGTAGCAAGCCCGATCGCCAGCAGCGGCCAGAGGGCGCGCAGACCGAGCTTCGGCTCCACGCGTTCGGCTGCGGCTGCCGACACGAGGCCGGCGAAACCGAGCGTCATCGGCAGGCGATCCCAGACGAGCCGCGCATTGTCAGGTGCCGCGTGGTAGTACGCCGATCCGAAACACGTGAGCACCGCACCGAGAAAGAACACGAGATACGGCAGTTGCTCGCGTGGATCGATGAAACGTCCGTCACCGCGATAGACCTGCACGAGTCCGAGCACACCACCGATGAGGAACGGCACGTTCGACGCGACGTTGAAGAAGTTGGGGACGGACCAGATCGTCCGGCAGTCCGCGAACAGGTGATATGACAGCGGTTGCGGCAACGCCGGGACCAGGATCGCGGCGAGGACGAAGCAGGCACTGACGGCGGCGAGCAGCCAGCCGCGCCAAGACGTCATGCGGCAGCGCTACCGACGACCGGCTCGCTGTCGAGATACTTCGTTTCGAGGTAGCGCAGGGCCGCCGTCGCGGACAGCGGCTTGCCGGTCGAGAGCTTCAACAGTTCCTGCGCGCTGACGCGAGCGCCCAGACCGTGGACGTTCTGACGCAGCCAACCCATCAGCCCGCCGAAATCGCCGCGCCCAATCTGTTCTTCCACGCCGGGCACCGATTCGTGCAGGGCCTCGTAGAACTGCGCGGCCATCACCGCGCCGAGCGCGTACGACGGGAAATAGCCGAATGAGCCGACTGCCCAATGCACGTCCTGCAGCACGCCTTCGAGATCGTTCTGCGGCCTGACGGACAGTCGCTGCTCCATGATGGAGTTCCAGGCGTCGCGCAGGTTGCGCACGGCGAGCTCCCCCGACAGCAGCTGATTCTCGAGCTCGTAACGGAGCTGGATGTGTAGCGAGTACGTGAGCTCGTCGGCGTCGACGCGGATCGGGCCACGCTTCACGCGCGTGAGATGGGCGTACAAATTCTCCTCGGACCACTCGGGACCCGACACGCCGAAGTGTTTTTCGAGCAGCGGCTTCAGGTAGCGCACGAAAGCGCGGCTGCGACATACCACCATTTCCATGAGCAGCGACTGGCTCTCTTCCAGCGCCATGCCGCGATCACGGCCGACGGGCTGATCGACGAATTCGACCGGCAGACCGACGTCGTACATCGCATGACCGGTTTCGTGCAGCGCGCCGAGCAGGCCGGTGAACGGCTCCGTGGTGACGAATTTCGTCGTGACACGAACGTCGCCCGGCACGCCTTCGGTGAACGGATGCTCGCTTTCGTCGAGGCGGCCACGGTCGAACGGGAATCCCACCGCCTTCATGACCTCGAGCGCGAGTGCTCGCTGCTTCGTCGCAGTGAATTTGCCCGTGATCGGCAGCACCGGGCGCCGCTCCTGTTGCGCGAGGACCTCGCGGATCAGTCCGGGCAGCCGGCGGCCCAACGCCTTGAACATCGCATCGATCTCGGCCGACGTGAGTCCCGGGCTGAACTCGTCGACCAGCGCGTCGTAGGGCGAAAGATTGCGCGACTGACCGAGCAGCTGCGCCTTGTCGCGCACCAGGTGCACGACCTCCTCGAGATACGGCGCAAAATCCTCGAACTTGCCGCTCTCGCGCGCCTGCAACCACTTGGCCTCGGCCTTGGATGCGGCCTTTGCCAGCCGCGAGACCAGCGCGACCGGCGTGGCGATGGCGAAATCGCGCTGGCGACGCATCTCGCGCAGGTTCGCGATCTGCCAGTCCTCCAGGCCGTCGGTGCTGGCCTGTGCTCGATCGAGCAGTCGCGTGATGCGCGGTGACGTGACCAGCGCGTGATATTCGGTTTCGAGGGCGGCGAGTTGCTCACCGCGGATTTCGGCGCTGCCGCGCGGCATCATCACCGCCGCGTCCCAACGCAGGATCGCCATGGCTCCTCGGAACGCATGCAGGCGTTTCCATTCCTGCTCGAGCTGCTTGTATGGGGTCTGGGCCATGGGAAGGGTCACTGCGAAGGGGGAGAACGGACGGCGGCCAGTCTACCAGTGACCCCCTTCATCGCCCTGTCATGGCGCCGGAATTGGCTTCTGCATCAAAGACTTAATCAGTCAGGTTGCGGTTGACAGCGCGGCCACGAAACAGGCCGGGAACGCCCCGCTATGTCAAACGCCTTGTGGCGTTCTGACCTGCGAGGACTCACCGCACCTCGGATGAGGCGGTCGCCGACGTGGCAGCCCCGCCACGCGCGTCGCCCCGTCCCGTCAGACCCTCGATGAGCCGGGTCATGTACTCCGGCGAGCGGGTGTTGCGTGCGATGAGCAGGTACAACGCCGGCACGACGTAGAGCGTCATGGCCAGGGACACCACGGTGCCGAAGAACACGGTGGCCCCGATCGATTCACGGCTTTCCGCGCCGGCACCGTGCGCCAGCATCAACGGCACGGCGCCGAACGCCGTGCACAGGCTCGTCATGAGCACCGGCCGCAACCGGGTGGCGGACGCCTGGATGACGGCATCGAGGAACTCCACCCCACGGTCTCGCAACTGGTTGGCGAACTCGACGATCAGGATACCGTTCTTGCACGCGATGCCGATCAGCATGATCCCGCCGATCTGGCTGAAGATGTTGATGGTCGAGTTGAACAGCCACAGTCCGAGCAACGCGCCGGTGAGGGCGAGCGGCACCGTCACGAGGATGACGATCGGGTGGATGAAGCTCTCGAACTGCGCCGCGAGCACCAGGTACACGACCAGCAAGGCGAACGCGAACGTGAGCCACAGCGTGTCGCCGGCCTTTTTGAACTGGTAAGTCTCGCCGTTGTAGATGATCTGAGCGTTCGGGGCCTCTTCGCGTATCACCTTTTCCATGTAATCGATGGCGTCGCCGAGCGCGTACCCCGGCGCGAGCGAGCCGGCGAGCTCGATGGCGCGCATGCGATCGGTGCGCCGCAATTCCGCCGGGCCCGCGCGCTCGTCGATTTTCACGAGTGCCGAGAGCGGGATCAGGCCCTGGTTCTTGTCGGAACGGACATAGAGGTTGTCGAGGTCGCCGACCGACGCGCGCTGCTCGTTGCGCGCCTGGAGCATGACGTCGTATTCCTCGCCCGCGCGCTCGAAGGTGGTGACGATACGCGAGCCGAGCATCGTCTCGAGCGTGCGGCCCACGGTCTGCAGCGAGACGCCGAGGTCGGCCGCTTTATTGCGATCTATCTGCACGATCACGCGCGGCTGGCGCTCGAGATAGTCGGACTCGAGATTGAGGATGCGCGGATTCTCCGCGGCGACCCGCGCCTGCACCTTGTCGCGCCATTCCGCGATCTCCGCGTAGTCGCCACCGCCCATGGCGATGGCGAGCGGCCGCGTGCTGTTGCGCGTGAGCGGCGAACCCGCCTGGTTCACGTTGACGCGCCCGCCCGGGATGTCCTGCGTTCGCTTGCGCAGGCGATCCGCGATCGCCGCGGCGCTGTCTTCACGCTGCTCCCAGAGCGTAAGAGGCAGCGAGACGAATCCGGTGCTCACGTCGGCGTTCCGGCCGAAGCCGCCGCTGCGGACGATCACGCGCTTTGCGTTGCCGCGCTTCACCTCGTCCTGCGCGATTTCCTCGACCTGCTGCAGCTGCCGGTCGATATAACCGATGCTCGAGCCCTCGGGCGCCGTGACGGCAATGCGCACGAACGCCCGATCTTCCTGGGGCGCGAGCTCGCTCGACAGCCTGAACGTCGCGAACGGCCAGCCCTCGACGAGCAGCAGCACGAGGACGACGAACAACAGCAGCGAGCCACCGACGATCCACAGCGGCCGCCGCCCGGCCAGCGCCGTGCGCAGGCCGGCCGCGTAGTGATCGTCGAGGTCGTGGAAGACCCGGTCGACGCCGCCGGCCACCTTCGCCTTGGGCATGCCGCCGGCGAACAGCTTCGACGACATCATCGGCGTCATCGTCAGCGCGATGAATGCAGAGAAGCCGACCGCCGCTGCGACGGTCACGCCGAACTCGCCGAACAGGCGGCCGGTGTCGCCGCTCATGAACGACACAGGCACGAACACCGCCATGAGTACCAGCGTCGTCGCGATCACCGCGAAGCCGATCTCGCGGGCTCCGTGCATGGAAGCGAGCACCGCCGGCTCGCCGCCCTCGATGCGCCGCACGATGTTCTCGAGCACGACGATCGCATCGTCGACTACGAGACCGATCGCGAGCACCGCGGCGAGCAGTGTCAGGGTATTGATGGAATAGCCGAGCGCGACCATGACGATTGCCGCGGCGATGATGGAGACCGGAATCGTGACGGCCGGGATCAGCGTCGCGCGCAGCGTCCCGAGGAACAGGAAGATCACGACCAGCACGAGGATCATCGTCTCGGTCAGCGCCGTCACGACGTTCTTGAGCGACGCCGCGATGAACACGCCGTTGTCGATGTTGATTTCGGTCGTGATGTCCTTCGGCAGCGATTTCTGGATCTCCGCGAGCCGCTGTTTCACGAGTCCCGAGGTCGCAAGCACGTTGGCCTTCGAGGTCGGGATGATGGCCAGCGACAGCCCGATCACGCCGTTGGAGCGCGAGATGCTCCGGTCGTCATCCGCGGCGAGGCGCACGTCCGCCACTTCGCCGAGCCGCACCAGGTACCCATCGGGCCCGCGGCCCACGACCAGATTGCGGAATTCGTCCTCGGTGCGCAGGTTCGTATCCGTGCGCAGCGTGAATTCGCGCTGCGTCGATTCGAGTCGGCCGGCCGGGAGCTCGACGTTCTCGCGCAGCAGCGCGTTCTCGACGTCGGCGACGGTCAGCTGGCGGGACGCGAGGTTCTCGCGCGACAGCCACAGGCGCATGGCGTAACGCCGCCCGCCGTTCACTCGCACGTTGGCGACGCCGTCGAGCGTGGCGAACTGGTCGACGAGATAGCGCTGCATGTAGTCGGTGAGCTCGAGGATGCTGCGCTCCGAGCTCGTCACGTTGATCCAGACGATGGGCTCGGCGCCGCTGTCGACCTTCGTGATCTGCGGCGGATCGGATTCGAGCGGCAGACGCGCAGCGACGCGCGAAAGGCGCTCACGAACGTCGTTCGCCGCGCTGTCCAGGTCTCGATCGAGCGTGAATTCCACGTTGATCTGCGAGCGCTCGTCGCGGCTCGCGGAGTTGAGGCGCTCCACGCCTTCGATGCCCGAGATCTCGTTCTCGATGATCTGCGTGATGCGTGACTCGACCACGTCCGACGATGCGCCGCGATAGCGCGTCTCCACATTCACGACGGGGCGCTCGACGTCGGGGAATTCGCGCAACGACAGGCGCATGACCGCGCCCAGCCCGAGGATGAACAGCAGCAGCGACATCACCGTCGCGAACACGGGACGGCGTACCGACAGGTCCGAGATCATCACTGGTGCAGGCTCGGCGGCGAGGCGCTCGCCTCGTGTGACGCGGCTTCGACCGGTGCGGGCACGAAATCGACGTTCTTCTCGGCGGCGCGCACCGCGCTGCCGTCGCGCACTTTCTGCGTACCCTCGATCACCACCTTTTCTCCTGCGGCGAGGCCCGCGAGGATCTCGACGGTGCCCGGACGTCGACCGCCGATGCGCACTTCGCGGCGCTCGGCCTTGCCGTCCGCGACGACGAATACATACTGGCGCTCGGCTTCGGGCGTAAGCGCTTCTTCGGGAATGACGAGCGCATCGCGCTCGTCGTTGGCGAGCGCGACGTTGAGGAACATGCCGGGCTTGAGCGCCCCGTCTTCATTGGCGAGCAGCGCACGCACCGTGACCGAACGCGTCGCCTGGTCGACGCGCGAATCGATGCCGGCAACCTTGCCGGCGAAGGCACGGCCGGGAAATGCGGGCGCACTGGCCCGGACGGTCAGCCCTTCGCGCAGGGCCGCGAGGAAATTCTCCGGCACCGAGAAGTCGAGCTTGATGACGCTGGTGTCGTCGAGCGTGGTGATCACGGAACCGGGATTGATCAGCGTGCCGACGCTGACGCGCCGCAGACCGACGCGGCCGGAGAAAGGTGCGCGGATGACGGTGTCCTCGAGGCGCGCCTGGGCCGCCGCAAGCTTCGCGCGATTCGACTTCAGCGTCGCCTCGAGCTGGTCGAAACTCGACTTCGACAGCGCCTGCGTCGAAAGCAGCTCCCGGCTGCGGTTGTACTGGCTCTCGCTCTCGGTGACCGCGGCGTCGGCCGCCGCGACTTCGGCGCGCACCTGCGCGTCGTCGAGCTGCACGAGCACCTGGCCGCGCTTCACGCGCTCGCCATCCCGGAATTTCACCGCGGTGACGATGTTCGAGGTCTTGGAACTGACGTCGACCGACTCGTTGGCGCGCGCATTGCCGAGCGCTTCGAGCTTCTGGGACACGCGCTCGGAGCGCACGGGCGCGAGCGTGACGAACGCCGGCGCATTGCTGCGCATGGCCCCCGCCTGCGGAGGGCCCGATGCGGGTGCGTCGCGATGCTGGGTCGCATGAATGGCCCACGCCGCGCAGACAACGGCCACGCCGACGCTGATCGGGGTCACGAGATTGCGGGAGTTGGACATCGATGCGGCAGTGGTTCCGGGCGAGTGAGTATGGCACCGCCAACAACCCGGCACACACGGGCGAGTCCTGTCTATGACATCCCGGCGCGCCGTTCTTCCCAGCGGTGAATCATCTGTTTGCGAGCCGCGCCCCAGCGATAACCGCCGAGCTCGCCGCTCGCCTTCAATACGCGATGGCATGGGATGACCCAGGCGATCGGATTCGCGCCCACGGCATTGCCGACGGCGCGCGCGCCGTCCGGCACTCCGAGCTTCCGTGCCAGCGCGCTGTAGGTGACCGTCGCGCCCGGATCGAGCTCGAGCAGCGCGCGCCACACCTGGACCTGGAAGTTCGTCCCGGTCACCGCGAGTGGCAACGTGACGCTTTCATGACCGCCGGAGTTCCGGCGCCAGAGCGTCGCTGCCAGCTCGCGTGCGCGCGCATCGTCGCGCACGAATTTCGCATGTGGCCATAAGACGCGCAGCGCGGCGATTTCCGTGGTATCGGAGCGTCCGTCGAGGAAACCGAGCCGCATGAGGCCGCGCGTGGTCTCCGCGATGAAGGCAGAGCCGAACGGCGTTTCACTGACTCCGTGGCGGATCTGGACGCCGGCGCCTCGCGCACGGATTTCGCCCGGCGACATCGCCTCGAGCGTGACCGTCAGGTCGTGCAGCCGCCCGCCGCCGGAGAGACCCACAGAAAGGGCCGCATCCATGACCGAGGGCTCCTCGCGCAATGCGGCGCTCGCGGCACGGCTCGTGACCTCGGCGAGATACTGCTTCGGCGTCAGGCCGGTCCAGCGCCGGAACAGGCGATTGAAATGGTATTCGGACAGCCCAACGTGGCGGGCGATCTCCGCCAGCCTGGGCTGCCGCTGATACTCCCGCTCGATGAATTCGATCGCGCGCGTCATGCGCGCGAATTCACGGCTGTCGACGAAGGAATCCATGCACGCCATTCTGCGGGCGGACCCCGCGCGATGCGACCCGAAGCTTGCGACTCAGTTCGCGCGCAGGGCGGCCAGCACCATCGCGGGCAACTCCGGCGCCGGACCGCCGCCCGGGCCTGCGATGTGGACGATCACGAGCGCCGGCCCGGGAAGCACCCAGAATGTGCTGCCGGCATCGTCGGAATTGCTGAGCGCCTCGTTGCCCTCGATGACGAGACGGGTGAGCTGCATGCCGGTCTCGGCATTCACGCGCGACGGACGCGCCATCTCCATGGCCCATCCCTTTGGCAGCACCTGGCGGTCACCGGCAACGCCATCCGTCAGCAGCAGGGCCGCGACGCGCAGCACGTCGCGCGGCGCGGCGCGCCAGCAGCAATGCGCCGCCGGCATGCCCGCCCGTCGATCCAGCTGCAGTTCCGCGCGGCCGGCGCCGATCGGACGCCAGAGCTGTTCATCGAGGTACCGTTCGTACGGCACCCCAGTTGCGCGTTCGACCGTGATGGCCGCGATCTGCGTGTTGGCGGGCGACTCGTTGTAGAAGCCGCCGGGCTCGTGATCGAGCGAGAAGCCGAGCGCGGTCGACTCGAAATCGTTGCCTAACAACATGCGCACGC
>Ga0136846_1227537_pt1 | contig 14812 bp, 9 predicted proteins | sample HopSoiMetagenom2_FD_96841 | JGI IMG/M metagenome (GOLD analysis project Ga0136846, IMG submission 96841) | Grasslands soil microbial communities from Hopland, California, USA - 2 Assembly 2016 (version 4) | ecosystem: Environmental > Terrestrial > Soil > Grasslands | place: USA: Hopland...
ACCCGATAGGACGAGTGAGCCTGGTGGCTGCCCGGACCCCCGAGCGGACAGCCACCAGGTCTACTCATTTCTCCCGGTCTGAGAGCGGTAACCTGAGGGCCATGTCCTCGCCAGAATCCACGCCCTCGTCGACGCTGCCCTTCGGCCGTCTGACGACCGCGATGATCACGCCGTTCCGCGCCGACGGCTCGCTCGATCTCGACGCCGCCCAGAAGGTGGCCGGTTACCTGGTCGACCGCGGTAACGACGCCCTCGTGCTCAACGGGACCACGGGCGAGGCGCCGACCACCTCCGACCAGGAGAAGGTGCAGCTGATCGAGGCGGTACGGGAGGCCGTCGGTGACAGAGCCAAGCTCGTGGCCGGCGTCGGGACCAACGACACCGCGCACACCATCGAGTGCGCGAAGCAGGCCGAGGCCGCGGGTGCGGACGGTCTGCTCGTCGTCACGCCGTACTACAACAAGCCTCCGCAGGACGGGCTGCGCGCGCACTTCACCGCGGTCGCCGACGCCACCGGCCTGCCGAACATGCTCTACGACATCCCCGGCCGGGCCGGCGTCGAGATCAAGACCGAGACGCTGATCGCGCTCGCCGAGCACCCGCGGATCGTCGCGGTGAAGGACGCCAAGGGCGACCTCGCCGGTACCACCAAGGTGCTGGCGAACACGGATCTGTTCTACTACTGCGGTGCCGACGAGCTGAATCTCGCCTCGCTGGCGATCGGCGCGGTCGGGATCGCGAGTGTCGTTGCGCATGTCGCGAGTCCGGAGTACCGGCAGCTGATCGACTCCGTGGTGGCCAGCGACCTCGCAGGAGCGCAGGAGATCGACCGACGGCTGGTGCCCGCCGTCGAGGCGATCATGACCAGGACCCAGGGCGCCATCATGGTGAAGGCAGCGCTCAAGCTGGCCGGCGTCATCGAGCACGCGACACTCCGGTCGCCGTTGGTTGAGGCGACGGCCGAGCAAGTGGACTGGCTCACCACCGACCTCAAGACGGCAGGACTGATTGCATGAGCCATCCCCATCCAGATCTCGACGCGCCCGGACCGCTGGCTCCGGGCGCTTTGCGGGTCATCCCGCTCGGCGGCCTCGGCGAGGTCGGCCGGAACATGACCGTGTTCGAGTACGACGGCAAGCTGCTGATCGTCGACTGCGGCGTACTCTTCCCGGACGAGAACCAGCCCGGCGTGGACCTGATCCTGCCGGACTTCCAGCCGATCCGGCACCGCCTCGACGATGTCGTCGCGGTCGTCCTGACGCACGGCCACGAGGACCACATCGGCGGATTGCCCTACCTGCTGCGTGAGCGGGGCGACATCCCGATCGTCGGGTCGCAACTCACGCTCGCGCTGCTCGAGGGCAAGCTGAAGGAGCACCGGCACCGCAACGTGCCGCAGCAGACCGTGGTGGAGGGCGAGTCGCTGCAGATCGGCCCGTTCGTCTGCGAGTTCATCGCGGTCAACCACTCGATCCCGGACGCGCTCGCGGTCGCGATCAAGACCCCGGCCGGCGTCGTACTGCACACCGGCGACTTCAAGATGGACCAGTTGCCGCTGGACAACCGGATCACCGACCTGCGCGCGTTCGCCCGGCTCGGTGAGGAGGGCGTGGACCTGTTCTGCGTCGACTCCACGAATTCTGAGGTCCCCGGCTTCACCACGCACGAGCGCGACATCGCCCCGGTGCTGGACGGCGTCTTCACCACGGCGAAGAACCAGCGCATCATCGTCGCCTGCTTCGCCTCGCACGTGCACCGTGTCCAGCAGGTGATGGACGCCGCCGTGAAGCACAACCGCAAGGTCGCGTACGTCGGTCGCTCGATGGTCCGCAACATGGGCGTGGCCCGGGATCTCGGCTTCCTGAACGTCCCGGGCGACACGTTGATCGACATGCGCGAGCTGGAGAACTACCCGCCGGAGCGGGTTGTGCTGGTCTCCACCGGCTCGCAGGGCGAGCCGATGTCGGCGCTGTCCCGGATCGCTGCGAACGACCACAACGTCGTACAGCTCCAGCCGGGCGACACCGTCGTTCTCGCGTCGTCCCTGATCCCCGGAAACGAGAACTCGGTGTACCGGGTGATCAACGGCCTGATCCGGCACGGTGCGAACGTCGTACACAAGGGCAATGCGCTCGTCCACGTCTCCGGTCACGCCAGCGCCGGCGAGTTGCTGTACTGCTACAACATCGTCAAGCCGCGCAACGTGATGCCGGTGCACGGTGAGATCCGGCACTTGCACGCGAATGCCGACCTGGCCGTCCAGACCGGCGTACCGCGGGAGAACGTGGTCGTGGTCGAGGACGGTGTGGTGGTCGACCTGATCGACCGCAAGGCCGTGGTGGCCGGCAAGGTCGACTGCGGGTACGTCTTCGTCGACGGCTCGACCGTCGGTGACATCACCGAGACCTCGCTGAAGGATCGCCGGATCCTCGGCGACGAGGGCTTCATCTCGGTCATCGCGGTGATGGACTCGGTCACCGGCAAGCTGACCGCCGGCCCCGAGATCCAGGCCCGCGGCTTCGCCGAGGACGACAGCGTCTTCGACGAGCTGAAGCCGAAGATCGAGGCGGAGATCGAGAAGGCGATCGGCGGCGGGGTCGACGACATGTACCAACTGCAGCAGGTGATCCGGCGGGTCGTCGGCAAGTGGGTCAGCGACACCCATCGTCGGCGCCCGATGATCATTCCGGTCGTGGTCGAAAGCTGACAGCCCGTCTGCTGGTGCCCGTGCCGGAGCGTGCAGGCGTGCCGAGTGCCGTGCGCTCGGCACGGGGACCAGGAGACAGGCCCTCATCACCCGGTGTAGCCTCTGGCGCGAGCAGATGAAGGGTGGGCCGGCGATGAGCGTCAGCGGGGTGAACGGGGCGGGGCAGCGTCGGCCCACGATGAAGGAGGTCGCTGCCCGGGCGGGCGTCGCACTGAAAACCGTCTCCCGGGTGGTGAACGAGGAGCCGAACGTCAGCCCGGAGCTCACCGCCAAGGTGCAGGCCGCGATCAAGGAGCTCAACTACACCCCGAACGAGTCCGCCCGGATGCTGCGCCGCGGCAAGACCGGGACGATCGCCGTCGTGATCCGCGACATCGGCGACCCGTTCTTCGCCTCACTCGGCCGCGCGGTCGAGCTGTGGGCCCGGTCGTCGGGCTCAGTGGTGATGATCGGGCTGACCGACGAGGATCCTGAGCGCGAGCGAGACGTGTGCCTGGAGTTCGTCGCTCGCCGGCCGGATGCGCTGATCATGGCGCCGATCGGGGAAACACAGGATTATCTAGCGCCCCATGTCGACGCCGGGATGGCGGTCGTCACGATCGACCGTCCCGCGCACGGGATCGAGGCGGACGCCGTACTCGCGGACAACGCCGGCGGTATCGACCAGGCGATCGACCATCTGGTCCGCCAGGGCCACCGGCGGATCGCGTACCTCGGTGACGACGAGCGGATCTTCACGGCTCGCGAGCGGGTCGTGGCGTACCGGGCCGCGATGGCCCGGCACCGCATCGACGTCGACGAGGACCTGGTCCACCTGTCCGAGCCGACGACCGAGGGGATCGGCATCACACTGTCCGCCGTACTCGATCGCCCGGAACCCGCCACGGCGCTGCTGTCGGCCAACAACATGACCACCGCCGAAGTGCTGCGCGGGCTGGCCGGGCGCCGGGACCGGGTGGCGCTGGTGTCCTTCGACGATCTCGCACTCGGCGACCTGCTCAGCCCCGGGCTCACCGCGGTCGCGCAGTCGGCCGACGTGATGGCCCGCACCGCGATCCAGTTGATGACCGAACGGCTCCCCGAACCGCACAGACCGGGTCGAACCGTGCGGGTGCCGGTCAAGCTGACGATCCGCGGCTCGGGGGAGATTCCACCGTCGAGTTAGTCGGGACGCTCGGCTCGCCGAAACGGGCCAACATGAGTGCGGCCGCGACCGCGAGGACGAACCCGCAGACGGCTGGGACGGCGTAGCCCGGCCTGGGGCGATCGCCCAGCACCAAGAGCCCGACCAGGGCCGGGAAGACGGTCTCGCCGACGACCAGGAGTGCGGTCGTTGTGGTGACACCACCGAGCTGGAGCGCCGCCGCGTAGCAGAGCATCGCCATCGCGCCGCTGACCGCTGCGGTGTAGGTGGCCGGCTCGGTGAGGAGATCGGCCGGCCTGAGGCTGGGGATGGTGCGGCCGGAGATGGCGACAATGCCGAAGGCGAGTCCAGCGATCAGCCCGAGCAGCGGCGCGCGAAGCCGGCGCGGAGCCATTCGGATCGACATCCACGCGATACCGAGCAGTACGACGGCTCCGATCAGCGCCAGCTGGAAACCGCGTCCGACCGTGGTGCTGCCCTCGCTGCTGGCCGAGGCCCCCAGCAGCCCGAGCCCGAAGCACACGGCGCCGACCGCGAACCACTCACGTCGGCCCAGCCGGATGCCGAGGGTCCGGGCCGCGACCGCGGTCACGGCGAGACTGGCAGCCAGCGCGGCCTGCACCACGAACAGTGGAAGCACCTGCAGAGCGGCGAGTTGCAAGGCGAAGCCGACGATGTCCAAGCCGATGCCGGCCAGGAATCGCCATTGCGCGACGATGCGGACGAGTCCGTGCGCGTCGATGTCCGGCGAGGTGTCCGAGCGGGCCGCTGCAGCCTGCAACACCGAGGCGAGGCCATAGGCGACCGCCGCCGCCAGCGCACAGATCAGCCCCCACCACACGACCGCCAGCCTACGGCCCTGGCCGCTCCGACCAGCGCAGGCGGGTCAGTTCCGGTGCAGAGCCACCATGGGGCAATCGAACGGGTCACGAGCGCGCAGACCGACGTTGTTCAGATAGTCGACGACGATCCGGTACGACGAGAACAGGCTCACCTCGGTGTACGTCACGCCATGCAGGGCGCAGTACTCGCGGACGATCGGCTGGACTGCTTTCAGCGTCGGCCTCGGCATGCTCGGGAACAGGTGGTGCTCGATCTGGTAGTTGAGGCCACCCATCGCGAAGTCGGTCAGCACGCCGCCGCGGATGTTGCGCGACATCAACACCTGGCGCCGGAGGAAGTCGAGCTTCATCGTCCTCGGGACGAGTGGCATGCCCTTGTGGTTCGGGGCGAACGAGCCGCCGAGGCAGATGCCGAAGAGCGCCAGCTGCAATCCGAGGAACGCGCCCGCCTTGCCGACCGGCAGGAAGAGGAACAGCACGGTCAGATAGGCGCCGAGCCGGGTCACGACGATCGCGGCCTCGATTCGTTCGATCCGGGTGGCTCCCCGGCGGAACAGGTGCTGGATGCTCGCGACGTACAGGCTCAAACCTTCCAGGGTCAGCAGCGGGAAGAAGAGCCAGCCCTGACGACGGGTCAGCCACGCCTGGAAGCCCTTGCGCCTGCCGGCGTGCTCTGGGGTGAACGCGACGACTCCGATGTCGATGTCCGGATCCCGTCCCAGCTGGTTCGGTGCCCCGTGGTGCCGGTTGTGCTTCGACCGCCACCAGGCGGCGCTGATCCCGACCAGGCCACCGGCCAGCAGGCGTGCGGTCCAGTCGTTCCACGCGGCGGAGTCGAAGATCTGCCGGTGCGCACTGTCGTGGCTGAGGAAGGCGACCTGCGTGAGGACCAGCGCCAAGATTCCTGCCATCAGGAGCTGGAACCAGGAGTTGCCGATCAGCAGGACGCCGACCCAGACGGCCGCGAAGGCGGCCAGCACCAGGCCTATCCGGGTCAAGTAGTAGGCGCGCCGCCGCCGCAGCAGCCCGAGCTCTCGGACGGTCCGCAGCAGGCTGGTGTACAGCTGCGTGTGTTGATGTTGCGCTCGCAGCGAATTGTGATCGTCGGCAACAAGCTCTGACAAGAGAACGCCCCATTCCGATAGTGCATCTGTCGATGCCGCTACCGACCCCAGGGGCAGCGCCACGAGGTGGCTGATGTTGTCAACGGAACCATGTGCGGACGCTGTACACAAGTTGAGGCCTGCGCGTGGCGTCGGTGATTTGTCGTCCAGTTCGCCGGGGAGTCACCTGACTGTCATCAGCAGAGCGCACTTTCAGCTCATGAACCTGAGTCGCCGCCAACTCCTGACGGCATTGCCCTCGCCGGCGCGTTGCGCGGCCTGCGCCCGGGCCAAGCGCTACGACTACCGGATCGGCTTCGAGGACGTTCACGGCCGGATCGGCGAGACCCTCGACGGTTCGTTCACGACGCCTGGACGCAACCGGCCGGTGTCGTTCGTGTTCACCGGTGACACCGCCGGTCAGGGCTACGGCATCAACCCGGAGCTCGGCGGCATGATCGCCTACCGGGCGATGCACGACACCCGGCCGGACTTCTTCCTGCATTCCGGCGACAACATCTACGCCGACGGACCGATCGCGGCCGAGCTGAAAGTTGCCGACGGCACCATCTGGAAGAACGTGGTCACCGAGGAGGTCTCGAAGGTCGCCGAGACCCTGGCCGAGTACCGCGGCCGGTACAAGTACAACCTGCTCGACGACAACGTGCGCTCGCTGTACGCCGACGTACCGCTGGTCGCGCAGTGGGACGATCACGAGACGCTGAACAACTGGTATCCGGGGGAGATCCTCACCGACGACCGCTACACCGAGAAGCGGGTCGACGTACTCGCGGCGCGGGCGAAGAAGGCGTTCCTCGAGTACCTGCCGATGGAGCACGTCGCGGGCCGCGACCGGATCTACCGCAAGGTGAGCTACGGTCCGCTGCTCGACGTCTTCTGCCTGGACATGCGCACGTACCGCGGCGCGAACCCGGTGCCGTCAACCGTCGGTCCGGTCGCGATGCTCGGGGCCGAGCAGGCCGCCTGGCTGGTCCGGGAGGTCGCGGCGTCGCGGGCCACCTGGAAGGTGATCGCCAGCGACATGCCGCTCGGCGTGCTGGTCCCCGATGGCGAGCTGATCGAGGCGGTCGCGAACGGTCTGCCGGGTGCGCCCGGTGGTCGTGAGCACGAGATCGCCTGGGTGCTGAGCCAGTTCAAGAAGCGCAAGGTCCGCAACGCGATCTGGCTGACCGCTGACGTGCATTACGCCGCGGCTCACCACTACGACCCCTCGCGGGCTGCGTTCACCGACTTCGACCCGTTCTGGGAGATCGTCGCCGGTCCGATCAACGCGGGCACATTCGGCCCGAATGCGCTGGACAGCACCTTCGGTCCGGAGGTCGTCTTCTCGAAGGCGGCCGATTTCGCGAACCAGTCTCCGGCCGGCGGCAACCAGTTCTTCGGTCACACGCGGATCGACCCGCGCACCGGCGTCCTCACGGTCTCGCTGCGCAATCTGTTCGGCGAGGTCCTCTGGACCAAGGACATCTCACCGGCCCGCCACTGAGGGCCCGCCGTACGAGCGCCTCCTGAAGTTGCTTTGCAAGGTTAGGTTTGTGCTCATGATTTATCCGGAGAGCCGCCGTGACGATGTGGTCGAGACGTTGCATGGGCGTCAGATTGCTGATCCGTACCGTTGGCTGGAGGACGCCGACGCGCCAGACACGCAGGACTGGGTCCGTCGGCAGAACGAGTTCACCGAGGCCGAGCTGGCCGGCTACCCGGAGCGGGAGTGGTTCCAGACCACCATGTCCGCGATTCTGGCCCGTCCGCGTGCCGGCGTGCCGGCGAAGAAGGCCGGGTGGTACTTCGTCGGCCGCAACGACGGCACCCAGGCGCAGGACGTGATCTTCGTCGCCGAGTCGCTGGACGAGCTGCTCTCGGGCGGGCGGGTACTGATCGACCCCAACACGCTCTCCGAGGACGGCTCCGACTCACTCGGCACGTTCACCGTCAGCCCGGACGGCAAGTACTTCGCTTACGGCATCAACGGGAGCGGAAGCGACTGGACGACGTTCCGGCTGCTCGACATCGCCACTGGCTCGCAGGTGGACGACGTGGTGACCCAGGCGAAGTTCTGCGAGGCGACCTGGCTTCCGGACAGCTCGGCGTACCTCTACCTGCACTACCCGGCGAGCGGTCGCAGCGAGGGCACCGAGACCAAGACGCTGACCGGCGGCCGACTGATGCTGCACAAAGTCGGTACGTCGCAGGCGGACGATGAGCTCGTGTTGAGCTTCCCGGACAACGACCGGTACTTCATCACGCCGGAAGTGTCGGAGGACGACCGCTACGTCGTCGTTCACATCAACGAAGGCACTGACCCCGCAGCGCGGCTCTGGGTCTACCCGATCACCTCCGACGGCCTCGGTGAGCCGATCAAGGTCGTCGACGAGTTCGCGGACGAGATCACGTTCGTGCGGATGTCCGGGGACCAGTTGGTCCTGCAGACCGATCGGGACGCTTCGCGCGGGCGCGTCGTACTGTCCACGCCGGATGGCACGTTCACCGACCTGATCCCGGAGAGTTCGGACACGCTCCAAGCGGTGCGGCCGACGGCCACGGGACTCGTCACGTTGACGCTGGTCGACGCGCGACCGGTGGTGACGATCTACGCCCTGGACGGTACCGGCGCGCGGGTCATCGACGTGCAGGGCGGCGCTGTGGTCGACATCAGCAGCAGTCCGAAGAACGACGAGTTCTTCGTCGGACTGTCGACCACCACCGACCCCACTGTCTCCTACGTCGTGTCGTCCACAACGGGTGAGACCCGTGCGCTGCCCGAGCTGGTCCGCGGCTCCGGCGGGTTCACCTCGCCACAGGTCACAGTGACACGCCATGTCGCTCCCGGGCGCGACGTCCCGTACTTCCTGATCACCCGCTCGGACCTGGACCTCTCGACGCCGCGCCCAACGCTGATGTACGGGTACGGCGGTTTCCGCATCCCGGTCCTGGCCGACTACCGTCCCGGCTGGCCCGCGTGGCTGGCAGCGGGCGGCGTGCTGGTCATCGCCAACCTGCGGGGTGGCGGTGAGTACGGAAGCGAGTGGCACGAGGCCGGCCGGCTGAAGAACAAGCAGAACGTCTTCGACGACTTCATCGCGGTTGCGGAGCATCTTCACGACACAGGCGTCACCACTCCGTCGCAGCTGGCCATCCACGGCCGCAGCAACGGCGGACTGCTCATCGGAGCGGTCATGACCCAACGCCCGGACCTCTTCAAGGTCGCACTGCCCGGTGTGGGTGTGCTGGACATGCTCCGGTTCCACAAGTTCACCGTCGGCGCGGCCTGGGTCTCTGACTTCGGGAGCCCGGATGACCCGGACCAGTTCGAGGATCTGCTGGCTTACTCGCCACTGCATCGCATCGTGGACGGAACGTCGTACCCGGCCACTCTGGGCGTCACTGGCGACCATGACGATCGCGTGGTCCCGCTCCACAGCCACAAGTTCATCGCCGCTCTGCAGCACGCGCAGTCCGCAGCCGAGCCGATCCTGACCCGGGTGGAAGTCAACACCGGCCACGGCTTCGGCAAACCCGCCGCGAAGATCGCCTCGGAGTGGGCGGACCTGCTCGCGTTCGCCGCTCACCACACCGGCCTGAAGGTCGAGTAGCCGCTCGGTACTTTGACGGATGCCTCCGCGCGGTGCCGCTGGTGAACTCGATCTCACCAGTCCATCTCAGCAGGAGGCATCCGATGACCGACGGTTCGGTGTCACGACGGGTCACTGCGATCGGAAGCTACAAGCTGGGGTTCGGTTCGCGTAGTGCTACCTGGTTAGGGACTCGTCAGGGGTGAATCGGGTCCGTCATTCTCGCGCCGGCGCGGGATGTCCGGCGTGAAAGCGAGGACTGGCCTACGGGCGTTGGCTGCTCACCTGTGTAGGCGTACTCCCGAGCAGTGGGAGGCCGGCGTCACCAGATCCGGGGAGCGTCGAGATCGCGCGGATCCTCGGTGGGCTGACAGCCGTGGGAGGTCTCGGCGTACTCGGAGCGCGGGCCGGTCGTGGCCAGTGTGCGTACGGCGTTGACGAGGCGGTCCACGTGCTCGCGGGTCGTCCCGAGGCCGAGGCTGGCGCGGACCGCCGTACCGTGCTCGGGGGAGTCGGCAAGGAGGTGGCCGACGAGCGGGTGGGCGCAGAACTTGCCGTCCCGCACACCGATGCCGTACTCGGCGCTGAGCGCCGCGGACACCAGAGTCGAGGTCAGCCCCGCGACGGTGAAGCAGACCGTGCCGACCCGGTCCGCGTCCGCACCGAAGATCGAGTACGTCGTGACGCCCGGGATCTGCGCGAGTCCGGTCCGAAGACGGGCCAGCAGGCTGCGCTCGTGCTGCTCGATGGCGTCGCGGTGCTTGCTGATCGCGGCGCACGCCGAGGCCAGCGCGATCGCACCGATGACGTTGGGCGAGCCGCCTTCGTGACGGGCCGGACCGGTCGACCAGACGACAGTGGTGTTGGTGACCGCCTGCGTCGCGCCACCGCCATACAGGTACGGGTCAGCGGCATCGAGCCAGTCGGAGCGGCCGATCAGCGCGCCGGCGCCGTACGGCGCGTAGAGCTTGTGACCGGACAGTGCGACCCAGTCGACGTCCAGCGTGGCGATGTCGACCGGGCGATGCGGCGCGAGCTGCGCGGCGTCCAGGCACACGCGCGCACCATGCGCCTTGGCCACGGCCGCGATCTCGGCGATCGGGAAGATCTCACCGGTCACGTTGGACGCTCCGGTGATGACGACGAGCCGCGGGCCTTCGGGCGCCTGGCGCAGTGCGTCGGCCACGTTGCTCACAGCCTCGGTCGGGCTGTTCGGTGCGGCCAGGCGAACGGTCCGCTCAGCCGGCCAGGGGAGGAGAGCAGCGTGGTGCTCGGACTCGAACACGATCACGGTCGCGTCCGCAGGCACGGCGTGGGCCAGCAGGTTGAGCGCGTCCGTGGTCTGCCGGGTGAAGATCACCTGGTCGTCGTCCCGCGCCCCGACGAACGCGTGGACCTCGGCACGCGCCCGCTCGTACCACTGCGTGGTGATGCGCGAGGCGTACCCGTTGCCGCGGTGCACGGAGGCGTACGACGGTAGCGCCGCCTCAACGCTTGCGCGGACGGACTCGAGACATGGCGCGCTCGCACCGTGGTCGAAATTCGCGTAGTCGGTGACCCGGCCGTCGGCAAGCGGGACCAGGAGGTCCGAGCCGACTGTGGCGGGGATGCTGCCGGTGACGAGCCGGGCGACCGTCGGCCGCGAAGTCGTCGCACTGGCAGGCTCGAGGATGGACAAGATCGACATGTTGCTGCTCCAGAGAAGTCCGCACTTGCCGAACGGGGTATCCGCACGGCCTGGTCTTCACCCGGGGCACCCCACCGCGGAGGAGGGTTGCCGGCCAGCAAGCCGGGGCTTGTCGCTGGCGCTCATGACCTGCCGAGAACGGTAACGAACGGACCACGGCGCCGCCAATGGCTATCTCATCATCTGGGATCTGCAAACACATCCTGAGACGTGCAGACTGTGGCCATGATCGGACGACTGCACCATCTCGCGATCGACTGTTCGGATCCGTTGGAACTGGGACGCTTCTACTCGGCCCTGCTGGGCAAGCCCATCACGTACGAGAGCGCCGACTGGGTGGTTGTCGCCGACAACGACCACACCTCTGGATTGGCCTTCCAGCGTGCTCCGGGTCATCAGCGCCCGGCGTGGCCGGACTCCGACCGGCCGCAGCAGATGCACCTCGATGTGATGGTCGACGATGTCGAGGCGGCTGGGCCACAGGTGCTGGCACTCGGCGCCCGGCGGCTCGCTGAGACCGTGTACGAGGATCCGGCCGGCCACCCGTTCTGTTTGATTCCGCGACCCGGCTGGGCGCCGCCGGTGAATCCTTGATCGGTTTCGCCGACGGGTTGCGGCCGTGTTGGATGGTGCCATGACGTCGGATGCCATCGTGTGGACCGCCCCTTGTGTCGAGCGGCCGGACGGCTCGCTGACCGCCCCTGAACGCGAATTGCTGCAGGGCTACCTGGACTTCTACCGCACCACGCTGCTCTTCAAGTGCTCGGGTCTGACCGCCGCCCAACTCGCGACCCGCCCGTCACCGCCCTCGAACCTGTCGCTTCTCGGCCTGATTCGCCACCTCACCAAGGTCGAGCGGATCTGGTTCCGCATCCACTTCGCCACTGAGCCTGCCGAGCCGGTCTTCCCTCTGGAACTGGGCAAGGATGCGGACTTCGAGCTGATCGATCCTGCCGAGGCTCAGGCGGCGTACGAGGGGCTGATCGCCGAGTGGAAGCTGTCCGACGAAGCGGCAGCCGGCCGCTCGCTGGATGACCGCTTCACCTTCAGTGGCACCGAATCGACCCTGCGGATGATCTACATCCACCTGATCGGCGAGTACGCCCGGCACTGCGGTCACGCCGACCTCGTGCGAGAACAACTGGACGGCACCACCGGCGCGTGACGCGTCCTCCCGCAATTGCTGTGCCCCTCCCGCAATTGCTGTTCCTCGGCGCTGCGCGCTCTTCTCCTCCTCGCGATCCTCAACCTGGTCGTTTGCCTCCCAGTGCGGTTCCAGGAGGCAGTTGGTCACACTGCGTCACCACGGATGGGGCGGCGTGATCGGCGTGTGACACATGGGACTCAAGAGGTAATCGGGGTAGCCTGATCAACATGGCGACCCGCACGTCTTCCCCGGCGCGGGCGCAGAAGTCGGCAGCCAAACGGCCCGGTACGGCGCGTTCGGCTGCTGGTGGACGCTCCCGTCCGTCTGGCGCCCAGAAGCGTGGGCAGAGCGCGAAGCGCAGTGGTTCCACCGCTGCGCGGACCAGCACGCCCCGAACCAGCGGACCGGGCCCGTTCGCGGCTGCCATGATCGCTCTCGGTCGCGGTGTGGTGAAGGTCTGGATCGGTATCGCGCACCTGCTCGGCAGCATGGTGCGCGGCATCGGCAACAGTGCCCGCGAACTCGATCCCGAACACCGCCGCGACGGCGCAGGTCTGTTCCTGATCGGCTTGGCGGTGGTGGTCGCCGCTGCGATCTGGTGGAACCTCCCTGGCGCGGTCGGCAACGGGGTCCGCACGGTCGTCGGCGGCAGCATCGGCATGCTCGGCTGGGCGCTGCCGCTGATGCTGGTGCTCATCGCGGTCCGCACGCTGCGTCACCCGGACCGCAACGGCCCGGCCGGACGTCAGGTGATCGGGTGGACCGCTGTCTGTCTCGGCGTACTCGGCCTGATCCACATCGCCAACGGTCTGCCGCGGCCCAGCAACCCGGCCGATGGCCCGCTGAGCGATGCCGGCGGCGGGATTGGGTACTTCGTCTCGTCGTTCCTCTCCGACCTGCTCACCGAGTACGTCGCGGCGCCGCTGCTGGTCCTGCTCACGATCTTCGGCGCACTGGTGGTCACGGGCACGCCGGTGTACGCGATCCCGCTGCGGTTCCGCGCGGCATTTGACGTACTCATGGGGCGGACAGCACTGCCTGAGGACGCTCCGTCCGTGAAGGCCGCGCCGACCGACGACACGGTCCGGCTGACCCGCAAGGAGCGCCGCGCCAAGGCTGCCCAGCTCGACGAGGACGGCGAGCCGACGGTCAAGCCGTACGACTCGCCGGTGCTCGAGGGCCGCGAGCTCTCCAAGCGCGGTCGCAAGTCGAAGGCCGCCGTGGTCGACGACGGCGCGTACGACGTCGACGCGGATGCCGCGAGCGCCGGTCGGGTAGGTGCAGGCGCTGCCGCCGGTGCCGCGGGTGCCACGGGTCTTGCCGCCGTCGAGTCGGCCGGTGACGCGGGCAAGTCGCCGGCGCCGGCTCCCGAGCCTCCGCCGCACACGCCGCTGCCGCAGCGCGTCGAGCAGCTCAGCCTGTCCGGCGACATCACCTACACGCTGCCGGACGGGCAGATGCTCAAGCCCGGTTCGGTGCACAAGGCCCGGACCAAGGCGTCCGACCAGGTCGTCGATCGACTGACCGAGGTGTTCGATCAGTTCGGTATCGATGCGCAGATCACCGGTTACACCCGTGGCCCCACAGTCACGCGGTACGAAGTCGAGCTCGGTTCGGCGGTGAAGGTCGAGAAGGTCACCGCGCTGTCGAAGAACATCGCCTACGCGGTGGCGTCCGCTGACGTGCGGATCCTGTCGCCGATCCCGGGCAAGTCCGCGATCGGCATCGAGATCCCGAACACCGACAAGGAGATCGTCAGCCTCGGCGACGTGATCCGGTCGGCCACCGCGCGCAACGACCACCACCCGATGGTGGCCGGGCTCGGCAAGGACGTCGAAGGCGGCTTCGTGGTCGCGAACATGGCGAAGATGCCGCACCTTCTGGTCGCGGGCGCGACCGGTTCGGGCAAGTCGGTGTTCGTCAACTCGCTGATCACCTCGATCCTCATGCGGGCCACACCGGACGAGGTGCGAATGATCCTGGTCGACCCGAAGCGGGTCGAGCTGAACAGCTACGAGGGCATCCCGCACCTGATCACGCCGATCATCACCAACGCCAAGAAGGCGGCCGAGGCGCTGCAGTGGGTCGTCCGTGAGATGGACATGCGGTACGACGACCTCGCGGCGTTCGGGTTCCGCCACGTCGACGACTTCAACAAGGCGGTCCGGGGCGGCAAGGTGAAGCCGCCACCCGGCTCCGAGCGTGTGCTCTCGCCGTACCCGTATCTGCTGGTGATCGTCGACGAGCTCGCCGACCTGATGATGGTCGCCCCGCGCGACGTCGAGGACTCGATCGTCCGGATCACTCAGCTGGCCCGGGCGGCCGGTATCCACTTGGTGCTCGCTACCCAACGACCGTCCGTGGATGTCGTGACCGGTCTGATCAAGGCGAACGTGCCGTCGCGACTGGCGTTCGCGACCTCGTCGCTGGCGGACAGCCGGGTCATCCTGGACCAGCCTGGTGCGGAGAAGCTGGTTGGTCAGGGTGACGGTCTGTTCCTGCCGATGGGTGCGAGCAAGCCGATGCGTATCCAGGGCGCCTGGGTGACGGAGTCGGAGATCCACGGTGTCGTCGAGCACTGTAAGACCC
>Ga0136846_1238590_pt1 | contig 14812 bp, 15 predicted proteins | sample HopSoiMetagenom2_FD_96841 | JGI IMG/M metagenome (GOLD analysis project Ga0136846, IMG submission 96841) | Grasslands soil microbial communities from Hopland, California, USA - 2 Assembly 2016 (version 4) | ecosystem: Environmental > Terrestrial > Soil > Grasslands | place: USA: Hopland...
AGAAATATGCGTCATTTACATGGGTACAAACCAGGACAAGAAAAAGGCCGTAACCCACGCCAATGCTGGGTTACGGCCCGATTAGGGGTTCAAAGTTCGGTCTAGGTTTGTCTGTGGCGGCGGCCTTGAATGGCCGCCGCTCGTTCAACTCGTCGAGATAGTTCTCGACTCCTTCGCCTTCACGCTCGAGAAAGTCGGCAACCGCCCGCGCGAACTTCGGCTGTGCAAGCCAGTGAGCGGACCAGGTCTGCACTGGCAGCAGGCCGCGCGCCATCTTGTGCTCACCTTGCGCACCGCCTTCGAAGCGCTTCATGCCATTGGCGATGCACCACTGCAGGGGCTGGTAGTAGCAGGCTTCGAAGTGCAGGAAAGGGATGTGTTCGACGGCTCCCCAGTAGCGTCCGAATGCCGCGCCTTGTTCAGTGTCGATCGCGATCAACGACGAGGCGACACGGCTGTCGCCGCGCCATGCAACGAAAAGCACCCAATGCTCAGGCATCGTCGCGGCCATGCGGCGAAAGAAGTCGCGTGTCAGGTACGGCGTTGAGTGGTGCGCGCGGTAGGTGAGGGTGTAGCAACGATAGAAGAACTCCCAGTCGCGCTCGGTGATCTCGCCGGCGGCGTGGGTGGTCAAGCGGACTCCTGATTCCGTGACGCGACGGCGCTCCTGCTGGACCTTCTTGCGCTTTTCTCGCTGGAGCGAGGATAAGTAATCGGCGAAGTCCGCGTAGGGTTCCGGCTCGCGATTGGTCCAGTGGAACTGGACCGTGCTGCGCATCATCCAGCCCGCGTTGATTGCGGCTTCGCGATCGGCATCGTTCAGAAACAGCACATGCGCCGATGAGAGTTTCGCATCGCGGGCGACTTGCGACATCGCGTGCAACAAAAGTTCTCGAGATGCGGTGTCGCGTGCGAGCAGGCGCGCACCCGGCACCGGGGTGAAGGGCACGGCGCAAAGAAGCTTGGGGTAGTAAGTGAGGCCATGCCGCTGGTATGCGTCCGCCCAAGCCCAGTCGAACACGTATTCGCCGTAGGAGTGATCCTTGAGGTAGAGCGGGCAGGCGGCAATCAACTCGTTGCCGTGCTCGACGACGAGGTATTGCGGCAGCCATCCGGTGTCGCCGATGGCACTGGCCGACTCATGCAGTGCGTTCAGGTACTCTTGGCGCATGAAGGGAGTGGGGGCCGCCTGCGATCGCAGTAACGCGTTCCAGCGCGCGGCATCGATGGCAGCGGGGTGATCGATCACCCGAATGACATAATCGTTCGAGCCTATTTCCTCGCGCATTGAGCGATGTTAGGTCCTCGACCTATCCCCTTGAACATCCATACCTAAACTAACCCGACTGAGGAGCGTCAATGAAACAAATCACCGCCATCGTCAAGCCGTTCAAGCTTGAGGAAGTCCGCGAAGCCCTGGCCGAAGTCGGAGTCACCGGCCTCACGGTCACCGAAGTCAAGGGTTTCGGCCGTCAGAAGGGCCATACAGAGTTGTACCGCGGGGCTGAGTACGTTGTCGACTTCCTGCCGAAGGTGAAAGTCGAAGTTGTCGTGAAGGACACCGACACCGACCGCTGCGTGGACGCGATCGTCAAGGCCGCGAAGACTGGCAAGATCGGCGACGGGAAGATTTTCGTGACTGCGGTCGAGCAGGTGGTGCGCATCCGCACCGGTGAGACCGACGAAGACGCAGTTTGAGGTTTTCGTAGCCCGGGCGAAATCCGAGCTACGTCTTCAAATGCGCCGGTAGTCGTCGGATCGCGACGCCACAAGCGCGGCGTTTGTGATCCGCGCCATCAACGTCGCGGCATCACTGTCCACCAGCAGCAATTTGCGCTGTGCCGCAGCCACGAATCCTCGGTCCTGCGTCTGATCGAGAAACTCAATCAGCTTGTCGTAGTAACCGTCGACGTTCAGTAGCGCGATAGGCTTGTCGTGGTAGCCCAACTGCCGCCAGGTCCACACCTCGAACAGCTCTTCGAAGGTTCCGATTCCACCGGGCAGGGCAATGAACGCATCGGAACGCTCCGCCATCATCTGCTTGCGCTCATGCATGGTCTCGACCACATGCAGTTCGTCGAGGCCCTGATGACCGAGCTCGCGCTGCATGAGCGATTGCGGAATCACGCCGACAGTGCGAGCACCCGAGGCAATTGCGGAATCGGCTACACGACCCATCAGGCCCGCGCGGCCTCCGCCGTACACCAGCTGCCAACCCGATCGTCCGATCAGCGTGCCGACCTCGTCGGCCGCGGCCGAATAGCTCGGCTCGCCGCCCGCGCGGGAGCCGCAGTAGACGCACAGCGACAAAGACGGGGGCATCATGTGCCGGTGGATACCGTATGCCAGATGGCGGCGACCCAGACCGAGGTGCACAGCATCAGCGAGAGAAATACTGCGGCACTCGCCAAGTCCTTCGCGCGCTTGGACAGATCGTGAAGTTCAAACGACACGCGGTCGACCACAGCTTCGATGCCTGAGTTGAGCAACTCCACGATCATCACCAGCAGTACCGATCCGGCCAACAGTCCGACCTCGACCCAGGTGCGGCCCAGCCAGAAGGCCATCGGAACAAGAAAGACCGCGAGCCACGTTTCCTGGCGGAAGGCGCTTTCGCCGCGATAGGCGGTCTTGAGGCCGGCCACGGAGTAGCCGGTGGCGCGAACAACCCGGTCGAATCCGGTACGGCCTTTGAATGGATTTGTCATCGGCCTTGATTGTGCCGCGAGTCAGTGGCGCTTCGACTCAGAGGCTGAGAGTATTTCGAGCGTGTCCGAGCAGCACGTCAAAAGGCGCCTGATCTAGGCGCAAAGCGCAACCATAGCTCGTGCTATGGCGAGCATTGGCATCGACGTGCAGGGGCCTTTTGGCGTGATGAGCGGGCATGATCGAAAAACTCTCAGCCTCTCATGTCTTCGGGAAAGTCGAGACGATTCTTGTGCCGCAGAGGGCGTCGTGAGGGAGCTGTCGCAACGGATTCAGCAGCGGTGTCAGCGCGTAGACGACCACCCCCCCAAGCAGTACGCCGAGAATCATGCGCGCGTCTTGAATACCCCAAACGTTGAGAGCGATGCAGGCGGGTAAAAACCACAGCCAGCTCAGTAGGTAACGCGCGAGTGCACGCCACGCCGTGAGTGGCGCGCCGTCTGTCCGCACGACCCGAATGCGCCAGGATTTCATGGCGAGCGTTTGCCCGCCATGCGACCAGAACCACACGAAGTACAGCCCCAGGACGACGAACAACACCGCCATCAAGCCGCTGCGCCCGACCATCGCGTGGCGCTGCTGGACGATTCCTGCATAGAAGAGGGCAGTGGTCATCACCACGCCAAAGAGCAACACGCCTTCGTAGACGAAGGCGGCGAGGCGATGGCGAAGGCTGGGTGCCGGGAGCTCGTTTTGGCCCGCGATCACCGCGCTCATGGGCGCGGAGTGGGCGTCGACGCCGCGGAAGATCGTGTCGCGGCCGCTTGCGGTCCGCGCTGGGGCAGAAGCGTCGTCTTGTCGACGAACTCGGGTGTCGCCGCGATCTTGGGCATGCCAGTCTGCTGATGGGCCGGAGGTGTCGGCCGTTTGGATATCAACGTGGTCGTCGCGCCGGGTTGGGCCTGAACCACGGTTGGGCCCACCGACTTTGGCGGCGCTGCATCAGACGGATTCGGGACGATGTTCGATTTGCGCTGCACCTTTTCCGAGCGCTGCCCATTCGGTTTTGATGCGGCCGCGGCCGCCTGGGGAGCGGCCCGAGCCTGCAACTGGCGCCTTTGCTCAGCAGGCAGTGCCTGATAGGCCTCCCACTGCGCTTGTCGGTCCTTCGGTGACACCCGCGTGGCCTGTTGGAATCCGATGCGGGCCTGCCCGCGCTCGGAGGGTGACAGCCGAGCCCATTCGCCCATGCGTGCTTGGATTCGCTCGCGTTCGGCCGGGGGCATGCCGGGAATGCGCTGTGCGATCTCGATCCACTTTTGCTTGCGGTCGGGGTCGATGGTCGACCAATCGCGTTCGAGCGGCTTCAGGGAGTTGCGCTGAATGGAGGTGAGTTCAGACCACTTCGGTCCGCTTTCTGCCGCCCCGGTTACCAGCGCGCCCGCATTGCCCTGTGGCCACACCATCTGTGAAACCAAGCCCAAAGTAGCAGCCAGCACGCTGATCGTCAGTGTGCTGATCAATTTCGAAAAGTGGGGGAGGCTGCGGCGCCGCATGGCGAGCCGCGTCAGTTGCGCGGGACTTTGAGAAATTCGACAAAGCCCGGGTCGCTGTATGCGGCGGGAGGAACGTCATCGGCCAGCAAGGCAGCATCTATTTCGGCGGCTGCGGCGATCTGCTGGCGGGTATGCATGTGTTCAATGAAGAAGAAGCCGGCGACGAGGGCGGCGATGGGCAGGGCGGATGCGAACTTGAACCACCAATCGGAGCGGCTTCTGCCGCCGCCCAGATTCAGGGCTGCAGAAGAGCCGTTGCCCACCATCTGCGTGCTGGTTGCGGCTTCAGCGCGGCGGGCCAAGCGAGCGCGTTCAAGGGCGAGTTCGCGAGAGGCTTTAAGCCGTTCGCTCACGTCGTGAGGGAGTTCGCACGAAGCTTCGCTCAGTCGGGCCGCGACGCGCAGCCCGAATCGAGCCTGGAGTGCCTCCAGGCCACCGGACGACAAAATGATGTTTGACTTCTTCATAGCTCTATTCCCTTGGCCTTCAGGGCTTTTGCCAAGGCATGCACCGCTCGGGAGCAGTGAGTCTTGACGCTTCCTTCGGAACAGCCCATCGCAGCGGCAGTCTCGGCAACATCGAGTTCTTCCCAGTAACGCAGCAAGAATGCCTCTCGTTGACGGCCGGGAAGCTGCTCGATCTGTCCTTCGATCGCTAGCAGGATTTGCGCCCTCGAAACCTGCTCGGACGCACTCTCAGAAGCGGTAGAGCCGTCTTGTGCCTCCAAAGTTTCCAGGATGTCGAAGTCGCCGTCATCCCCCGCGGACTCGAAGTCCGAGAAGTTTTTCATGATCGCGCCGCGCACCTTCTGGCGGCGAAACCAGTCCATGGTCGCGTTCGAGAGGATCCGCTGGAAGATGAGCGGGAGTTCGGCTACCGGGCGGTCGACGTACTTTTCGGCGAGGCGAATCATCGCGTCCTGGACAATGTCCAGCGCGGCTTCGTCGTCGCGAACGGCATACAAGGCGCGCTTGAATGCCCGCTTTTCGACGTTCTTGAGGAAGTCTGAGAGTTCTTTGTCGGATGCCAAGAGAAGGTTTGCCGTTGTGATCGGCCGAAAGCGGGCGCGATTATCTCATTGCGTTCCTTTCGCAATTTGAAATGAGCGGATCGTTGCAAACCAATGCAATAATGCTGCTTCGCACAACACAATTTTGGTCACAGGCTGGGCCTCCAACCGGGGCGCCACGCTTTTTGATTGCGCAGGTACCACACCCGCTTCACGAGAGCGCGGAAAGGTGCACCAATGGTTTTTCGTCAGAGAAATACTCAAAGGTTCAAGATGGACATGTCTGCCGCGGAAGTCAAGCGTGCCACTTCGGCACAACCGCACCCCTCCCAATCTTCCGAGCCCAATGGCTCCGAAATTCTCGTCCGATGTCTTCAGGCCGAAGGCGTGAAGTACCTCTGGGGTTACCCGGGCGGCGCGGTTCTCTACATCTACGACGCCCTGTACAAGCAAAACAGCATCGAGCACGTGCTGGTACGTCATGAACAGGCGGCCGTCCACGCTGCCGACGGGTATGCCCGTGCCACTGGTAACGTCGGCGTTGCCCTCGTCACCTCCGGTCCGGGCGTCACCAATGCCGTCACCGGCATTGCCACCGCGTACATGGATTCCACCCCAATGGTGATCATCACCGGGCAGGTTCCGACGCCGGCGATCGGCCTTGATGCCTTCCAGGAATGTGACACGGTCGGCATTACCCGCCCGATCGTCAAGCACAACTTCCTCGTGAAGGACGTGCGCGATCTGGCGACGACGCTCAAGAAGGCCTTCCATATCGCTCGCACCGGCCGTCCGGGGCCGGTGGTGGTCGATATTCCGAAGGACGTGTCGCTCAAGACCACGCAGTTCCACTATCCGCAGTCGGTGGAAATGCGCTCGTACAACCCAGTGCGCAAGGGTCATGGCGGTCAGATTCGCAAGGCCGTTCAGTTATTGTTGTCCGCCAAGCGACCGTACATCTACTCCGGCGGCGGCGTGATCCTGGGCAATGCGGCCGCGGAACTGCGTGAGCTGGTTGATATGCTGGGCGTTCCTTGCACCAACACTCTAATGGGCCTGGGAGCGTTCCCCGCGAGCGACCCGAAGTTCCTCGGCATGCTGGGCATGCATGGCACCTACGAAGCCAACATGACGATGCAAAACTGCGATGTCCTGTTGGCGGTGGGTGCCCGGTTCGACGACCGAGTGATCGGTAACCCCAGGCATTTCGCTTCAGTGGAACGCAAAATCGTCCACATCGACATCGACCCGTCGTCGATCTCCAAGCGTGTCAAGGTCGATATTCCCATCGTCGGCGACGTGAAGGACGTGCTGCAGGAATTGATCGTCCAGATCAAGGAAGCGCAAGGCAAGCCGGACGTGCAAATGCTGTCGGCGTGGTGGGGCCAGATCAATGAATGGCGCAAGCGCGAGTGCCTCAAGTACAAGAACAGCACCGAGGTCATCAAGCCGCAGTACGTGATCGAAAAGCTCTGGGAATTGACCAAGGGCCGCGACACCTACATCACGTCTGACGTGGGCCAGCACCAGATGTGGGCTGCGCAGTACTATCCCTTCAACGAGCCACGCCGTTGGATCAACTCTGGTGGTCTGGGCACGATGGGAGTGGGCCTGCCCTATGCCATGGGCATCAAGCTCGCCAAGCCCGACTCCGATGTGTTCTGCGTGACGGGCGAAGGCTCGATACAGATGTGCATTCAGGAGCTTTCGACCTGTCTGCAGTACCAGACGCCGGTGAAGATCGTCTCGTTGAACAACCGCTACCTTGGCATGGTTCGCCAGTGGCAGCAACTCGACTACGGCGGCCGCTATTCACACAGCTACATGGATGCATTGCCCGATTTCGTGAAGCTGGCCGAGGCTTATGGCCACGTCGGCCTGCTGGTCGAGAAGCCAGGCGACGTCGAGGGCGCGTTGCGTGAGGCCATCAGGCTCAAGGATCGAACCGTGTTCCTCGACATACGTACTGACCCGACGGAAAACGTCTGGCCAATGGTGCAGGCGGGCAAGGGCATTTCGGAGATGCTTCTCGGGTCCGAAGACCTGTGATGCGCTGAACGCAGGCGAGGGGCGGGGCGTTACCGCGCCCCCTCAGGAGCCTGCGGAATGCGCGGATCAACTTCGGCGACATCAACACTTCCATCGACAGCGTCGCCAAGGGCCGTCGGTTACCGCCGCCGGTCTGAAGAGCGCGCCCCACAACATGAAACACGTCATTGCTTTGCTGCTCGAGAACGAGCCCGGCGCGCTGTCGCGCGTGGTTGCCTTGTTTTCATCCCGTGGCTACAACATCGAGAGTCTGACCGTCGCGCCGACAGAAGACTCCTCGCTGTCACGCATGACTATTGTCACAACGGGATCCGACGACGTCATCGAGCAGATCACCAAGCACCTCAACCGGCTCATCGAGGTCGTCAAGGTCGTCGACCTCACTGAGGGTGCCTTCACAGAACGCGAGCTCATGCTCATCAAGGTTCGCGCGGTCGGCAAGGAGCGCGAGGAGATGAAGCGCATGGCTGACATTTTCCGCGGGCGCATTATCGACGTGACCGAGAAGAGCTACACCATTGAATTGACTGGTGACACGAGCAAACTTGATGCTTTCTTGGAAGCTATCGACCGTGCCGCCATCTTGGAAACCGTGCGCACCGGAACCAGCGGGATCGGTCGCGGCGAGCGCATCCTGCGCGTTTGACATCGGCCCGCAATTAATTGATTTCGAAGGAGATAGCAATGAAGGTTTATTACGACAAGGATGCAGACCTCAGCCTGATCAAAGGCAAGAACGTTGCCATCATCGGCTACGGTTCGCAAGGCCATGCGCACGCGCAAAACTTGAACGAGAGCGGCGTAAAGGTCACGGTTGGCCTGCGCAGGGGCGGACAGTCGTGGTCGAAGGTCGAAAAGGCCGGCCTCATGGTTGCTGAAATCGCCGACGCGGTGCGCGACGCCGACGTGGTGATGATCCTGCTGCCCGACGAGCAGATTGCCCAGGTCTACAAGAACGACATCGAGCCGAATATCAAGCAAGGCGCGTCGTTGGCCTTTGCCCACGGCTTCAACGTGCACTACGGCCAAGTCGTGCCGCGTGAAGACCTCGACGTTTGGATGGTGGCACCGAAGGCGCCGGGCCACACGGTGCGCAATACCTACACGCAAGGCGGCGGTGTGCCCCACCTGATTGCCGTGCATGCAGATAAGACCGGCAAGGCGCGTGATCTCGCGCTGTCCTACGCGGCAGCGAATGGTGGCGGCAAGGCCGGCATCATTGAGACCAATTTCCGTGAAGAAACGGAGACCGACCTGTTTGGCGAACAAGCGGTTCTGTGCGGTGGCACTGTCGAGCTGATCAAAGCTGGCTTCGAGACTCTGACCGAGGCTGGCTACGCACCTGAGATGGCCTACTTCGAGTGTCTGCACGAACTCAAGTTGATCGTCGACTTGATTTATGAGGGCGGCATCGCCAACATGAATTACTCGATCTCCAACAACGCTGAGTACGGGGAGTACGTGACGGGGCCGAAGGTGGTGACTGAGGACACGAAGAACGCGATGCGCCAGTGTCTGAAGGACATTCAGACTGGCGAATACGCGAAGAGCTTCATCCTTGAAAACCGCGCCGGTGCGCCGACTCTGCTGTCCCGTCGTCGTCTGACCGCCGAGCATCCGATCGAGCAAGTGGGCGAAAAGTTGCGCGCAATGATGCCTTGGATCAAGGCGAACAAGCTCGTGGACAAGAGCCGCAACTGATCCTCTTTTGCGACGCCAGTCAAGGGCCGACCTCGGGCGGCCTTTTTCAAATCTGCGGAGTCGCACTGTGATGCTGCTAGGCTCGGTGGTCGACCAACAGTCGACTCGTCTGGAGTGACATCACTCGCCTCGACCGCCCTTCTCATTCGTTTTGGGTTTATTGATTTCGCATGTCATCGAGCAAAACTGAACTTATTGCGAAATCGCTCCTTTATCGCCTGAGAGCCTGAAGAATGCCATAGGTGCACGCGAGACCTCGAAAGGGGGGGGCTGATGTATCCTCCCGCTCCATGAATTCCTACCCGACACCGCAAGGCTAATGAACGAGATGCACGACGGGACTTCCCCAACGCCAGAACGGTCTCCGGTACTCGTGCGGCCGCGGCGTAAGGGCATCTACATTCTGCCCAATCTTTTCACACTTGCTGCGCTCTTCGGTGGCTTTTACGCCATCGTGATGGCAATGAACGGGCAGTTCGAGCAGGCGGCATACGGCATCTTCATCGCGGCCGTGCTTGACAGTCTTGATGGTCGCGTCGCGCGGATGACGAACACGCAAAGCGCGTTCGGTGAACAAATGGACAGCCTGTCCGACATGGTGAGCTTCGGTGCGGCGCCGGCACTTATCGTCTACGAATGGGCGCTGAAGGGGCTCGGCAAGCTCGGCTGGATCGCTGCCTTCGTTTACTGCTCTGGCGCCGCACTTAGGCTTGCGCGCTTCAATACCAACATCACCGTCGTCGACAAACGCTTCTTCCAGGGGCTTCCAAGCCCGGCTGCAGCTGCCGTGCTGATCGGCTTCATCTGGGTGATGGACGATTCGGGCTACAAAGGGGTCTCGAAGATCGACTGGCTGGCATGGTGCGCGTTTGGTGTCACGTTGTACGCGGGGCTCACGATGGTCACCAATGTACCGTTCTACAGCTTCAAGGATGTGAGCTTCAAACGCACCGTACCTTTTATCGTGATCGTCGCGATAGCCCTCGGCTTCGCGGTCATCACGATCCATCCGCCGATTGTGTTGTTCAGCGTCTTCCTCGTGTATGGCCTCTCGGGCTACGCTGTCTACGCGTACAAGCGTGTGAAGGGCAAGCCGGTGAGCGTTATCGCGACATCGACTGACGAACCCGACGAGCAAGGTTTGCATCGCTGAAACGCGTGCTATATTCTCCAACTATGACGTTCACGTTCGCAACCTCGCTACTGCTTCTAGGAGAGCCGCGGGTTCGCTGATCGTCCACGTCCAAACGTTTTCGTCTCAACGGCCCGTATGCAACCAGCAGCGGGCCGTTTTGCTTTCTCAATGGTGCTGGTTGCGAACATGACTCATAAGGGAACATCCATGTTGAAGCAACCGCACACAAAGTACCGAGCATGCAAGCCGGTCGAACTTGCCGACCGGACTTGGCCCGACGCCGTTCTGAGCCGCGCGCCCCTGTGGTGCAGCGTGGACCTTCGCGACGGCAATCAGGCTCTGATCGAACCCATGGATTCGCCGCGCAAGCTGCGGATGTTCGAGATGCTGGTGCGCATTGGCTTCAAGGAAATCGAGGTTGGCTTTCCTTCCTCATCGCAGACTGAGTTCGACTTCATCCGCAAGCTGATCGAAGAAGACTTGGTGCCCGAAGACGTGACGATTCAGGTGTTGACGCAGGCGCGCAGCGAGCTGATTCATCGCACCTTCGAGGCGCTCAAAGGCGCGCGACGCGCCGTGGTTCATATCTACAACGCAACTGCGCCGATCATGCGTCGCGTGGTTCTCGGCACTGACGAAGACGGCATCATTGGGCTCGCAACCTCGAATGCGAGACTCATTCGGGAACTGGCCTCAAGGCAACCTGAGACCGACTTCATCTTTGAGTACTCGCCGGAGACTTTCTCAGGCACCGAACTGGCGTTCGCCAAGCGCGTTGTCGATGCTGTTACCGACGTGTGGCAGCCCACGCCCGAGCGCAAGTGCATTATCAATCTGCCTTCCACGATCGAGCATTCCACGCCCAACATCTTTGCGGACATGATCGAGTGGATGCATCGGCACATCGACCGCCGCGACAGCGTTGTGCTGTCGGTTCATCCGCACAACGATCGCGGCACCGGCACGGCAGCTGGTGAGCTCGCCTTGATGGCTGGTGCCGATCGCATTGAGGGTTGTCTCTTTGGCAACGGTGAGCGCACCGGCAACGTCGATCTGGTCAACATCGCGCTCAATCTGTACACGCAAGGAGTGTCGCCGGGTCTGGACTTTTCCGACATCGATGAGATTCGCCGGTGCGCAGAGCATTGCAATCAACTGCCAGTGCACCCGAGGCATCCGTATGCAGGAGACCTCGTTTACACCTCCTTTTCGGGTTCGCATCAGGATGCCATCAAGAAGGCCTTCGCTGCGCGGTGCGAAGACGACGTCTGGGACATGCCTTACCTGCCCATCGACCCGAAGGATCTCGGGCGCAACTACGACGCAGTGATTCGCGTAAACAGCCAGTCGGGCAAGGGCGGCATCTCGTACCTCCTTGAAACTGAATACGGTGTCGAGTTGCCGCGCCGCCTGCAGATCGAGTTCAGTCAGGTCGTGCAAGGCGTGATGGACGACAGCGGCAAAGAACTGGCTGCGTCCGACATCTGGAACATCTTCCAACGCGAGTACGGCATCGGAGACTTCGCCCAGGCCCGAGTAACGCATCCGGTGTTCACTGGCGAGGCCCTGCGATTGTCGGCGGTCGTGCAAATCGGCGGACGAGAGTTCAGTGTCGACGGCGTTGGGTCAGGGCCGATCGATGCCTTTGTGAGCGGATTGAACCGACATCTGGGCGGCTCGCCGCTTCGTGTGCTCGACTACCACGAGCATTCAATCGGCAGCGGTGCGGATGCCCAAGCCGTGGCCTATCTCGAACTGCGCATTGGGGGCGAGCTGACGCAGTTCGGTGTGGGCATCGACGCCAATATCGTGTCGGCGTCGCTCAAGGCCATCACTTCGGGCCTTTATCGCGCAATGCGTCGTGATGCATTGCGCTTCGAACCAGCCGCACTCGCCTAAGATCGCAGTCAATATACGCTGAGGAATCATCATGAGCGACAAACTGATCATTTTTGACACGACGCTTCGCGACGGCGAGCAGTCTCCCGGGGCATCGATGACCAAGGACGAGAAGCTACGCATCGCGAGGCAGCTCGAGAGGCTTCGCGTCGACGTGATCGAGGCCGGCTTTGCGGCATCGAGCAACGGTGATTTCGAAGCGGTCAAGTCGATCGCGGACCATGTTCGAGAATCCACGGTGTGCTCACTGGCACGAGCAAATGACCGTGACATTTCTCGGGCGGCGGAGGCCTTGAAGGGTGCCGCCCGCTCGCGAATTCACACCTTCATCGCCACCAGTGCGTTGCACATGGAGAAAAAGCTGCGCATGACGCCCGACCATGTGTTGGAGCAGGCCAAGCTCTCGGTGCGATTCGCTCGCAACCTCACCGACGACATCGAATTTTCGCCAGAAGACGGCTTCCGGTCTGATCCCGACTTCCTGTGCCGCGTGCTTGAAGCAGTGATCGCCGAAGGTGCCACCACAGTCAACATCCCGGACACAGTCGGGTATGCGATTCCCGAGCTCTACGGCAATTTCATCCTCGATCTACGCCAACGTGTGCCGAATTCAGACAAGGCGATCTGGTCGGTGCACTGCCACAACGATCTCGGCATGGCTGTCGCGAACTCGCTGGCAGGGGTGAAAATCGGCGGTGCACGGCAAATCGAGTGCACGATCAACGGCCTCGGTGAGCGCGCGGGCAACTGCTCACTTGAGGAGGTGGTGATGGCCGTGAAGACGCGTCGAGACTATTTCGGCCTGGACCTCGGCATTGATGCGACACAGATCGTTCCGGCGTCGCGCCTCGTTTCGCAAACGACCGGATTCGTCGTGCAGCCCAACAAGGCGGTCGTCGGTGCCAATGCGTTCGCGCACGCATCCGGTATCCATCAAGACGGCGTGCTCAAGGCGCGAGATACGTACGAGATCATGCGGGCCGAAGATGTGGGTTGGTCGACCAACAAGCTTGTGCTTGGCAAGCTGTCGGGGCGAAATGCCTTCAAGCAGCGCCTCCAGGATCTGGGCATTGAGATGGAGTCCGAAGCTGAGATCAATGCTGCCTTCGCGAAATTCAAGGAACTTGCCGACCGCAAGAGTGACATCTTTGACGAGGACATTCTGGCGCTCGTGATGGATGAATCGGTGAGTACCGAACATGAGCACTACCGCCTTCTTGCGCTCTCACAGCGCTCAGAGATGGGTGAGCGACCGCATGCCAAGGTCGCGTTCGCCGCCGGTGATCAAGAGCATCACGCTGAGTCCGATGGCAACGGACCGGTGGATGCGAGCCTCAAGGCCATCGAGTCCGAGATTCAAAGTGGCGCCGAAATGCAGCTGTATTCGGTTAATGCCATTACATCCGGAAGCACAGAATCTCAAGGCGAAGTGACGGTTCGACTGCAGCACGGGGGGCGGGTCGTCAACGGCGTCGGCGCCGATCCGGACATCGTCGTGGCATCCGCCAAGGCCTATTTGTCGGCGTTGAACAAACTGCACAGCAAGAATGAGCGCGTCGCTGCCCAAGGTTGATTTGCGACATTTGTCACAAATTAAACGACTCAAGGTAACTCGAGGAGCGCGACGTAAGTCATTGATATTGTGCGGTCTTTTTGTATCACCTACACTGGCACCACCCGTGTGAGCAAGGTTCTCGTGCTGTATTTGTCAAAATTCGCGTCTGCAGCGATCGTGGCCATTTCGGCGGCGCTCTGCCTGGCTTCCCCAACGGAAGCGGACGCTGCCATGGCGAAAAAGAAGGCCAAGGTTTCTACTGCGCGCGTCGCAGCTCGCAATATCAAACACATCCGCTCGGTCGACGAGGTCGAGCCTGCCCATGTGTCGTTCGGCCAGATGGCCGGCCTGCATTCAACTCCCGACGCCCTCTCGTTGAAGTCGGGCGTCGCCCTTGTCCTCGACCAAGACACCAATGAAGTCTTGTTCAGCAAGAATTCGCAAGCGGTCTTGCCGATCGCGTCGCTCACGAAACTGATGACCGCGGTCGTAGTGACTGAAGCCAAGCTTCCCCTCGACGAGGCGTTGACGGTCACGCAAGACGACGTCGACACCGAGAAGCACAGCCGTTCGCGGCTGAAGGTTGGCACGCAGCTCACGCGCGGTGAAATGCTGCACTTGGCGCTGATGTCCTCCGAGAACCGCGCCGCGCACGCACTGGGTCGCCACTACCCAGGTGGTCTCGATGCATTTGTTGCCGCGATGAACCAGAAGGCGCAAGAACTCGGCATGGCGGACACCAAGTATGTTGAGCCCACGGGTTTGTCGAGCCGCAATCAGTCAAGTGCGCGAGACCTCGCAACGCTGGTGAAGGCCGCTCACGGGCACCAGATCATTCGCGAGCTGTCGACCTCGCCGGAATATAAAGTTGCCATCGGCAATCGCCAGATGCAGTTTCGCAATACGAACATGCTGGTGCGCAACCCGACCTGGGACATCGGCCTGCAGAAGACGGGCTACATCACTGAAGCGGGCCGCTGTCTCGTGATGCAAGCTCAAATGGCGGGTCGCAAGCTGATCATGGTCTTCCTGGACTCCGCCGGCTCTCATTCGCGCATCGGCGATGCGGAGCGGGTTCGCAAGTGGATCAACGAGACGAATCCGACCGCGAATGCAGTTGCGGTGCCTAAGGTTACGTCGTAAGGATTTGGCCCGGAATAGGTTCCCGTTTTGGGGGCGCTGGGCGGGCGCGCTGCGGCGTTGCTCCTCACTTGTGTGGCTCGCCACACGGCGCTCGGAGCGCCTTGCATCGCATCCCGCCC
>Ga0136846_1235668_pt1 | contig 14803 bp, 11 predicted proteins | sample HopSoiMetagenom2_FD_96841 | JGI IMG/M metagenome (GOLD analysis project Ga0136846, IMG submission 96841) | Grasslands soil microbial communities from Hopland, California, USA - 2 Assembly 2016 (version 4) | ecosystem: Environmental > Terrestrial > Soil > Grasslands | place: USA: Hopland...
CCGGACCGGACCGGACCGGACCGGACCGGACCGGACCGCGACCGTCGCGACCATCGTGGCCGTACTGCAACCGGCCCGAGTGGGCTGTGGCGCCCGGCAGTTGGCGAGTCCGGCCCCGGACGGCTCCCCGCCGTGCGCCACACGCCAGGGCAAGGGTGTTGCAAGGAGCATGCAAGGAAAGCGCTGTGCGCACCGGGAATCCCCCTGCCGTCTGTTGTACGCACCGACGAGCGACGGGGGATCGCGTGTCTGTCGGAACGACGAAACCAGCACTGATCGAGCAGGGGCACTGGCTGACCGTACGGGACTGCAAGAGGGTCCTGGTGGTCGTGCACACAGTGACCTTCGCCCAGCGACTGCGCGAGGTCTTCGAGCTGCTGGAGACCGATCTGCGCATTCAACTGGTCTTCACGGTCGCACCACACGCCTTCGGCACCGGAACCACCGAGTTCCTGCGGGGTCTGGGCATCACCACGGTGCCCTGGGAGGAGGCTCTGCGGGCCGAGTTCGACCTCGCGCTCGCCGCGGGGTCTCGCGGAGTGCACGAACTGAAGACTCCGGTCGTACGCATCTCGCACGGGGCGGGGCAGATCAAACTGCTCACCGACGTCACCGCGCTGGCACCGGGAGAGCCGAGGTCGCCCGGGATGCTGAGCCGCCAGCACCTGCTGCACGAGGGGCGGCTGGTCCCGGCCGCGATCGTCTACGCCCATGACCGGGATCTGGAGGAGCTGTCCCGGTCGTGCCCGGAGGCGCTGCCGGTGGCCACCGTGGTGGGCGATCCGTGCGTCGACCGGATCACGGCAGGAAGACCCGGGCGCGAGTCCTACCGCCGTGCGCTCGGCATCGAGGACGGACAGCGGCTCGTGGTCGTCGCGTCCACCTGGGGACCGGCTTCGACGTTCGGACGGCTCGACTCCCTACTGCCGCAGCTGCTGAGCCAGTTGCCGGGCGGCGGCTACCGCGTCGCGATGCTGGTCCATCCCAATGTGTTCGCGGGCCACGGCACCCGGCAGGTGCACGGCTGGCTGTCCTCCTTGCAGGGCCGGGGGATCGTGGTCGTGCCCCCGGAAGCCGACTGGCAGGCGCTGCTGATCGCGGCCGACTGGATCATTGGGGACCACGGATCGCTGACCGCGTACGGCACGCTCACGGACGCGACGTTGCTGCTGACGGCCGGAACCCGGCGTGAAGTGTCGGCCTGCTCCCCGGCGGCCCTGCTGTCCGCCGTCGCGCCTGTGCTCTCTCCCGGGTACCCGCTGGCGGAGCAACTGGACTACGCGGCACAGCTGCACCGCCCAGGACAGTACGACCACGTCGCCGCCTCGCTGTCGTCGGCGCCAGGTCAGTTCCACCGACGGATGCGTTCGGTCGTCTACCGCATGCTCGGGCTGGGAGAACCCGCCCGTCCGCCGGTCGTCGGGCCGCCCCCTTCTCCGCCGTCACTGACGCGGTGGGAGATCTCCGCCGGCAGCGGGGCGGCGGCACGGTGAGCGGCCGGCTCGCGACCCCGAAGCCGGATGCCGCGTGGGTCACGGTGTGCTTCCGTACGGCACGGACCGGCCGCCGGGTACTCCGTGGCGACGGCCTGGACGAGCGGTCGTCCCTCGTCGTCTGGCGTTCGGATACGGCACAAGGTCCGGCCCTCGTCCGATTCGACCCTTTGTCGTCGACCACGAAGGGAGGCGGGCATCCCTATTCACATCCGTCCTCGTCCCCGTCCCCGTGCCCGCACCCGCCCGGCCCGCTTCCCTGTGATGTGCACCTGTGGGTGGACGCGGACAGCCCGGAACGCGCAGAGCTCGTGGAACACGCCGATGTGCTCGTGAGCCGCGTGCCGCTGCGGCCCGGGTCGGCTCACCGGCGGGTGCGCGACCTGCTGGCGCGCCATCGCGGATGCCTTGCCGCCGCCGTACCCGATACGGCCACGGGGTGTGTCGTCGGGGTACGGGACCGGACGGGTGCCGTGTCGGTCGTACGGCTCCACCGGGGCGGGGCCGACGCCCCGATCCCCCTGCGTACGGTCGTCTCGGTCGTGCACGCCTGGGCGGTGTCCGGGGAGTCACCCCGCGCGCTGCGTTCCGTCGCTGCGATGCCGCGTCACTGACCGGCGGGACGGTCGGCTGCGGCGGCGCTCACGGCTGCCGCAGCCGGGCGTCGAGGCGTTGTGTGTCCTCGGGGCTCAGGCGGCGGAAGAGGTCCCGGGCGGCCTCGTAGTGGCGTACCGATTCCGCGTGATCGCCACGTGACTCGGCTGCCTGGCCCAGCCACTCCAGGCAGCGCGCCTCCCAGTGCTCGGACCGGGCGTCGCCCGCCCGGAAACGCGCGAGTGCCTCCCGCAGTCGCAGGACGCCTCCGTCGGGGTCCTCGCCACGGTTCAGGACATGGCCGAGAAGGGCCAGGACACGGGTCGCCTCATAGGTCTCTCCCAGCGAGTCCAGTTCGCCGACGGCCCGGCGCAGGTGTTCGGCGGCGGTGGCCAGGTCGCCGCCGGCCAGCGCGGTTTCGCCGAGGCGCCGACGGGAGAGGGCGGCCCCGCGCCGGTAGCCGATCGCTTCCCTCAGCCGCAGCGCGTGCTCGAAGTGGACGCGTGCGTCGTCGAGTTGGTGGGCCAGAAGACTGACGTGTCCCAATCCGCTGACGGCCTGGGCCTGTTGGCGTGTGTCGCCGTCGGCCGTGGCCAACTCCAGCGCCTGCCGGTACCAGTCGGCGGCTTCCGGATACCGGCCCGCGTTGCGCAGGCCGATCGCGCCGGAGGTGAGCATGCGGCCCTCACCCTGCCTCGATCCGCTGCGACGGGCCGCCTCGAGACCGAGGCGGTGCGCTTCGAGCCACATCTCGGACGGACGTAACCGGAGAAAAAGGGGCCATATCAGGTCCGTAAGGCGCCAACAGGAGGAGTGCCAGCCGAACTGAGCCGAGTGCCGTACGGCGCCCATCAGGCCGTTGCGGTGCGTGTCCAGCCAGGCAAGCGCCTCCTCGGGACCGTCGAGTGGGGTCGGAGGCACCGTTCCCGCAGGGAGGTCGTGCCCCGGCAGCCGGTGGCTGGGGGTGAGGATGCCCTCCGCCGAAGCCGCGGTGGACAGGCACCAGTCGACGAAGCGGCGCAGCGTGCGCTCGCGCCCTTCGGGGTCCTCCAGCTCCTCGCCCAGCCGACGGGCATGCGCCTGGACGAGGTCGTGGAATCGATAGGTGCCCGGACCCGTCTCCTCCAGGAGATTCGACTCCATGAGCACGTCGACGGCGATGTCGGCGGCCTGCCCGGTCTCAGACGATCCGTCCCCGTCGTCCGCGAGGGCGTTCAGCAACGAGAAATCGTGGCGGTCCGCGGGCAGCAGCCCCATCCGGCGGTACAGCGCACGGCTCTCGTCCGGCAGGACGGCGTACGACATGTCGAGTGCCGTACGCATCACGGCCTCCCCGTCGACGCGCAGTGTGTCGACGGCGCCCTGGCCACGGGACAGGCTGTCGGCCAGGGTGGACACGGAACAGTGGGGCCGCAGGGCGAGTTGGGCGGAGGCCAGGGCAACCGCCAGGGGCAGGCGACCGCACAGTCTGACCACTTCACGCGCGGCGGCCGGCTCCCGTGCCACGCGTGTCCCACCGCCGACGGCAAGGAGCTCGACGGCCGATTCGGCGGGGAGCCCCTCCAGCCGGTGCACGGACGCGCCCTCGACCCGCAGTCCGGTCAGGTTGCTTCTGCTGGTCACCACGGTGAGGCCGGTCGGCGTACCGAGCAGGAGCGGGCGTACCTGAGCAGCCGTGAACGCGCTGTCCAGGAGCACGGCCAGGCGTAGCCCCGAGGTCATCGAACGCCACAGCGCGCTCCGCTGCGCGATCCCGGCCGGCACCGAGGCCGCGCCGAGTGCCACCAGGAAGGCTTCGAGGACGGTGGCCGGGGAGACGGGCCCGCCTTCCCCGACGGTGGTCTGTCCGCCCAGGTCGGCGTAGAACTGGCCGTCGGGAAACCTGTCGGCGTTCTCGTGCAGCCAGTGGGTGACCAAGGCGGTCTTCCCGACGCCCGCGAGCCCGCTGACCACCAGGATCTGCGGTGCGTGAGGCGACCGCTGGGCGCGTACGCCGTCGAGGGCCCGGCGGTCGGCCTCCCTGCCGATGAACCGTGCGGTCACCGGCGGCAGTTGACGGGGTACGGGGAGGTGGGGCGGGGGTGTCGGGGAGGGCGGGTGGAAGTGGATGCTTCCGTGGATGTCCCGGGCCTGGACGCTGGGGCCGTGGAGCACGGAATTGCCGCTGATGACGTTGGCGGTCGCCGAGGGTGTGCTGCCGGGTGGTGTGCGCGGGGGGCCGGGATGGCGGTGCAGCCACTCGGTCAGTGCCTGCCGTGTCGCCGCGTCCCGTACGGCCAACGCGTGGAGCTCCTGGGCCAGTTCCCGCCGGAGTGCCGCCTCGGCCTGCTGCCCCTCCGCCGTGTGCGGGGGCCGGAGTCGGGCCACCGACGGGTTCGCGCGCGCCGCGGTGTCCATCACCCGGGCCAGATCGCGCCACGCGGGCGATTCGGGGTCGGCGCCGCAGGCGGCCATGGCCGAGAGCAACGCCTCCAGTTCGTCCGATCCGTCCGCCAGTCCGTCCGCCAGTCCGTCCGCCAGTCCGTCCGCCAGTCCGTCCGAGGAGAAAGCACACACGTACGCGACTCCTTTCGGTCCCCCGATGAGTCACTCCCCACTCCGGACGAGATGTGAACTGATGCTGCCATTTATTGGTCATTTTTGAGCCCGCAACGTCCCTTTGTGCTCGCCTCTATCAGGCTTATGACAGTCTCAAAGGCTCGCAGTCTCAAAGGCTCGGCAATCACAGGCCCTACCCCACGGGGAAGGACAGCTGGTGGAGTTCGAGATCAGGCTTTCGGGATCGGTGGAGATCCGAGCGGCGGGCCGCCGTAGTGATCTCGGATCGACAAAAACAAGGTTGACGCTCGCCGGCCTCGCCTGGGACGCGAGCCGCACGGTGAGCGTGGACACCCTGATCCACCGCATCTGGGACGAGCATCCGCCCGGAAAGGCCAGGGAAGCGCTCCACAGCCACATCTCACGGATCAGAGGCGCCCTGCGGATGGCCGAGGGCGACGCGCCCGCGATCGTCAGCCGTACGAACTCGTACTCGCTCGAGGTCGATCCGGACCGGGTGGACCTGCGCTGTTACACGAGCTGCGTCGAGCGAGCCCGTTCCCTCCGGGACGGCGGGGACGAGGAAGCCGTTCTGCGCCTGCTCGACCGGGCGGAGGGCCGGTGGCAGGGTGAAGCGCTGGCCGGGATCGCCGGATCCTGGGCCGAGCATGTGCGCTCCGCCGTCGGTGAGACCCGTCTTGTGGCCGCGATGACCAGAGCCGAGATCCTCCTCGACGGAGGGAGGTTCACCGACGCCGTTCCCGTGCTCCTGCCGTTGGCGGAGGCACATCCCGTGGACGAGGCCCTGGCCGAACGACTGGCCGTCGCCCTGTACGGCAGCAACCGGACGGCCGAGGCGACCAGACTGCTTCAGCGCACGCGGCAGCGTGTCGTCCGTGACATCGGTCTCGACGCCGGCCGCGGACTGCACCGAGTCCACCAGGGAATCCTGGCGGGGACGCCCGCCGCGGCCCTGCTGCCCCGCGCCGGGGCCGGCGAGAAGACGACGCCGGGGCCGACGCGCCGGGTTCCGGACAACCTGCCGCGTGATGTTCCGTGGGCCGGACGGCGCGATGAACTGCGGCGGCTCACCGCAGCGCTCAGCGAGGGACGGGGAGCCTCGGACGTCGTCACCGTCGAGGCGATCCATGGAATGGGCGGTGTAGGCAAAACGGGCCTTGCCGTTCATTTGGCGCATCGATTACGGGACCGCTTCCCGGACGGCCGCCTCTTTCTTCACCTGGGCGGGTGGGCCGCGGACCGGACACCGCCGACCCCGGCCCGTGCACTCGGCGAACTGTTGCGGTTGTTCGGCCTGGCCACCAAGGAACTACCGCGCGAGCTCGACGAGTTGGTCGCGCTGTGGCGCTCGGTGGCGCGTGACCGCCGGATGCTGGTGATCCTCGACGACGCGACCTCCTCCGCCCAGATCAGTCCCCTGCTTCCGGGTGCCTCCCCGACGGCGGTCATCGTGACCAGCCGCCGACGGCTGCCCGGACTGCCCGGAGTGCGGCCGGTCTCCCTGGACGTACTGCCGCCCGAGGACGCGGCGGCACTCTTCTCTCAGCGGCTGGGGAACGGGCGCGACACCGATCCGTCCGACGTGGCAGAAATTGTCCGGATCTGCGGGTACCTGCCGCTGGCCATCGAGATCGCCGCGAGCCGCTTGCTCGCCCGCGCCTCGTGGACCACGTCCGACCTCTTGCGTCAACTGACCGGCGGCAGTGGCCGTCTGGCCCAACTGCGCGATGTGGACAGGGCGTTGACACAGGTCTTCGCGGTCTCGTACGACGCCCTGAACGCCGAGCAGCAGCTGGTCTTCCGCCGTATCGGACTCCATGCGGGGGTGGAGTTCGGACCTCGGGCGATCGCCGCGCTCGCAGGATTCTCTTTGGATAAGACCGAACACATACTCGAAGAACTGCTGGCTCATTACCTCGTTTTCGAGCGCGTTCCGCACCGTTTTGCCATGCATGATCTTTTGCGCGACTACGCGCGATCACTTGTCGAGGCAGCGGACACCGATTCCGGGGACGACCTCCGACGGGCCGTACAAAGGCTTGTGGATCACTACGTTCATGTCGCGGACCAGGCGGACCGTCTGGCCTATCCCTTCCGTTCACGTACAGATCTGGACATCGGCGATCCCGCCGCACCGCCGTGTCCGGAAATCTTCGACGCGCGGTCGGCCGAACAGTGGCTGATCGTCGAGTCGGCCAATCTCCTGGACGCTCTGGACTGGCTTGTAAACCATGGCACAGAACACAAACTCGCCATTTCTGTCCATGTGTTGGCGGGATTTCTGGACATGGAGGGACATCTCGTCGAAGCAGAACCGTTGCTTCGGCGTGCCGCGGCCCACTGGGCTGACGCGGGTGACAGCCTGGCCAGGGCCCGAGCCCTGCTCGACCTGTGCGCGGTGTACACCCACGGCTCCCGCTACGACGAGGCGATCTCGGCCGCGCATGAGGCGCTCGACGTCGCGCGGGCTCTGGGGGACCGGGAACTGGAGAGCGAGTGCATTCACCAACTCTCGATCTCCTTGTGGCAGACAGGTCAGTACACACTGACCAGATCGCTTCAGAAGGACTCTCTGAGTTTTCTCTTGCAAACGGGTAATCTGCTCCGGATCGCGCGATGCAGAAATCTACTCGGAATCATTCACCTCCACCTCGCGGAGAACGAAGACGCGTTGGCGTGCTTTACCTCTGCTCTCGCTGACTTCACGGAAATAGGTGACGAGCGGGGAAGATATAGCGCGCTCAACAACGTGGCTGAAATCCAGAAAAAGACGGGGCATCCAGAAGCTGCTGAAATCTCTTACCGGCAGGCGATGGTCGTGGCGGATCGTATGGGGAATCCACGGGACAAGGCCACGCTCCAAATGAATATCGCGTCCGTCATGGATACGCTCGGCAGGACCGATGAAGCCCTCGCTTTGTACGGCATGGTGCTGCCAGTGATGAGGGACGTGGGAGACCGGCGCGGGGAGGCCATCGCGCTCACACGGATCGGCAGGGCGTACCGCGTGGCGGGCCGCACGGAGGAGGCCCTGCGGCAGCACGTCGCAGCACTTGAGGTGATACGCGCCATCCGTGCCGCGGGTGACGAGGCCGACGTGCTTTATGACATGGCCCTGGCGGAAATTGACGCGGGGCGCATGACGCAGGCCGTGGCTCACCTGAAGGAGTCCCTGGCCGCGAGCCGCCTGATCGGGGCTTCCGCCGAAGAAGCCCGTGCGGCGGTATTACTGGCCGACCTGCAAGGCGAAGTCACCGCCTAGAAAGAACGGGGTGGCGTGGCCGGCGCGCAAGGATACGCGCGTAAACCGGCGAAGAGCTCGACTGCGCCGCCATCGATGGGCACACACACTCGAATGGCGCGATAGGGTTCTGTCTGCGGGCACTGATTCCGCCACTCCCGGCCGGAGATCCGCCCTGCCCGCGCTTCAGATGTTGAACGGCGCTACATGAAAGAACGAAAGGTTCTCAGCTTCGTGAAATACCTGCAGGCCATAACGACACTTACATTGACCTGCATTGCATATGCATGGCTCGTCGACTTCAGTCCCACCTACTGGAGCATGTAAACAGCCCGGTGTCCAGTGCCCTGTCGCCAACTCGTGGCTCTGGCTCGGTACCGGACACCGGCCACCCCCGGATGTGGCCGACGGCGATCGCTCCGGTGAGCGAGCGCTTCTGAGACGATGAGGTTCCGACCGTTCGACTCCGCTGTATGGCTGGGGGTACTGGCGTGGATCCGATCTCGGCGAGCCTTCTCGTGGCGGTGGCGACCGGGGCGGGCGGTGAGATGGGGCAGCAACTCTGGGCGGCACTGCGCGGGTTGGTACGGAGAACCCCCGCAGAGGAGGCCGCACAACCGCCGGCCCCGACGACTGCCGAAGCCGAACTGACCTCCTTGTCCGAGGCTCCCCACGATGTGGAGCGAGCGCGGGCGCTCAGCGAGGCTCTGAGCCGCCGTGCCGCACAGGACCCGTTGTTCCACGTGGACTTGACGCGATGGCAGCACCAGGCACAGCACTTGCGTACCGGCGACGGAGCCACGACCAATACCGTGAGCGGCGGCACTCAGAACGGCCCCGTCGTACAGGGACGTGACTTCTCCGCGATCAACTTCAATGCGCCGAGCCAGGGTTAGGGCTCTCACCGGCCGTCCGCAGACCAGGGAGCAGGTCACTGGCCTGGGGGTTCACGCGGAGCGGGTGGCGAGAACCGAACTCGCACTGTCAGTTCTCCTCCAGTTCTCCTCTGCCGACGTGTCGCTCAGCCCTCCTGTGTGCCGGCCGCGAGAGGGACGGTGTCCTTGGCCGACGGCGCATTGATGGTCACGGACTGATTGAGGTCGAGGAAGGTGATGGTCAGGTCGAGCGGCCCGTCGCCCGTGCCGACCAGGTCGGCATTGTGCTCGGCCCGCATACGGAACTGCTTGGTGCGGTGGTCGCCGTCTGTCCACAGATCCATGGTGAGCGGGTCGGAGACTTCCAGTTGCATGAACTGATCGAGGCGCTCTCCCTCCATGGCCGCGCTGTTGACCGTCCCCTTGTAGTGCGTGGTCCTGGCGCCGTCGACCATCTCGGTCCCGATCAGCCGCAGGTCCTTGGAGCCAGTCAGAAGCGTGGACTGCGCGATGGGGTTTGGCTGCAGCTGACGGGGCAGTACGCCGTAGGACTGGTTGTCCACCGCGCCGCGTCCCCAGATGGCCGGCGTGGCGCTGAGCCAGCTCTTGCCGTTCAGCTTCTCGGGACGCACCGCTCTCCCGCCGACGTACATCACCTTGTCGACGATCCGGATCTTCAACTCGCTGTTCCCACCCTGGTCGGCCGCAGCGGTCATCTTCATACTCATGGCCAGCGGTCGCGTGCTCATGGAGGCCTCGGCCTCCAGACCGCCTCTCCCCGGCACGGTCCCGCTGATCCGATAGTGCAGCGACGTAATGTCCCCGGAGTTCTTCCCTGCCCTCGCCACGGCCGCGGCGGGAGTCACCTTGGGTGAGTCCGCAACCGCGGAATCGCTCTTGGTGCCTCTTCCGCAGGCAACCGATCCCCCCGGCGAGCAATACGACCGCGACCGCCACGCGCGTCACTCTGTGCTGTACCGAAACAGGAACGAGCATCCCCACAAACCCCCAAGATAAATGGCAGAACCATGCCAAGGGCGCGAGCCTAACCGGGGGGGTGTCCTGAGATCTGCTCGGGTCTTGTGAGGTAGACGCGTCAGACGTGCTCGCGTCACGTTCGCCGCCCTGTGAGCGCGCCGTACGCGGCTCGGGGCGACCGACCGGGAAGTCCGCTCTCAGGGGCACGCCAGGGGCACGAGGCGCACGAGGTACGCACCTTTGATCGTTCGGCAGGGTTTCTTTCCCCAGGGGTATCGCGGTTGCCCCGTAGAGGAGTCCAATGGTGGGAGTCAGGCCCTTCGCGCCCACGCCGGTCAGAAGAGGCACGCTATGGATCCATGGCTGATCTGGTTGATCGTCGCGGCTGTGCTGGCTGTGGCGGAGATCTTCACCCTTACCGCTGCGCTCGGACTGCTGAGTGCGGCCGCGTTGGTCACGGCCGGGTCCGCCGCGGTGGGGATGCCGGTGCCCGTGCAGTTCCTGGTGTTCACCGTCGTCGCCACGGTCACCGTGCTGTTCGTGCGCCCCGTCGCGCTGCGCCACGTGCTCCCGCCCCAAGTGGCGCGGTTCGGAGTGGACGCGCTGGTCGGCAAGGCTGCCTACGTCGTCTCGGAGGTGACGGGCCTGGGCGGCAGGGTCCGTATCGACGGTGAGGAGTGGACGGCTCGCGCCTACGACGAGACGCTGGTGATCCCTCCTGGAAAGACCGTCGACGTCATGGAGATCAGTGGCGCCACCGCGATCGTCTACCCCCGGGACTGAAATCATGGAAACCTCGGCGTTCCTCATTGCCGGCCTGATCGTCGCGCTGATCGCGGTTTTCACCGTGGTGCGGGCCGTCCGTATCGTGCCCCAGGCCCGTGCTCGCAACGTCGAGCGGCTCGGCCGCTACCACCGGACCCTGGCTCCCGGCCTCAGCCTCGTCATCCCTTTCGTCGACCGTGTTCATCCGGTGATCGACCTGCGGGAACAGGTCGTTTCCTTCAAACCGCAACCGGTCATCACCGAGGACAACCTGGTTGTCGAGATCGACACCGTGCTCTATTTCCAGGTGACCGACCCGCGAGCGGCTTTCTACGAGATCGCGAACTTCCTTCAGGCGGTCGAGCAGCTCACCGTCACCACCTTGCGCAACGTCGTGGGATCCATGGACCTGGAAAAGACCCTCACCTCACGGGACACCATCAACAGCCAGCTCCGCGGTGTGCTCGACGAGGCCACCGGAAAGTGGGGGCTGCGGGTCAACCGGGTGGAGATCAAGGCCATCGACCCGCCGCAGTCCATCAAGGACGCGATGCAGAAGCAGATGCGAGCCGAGCGGGACAAGCGGGCCGCGATTCTCGGGGCCGAGGGGCAACGCCAGTCGCAGATCCTCACCGCCGAAGGCGACAAACAGGCCGCCGTCCTGCGCGCGGAGGGCAACCGTACCGCTGCGATCCTCCAGGCCGAGGGCCAGTCCCGGGCCATCGACGAGGTGTTCCAGGCCGTACATCGCAACGACCCCGACCCGAAGCTGCTCGCCTACCAGTACCTTCAGACGCTGCCCCAGCTCGCGCAGGGCTCGGGCAACAACTTCTGGGTGATCCCCAGCGAGATCACCTCCGCACTCCAGGGCATGTCCCGCGCCTTCACCGAGGTGCTGCCCCAGTCGCCGGCCACCCGCGAGAAACCCTCGGACGACATGGCTGCCGAGGCCGCCAACGACAAGGCCCAGGCCGCCGAAGCCGCCGCCGAGGCCCTCGCCGAAGCAGCCAAGGCCGAGCGGGTCACCCCGGGTGCCCTCCCGGATCAACCGCCTCGCTGACGGGGGGCGGCGGTCCCTGGGGTCTGGGGTCTGTCCTCCGGATCCCAGGAACCCGGGAAGCCGTCACCATGATCGGCCGTACGTTTCCGTGCTGCCGGCGGTCAGCGCGGTGAGGTCTCGGTCAGCGTGGTGAGGCGCTCGTCAGCGTGGTGAGGTGCTGCCCATCTCCGCGGTGAAGACCACGGGTTCGCTGTCGAACCCTCTGACCATCTCGTGGAACTCCCACGCCCCGGAGGCGCCGCGAACGAACTCCGCGACGGTCGTGGCCGTGGATCCGGCGACCTGCGTGAAGTCGTCCTTCAACAGCTCCTGGTACCCCTCGACGACCAGCACTCCGGCATTCGACAGGTCGCCGAAGGTCATGGGGCCGTTGTTCTGGTGGATGGCCACGCCCACCACCACCCGTGCGAAGGAGGACGCGAGGCGGTCTAGCTCCAGTGTCATCGCTTCGACGTAGCCGAAGCCCTGACCGGTCTGGCTGTGCCGGCCCATGTTGATGGTGCCGTCCGGTGAGCGGCTGTCGAAGTGGACGACGTACACCGGCCGCCCGTAGGGGGCGTCCGCCGAGTACGTGGCGGCGATGATGTCGAGATGACGAGGTGGCTGATTCCAGGGACTCGGATCCCACTTGAGCCGTACCTCAGCCTTCCCAACTCCCGCGCTGTCGCTGCTCACCGGCCTACCGCCTATCCCGTATCGAGCCATTACGGGATGGCCCCCGCATGGCCAAGTATGGCTGTCGGTGCCGCCGTTGGAGCACCGGCGTCGGCTCGCACATCGGCCGGTGGGGGACATGTGTTTCCGTGGTCCTCGTACGTCACGGGGGTGGGTTCGCCGAGACGACGCCGTCGGGGCGGGTGCGTGCCGGCGATCCGACCGCCGTCGGCACCGGATCGCGTGGTGTGCGGATGTTGAGGGGCACCGGCATCCAGACCACAGGAAAGACTGCCGGGAACCGGCAATGTGTGGCAGGGGAGAGGCCTGGCAGCATGGCTCGCGGGGGCCACTGCCGTGGGTTTCGTTGCCCGGTACCGGCACCTGTGCGCAAGAGGACGGCAGGGGACGCGCACGCTGGACCGGCTGATGCGCTCCGTGGGCGGGATGGGGGGACCGGGAGATGTGGACATTTGTGGCAGCGGCCACGGGCCTGCCCGCGATCCTGCTGACCGCGGCCCTCGTCGTGGTCGTCTGCTTCTGGCTCCTGGCCGCCGTGGGCGTCGTAGGCGTCGGCGCTTTCGACACGGACGTGGACCTGCGGGCGTGGCGTATGAGCGGGGTGCCGGTGACGGTCGCCTTCTCGCTGGTGACGGTGTTCGCCTGGTCGCTGAGTGTCGGAGCGGCGGTTGTACTGGCCGCGTTCGCGCCCCCGGCGCTGGTCACCGGGGTGCTGGGTCTGGTCGTGCCCGTCGGGGCTCTGTTCGTCGCCTGGGCGGTGACTCGTCTGACCGTACGGCCGTTGCACCGCCTCTTCCCGGACGAAGCTCCAGCGAGAACGCGCTGACCGCCAACCCGGTCCTCGCCCCACTCTCCGGCCGCGCCCGCACCGACGTCGCCTGCACCGACCTCGCCTGCACCGACCTTGACCTGCTCATCCGCCGCGATCAACCGCGCGGCCGACCCACGCCACCCCGTGACCAGCCCCTTGGCCCGCCACGCGGCAGGGGCAGGGGCAGGAAGAGGAACAGGAGTACGAGCACGAGCACGAGCGCGAGCAGGGGCAGGGGCAGACATTACGAGAATCTGACGCGGTGGTGAAACCCCCCGTGATTGCCCGCCCCACAGGCAACTCTGGTGCTGCGCGCCGCCGTTCCGTGGTGGCGGTCAAGGTCCGAGGAGCAACGCATGAGCAGGCACACCAGGCGCAGGTCGTCGCTACAGGTCCAACTGTCCGTTGCCGGAGCCGGGATCATCGCCGTGGTGGCGGCCGCCACCACGGTGAACTTCGCCTCCGCCGGGGAAGTCCAGCGGCCCGGGAGCACGGCCAAGGCCGACCACGCGGTCTTCGTGCAGGGCAACGAACTCTCCGGCAACACCATCCACGTCTTCGAGCGCGGTGACGACGGCACGCTGGGTGCCGCGGCCCGCTACGCGACCGGTGGCAAAGGAGGGGACCAGGTCGACGCGCCCACCGATTCGCTCGCCTCCCAGGGATCCCTCGTCTACGACGACCGCTCGGGCTTACTGCTGGCGGTCAACGCGGGCAGTAACACCGTGACGTCGTTCCGGGTCCAGGGGCGGAAGCTGACAGACCGTCACATAGTCTCCTCCGGCGGTGACTTCCCCGCGTCGGTCGCGGTCTCCGGCGGCCTGGCGTACGTCATGAACGCGGGCGGGAAAGGCAGCGTCCAGGGATTCCGGATCACCGCGAAGGGGCTGGTGCCGCTGAGCGGTTCCTCTCGCTCGCTGGGGCTGGCCAACAAGAAGGTGCCGTTGTTCAGCAGCTCGCCCGGCCAGGTCGCGTTCACGCCGGACGGCCGTGCGCTTGTCGTCACGACCAAGTCGGCGAACACCGTCGAGGTCTTCCCGATACGGCACGACGGGCGTCCCGCCCATCAGCCGGTGGTCAACGACTCGGCCGGTGGCGTGCCGTTCGCGATCACCTTCGACAAGGGCGGCCGGATGCTGGTGGCCGAGGCCGAGAAGTCGACGGTCACCACGTACAAGGTGCGTGCCGACGGAACCCTCAAGGTCGTCCAGCAGCCGCTGGCCAACGGTCAGAACACGCTGTGCTGGCTGGAGCGGGCCGGCGACTTCTTCTACGGGGGTAACACCGGCAATTCCACGGTCACCGGCTACCGCACGGACCGGCACGGAAAGCTCGCGCTCACCAACGATGTCGGCATCGCCACCCCGCCCTCGGCCATGTCCCAGGGTGTCATCGACCTGGCGGTGACCAAGGACGAGAAGTTCCTGTACGTGCAGAACGCCGTCTCCGGCACGGTCGACGGCTTCCGCGTCGGCAGGAACGGTTCGCTCACCAAGGTCACCACCACCACAGGGCTGCCCGCCTTCGCCGAGTCCGGCATGGAGGGCATCGTCGCGGTGTAAAGAATGCGGCCACCGCGGCCCGACGCCCCGGACATCCTTGTCCGGGGCGTCACGCGGTGCGCCCAGCATGGGCGATCGATTGGGGGTGGAAGTCCCCTGGGGGAAGAGGTGGTGCTTACCCCGAGCCGGAGGCAAGGGCGTCATCGTGAGGTGGGGTCTGGAGGAAGCCCGAGGCGAGACCTGGGTACCG
>Ga0136846_1220293_pt1 | contig 14802 bp, 12 predicted proteins | sample HopSoiMetagenom2_FD_96841 | JGI IMG/M metagenome (GOLD analysis project Ga0136846, IMG submission 96841) | Grasslands soil microbial communities from Hopland, California, USA - 2 Assembly 2016 (version 4) | ecosystem: Environmental > Terrestrial > Soil > Grasslands | place: USA: Hopland...
ACGATCCTGCCGGTGCTGATCCTCGTCGCGATCGCGATCCCGTCCTTCCGGCTCCTGCGCGAGCAGCTCATCATCCCGAAGCCGGACGTCATCGTGAAGACCACGGGGCACTCCTGGTACTGGTCCTACGAGTACCCGGCCGACCAGGGCGGCGGCTTCAGCTTCGATTCGAACATGATCGACGCCAAGGATCTGAAAGCCGGGCAGCCGCGCCTGCTTTCCGCTGACAACGAGATGGTCGTGCCGATCAACAAGGTGGTCAAGGTGCAGGTGACCGCGGCGGACGTGCTGCACTCCTTCGCCATGCCGTCCTTCGGCATCAAGATCGACGCCGTGCCGGGGCGGCTCAACGAAACCTGGTTCAAGGCCGAGCGCGAGGGCGTCTACTACGGCCAGTGCTCGGAGCTGTGCGGTAACGGCCACCCCTACATGCCGATCCAGATCCGGGTGGTGAACGACGCCGACTATGCCGCCTGGCTCGCCGACGCCAAGAAGAAGTACGCCGCAGGCGGCTCTGGCGACGTCAGGCTCGCCGCGAGGGACTGAACGGGTCGAATACAAGGACGTCGAATTTCGCCATGGCCTACGCAACCCACGCCGATCACGCCGACCACCACACCCCGAGCGGGTGGCGGCGGTGGATGTATTCCACCAACCACAAGGACATCGGCACCCTCTACCTCGTGTTCTCGTTCTGCGCCGGCCTCGTCGGCGCCGCCTTCTCGATCCTGATGCGCATGGAGCTGCAGGAGCCGGGGCTGCAGATCTTCTCCAATCCGCAGGCCTTCAACGTGGTCGTCACCGGCCACGGGCTGATCATGGTGTTCTTCCTCGTCATGCCGGCCCTCATCGGCGGTTTCGGCAACTGGTTCGTGCCGCTGATGATCGGGGCGCCCGACATGGCGTTCCCGCGCATGAACAACATCTCGTACTGGCTCACCGTCGCCGGGTTCTTCCTCCTCTGCACGTCGCTATTCTTCGAGGGCGCGCCGGGCTCGCTCGGCTTCGGCGGCGGCTGGACGGTCTATCCGCCGCTCTCGACCGCGGGCCATCCCGGGCCGGCGCTCGATTTCGGCATCCTCTCGCTGCACCTTGCGGGCGCCGCCTCGATCCTCGGCGCCATCAACTTCATCACCACGATCCTCAACATGCGCGCCCCCGGCATGACGCTGCACAAGATGCCGCTCTTCGCCTGGTCGATCCTCGTCACCGCCTTCCTGCTGCTCCTGGCGCTGCCGGTGCTCGCCGGCGCGATCACCATGCTGCTCACCGACCGCAACTTCGGCACGACCTTCTTCGACCCGGCCGGCGGCGGCGATCCGATCCTCTACCAGCATCTATTCTGGTTCTTCGGCCACCCCGAAGTCTACATCATGATCCTGCCGGCCTTCGGCATCGTCTCGCACATCGTCTCGACCTTCTCGAAGAAGCCGATCTTCGGCTATCTCGGCATGGCCTATGCGATGGTGGCGATCGGCGTCGTCGGCTTCGTGGTGTGGGCGCACCACATGTTCACGGTCGGCCTGTCGCTGCAGAGCCAAGCCTATTTCGTCTTCGCCACGATGGTGATCGCGGTGCCGACCGGCATCAAGATCTTCTCCTGGATCGCGACCATGTGGGGCGGCTCTGTCCGCTTCACCGCGGCGATGCTGTGGGCGATGGGCTTCATTTTCCTGTTCACGGTCGGCGGCGTCACCGGCGTCGTGCTCGCGAACGCGCCGGTCGACCGCTACATGCACGACACCTATTACGTCGTGGCGCACTTCCATTACGTGCTGTCGCTCGGCGCCGTGTTCATGATCTTCGCGGCGATGTACTACTGGTTCCCGAAGATGTCGGGCTACGTCATCCCGGAATGGATCGGCAAGCTGCATTTCTGGCTCGCCTTCGTCGGCTCGAACATCCTGTTCTTCCCGATGCATTTCCTCGGGCTTGCCGGCATGCCGCGGCGCTACGCCGACTATCCGGACGCTTTCGCCGGCTGGAACTTCGTGTCGTCGATCGGCTCCTATATCTTCGCGGTCGGCATCTTCGTCTTCATGTACGGCGTCTTCACCGCCTTCCGGAACAAGGAGCGGGCGGCGCCGAACCCGTGGGGCGAGGGCGCGACGACGCTCGAATGGACGCTGCCGTCGCCGCCGCCCTTCCACCAATACGAGACCCTGCCGCGGATCGCCGAGACCGGTCACTGATCGGGCCTCGGGCGCCCAGATCGACGCGCCCGATCCGGCCCACGCTTTCAGGCAGGGAGAGGCTTTCCAGGCATCTGGCCGTTTCGGGCCGGCCATGCCAAAATCCCGGAGCCTGACCTTGCGATGAGCGCGGCGACCAGCTTGACCCACACCGTACCCGGCGAGACCCTCGCGGCCTCCGCGGCCATGTCCGGCGGCGAGGTCTCCGACTACATCGCCCTCCTGAAGCCGCGGGTGATGTCGCTCGTCGTGTTCACGGCGCTTGTCGGCATGGCCGTCGCGCACGCGCCGGCAAGCCCCGTCATCGCCTTCGCCTCGCTCGTCATGATCGCCGTCGGAGCGGGGGCTGCCGGCTGCCTCAACATGTGGTGGGACGCCGATGTCGACGCGCTGATGACGCGCACCCGCAAGCGGCCGATCCCGGACGGGCGCATCCGGCCGGAGGAGGCGCTGGCCTTCGGCATGACGCTTGCCGTCGGCTCGGTGCTGGCGCTCGGGCTTGTCGCCAACTGGCTCGCCGCCGCCTTCCTTGCCTTCACGATCTTCTTCTACGTCGTCGTCTACTCGATCGGGCTGAAGCGCTGGACGGCGCAGAACATCGTCATCGGCGGCGCCGCCGGCGCCTTCCCGCCGATGATCGGCGAGGCCGCGGTCTCGGGCACGGTGTCGATTGAGACCTTCATCCTCTTCGCCATCATCTTCCTGTGGACGCCGCCGCACTTCTGGGCGCTCGCGCTCGTGAAATCGGCGGACTACGCGCGCGCCGGCATCCCGATGCTGCCGAACGTCGCCGGCCCGGCCGCGACGCGGCGGCAGATCCTGCTCTACACGCTGGTGCTCGCGCCGGTCGGGGTGGTCCCGGTCACGGCGGGCTTCGCCGGGCTTGCCTACGCGGTCGTCTCGGTGCTCGGCGGGCTCGCCATGCTGGCGCTGGCCCTTAAGGTGTACAGGGTCCGCGAGGGCGAGCCGGCGATGCGGGCGGCGCAGCAGCTCTTCGGCTTCTCGATCCTGTACCTGTTCCTGCTCTTCGCCGCTCTCCTCGCCGAGCATGGGCTCGGGCTCCTGCGCCCGCTCGGATTGCCGGCGTGAGCGCCGACGAGCGAAGACCGCGGCCACTGAGCCCGGAAGCGGCGAAACGCCGCCGCTCGCGCTCGATCGCGATCGCGCTGGCGCTCGCCGCCCTTGCCCTCCTCTTCTACGTCGTGACCATTGCCAAGATGGGCCCGCAGGTGTTGAACCGCCCGCTATGAGACCCGCCGCCTGCTCGCGCGATCTCGCCGCCCGCATGCGCCGCACGGCGGCGCTCTGCGCCGGGCTTGCCGCCGGCATGGTCGGCCTCACCTACGCGTCGGTGCCGCTCTACGGCCTGTTCTGCCGCATCACCGGCTATGACGGGACGCCTCTCTTCGGAGGCGGGCCTGCGGCCGAGATCCTCGAGCGCACGATCACGGTGCGCTTCGACGCCAATGTCGCGGCCGGGCTCGATTGGCGCTTCACGCCCGAGGCGCCGCAGGTCGAGGTCAAGCTCGGGGAGGTGCGGACGGTCTTCTACAAGGTCCGCAACGCCGGCCGGACGGCGACCGCCGGCATCGCGACCTTCAACGTGCAGCCGGGACAGGCGGGCGCGTTCTTCGTCAAGCTGCAGTGCTTCTGCTATGCCGAGCAGACGCTCAAGCCCGGCGAGGAGATCGAGGCCGCCGTCGCCTTCTACATCGATCCGGCGCTTGCCCGCGACCCGGACGTCAGCGCCATGCCGGGCATCACGCTGTCCTACACCTTCTTCCCATCCCGGAACGGCGAGCCGGTTGCGACATCGAGTGCCGCCGCGGCCGCCCCGAAACTGTGACCGGCGGCGTGACAACCGCCGCGCTCGCGCTTAAAGCGACGCACGACCGAGGCGACGGAGAGCCCTGACCATGGCCGAGGCGCACGCCAAGCCCCAGCACGACTACCATCTCGTCGATCCGAGCCCCTGGCCTCTCGTCGGCTCGATCGCGGCCTTCACCATGGCGGTCGGCCTTGTCCTGACGATGAAGAGCCTGACGCTCGCCGGCCTCAGGATCGGCCCTTACGTCTTCGGCGCCGGCGTCCTCGGCGTCCTCTACACCATGCTGAACTGGTGGCGGAGCGTGATCCGCGAGGCGAGCTACGAGGGCCACCACACCCGCGTCGTGCAGATCAGCCACCGCTACGGCATGATCTTCTTCATCGCCTCGGAGGTGATGTTCTTCGTCGCCTGGTTCTGGGCCTTCTTCGACGCCTCGCTCTATCCGAACGACCCGATCCAGTTTTCCCGCACCGAGCTCACCGGCGGGCACTGGCCGCCGAAGGGCATCGAGACCTTCGACCCCTGGCACCTGCCGCTCCTCAACACCCTCATCCTCCTGACCTCCGGGACGACGGTGACCTGGGCCCACCACGCGCTCCTGCACGACGACCGCAAAGGCCTGAAATGGGGCCTGTGGCTGACGATCGGCCTCGGCATGCTCTTCACCTGCGTCCAGGCCTACGAGTACGGCCACGCCGCCTTCGGCTTCAAGGGCAACATCTACGGCGCCACCTTCTTCATGGCGACGGGCTTCCACGGCGCCCATGTCATCATCGGCACGGTCTTTCTCGCCGTGTGCCTGTGGCGGACCTACCAGGGCCAGTTCACGCCGCGCCAGCACCTCGGCTTCGAGTTCGCCGCCTGGTATTGGCACTTCGTCGACGTGGTGTGGCTGTTCCTGTTCTCCTGCATCTATGTCTGGGCAGCGGGCGCCCATGCGGCCGCCGGCGGGCACTGACGAAAGCCCGGCCGAGAGCGTATGATGAGGGGCGGCGCGAGCCGCCCTTCGCTTTTCCGGAGCGAGCCATGCCCGACTCTCCCCCGAGCCCTGCCGTCGAGGAGCGCAACAGCAGCCCGCAATGGATCCTGTCCGTCGCGGTGCGGTCGGCCTGCCCGCGCTGCGGCAAGGGAAAGCTGTTCGAAGGGTTCCTGACGCTCGCCAAGCGCTGCAACGTCTGCGGCCTCGACTATTCCTTCGCCGACCCGGCGGACGGTCCGGCGTTCTTCGTCATGATGCTGATGGGCATTCCGGCAACCGCCATCGGCCTTTGGATCGAGCTGACCTATGACCCGCCGCTCTGGGTTCACGCCGTCACGACCCTCCCCCTGATCCTGATCCTGTGCATCCTGCCCCTGCGCTTCGTCAAAGGCGGGCTCGTCGCCAGCCAGTACGTCAACAAGGCGGAAGAGACGCGTTTCACGATCGAGCCGAAGAATCCCGGTTGAATCTCGATTAAGTCCTCCATCGTGCTCGGGAATGACGCCTCAGGCAGGGCTGCGACGGCGCAATCCTTGCGGCGGCTGATCCTGCCGGCGCTTGCGGCGTTGATAGGGTTCGCCGTGCTCGTCTCGCTCGGGACCTGGCAGCTGCAGCGCCGGGCCTGGAAGCTCGACCTGATCGAGAGGATCGAGGCGCGCGCCTACGCGACGCCTGGTGCGCTGCCGCCCGAGTCGGAGTGGGCGGCATGGTCGCCGCAAGCCCAGGAATACCGGCGGGTGCGCGTCACCGGGCGCTTCCTCTACGACAAGGAGGCGCCCGTGCACGGGCTTCTGCCGGGTCCCCAGCCCGGCCAGCCGATCCAGGGCTTCTACCTCCTTACGCCGCTCGAGCTCCGGGACGGCTCGGTCGTCATCGTCAACCGCGGCTTCGTGCCGACCGAGCTGCGCGACCCGGGACGCCGGCCCGGCTCCGATCCGGCCGGCGAGGTAACCTTCACGGGGCTGATGCGAGCCCCGGAGAAGCGCGGCTGGTTCGTGCCCGAGAACGACCCGGCTCGGAACGTCTGGTTCACGCGCGACGCCGACGAGATCGCGCGCGCGAAAGGGCTTGCCCGGGTTGCACCCTTCCTCATCGACGCCGGGGCCGGCCCCGACGCCGGCGGCTGGCCGAGGGGCGGGCAGACCCGGCTCTCGATCCCGAACGACCACCTGCAATACGCGCTGACCTGGTTCGGGCTCGCGCTGACCCTTGCCGGCGTCTTCGGCGCCTTCGCCTGGCGTCGGCGGCGGCCGGGCGAGCTTGTTCCCTCGCCGTCCGAGGCGTAAGGTCCGCGCCCGATCTCCCCCCAAGGCCTCCCGTGCTGCACGTCTCCACCCGCGGTGAGGCGCCCGCGATCAGCCTCCCCGACGCGCTCCTTGCCGGCCTTGCCCGCGACGGCGGCCTCTACGTGCCGGAGCGCTGGCCGGCGCTTTCGCGCGACGCCATCGCGGCTTTCGCCGGCAGACGCTACGCCGAGGTCGCGAAAGCCGTCATGGGCGCGCTCGTCGACGGCGAGATCGCCGCGCCCGATCTCGGCCGCATGATCGCGGCGGCCTACGCCCCGTTCCGCCACCCGTCGGTCGCGCCGCTCGTCCAGATCGGCGACAACCTCTTCGTGCTCGAGCTTTTCCACGGCCCGACGCTCGCCTTCAAGGACGTGGCGATGCGTCTGTTGGCGCAGCTCATGGACCACGCCCTGAAGGCGCGCGGCGGCCGCGCCACCATCGTCGGCGCGACCTCGGGCGACACCGGCAGCGCGGCCGTCGACGCCTTCACCGGGCTCGACCAGGTCGACGTCTTCATCCTGTTCCCGCACGGGCGCGTCTCCGACGTGCAGCGGCGGCAGATGACGACCGTCGACGCCGCCAACGTGCAGGCCATCGCCGTCGACGGCACCTTCGACGATTGCCAGGCGCTCGTGAAGGCGATGTTCAACCACGCGCGTTTTCGCGACGAGCTGCAGCTCTCCGGCGTGAACTCGATCAACTGGGCCCGCATCGCCGCCCAGACGGTCTATTACTTCACCGCCGCGGTGGCGCTCGGGGGGCCGCATCGTCCGGTGTCGTTCTCGGTGCCGACCGGCAATTTCGGCGACGTGCTCGCCGGCTTCGTGGCGAAGCGCATGGGCCTGCCGATTGAGCGGCTGATGGTCGCGACCAACGCCAACGACATCCTCGACCGCGCCCTCGCCAGCGGCCGTTACGAGATCCGCGGCGTGACGCCGACGACCTCGCCGTCGATGGACATCCAGGTGTCCTCGAACTTCGAGCGCCTGCTGTTCGAGGCCAACGACCGCGATGCCGCCGCGGTGCGCGGGCTCATGGCGGGCCTGTCGCAGTCGCGTTCCTTCGCGATCGCGCCCGAGCCGCTCGCCCGCATCCGCCGGGATTTCGCCTCCGCGGCAGTCGACGAGGAAACGGTCGCGCAGGAGATGCGGCGCACCTACGGCGACGCCGGCTACCTCCTTGACCCGCACACGGCGGTCGGCGTCCACGCCGGCCGGGCGCTCATCGACCGCGACCCGCGCACGCCGGTCATCGCGCTGTCGACCGCCCATCCGGCGAAATTCCCCGACGCCGTCTTGCGCGCGACGGGCGTGCGGCCGGAGCTGCCGCCGCATCTCGCCGAGCTGATGGACCGGCCCGAGCGCTTCGCGCGCCTCGCGAACGACCAGGCCGCGGTCGAGCGCTTCATCCGCGAGCGCGCCCGGGTGGTGACGGAAAGGGCCGCATGAACCAGCACTTCGTCCGCGAGGCCGACCTCGAGCTCGAGGTCACGACGCTCCCGAACGGCCTGACGGTCGTGACCGAGCGCATGCCGTACATCAAGACGGCGACGCTCGGCGTCTGGGTCGGGGCGGGGTCGCGCAACGAGCGCGAGGCCGAGCACGGCCTCTCGCACCTCATCGAGCACATGGCCTTCAAGGGCACGCGCCGCCGCTCCGCGCGCCGGATCGCCGAGGACATCGAGAACGTCGGCGGCGAGATCAACGCCGCGACCTCGGTCGAGTTCACGAACTACACGGCGCGCGTCCTCGGCGAGACCATCGACGTCGCGCTCGACGTGCTCGGCGACATTCTGACCGAATCGAGCTTCGAGGACAGCGAGCTCGCGCGCGAGAAGGGCGTCATCCTGCAGGAATACGCGGCCGTCGAGGACGACCCCGACGATCTCGTCTTCGACGCCTTCATGGAGACGGCCTTCGCCGGCCAGGCGATCGGCCGCCCGATCCTCGGCCGGCCCGAGACCATCAAATCCTTCGACGGCGGCACCATCCGGGCCTTCATGGCGCGCGAATACGCGCCTGAGCGCATGGTGCTCGCCGCCGCCGGCGACGTGCGCCACGACGGCGTCCTCGCCGCGGCCGAGCGCCACTTCGGCGCCCTGCCCGAGGCGCCCCGGGACGGCGCCGCGCCGGCGTCCTACACCGGCGGCGAGCGGCGCATGCAGCGCCGGCTCGAGCAGGCGAGCCTCGTCCTCGGGCTGCCCGGCTGCTCCTTCAAGGACCCGGTCTATTACGCCACCCACATGTTCGCCCATGTGCTCGGCGGCGGGCTGACCTCGCGGCTGTGGCACGAGGTCCGCGAGCAGCGCGGCCTCGCCTACGAGATCGGCGCCTTCCACTGGCCGTTCTCCGACACCGGGCTCTTCGGCATCAGCGCCGGAACCGCCGCCTCCGACCTCGTCGAGCTCGTCGAGGTGACGCTCGACTGCGCCCGCGCCGCCGTCGCCGACATCGACGAGACCGAGGTCGCGCGGGCGAAGACGCAGCTCAAGGTGGCGCTGCTCGCGGCGCTCGAGAGCCCGGCCGGCCGGATCGAGCGCAACGCCCGTCAGCTTCTCGCCTGGGGCCGCGTCATCCCGAGCGAGGAGATCGTCGCCAAGGTCGACGCCGTCACCGTCGACGAGGTTAGAGCCGCCGGGGCGCGCCTTCTCGCCGGGGCGCCGACGGTCGCGGCGATCGGGCCGGTCCGCAAGCTGCCGCCCCTGCCGCAGATCGCGGCGCGGCTGCGGGGGTGACGCGTCGCGTCGCGATTTGGCCTCAAAGCGCGACCAAGCAGGGCGGCGCGGCACCACGCTCCAGGCAAACGCCGGGCCCGGTTTCCTCGGGGGACAGCCGAGGGCCTCGGGGCTCCTCGCCTTGCCCTCAAGCTTGACCACCGATACCACTTGGCTCGAACCGTTTTGATGTGCGGACGAGAGAACCACGCGTTGCGCATCGTCCATCTCGCCGTCGCACTCCTCGCCGGGAGTCTCGCGCTCTTCGCGTCCGCGCCGCCGGCGCGGGCGGTCGAAGCGGTCCGGGTATCGCCCGACGTCCAGGCGATCGACCTCACGCCGGCGATCGAGCGCTACCGCTCCGACGGCGACGAGATCCGCATCTCGACGGCGCCCGGCCGCGACGGCATCGTCCGCCGCATCGCCGTCAAGGCCCGCGAGACCGGCACGCGGCCGGACTGGATCGTCTTCGCGCTGACGAACGACACCGACGAGCAGCTCGACCGCCTGCTCGTCGCGCCGCATTTCAGGCTCGTCGGCTCGGGCGTGATCTGGCCCGATCTCGGCGGCTCGCGCATCGCCGCGATCACCGCGAGCCAGGGCATCCGGCCCGAGCGCGAGGACTCGACCGAGGCCGACGTGTTCCTGATGACCCTCGATCCCGGCACGACCGTCACCTTCGTCGCCGAGCTCAACAGCCCGAACGTGCCGCAGATCTACCTCTGGGACAGCGATAGCTACCGCAAGAAGACCACCGGGCTCACCCTCTACAAGGGCATCATCATCGGCATCGCCGGGCTGCTCGCGCTGTTCCTGACCATCGTCTTCGTCGTCAAAGGGGCGCTGATCTTCCCGGCGGCGGCGGCGCTCGCCTGGGCCGTCCTTGCCTATGCCTGCATCGATTTCGGCTTCTTCCAGCGCGTCTTCCCGGTCACCGAGGCGGCGGAGCGGATCTACCGCGCCGCCGCCGAGGCGGTGCTCGCGGCGACGCTCCTCGTGTTCCTGTTCGCCTATCTCAACCTCAACCGCTGGCACGTGCGCTACGGCCACGTCACCTTCTTCTGGCTCATTTTCCTCGCCGCGCTCGTCGGGCTCGCGGTCGTCGATCCGCCGGTCGCCTCCGGCGTCGCGCGCATCTCGATCGCGGCGGTCGCCGGCGTCGGCTTCCTCCTCGTCGTGCATCTCGCGACCCACGGCTACGATCGCGCCGTGATGCTGGTGCCGACCTGGGTTCTCCTCGTCGCCTGGGTCGCCGCCGGCGCCTTCACCGTGACGGGGTCGCTCGCCTCCGACCTCGTGCAGCCGGCGCTGATCGGTGCGCTGGTGCTGATCGTGATGCTGATCGGCTTCACCGTCATGCAGCACGCCTTCGCCGGCGGCGTCCTGGCGCAGGGGCTGATGAGCGACACCGAGCGCCGGGCCCTGGCGCTCGCCGGCGCCGGCGACATCGTCTTCGACTGGGACGTCACCGGCGACAAGGTCTTCGTCGGCCCCGAGGTCGAGCAGCAGCTCGGCCTCAAGCGCGGCGCCCTCGAGGGCTCGGCCGCGGGCTGGCTCGAGCTGCTGCATCCGTTCGACGTCGACCGCTACCGCACCTCGCTCGACGCGGTGATCGAGGAGCGGCGCGGCCGCGTCGTCCAGGATTTCCGCCTGCGCGCCGCGAGCGGCCCCTACCATTGGTTTCGCCTCAAAGCCCGGCCGATGGTCGGGACCGACGGCGAGGTCATCCGCATCGTCGGCACGATCGCCGACGTGACCGAGGGCAAGACCGCCGAGGAGCGCCTGCTCCACGACGCCGTCCACGACAGCCTGACCGGACTTCCGAACCGCGAGCTCTTCAACGACCGGCTCGACGCGGCGCTCACGCTTGCGGCGCAGGACGAGGGCATCCGGCCGACCGTGCTTTGCCTCGATCTCGACCGGTTCAAGCAGGTGAACGATTCGGTCGGCCTCTCCGCCGGCGACTCGATCCTCCTGACGCTGTCGCGTCGCCTCGGCCGGCTCCTGAAGCCGCACGACACCCTCGCCCGCATCAGCGGCGACGAGTTCGCGATCATCCTGATGTCGGAGCACGATCCCGACCGGATCATCGGCTTCGCCGACATGGTTCGGCGCGCGACGACGACGCCGATCACCTTCGAGGAGCGCGAGATCTTCCTGACCGCCTCGGTCGGGCTGATGCTCTACGAACGCCAGACCGCGGGACGGCGCGAGGAGGTGCTCAAGAACGCCGAGATCGCGATGGTGCATGCGAAGCGCCATGGCGGCGACCGCGTCGAGGTGTTCCGGCCGACGATGCGGACCGAGACCGGCGATCGCCTCACCCTCGAGAGCGACCTCAGGCGCGCCATCGACCGCGGCGAGATCAAGGTGCTGTTCCAGCCTATCGTGCGGCTCGAGGACCGCACCATCGCCGGCTTCGAGGCGCTGTTGCGCTGGGACCATCCGCGGCTCGGACGCCTCTCGCCCGCGACCTTCATCCCGATCGCCGAGGAGACCGGGCTGATCGTCAACCTCGGCGTCTTCGCGCTCGAGCGCACCGGGCGCGAGCTCGCGGCCTGGCAGCGCGCGCTCGAGGTCGAGCCGCCGATCTTCGCCAGCGTCAACGTGTCGAGCCGGCAGCTCCTGCGCCACGACCTCCTGCACGACGTCAAGACGGTGCTGGCCCGCACCGGCGTCCACCCGGGCTCGCTCAAGCTCGAGCTGACCGAGAGCCTCGTCATGGAGAACCCGGAATACGCGGCGCAGATGCTGCAGCGCATCCGGCACCTCGGCGCCGGCCTGTCGCTCGATGATTTCGGCACCGGCTACTCGGCGCTGTCCTACCTGCAGCGCTTCCCCTTCGACACCATCAAGATCGACCAGTCCTTCGTGCGCCCGGGCGCGAACGGGCAGCGCTCGGTGCTGTTGCGCTCGATCGTCAAGATGGCGCACGAGCTCGGAATGGAAGTCGTCGCCGAGGGCGCCGAGACCGAGTCGGACGCGATCGAGCTCTATCAGATCGGCTGCGAATACGCCCAGGGCTGGGCCTTCGGCGAGCCGATGTCGGCGCTGCAGGCGCGCCAGCTCGTCGGCGCCGCGCCCGAGGCGGCCTAAGTCGCCTATCGCCGCTCGGGCCGCGGCGGCGAGAACAGGCTCGTGCTGCCGGTCTCGACATCGGAGCCGCGCCCTTGCTCCGCCGGTCTTGCGCTCCGGGCTGGCTTGCCGCTGCCGATGGCGGAGCGCACCTCGTCCGCCCAGGAGCGGCTCACGGCCTTTCTCTGCGAGCGTTCAGCAGCGGCGCTTTGAGCGTCGGCGCTTTGAGCGAGCGCCGGCCCTGACAGGATGACGATCGCGAGAGCGACGAGAAATCCCGATCCGGCACGCTGCGGCATGGTACTCCAACGCGTCTGCAGGCCGGAGAACCGAACGGCGCCCGAAACGTTCCGGCCGGCGGCGAAGCGCCGCTCCCTTCGTCAGGCGTGGCCGGCGTCCATCGACAGCATCGCCGGATCGACGCCGATCCGGCGCAGCGCCATCTCGTATTTGTGATCGAAGGCCGAGTGGAAGATGAGCTCGGGGTCGGCCGGGCAGTTCAGCCAGCCATTCGCCTGGACCTCGCTCTCGAGCTGACCCGCCGACCAGCCGGCATAGCCGAGCGCCAAGACGGCGCTCTGCGGGCCTTCGCCCTTGGCGATGGCGCGCAGGATGTCGACCGTCGCCGTCAGGCAGACGCCCTCGTCGATCGGCAGCGTCGACTGATCGATGAAGAAGTCGGGCGAATGGAGCACGAAGCCGCGGCTCGTTTCGACCGGGCCGCCCATCAGCACCTGCATGCGGCCGACCCGGTTCGGCAGCCGGATCAGCTCGGCCTCAGGGATGATCTCGAGCTGGACGAGGAGGTCCGGCATGCTGAGGTCCGCCGCCGGCTTGTTGACGACGATGCCCATCGCCCCTTCCGGCGAGTGGGCACAGACATAGATGACGGTGCGCGAGAAGCGCTCGTCGCCCATGCCCGGCATGGCGACGAGGAGCTGCCCGTCGAAATAGCCGGGTGTGCCTGGTGTTTCCCTGTTGCGAACCGGAGCCATGGACCCATGCTACGCCGAGGCGGATTGCCGTGCCACCCCCAACCGGCCGTGCCTCACGCGATCGTGGATGGCTCGCCGGCGCGGCAGGGTTATCGTGGCCCGCGTAAGATGAAGCCGAAACCTCGGGCCCTGGTTCCACGCGCAATCGCGCCGCGCCGCGCCGCGGCGGTCCTCGGTGCGATGGTCGGCCTCGTCCTTGCGGCCGCCGCCGTCGCGGGCGAGGCTTCGCCTTGGGTTGAGGGCCATCATTCCCGGGCGCGGCTCGTTGCCGGCGGCGCCGACGGGGCGGCGCGTCTTGCCGCGATCGAGATCGTCCTCGATCCGGGTTTCAAGACCTATTGGCGCTCGCCGGGCGAATCCGGGCTGCCGCCGGCGTTCGACTGGGCGTGGTCGGAGAACCTTTCGGCGGCCGAGGTGCTCTGGCCGGCGCCGCACCGCTTCGAGGACGCCGGCGGCGTCGCCTACGGCTACAAGGACCGCGTCCTGCTGCCGGTGCGCGTGAGCCCGAGTGATGCTGGAAAGCCGCTGCGGCTCGCCCTCAAGCTCGATTACGGCGTCTGCAAGGACATCTGCATCCCGGCGCAGGCGTCGCTGGCGCTGGCCCTTCGGCCCGGCGAGGCGGGCCCGCCCGCGCCCGAGCTCGCGGCGGCGCTCGCCCGCGTGCCGCGGCCGCAGGCGCTCGGCGCGCCGGGCGATCTGTCGATCCTTGCGGTCGACCCGGAGACCGTCGACGGCAAGCCGGCGCTCGCGGTCGCGGTGCGCGCCCCGCCGGGCGCCGACCTGTTCGTCGAGGCGCCCGCGGGCTGGTATGTCGCCGCCGGGCGGCTGCAGCCGCTCCCGGCCGCGAGCGGCGGCGCCGACGGCCGGTTCCTGGTCGAGATCTTCGAGCGGCCGAAGGACGCGGCCGGCACCCTCGACCTGCGGCTGACGCTCGCGGCCGGCGAGCGTGCCGTCGAGACCGCGGCGCGCCTCGACACGGCGCGGCTGCCACGCTAACTCAACCCATCCAAGAACCCGCGGAGACGAGCATGACGATCCAGGTCGGCGATTCCCTTCCCCAGAGCACCTTTCGCGTCATGACCGCCGACGGCCCGAAGCCGAAGACCACCGACGACGTCTTCAAGGGCCGCAAAGTGGTGCTCGTCGCCGTGCCCGGCGCCTTCACCCCGACCTGCCACCGCAACCACCTGCCCGGCTATGTCGCGCAGGCCGACGCCATCAAGGCGAAGGGCGTCGACGCCATCGTGGTGACGGCGGTGAACGACGTCTTCGTCATGGACGTCTGGGGCAAGCAGAGCGGCTGCGGCGACAAGATCGAGCTGATCTCCGACGGCAACGGCGATTTCGCCAAGGCGCTCGGCCTCACCATGGACGGCTCGGGCTTCGGCCTCGGCATCCGCTCGCAGCGCTATTCGATGGTGGTCGAGGACGGCGTCGTCCGCTCGCTCAACATCGAGGACGCGCCCGGCAAGGCCGACGTCTCCGGCGCCGACAACCTCTTGAAGTCGCTTTGACATAACCTCTCCGGAACGGAGACCTCTGCGAATCTCGGGCGCGCGGAAGCCCCCTCGGGCACACGCCCGAGGCGGACCCCCGGCCTTGAAAAAAGGCGAGGAGGGGACGCCGAAAAAAACTTTGGGTCGGCCGGCCTGTGGCGTCCCCGCGGTTCTCTCGCCCCGGCCTCATCGGACGGGGCGCTTCCAGCCGCCTCGACCACCGCTCTTCGGGGACCCT
>Ga0136846_1220560_pt1 | contig 14801 bp, 18 predicted proteins | sample HopSoiMetagenom2_FD_96841 | JGI IMG/M metagenome (GOLD analysis project Ga0136846, IMG submission 96841) | Grasslands soil microbial communities from Hopland, California, USA - 2 Assembly 2016 (version 4) | ecosystem: Environmental > Terrestrial > Soil > Grasslands | place: USA: Hopland...
CCTTGCAGCTGACAGGGTTTACCTCCACCGCATGTCGCCATGCGTTGCTGTGGGCTCTTACCCCACTCCTTTCACCCTTACCTCATGTTGCCACGAGGCGGTATCGTTTCTGTGGCACTTTCCCTAAAGTTTCCTTCGGTCGCCGTTAGCGACTGTCATGTCCTATGCTGCCCGGACTTTCCTCTTATGATTTGCATCACAAGCGATCGTCTAACGAACTGTCTAATGCCTATTATACCCTATTGATTGGCATGTGCATTAAGAATCTTATTTACCATTCCATCTGCGAGCTGATTAAACTCACGCTTCACATGCGTAAAGGTCACCTTATCGAATTTCTTGGCAAGTTCCTGAATTCTTTCGTGAATTGGCCACAATTCCCTATTCTTGATCGTGTAGATGCCATTCATTTGGTTAACAACGAGAAGGCTGTCAATTCTGAAGTCGACCGTCCTCGCGCCCATCTCAAGAGCCTTTTCCAGACCCAGTCTAACGCCATGATATTCGGCCTGGTTGTTTGTTGTGATGCCCAGATACATTCCCCCCTCATGAATAACATGCTCTTGGCTATTCATAACCACAAACCCTGAAGCAGAAGGGCCCGGATTACCGCGGGAACCACCATCAGAATAGATGATAACGTGATCCGTATTTGTTGTTTCTGTAACATCGTTACCGATTAATTCTTCTTTTTTAACAGATTGAATTTGCTGTTGTGATATTCCCAACAATAGTTTCGAAGACTCTGTAATTTGCTCTTGTTGTACATCTGACACCTTTTTCCAAATATAGTGATCGTAGTTATCGCTGAGGACAACTTTCGATCCGTTCACCCCTAAACTAACGAGGTACAAAATAAACACATACTGCATATCTCTATCGTCGTAGTCGATATAGCTTACGACGTCGAATAGCTGGGAAGATTGAATGATAAGCCCCGCCTCATCGCTGAGATAACGGCCTAGCGCATCTTCTGGTTGCTCACCATATTCAAGTCGCCCACCAGGAAGCTCATATTTACCTAGAATTGTAGGCCGACCATTCGCCCGCCGTAATAATAATGTCTTTTCATCTTTTCGGATAATAGCTCGGACGGCAATACGTTGGTTCATAATATCTAGCGCCTTCTGTGTTGGTCTGTTTTCCCTATTTTACCACCTGCGTCTTGTCCTGATACCAAAAAGCCAGAGGTTAGTATTTTCGGCGCTTGATATTCCCCGCGAATTGCAAGGTGGGTATTCTCAAAACATTTCCACGGAAATGAATCATTCGAATTCCCTATCAAATATGATATTCAGGAAAATCATATACGCCTAGATGTTAACCTCTGGACTCTTTTATTATATCACTTTGAAGCCTAGGAAAGCCCGAAGATATGGCCGAATACGGAGAGAAAAAAGTTGATAGCGCCAAGCATAAAGGTCCCGATAAGCGAGCTTGCTGCAAGAACGATAATAAATACAAAGATGATGCCATATTGTTCAATCGCCTCCATTCCGCGACGTACAAAATCAGGTGCAAGCGCATAAAGTACGCGAGAACCGTCAAGCGGTGGAATAGGAATGATATTGAAAATGAAGAATCCCAAGTTTACCATTACTGCAGTAGTAAGAATTTCTGCAAGCAGCCCTGTAGATGGAGCGCCTACAACCGCATAGACACCAAACAAAATAAAAGCGATAAAGAGATTCGTCAGAGGACCGGCAATCGCAATAAGTGCAGCGCCCCATTCGTCATATCGAACCCTTGCAGGATTGAATGGTACTGGTTTCGCTCCACCGAAGATAGGTGCGCCAATAATCGCCAACATAACGGGCAGTAGCAATGTCAAGAATGGATCAATATGCTTTATAGGGTTGAGTGTCAGCCTTCCTTGCAGCTTTGCAGTGTCATCACCTAACCAATAGCCAACAAACGCGTGCATAGCCTCGTGAAGGGTCATAGAGAGCAAAATAACTACTATGACGATCGCAATATAAGTAACATCCATCTTGCGATCTATTATACCTTACTCCTGAGACAGACAAGGCTAATATTCAGTTTCGTCGTAGAAGAACTCTCTTTCGACAAATGTTTCACCTTTATCAATGAGTACTAGAAACTCATCAACGCTCGTGAAGCGCTTTTCCTTTGTCACAAACTCTTCATGTGTCATCCACCGGTTTACACCACCTTCAAATGTCTCTATCAGTTCCCCTCGATATTCAGTGGCATAAACGCAGAGAAATATCTTATCTTCGAGCAACTTCCCCGTATTTTTATTAAAATCTCGCTTGTGATACAAAAGTCTATATTCGAAATCGGCCTCGAGCCCCGTCTCCTCTTTTAATTCTCGGTTTGCGGCATCAATAATCGACTCACCCCAGCGCACCTTACCACCCGCCCTTCCCCAGAAGTTAAAGTACGGGTTTTTCTTCCTCTGTTGAAAAAGAAACTCGCGTTCACCATTTTTGCCTTTTCGTTCAATTGTAATGGCAATAGAAACTCTCGGCTGTTTTTCAATCTCTTTTTCATCTGTATCCATGCGATTGGCGTACTCTTTGCCCTTGTTGGTGAGTTTATAGCCCTTCTCGAGCTTCTCGACATACGCTTCATCGATAAGTTTCTTGATATGAAAATTAAAATGATCGCTCGTAAGGCCGGTTGACCTCTGTATTTCAGAAAAACTCGCCTCCGGTGTAAACAACAAATGGTGAATGATTGCTATCTGTGACTGGTGCATACTGGCTTCGTAACTCATATATCTCCTACCTCTATAGTATTACTTTCTTACTTCAAATTACGCTAAAAAAGCCATCACATCTAGTAAAGTCAACTTCACCTTGACGAAGACGACCAAAAGAGGTAAACTGGTACAGATTGTAAAAAGTTAAGTGGAAGTAATAAATTATGGCAGCACGATGTGAACTCACCGGAAAAGGCAAACAGTTTGGCCACAATGTCAGCTTCTCTTTGCGTCGCACAAAACGCGTCTTTAAACCTAACCTACAAAAGAAAACTTTCATGGTTGATGGTCAAAAGGTAACGATGATCCTAAGTACACAGGCAATTCGTACGCTTAAGAAAAAGGGCATTTTACCAAAGAAGGGTGACGTTGCTCCCGCAGCATAGTCAACTAAACCTTTTAAAATAACCTCCGTCACGGAGGTTATTTTTATTTTATCGCTTTTCTACTGTTAGCTTCGAGTAATCTCAACAACCGTTAATACAGGTGGGAGTGAAGACACGGCTTTTACTTTGTACTTTGAAACTGTCTCCACTGGGGCGCCAAGCTCTTTTACAAATGTCTCAAGGGTGTCCTGAGGAACTTCATACTTTAGCACGTCATCGCCGTAATGTGTCGGAACAACAACCTTTGGGTCAATTTGACGAACAAGTGTAGCAGCGCTTGTGGCATCGAGTGTATAGCCACCACCACCTACAGGCAGAATGAGAAGATCAATAACGCCAAGTTCTTCAAGTTGGTCATCACTCAGCTTTGGTGCAATATTTCCAAGTAGTGCAATGCGCACATCACCTATTTCAATACGATACATAGTGTCGATAGGTTCATCAGCCTCAGTATCGAGGTGACGCGTAGCCCGTACACCATGGATTGAGAAATCACCAAGTTCGTAATCACCAGGACCTTCAATGTGCAGCTGCGCATCTTTACCATTCGTTGCAAAACGCGGCTCAGTAGCAATCTCTACAGCCTCTTTCATATTAAGATCTTTCAGGCCAATCAATGATAGTTTCGGGTCGATGACCCCTGTAGTTTTTTTCGTTGCAATAATGACACCATTACCGCCTTTGTATTCAATATCAAACATTTTATCTCCTTATTGCAGTTTCAGAATAGTATCAGTATCAAGCAAAACAGCATGTTTTCCATTTAGTATCTCTGTAATAAATTTATCACGAACGCTCAATCGATAATAGAACTCTTCGTAACTAAGTAAGCTATAGTTCAGTTCGCGCGCCTCTATCTTCTCTATTTGCTTCATAACATTCTTTAGCTTTGTCGCCGAAACGTCGCCAACAAGCAATAGGTCGATTGAACTTCCAGATCCCTTTACTAAAACACCCGCGAGAATGGCTAGGCGTAAACCCGTAAGTTCTTTAATGAGGTCTTGCCAGTCGCTACCCGTCTTAACGTCGTTTGAAGCTTCCATGTGTTCATCGGCAAATATCGCCCGAAAAGGTACGTAATATTCGTAGCGTTGATTAACTTCGTAGTAAAGCTTGTTGTCGGCGCTATCACTCGTGATGACACCTACTTCAAGCATGTTGGATAATTCACGGCGTACGGAATTTATTTGCTCATCAATGAGTCGTGTAATTTCGCGTACGTAAAAGGCCTTACCTGGATTGTTCAGGAATAGATGCAATAGCTTCACCCGTGTTTTTGAACCAAATAATGCGTCAATCATTTTCTCTACCTAGAATAACTTTCGTGTTCTATAATACCATGGTTTTTATTCATTAGCGAGTGCCTGATACAGATAGTCTTTTACCTCTGTTAAACTTCCCCATCGAATAAACGGGTTACGACGCAGCCAGGTCAGTTGTCGTTTTGCAAGGCGCCAATCAAGTGTTGTAAATTTTTCTTTCATCTCACTGGCCGATAACTCACCTTCCAGATAGGAATGTACAAGTGGATAGATATTCCCCGTCATGGATTCGTGGTTCCAACCATATTTTTTGCCCAATATAGTGGCTTCTTCTACAACACCATCGTCAAATATGTGTTCGGCGCGCGCTTCAATTCTTGTTCGCAGCACATCGCGTTCTGTTGCAATACCCACTACAATTGTATTTTCAATTGGCGTCTCTCGACGCTTAGTGTTTATGCTATTTTGTTCAATCGCACGTATAACATAGCGTTTATTTAAAGAGTTTTCCGGCAAAGAAACGTTGTTTTCTAAACAATATTCGTGAAGCGCATTAAGTGACATAGCCTCTAGCGCTGCGCGTTTTTGGGTATCCGCCAATGGGCCAAATTGATAGTCGAAAATGACCGAATCTACATACAGTCCAGTACCTCCTACAAGAATTGGAAGATGCTCGCGGGCGCGAATCTCGGCTATCTTCTTAAGCGCATACTGCTTAAAATCAGCAGCCGTAAAGCGTTCGTCTGGCTCGGCTAAATCGAGTCCCCAATGAGGCACACCTTCCCGCTCTTCAACCGTTGGCTTAGCCGTGCCTATATCCATTCCTTTATATATCGCTCTAGAATCAGCCGAGATAATTTCACCGCCAAACTTTTTGGCGATAGCGATTGCGAGCGACGTCTTTCCACTCGCTGTCGGACCAACAACAACAATCAGAGGTAAGTTTGTTACAGTTCGGGCTGCCATCGTCGCTCCTTAAAATCATCCACAATAAAATTGGTGCAGGTAATGCCTTCGGCTTCAAGGAGCTGTTGCTGCACCTCACGCCCACCGTGGAATCCTGATGCCAAGCCTCCGAAGCGGTTAACGAGCCTATGCCAAGGTAACTCCATATTTCCATAGTGAGCAATGCCTCCGACAATTCGGCTGGCATTAGCGTGACCGGCAAGTCCTGCTAAATCGCCGTATGTCGTCACTTTGCCATAGGGAACCTGAGCCATAAGCTCTTCGATCTTAATACGAAAGTTTCGATCAGGTTCCATAACAAATTCCTATAGTGACTGAAGATAGCCGACAAGTGCGTCAAGTGACATCTTCTCTTCACCGGACTGTGTTCGCACACTTACTTCGCGCGCCTCTTTGTCCTTTGGACCAACAATAAGCTGCACAGGGATTTTCCACGCTGTAGCTTCGCGAATTTTCTTTCCAAGTGACTCATTACGGTCGTCGCGCGTAAAACGCAGTTCGTTATATTTAATTGGCTGCATAAGGACCGCTCCTCTAAGAAGCGTCTCAATTTCGGCTACGTAATCAAGAACCGTGTCGTTAATAGTAAGAATACGCACCTGCTCTGGCGCCGCCCAAAGTGGGAACCAGCCAGCAGTGTGCTCGATAAAGATACTAAGGAAGCGTTCAATTGAACCAAGCAGAGCACAGTGCACCATGACAGGTCTCTGTTTGCTGCCATCTTCACTAACGTACTCTAAACCAAAACGTTCAGGCATCATGTAGTCGAGCTGCACTGTAGCAAGCTGGAATTTACGACCTAAAGCATCGGTTGCCATGAAGTCCATTTTTGGACCGTAAATCGCTGCTTCACCAAGGCCAATTTCATGCTCAAGCTCAAACTTTTCAGCAAGCTTTTGAATAGAAGCCTCTGCTCGATTCCACACTTCCCGCTCCCCAATATACGAATCACTCTCATCACGAAACGACAAACGAAGCGATAGTTTCAAACCGACAAGTCCATAAAGCTGTTGTGCGCTCTCGATTAACTCAGCAAAAACATCTTCAACCTGCGCTTCACTACAAAAGACATGCGAATCATCTTGGGTAATCGAACGAACTCGGTTAAGACCGCCTAGCTCGCCGCTTTTTTCGTCGCGATACACAGTGGTCGTCTCGAGGTACTTCATAGGAAGTTCTTTGTAGCTTCGAGGACGCGATGCAAATATCTGCGTATGATGTGGACAGTTAACTGGCTTAAGTGCCAACTCGTCGCCCGATTCCATTGAGACAAAGTGTAGGAGATCAGGGAACTTTTCGAAGTGGCCCGATACCTTATAGGTTTCAAGGTTGGCAATATGCGGAATCCATACCTTTTCATAACCCCTATCAAGTCGGTAAGACTGCGCAAGGTCGTTTAGTTTATCTCGAAGCACTGTTCCACGAGGAGTAAAGAGCGGTAAACCGGCACCAATAAGTGTTGAGGTGGCATAAATGTCCAATTCTTTACCCAATTTACGGTGGTCGCGAAGCTTCGCCTGCTCAAGACGTTCTAGGTATTGGTCAAGTTCTTCCTGAGTTGCAAAGGCCACTCCATAAAGACGCTGCATCTGCGGATTCTTTTCGTTACCACGCCAGTAAGCACCTGCGACACGAAGCAGTTTGAAAGCACCCACTTCTTTCGTATTTGCTACGTGTGGCCCACGACAAAGATCAGTAAAGTCACCGTTTTTGTAAAAAGAAACTTCATCGATTGCCGCATTGCCCTCGGCAATTGTTCCAAGTTCACTTGCATCAAGGTCTTTCGCGACAGTTGTTCCTGAACGCTTTAGGTCGTTGAGCAGCTCTTCTTTATAAGGTTGACTATTTTCCTTTGCCCACGCAATCGCTTCATCAACAGGCATTGTGAATCGTTCGAAGTTTTGCGCTTCAGTAATAATTCGACGCATTGTCTTTTCAATTTTGCCAAACTGCGCCTCGGATATTTTTTCGTCTCCAAGATCGATGTCGTAGTAGAATCCATTTTCTACCACTGGTCCAACACCGAATTTAGCGTTCGGCCATAGACGCTTCACTGCGCTAGCGGTAATGTGCGCAAAACTGTGGCGCATTGCATGTAATTGTTCGTCGTTCATCTGTTCTCTCCTCTTGTTTTAATAAAATAAAAAACATGCGATGACTGGTTTTAAACTCGTTAAATCCATATATCGCATGTCTCGGACCCATTACGGGTGGTTCCACCGGACTTCCTAATAAATTAGGCGCTCGTGAAGCACGTTATCGCACGATGCTACTCCCACGGAACTCGACGGATGGTTGGGCCGCGTCATCATTCACGTCTATCATACACTACACCAGGTAATTATTGCAACGCCCACCCCTGTCTGTTATTATAAGACGGCTGAGGGCGATTAGCTCAGCTGGCTAGAGCGCCACATTGACGTTGTGGAGGTCAGAGGTTCGACTCCTCTATCGCCCACCATACAAAACACCAGGTTTTTCGCCTGGTTTTTTGTTTACGATCGCACAACCTGTCAACTGAAGCCTTTGACACTTACCCACATCTACTAATAACTTTTCCACTTGTGTTTTATCCTCTTTTCACTCCTTATTATTCCATATGTGATATATATGACATTACTGTGATGCTTGACTTTTTATAGTGTTTATGCTAATATTTAAGTATGGCTAAAGATCAGCACATTACCCCATCAGACCTCGAAAAACTAAGTCTTTCATTTGAATACGACGTAACATGGCAAGATGCCAAAAAAGCAGTTCGTGTTCGTACCCACAAAGACTAATCATTCCATTTGAACCATCATAATAAATACCCTCTTTCCTGAGGGTATTTTATTTTCCCACATCTGTCCGCAGGTTATCCACTAGCATTTTCTACAGCTGTATGACAATATATAGGTATGTTTTGTATAAATTGTTTTCATGAGAATACGAAAGTAATAAACACCCGAGCCCGAAGTAAACAGCCTCAGATCTGGCGCAGAAGGAAATGTCCTCATTGCGGCAAAGCTTTTACGACGTATGAGCGTCCGTCTTTAGTTGACAATAAGGTCGTCTTTTTAGACAACGGAGACAACGAGAAGTTCAACCTTGGAAAGCTCATAATAAGTATCGCTGATTCATTTGCACATGCCCCAACTGAAGCCAAATACGATGCATTATGGCTTGCTCAGTCCGTAGAGGACATTCTCTCTACCCAGCATGTCATTATTACTCCGGGTGACATTGGCGCAGTCACACACGCAGTATTAAAAAGATACGACGAACTAGCCGCCGTTCAGTATGCCGCAAAACACCAACTTATTTCTTCAACGCGTCAGCGACGTGGCCGGCCTTCTCTGCACGAGCGCGGGCGACCGACTGATGAGTTGCCTTCTCGGTAAGATCGAACTTATCGAGGTATTTACCTAGTAACAAATGAGTTTGAGCATTAAATGCCGACGCTGCACTGTAAACAATTGCGGTGACCGGCATTAATAACCATTGGAGAAGCATCCATACCGTTCGACGACGCTTGTAACGTTCAGGGCGCGGAGGAAGCATTTTGAATCCAAGGAAAACAGTAATGAAAAGACCAACCATAGCTACTCTTTGAATACCGCTAATAACTTCGGGGAGCTGGTGCGCAGCAATATCACGTGCAGCCTGACTATTAATAAGTAAAGGCACCCACCCGCCAACCGCCACAAGTATAGCAGTGCTTGCTAGCGTTACATGACCATCGAGCAGCCGAAAGAACCTAGCGACACCCCCAGCAAATGGCACATTTCGTTTACGAGAGAAAAGACGAGTAGCTACATACGGAATATCCGAGGCGCCATAGGCCCAACGACGAAGCTGCGTAAACTGCGCCTTCAAAGTTTTCTTGTAAGTATCAGAAAGAACGGCGTCCTGGTAGATTGGCACGTAAATTGGTGTAACCGAATAATTTCCGCCAAAGTAGAAATAACTTCGCCAGTACTGATGGCCATCCTCTACGATAGAGCGGGTACTCCAAAAATTCATCTCCACGAGCGCATCCATTGGCTGAGAATGCGAAGCAAAGTTGCGAAGCGTGTGCGGGCGCATTGAACTAATAATATTCCAGAACGAATTACCCGTTGCAATAACGCGCATTGGTGCTGGCGCATCCCATATATTGTTCATAAAAAGCGCAATCGGCTGATACGATAAATGCTTACGATCTTCGTGAACAACATATTCGTAAGTGACGTAGTCGAAGTAAGTAGTATGGGGTCGGTTGTCACTATCGAGCGTCGTGATAATAACATCTTTAAATGCGATACTCTGTTTCTGCACCCAATCCTTCAAGAAGAGTCCGGCGTAAGTGATATTACCTCCCTTGCCTGCTACTTCGTTGGGGAGTTTGTCTGGGTGTTCAATGATAAGAAGTGCCTTGAATGTGTGAGCAAATTTTTTCTGCAACTTTAGAATCGTCTCTTTCATTGGCTTTCCACCGCGTGCTTCGTATGCAAGAACGATAATAAGCTTGTCATTGTCGAATGACGTATCTGCAACAGACTGGATTGTTGGTTCAAGTACTTCGTAGGATTCATTGTAGGCAGCAATAATAACCGCATTATAAATGCTTGATGGCTTTGGAAAACTCTCGGGATCTGCTGCCATAAGACGAAGATTCTCTTTATGGGCTTCGAATCCAAATCCAGTTGAATGATTATCACGCACATAATGGTAACTTGCTTCAGGATCTTCAAGTTGCGATAGGCGTGTGTGCCAATCGACGTTCTGCGCCCTATTGAGTCGATTCCGACCGCTAATCGTATGCGCAGCAATTCCAACCGCTTTAACCAATACACTTATGATGATGAGTAAAAGATATATTGCTGCAAGAAGTGGACTAATAAGCGAAAGAACCACAAGAAGAACGAGCATGCCATAGCTAAGTAGCGCTGGCAGCATTTCAAAAAAACGATAGGCTTTCGTACGTTCTTTAAGCGGGAGTTCGAGATCTATCATAAATTATAAGAACGCAATTCTTAAGACCGACCAGGTCATAAACCATGCAATCAACAGAATAAGCATACTAAGGAAGGTAAAGAGAAGCGCTATCTGACGTCGCCCCTGTGCGTAGATCTTCATGATAAGTGCTGTATGCACCGATGCAAGCAGCGCACCAAAAACGATAAAGGAAATAAGATAGTACCATTTATCTCTGTAAAAACTCGTTTGACCAAAAGCCGTATAGTGAATGGCAACCTGAAGATCACTCGGATGAAGCGAGACGCCTACATAGATACAGTACGCAAGACACGCAAGGATGAAAACAATAAGTAACGCGGCCATAAGTCGGTCGGCGAGAATAAGTTTTATTGAGTTAAATGCATTTGTTTTCATAATATTCCTGGTGCGGGTACAGAGAATCGAACTCTGCTCTCAACCTTGGGAAGGTTGCATATTAACCACTATACGATACCCGCGTAACGATCGTGGAGCCGCTGTCCGGACTTGAACCGGAGACCTACGCTTTACGAAAGCGCCGCTCTACCAACTGAGCTACAGCGGCATTGTTGGATCCTTGTTATTATAGCATTCAGCAGCACTAAAATAAATGCCCTTCAACCTGTTGCAACAGAGAGCGAAAACTGCTATCATGTGGGAAGCTGAAACACCATGCGCTCGTAGTGAAGGGGTTATCACGCCTCCCTGTCACGGAGGAGATCGCCGGTTCAAATCCGGTCGAGCGCGCCATGAATTCATTATTTAAAGACCCTCTACGGGTCTTTTTATATGGAAGAGTCAATGACACCTTCATCTTTCAAAAATGCCACCACCCTCTTTACTTCTTCCTCGATAGAGCCTTCGGTAGAAATCGTCAGTGATATGCCAGGAGGCAGCCCGAGCTTCTGATGAAAATCATGACGTACTTTATACTCTTCAATCCCCGCCAGAGATCCAGTTTTATCTCCTTTTGCAGTTCGCTTTTCAATGCGGGATAGGATTGTCTCCTCGGAAGCAACAAGGTGAATTAGAAAGAAACGTACCCCGAATTCATCTGCATAACGCCGTGCCCTATCGTAATATTCTACAAGGTCGGCATCAAGAATATGACTAATACTCTGAGCAAATAAATACCGTGAAGAAGCCTCGGCAATTTTTTGTACCAAGTCTTGACGGGGGGATATACCAGGAATCCCCTGACTATTCAGCCAACGACGAATCGTATCGTTACTTGCTACATAAAGGCCAAGTCGAGCACTCAGCGCCTGTGAGAATGTCGACTTACCAACCCCTACCAAACCAACCATCCCCACTAAAAATACTACCTTAGTATTCTTAGAAGTTGTTTTGATCGTTGTAAGGTAGGCGTCGATGTACTGCTGGTCGGTCATTGAGGGTTACTTTTTAGTAAAGCGCTGCTGCGCGAAATCCCAGTTCACAACATTCCACCATGCTTTCACATAATCGTCACGCTTGTTCTTGTAGTCAAGATAGTAAGCATGCTCCCAAACATCGAGTCCAAGAAGTGGCGCCTCGAGTCCTTGCATAATAGGCGTATCTTGGTTGCCTGTTGTAATAATATCTAGGTTTGGCTGTAGCCACGCCCAACCGCTTCCAAACACCCCAAGTGATTTTGCTGTAAATTCATCAACAAAAGCTTGGTAACTTCCGTATCTCTCGATAATAGCCTTTGCGAGCTCACCCGTAGGCTCTCCTCCTCCGTCTGGAGACATCCACTGCCAAAACAGCGTGTGGTTATAATGACCACCGCCGTGGTTACGGATCGCCGTTTGAACGTTCTCAGGTAATACCGAGATATCTGAGAGAAGAGTCTCTAGGGGTCGGTCCTTTAATGCTGGTGCACCGTCAAGCGCCGCGTTCAGCTTGTCGACATAGGTTTGATGGTGCTTATCGTGGTGCAACTTCATAATGTCACCACTAATATACTTTCCAAGCTGGTCGTATCCATAAGGTAACTCTGGCAATGTATACATAAATTGGATTCTCCTATTGGTTTACTTTTAAGCTGTCCGCACTCGGAATTGAGATGTATTCGTGTACTTTATTATCTTTCTTTAGCTGCGCAAGTTGCTCAGAAAAAGCAGTAAGTGGAACACGAATAAATGTGTAGCTCACCTGCGTATCATTCTTATCGAGAAGGCGTACGAAATAGTATCCGTCACCCGTTGTCGTTTTTATAACAGATGATACTTGCCCCTTTTCAAGCTTTGCCGCAGCGACACTAAGACCTCCGTCGCGGTTCGTGCGAGGAACAAACCCAGACACACCCGCAGTTACCTTCGCATCACCCTTTCCATCAAGATCGGTGGCAAGTTTATCGAAATCAACATTTGCATCCGCTTTGATGGCTGCGGCAGCTTTTTCTTCTTTTTCTTTTGCCACCTTATCAATTGCATAGGAAACATCTTGACGAATAAGCTTACTCTTCGCATCCTGACGATATTCATCAGGCGACCATCCTAGAATGCTCAGTGAGGAGGCGTCGTATGTTTCCTGAGAGATACGACCGTTCACTGTGCTGCGATCATCATCGATCACTTTATCAACTCTATCGTTACTTACCGATATATTAAGCTCGCGTGCAAGTTTCACTGCATAAGCATCGGAAACAACGTTATCCATAGACTTGCGCTTAATGTAGTCGACTTGGCGTTTGCCGTCTTCACTACCCAAGTTTACTTGCTCGCTCTGCTGCAAATAGTGCGCGGAGCTATTGAAATACATAAGATAATCACTGTAACGAACTGCTTCGCCGTCAACAGAAGCCACAGGCAGTGGAAGGACTCGCGTCACCCTGTAAAGAAACGTGCTCGTACTCCGTGCTGGGTAAAGCTGCCACCATCCGATAACAGCAATAAGAACAAGAGCAGCGATAGTAACAATTATAGTGTTGAAAACAAGACGGTGCCTTGCATACTGCATTGGGTACTTGAAACGGCGCCCGCCAGCAAGAATACGCTCGCGATGCTCGGCGACCGTTTCGTTAGTAATACGCGTCGGAATAACTTTTTTGGCCTCGGCGCGTTTTTTAAACGATAGTTTCTTCATACTCTCCTTGTGTCGGGTCAGCCATTGCAGCCGTCACGGCGTCCTGTAATTTATTATAAATCTTATCAGGGTGTTCAACCTTATGGATAACAAGATCGCCGACGAATGTTTGAATAACAATAGTTCCAAACTTAAAGATTTCGCCGCTAAACCCAGGTATATTATAGCTTATGTTTTGTATCTTTGATAGGCGCAGCTCAACAACATCCTTGCCAAAAAAACCACGTTGTGTGATCTGTCGAATACGTTGGTCGGTGACGATATAAATCGTAAAGTACCACATAATAAAATGGTAAGAAAAAAGGATCAATCCAAGCACAAGTCCAGCGATAGGAAGCAGAAATAGTTCGAGGTTGGTTTGCCAGATAAGCGGCGGGATGGACGAAATAACAAAAGGTATTAACAAGAGATAGAAGCCTTTTCGCATTGCAATAATATGCCTGCGAAACACAAATAGAAGCTCTTCGCCGTCGCGTTGACCGTCGAAATCGAGTCCCTCTTGTGATTGTTTCGTCGTTTTATTCATACGTTTTGGTACCCCGGGCAGGAGTCGAACCTGCAACCTTTTCCTTAGGACGGAACTGCTCTATCCAATTGAGCTACCGAGGCGCGCCTTTGCTTTATTGTACCATGAAAATAGCAGCGTTTTTACGCTGCTATTCCCTACTGATTGTTCGTTATTAACGAGTGAATTTCTCGTGTGATGATTCGTAGCTGTAGATTTCGTCTTCCGTAAACCAGTGAGCGATTTCCTGCTCTGCTTCCTCTTCATCGCCAGATGCATGAATAAGGTTTGGAATTCCCTTTTCGGCAGTGTATGCGTAGCCCCAGCTGATGTGAGAGTAGTAGGCGCGAATTGTTCCTGTCAGTGCGGACATAGGCTCTGTTGGACCAACAAGCTTGCGAACAAGTGCGATTGACTCCACACCTTCGAACACCATAGCGATAACAGGACCTTGAGTCATCATATCAAGTGTTACGTTGAATGCCTGTTCCCCACGGCGGGTTACCATTTTTCCAATTTCCTCGTAGTGCTTGTAGTAGTGCTCCTTGTTTGGGGCAATCATTTTTGTTGCAACAATCTTTAGACCGACGCGTTCAAAACGACTCAGAATTTCACCAACAAGCGCACGCTGCACTGTGTCAGGCTTAAAGACTACCAACGTTTTTTGGACATTTGAACTCATACTTCTCCTTTAGTTATATTTCTATTGTATCAAAAGTATAACAGCCAAAATAGCTGCCAGCCCGATACGATACCACCCAAAGGCAGCAAGACTGTGTTTTGATAAATAGCGCATTAGGAAACCAACAGCGAAAACACCCGATATAAAAGCAACGAAGTTACCCAGAAGTAGCATCGGCATATGGTCAAAGAAGTACGCCCTGTCACTCGCTTTGACGAATATCTTCAACGTAACGCCCAGCATAATC
>Ga0136846_1227119_pt1 | contig 14800 bp, 14 predicted proteins | sample HopSoiMetagenom2_FD_96841 | JGI IMG/M metagenome (GOLD analysis project Ga0136846, IMG submission 96841) | Grasslands soil microbial communities from Hopland, California, USA - 2 Assembly 2016 (version 4) | ecosystem: Environmental > Terrestrial > Soil > Grasslands | place: USA: Hopland...
TACAGTAAGTAGCGTAGGTATTTAATAAGACGGCTACATTGGGCATAGGTGGCCATTTTTTTGAGTCACCCGTATGTAATTTTCTGAGCGGCTACATCTACCATAGTGGTGATCGTTCTTATGGAATTTAAAACTATTTAGCATCTATTATTAAACAGTGCCTTATGTCAAAAGCTATACAAATACGAATACCCGAACCCTGCCAGGAGAACTGGCATAACATGAAGCCAACTGAACAGGGCCGTTTTTGCGGATCGTGCCAGAAAACAGTGGTTGATTTTAGTGGCATGACCGATAAAGAGCTGCTGGATTATTTATCGAAAGCGTCTCAGCATACCTGTGGCCGGTTTGCAAAGGATCAACTGAATAAGGACCTGGAACCAGTGACAATCAAAAAGAGATTTACCTGGGCGTATGTCTGGAATATCATGCTGGCTACCTTCCTGATCACCGAAGCAAATGCACAGGTGAAAACAGTGAAGAAGAAAAAACCTGAAGTACAATTGCCTGATCTGTTACCAAGAATGGGCACCGTGGCGGTTGTTGAAAAAGATACAGCGGTAGTATATAGAGAACTAAAGGGCGTTGTGCTTGACAGTACGAACAAACAGCCACTTGCCGGCGCCAGCATCTTCATAAAGGGCCGGTCAACAGGCACGGTTTCCGATTCATTGGGGAACTTCAAATTGGTGATTGATGAAAATGAACCGGTTGAATTAATGGTGAGTTATATTGGTTATCAAACACAAACGCTGAAGATAGACAGTAGTACAAATTTGCAGGAAATAAAATTATCATTATCTCCAATGATCTATGGCGATGTGGTATTAGTGGGCGGTTTTTCAGTTGTTCATAAAAAGCCAAAAAAGAAAATTATCAATAACTGGAAGCCTTCCATCCTCAAAAAGGATATTAAAATTTATCCCAATCCTGTTGTGAAGGGCAATAACATCCAGGCAAGCCTTTCCTTAAAACAAGCTGGTGAATACAAATTGGAATTGTTGAATGTACAGGGCGAAGTAATGACTGTACAAAAGCTGCAGATGGCGACAAAAGAACAAGCCATTACCATTCCTACCCAAAGCGGTTGGGCACCTGGTATTTATTTGGTTCGTGTTTCTGCACCGGGTGTAAAGAATGTGTATCAGTGCAAGGTTTCAATAGAATAATATCTTTTCTAAGTACAGGGTTTTCTCAGGATGTAATGAGTAGTGATTATTTTCTATTTCATGGTTCTATACCGGCTGCAAGGCCGGTATTTTTGTTTCACCCCTTAAACGCAGGATGAAACCGTTGTAAAGTATCCCGCAGGAATTCACGGTCTAAATGCGTATATATTTCAGTGGTAGTGATGCTTTCATGTCCCAGCATTTCCTGTACCGCACGCAGGTCGGCGCCACCTTCTACCAGGTGGGTAGCAAAAGAGTGCCGGAACGTATGTGGGGAAATGTTCTTGGTAATACCGGCTTTCTTTACCAGGTCTTTCAACATAAGAAAGATCATTACGCGGGTAAGTTTTGCGCCACGGCGGTTCAGGAACAGGATGTCTTCATGTCCTTTCTTTACCGGCATATGTACCCGGATATCTCTTTTATAGATCGTAATATATTTTATGGCCGATTCGCCAATAGGCACAAGACGTTCCTTATCGCCCTTACCAGTTACACGGATAAATCCTACATCAAGGTATAAGGCCGATATTTTCAGGTTCACTACCTCGCTTACCCGCAACCCGCAGCTATACATGGTTTCCAGAATGGTCTTATTTCGGCCGCCTTCGGGTTTGCTCAGGTCTATTTCGGCAATGATGGCTTCAATTTCCTCAAAAGTGAGTACATCGGGCAGGGCGCGTTTTAATTTGGGTGTTTCCAGCAGGGTAGTGGGGTCTTTGGAAACAATGTTTTCTATAAGGCAGTATTTATAGAACGAACGGATGCCTGAAATGATCCGGGCCTGTGAAGTAGGCGTCATCCCCAGCTCGCCTATCCAGCGGATGAACTGTTGCAGATCGGGCAGGGTTACATTGGCCGGACTCAGCACATTGTTCTTCTCCTGCAAAAATTGGGTCAGTTTGTCAATGTCGCGCAGGTAGGCCTCTACCGAGTTATCGGATAGCGATCTCTCCAGTTGTAAGAATGCCTTGAATCCTTTTTTATAAGGGTCCCACATAGTATCAGATTGAAACAAAATTGTGCCGCATCAACAACACTGTTGGCCCGTAACAAAATTTGCTATATTCGTTGCTCAAAAATAACGCATCCCGTTCATTGGCCACTTTTAAAATCAATTTGCCACTATGTTGATGAGTCTTCTCAAGATGAAACGTAAAATGCAGGCTAACCGCCCTGCTTTCAGAAGGTTCCTGACCAAACTGGAAAAGAACCCTCCGAAAAAGCTTGATGCGATGGCTGTGGAAATTGATAAAGAGGTATGGGCGGAAACCGATTGCCTGGCCTGTGCTAATTGTTGCAAAACCATGACGCCCACCTTCACCAATACTGATATTAAACGCATCTCAGCCCATCTTGAAATGACGGAAGATGCTTTTAAAAAGAAGTGGTTGAAGAAAGATCGCGCCGGTGACTGGATAAATACTGTGCAACCCTGTCAGTTCCTGAATTTGAAAGATAATAAGTGCTCTATTTATGAAGTGCGGCCGAAGGACTGTTCCGGCTTTCCGCACCATACCCGCCGCCATATGGTCGATTATATGCACGTGTTCAAACAAAACATTGAATATTGCCCGGCCACATTCCGGTTGGTAGAAAAGATGATTGAAAAGGTGAACGGGGTGGAAGCAGCAACTGTTGCTAAACCTGATGCTGTCGTGAGTAAGTTGAAAGAAGAAGGCAAAAAGCGTCACAAATAAACATCCTCGATAAAAAAGTATTCCGGCGGCTGGTCTTTTAACAAAGTAATAGATAAGATATTGAATTGCACCTGCCGCCATTGAGGGTTCTTGCGCATATAGGCATCGGCGCTGCGGATCATATTGTTTATCTTCTTCTTTGATACGCTTTCTTCGGGATGGCCAAAGAGCAGGTTGGTCCTGGTTTTTACTTCAATAATATGCAGCACCTGGTCGCGGGATGCAATTACGTCAACCTCAAACCGGGCATAACGCCAGTTGCGGTCTAAAATGGTAAAGTTCAGCTGCAGCAGGTAATCAACAGCCATGTCTTCCCCTTTTTTGCCGGTGTCATGATGCTGATAGCTCATAGCATTTTTGTATAATTGCAAATTACTGAAGTTCTATGTCGAATAATACTAAAATATACAAACTCGAGGGTAAGGTTCAACACTATACCTGGGGAGGGATGGATTTTATCCCAGCCCTGTTGCACCTGACCAATACCGATAAAAAGCCTTTTGCCGAATACTGGATGGGCGCTCATGACAATGTGCCTTCAGAAGTAGTGCTGCCTGACGGTAGCAAACAACCGCTCAATGCTTTTTTAAAACAGGATGCGGCCACTTTATTAGGTCAGCCTGTTAACCAGCGTTTCGGCCGTTTGCCCTACCTGTTTAAAGTACTCGATGTAAAAGACATGTTATCTATTCAGGTGCATCCTGGTAAAAAAGCGGCTGAATCGGCTTTTGCTGCCGAGAACATGAAAGGCACGCCATTGAACGCATCGAACCGGAATTACAAAGACGATAACCACAAGCCTGAACTGATGCTGGCGCTGAGTGATTTCTGGCTGCTGCATGGTTTTAAATCGCCCAGGGCCCTGGTGACCATCCTGATGCAAACCCCCGAGCTGCAGTTCCTGGTGCCGGTTTTTGATAATAAGAATTACCATGCCCTGTACGAAATGGTAATGACCATGGACCAGCACGAGGTGGAAGAGCATTTGCAGCCCCTGCTCGATCGCATTGTTCCCCTTTATGAAAAAGGATTTTTAGACAGAAGCCAGGAAGATTTCTGGGCTGCACGGGCCGCCAAAACATTTTGCGACGCCAACAAAATTGACCGCGGTATTTTTTCTATATACCTGTTTAACCTGGTGAACCTGAAACCGGGTGAAGCCATTTTTCAGGATGCCGGCATTCCGCACGCTTACCTGGAAGGGCAGAACATGGAGATCATGGCCAATTCCGACAACGTATTGCGGGGTGGCCTTACCAATAAATACATCGATGTGCCGGAGCTCATGCACCACACGAAGTTTGAACCGGTAATTCCCGATATTTTAAAAGGCGCCGCAGGAACCGTGGCTGGCGAAACCGTATTTCCCACACCGGCGGCAGATTTTGAACTGCGCAGGCTGGAACTGAAAGCCGGTACACCCGCATCGCTAACTGCTGCTACTGCCGACATTTATTTTGTGTATGAAGGGGCGGTAAAAGCCTCCGAAGGGGCCAATGAGATTGCACTGGGTAAGGGCGACACTTTACTCGCCACTGCAGGTGCTTCGTTTACCCTTCAACCCTCACAGAATGCAGTGGTTTTCAGGGCAACAGTGCCTCAATAAGGGTTTCATTCCGCTGATGAAGCTCATTATGATAATTGAACCTTTTAAATTAACTTTGTATACATTCTTTTAGATATGAAAATCAATAAATCAGATATCTGGGTACTGGTAATAATGGTTGTAGTGGCCGCTTTGTACCGGGCCATTCCCAGCCGTCCGTTTGGTTTTGCCCCGCAACTGGCGTTGGCATTTTTCAGCGGTGCTATCTTAAGGGATAGAAAAGTACTGGCTTTTGTATTGCCGCTTTTGAGCATGTTTATTTCCGATCTATTATACCAGGGGCTGCATACTGCAGGGCTTTCACCTATCTGGGGTTTTTATCCCGGCATGTGGATCGATTATGCCGCTTATGCTTCTGTAACGGTATTTGGGTTCTTTATGAAGAAGATCAATGTATTGAATGTGTTGCTGACCGCACTGGCTGCGCCTACATACTTCTTCCTGTTAAGTAATTTCTTAACCTGGACTGGTTTGAACGGGTATGATATGTATCCTAAAACCTTTGGTGGTTTAATGGCTGCCTATACTGCCGGATTACCTTTCTACCCCTATAGTGTGTTAAGCACTGTTTTGTTTAGCGGGGTGCTGTTTGGCAGCTGGTATTTCATCAACCACCGTTCGGTTAAACCGGTTATTGCTGCGTAGAAAATAAGCATTAAAAAATATTGATTAGGCCATCTGCTGCTGCGGGTGGCTTTTTTCATGCCCGCCAGTGCCTAAAAGGGCTATCTGGTATGCATTGGATGTGCGGGCATATGCTCTGGTGGTTGCACTGGAGTTGCACTGGATATAGGGTGTCAGTGCAACCCCGGTGGTAGGGTCACTGCACTATATAGCCTTATGTAATACTTCAGAGTGCCTATAGCAGGGAGAGCAATTCGGCCTTTGAAATACCGTTCAGGTAGGAGGTAGCTGTTTTAATAAGCTTATCAGACAGCTCTTTTTTGTTGTTTTGCAGTTTTACAATTTTTTCCTCGATGGTGCCCGGGGTAATCAGGCGAACGGCCACCACATTCTTTTTTTGGCCTATGCGGTAGCTGCGGTCAATAGCCTGGTTTTCTACAGCCGGGTTCCACCAGGGGTCAACGATGTACACATAATCGGCGGCGGTTAAATTTAACCCGGTTCCACCGGCCTTTAAACTGATCAGAAATACGCGGATGCCAGTCTCGTTCTGAAAGTTATGTACTGCCGATTCCCTGTTCCTGGTGTGGCCGGCCAGAAATTCAAAAGGAATGTTCCTTGCTTCCAGTTCTTTTTTTATGAGGTTGAGCATACCCACAAACTGCGAAAAAATAAGGATCTTATGCTGGGGCGATTTGCTTTCGATCTGGTCCAGTAACATTTCAATTTTGGCAGAACCATCACCCTGCAATTTTTCATCTTTCAACAATTGTGGCGAGTTACAGATCTGTCGTAACCGGGTCAGCCCTCTTAGCACATGCATGCTGTTTTTCGAGATTTCCTCATTGGTGATGTCTGTAAGAAAATCACGCAACTCTTTTTCACAGGTATCATACACATTGCGCTGTTCTTCACCCATGGGGCAGTAACAGATCATCTCGGTTTTGTCGGGCAGTTCGGTGGCCACTTCTGCCTTGGTTCTTCTCAAGATAAAAGGAGCCACTTTCTTTTGTAACTCTATTGACCGGCGTTTTACTTTAAACGTATCGATGGGGGTTGAGTAAATATGTTTAAAATGTTGCTTGCTACCCAGTAAACCAGGGCAGGCAAATGACAACTGGGCGTACAGATCGAATGTATTGTTCTCGATAGGGGTACCGGTAATGGCAATCTTATTTCTTGATTTCAGCAAGCGGGCTGCCTGGTACCGTTGTGATTCAATGTTTTTGATATTTTGCGATTCGTCAAGGAAAACGTAATTGAATGTATAATGCTGCAAAAAGGTGATATCCGAGATCAATGTACCGTACGACGTTAGAATGATCTCATACTCGTTGAACGAGTTGGTATTCTTCTGCCGGTCCGCATTGTATAAGGTTAGGATCTTTATAGATGGTGCAAACTTCTGCACTTCTTCCTGCCAGTTGAACAGAAGAGAAGTGGGCACTACCAGCAAGTTGGTATTTTGTTTTACTTTATTTCTTTGTAATAAAATAAAAGCGATGATCTGAATGGATTTACCCAGGCCCATATCATCGGCCAGTATACCGCCAAAATTGTAATCATCAATAAAATTTAACCAGTCCAGACCATGGTGCTGGTAATTGCGCAATGAACCGTGAAACTCCGCTGGAACGGCTACTTCCTTTATGGATGAGCTGGTAGCTATTTTGTCGGTATACATCGCCAGTTCTTCCTTCACCGGCGAATCGAGCATTTGTTCTTCGTACAGTTTTTTTACTTCGGAAAAATTGATCTTGGGCGTGATGAGGCTGTTGTCGATAATTTCGCCCGAAGTAAAATAGGCAGCCAGTTTTTCTATCCATTGTTCTGGCAGAATGCCTAACGTGCCATCACCTAATTGTACATATTTATTTTTATTGCGAACCGCATGTTGTAACCGGGTAAGGGAAGCTGTTTGGTTACCAAAACCTACTTTAATATCTGTAGAGAACCAGTTCAATCCGCTGGTTACTTTTATGTTCACTTTCGCCCGATGGCGGTTTAGTTTGTTCCCTTTAATTTGGTTAAAACCATAAATAATAATGCCTCCCTTTTCCCAGACCTCAAACGCATTAAAGAACCATTCTTCTTCTAAAAATCGGTTTTTATGCAGGTAGAAATGACGCAGGTCGTTATCGAGCTGTTCCAGGAAATCGGGATGTTGCTTTATTAACAGGGCGATGAAACCGGTTTCGGCCGGTTCATTCCGATACATGGTTTGTATTTTTCCTTCATCATCGGTTATATACAGCTGCCGTTTGGTACGAACGGGAATTTCTACATTGCCATATTTCATTACCGGGTCTATTATTACATAGTTGCCCAGTTCGCTTAAGTAAATAATTTTTTCCAACCCTTCACCAATACCTGCTTGTATTACCTGCTCCGGAACAGGGGAGAGGTTATCTGGATACAGGATAGACAGGTAGTCGGCCAACGGCGTTAAGATGGTTTCCTGGAATGATTTGAACTTCGATTCATGAATGCGAATAATGCCATTGGTACGCATAAAGAACCGGATCACATTAATCAAATGAAAATTGCCAATGGCATACAACGTATCGCCCAGGTGAAAGAAATAATCGTATTTGATGCGCAGGTCGTTCCAGTTGTATTCTTTTCCCTCGATGGTTGCCTGCAGGGTTAATTCATAAAAAGGTTCGGCCCATTGTACCCATAATGAAAGGTCATGCACCAGCGGGCCTATGTTAACCGCTTGAATAGAACCAGCAACGATCTTCTCTGAAAATTCGGGATTGTGATAATAGAAATCCAGCTGTAACGGATTTCGGATGATGGTTTTTAATGCGTCGAGATCGCTGGCCGTTCTGGCTGCTGTTGGATTATTTTGAAATCGGGCAACAGCGGAAAAGAACCTGGCATCGGTAACATCAGTTGTTTTCAATGCCAGATCAAGCGGATTGACTGGTGTTAACGGGTTTTTTATTTTACCGGCCTGTGAAGTTTCCGCCTGGTATAATTCAATGCATAATTGCTTATGAAACTTATATTGCTTTAGAACAATAAACAGTTTCTTATTGCCCGAATCAGTAATGCTTACCGGTATTGATGGCTCCATCTTCGGCAATAGTTGCTGAAAGTCGCTCATAAATTCTGGGGCCTCCCCCCGGCCCCCTCCGGTGGAGGGGGAGAAATACAACCTCGCGATAATATTCAACTTGTTAACTTTTCTGGCCTCCCCCAATGGGGCACCTATTAACTTGTTAATGTTTCAATTTGTCAACTTTATCAACTCTGTCAACGCTATCAACCCTGTTAACCTGTCAACTTGTTAACTCATCAACTTATTAACTGGTCAACTACCCCTCAAACCCTACATCATCTAACAGATTACCTCCGTCTGCAGCAGCAGTGGCTAATTGATCGCAGCGATTGTTAAATGGGTTATCGGCATGTCCTTTTACCCATACAAACCTGAGTTGATGCTTTTGCATCAGTTTATAAAAGCGTGTCCATAAGTCCCTGTTCTTTTTGCCGCCTTTGAAATCAGTAGCGATCCAGTTCTTCAACCAGCCTTCCATCACTGCTTTTACAACATACTGGCTGTCGGAGTAAATAGTGATGTGCAACCCTTCTTTGGTCAATGCTTCCAGGGCGGCAATCACGGCCATTAACTCCATGCGGTTATTGGTGGTGCGGCGGTAACCGCCAGACAATTCCTTGCGACTGCTTCCCCATTGCAAGATGGCCCCATAGCCACCCGGACCCGGGTTACCACGGGAGGCGCCATCAGTATATACAACCAGTTCTTTATTAGTAGTAGCCAAAATGAATACAGATTATAATTTAAGCCGGCAAGATACTATACCTGAATGACACCCGTATTAAAAGGTAGTATCTCGGAATTGTGATTGGCAGCAGCCAGGCTTTCTGAAATAATTTGCCGGGTTTGCGCCGGATCTATAATAGCATCAACCCACAGGCGGGCAGCTGCATAATAGGGCGTGGTTTGTTTCTCGTACCTGCCTTTTATATCGTTCAATAACTTTTGTTCTTCCTCTGGCGATACTTCGCTGCCCTTTGCTTTCATGGCGCTTACCTGTATCTGTAACAGGGTTTTGGCAGCCTGTTCACCACCCATTACCGCAATCTTTGCATTGGGCCAGGCATAAATAAAACGCGGGTCATAAGCCTTGCCGCACATGGCATAATTACCAGCGCAATACGAATTCCCTACAATAACAGTGATCTTGGGCACCACGGAGTTGGCTACCGCATTCACCATTTTAGCGCCGTCTTTTATAATGCCGGAATGTTCACTGCGCGAACCCACCATAAAACCGGTTACATCCTGCAGGAACACGAGCGGGATCTTTTTCTGATTACAATTCATAATAAAGCGGGCTGCTTTATCGGCACTGTCGTTATAAATCACGCCGCCCATCTGCATTTCGCCTTTAGCACTTTTTACAATGGTGCGCTGGTTGGCTACAATACCCACGGCCCAGCCATCGATGCGGGCATAGCCGCACAAAATGGTTTTGCCATAATCCTGTTTGAACTGTTCAAATACCGAGTCATCGGTTATTTGTTCAATGATCTGCAGCATATCGTAGGGACGGGTAGGATCGGCTGGAATAATGCCATAGAGATCTTCTGCTTTCTTTTTTGGCGCTTTTGGCGTACTGCGGTCAAAACCGGCTTTGGCTGTTTGCCCCAGTTTCGACATGATCCTTTTAACCTGGTCTAGACATTCTTCTTCGGTCTTGAATTTATAATCGGCAATACCGCTGATGGCATTATGCGTTTCTGCACCGCCCAGGGTTTCTGCATCGATGGTTTCACCAATGGCTGCTTTTACCAGGTAGGGACCGGCCAGAAAAATAGAACCGTTGCCTTCCACCATCAGGGTTTCATCGCTCATGATGGGCAGGTAGGCACCGCCTGCAACGCAGGCGCCCATAACAGCCGCAATTTGCGTAATGCCCATCGCGCTCATGCGGGCGTTGTTCCTGAATATTCTACCAAAATGTTCTTTGTCGGGAAATATTTCATCCTGCATGGGTAAGAACACGCCGGCGCTGTCAACAAGATATATAACCGGCAGGTGATTCTCCATAGCGATCTCCTGCAGGCGCAGGTTCTTTTTGCCGGTAATGGGAAACCAGGCGCCGGCCTTTACTGTTTGGTCATTGGCCAGAATAACGCATTGCCTTCCGCTTACATAGCCAACACCGGCAACGGTGCCGGCGGAAGGGCAGCCGCCTTGTTCTTCATACATCTCCCAGCCGGCAAAGGCGCCGATCTCTATAAATGGCGTATTCGGGTCGAGCAGGTAATCGATGCGTTCGCGGGCCGTTAATTTGTTTTTTTCTTTCTGTTTGGCAATCGCTTTTTTACCACCACCCAGGGCCACCTGTGCAAAACGTTGTTTCATTTCGCTGATGGCCCGTTTTATAACGTCCTCGTTGCGGTTAAACTCAAGATTCATGTAGTAGTTGTGTAGTTAATGTGCTATTATTTTACTATCGCAAGGGCCATCCCATCGTATTCTTTTACCCCTACCATTTGAAGAATGGTGGCGGAAACGGCGGAATTGGCGCCCAGCATGGCATTGAAACGTCTGGCGCCCTGTACAGCGGGCTCTGGATTTTTTTCATCCAGTACTTTGCCATCACGAATTACATTGTCGGCTACGATAAGCGTACCGGGACGTGATAACCGAAGCGCCCATTGAAAATATTCTGTGTAAGGTGGTTTGTCGGCATCGATAAAGATCATATCAAAAGGTCCCGCGCTTTCTTCTACTAATTGCGGTAATACGTCAATCGCTTTGCCTGTTCTGATCTGTACCTGGGAGGTCAGTCCGGCCCGGTCAATATTTTTTTGCGCTACGGCCGCATGTTTGGGGTCATATTCAAGAGTGATGAGTTTGCCATCCTTCGGTAAAGCCCGGGCCATCCAAATGGTGCTGTACCCCGCCAGTGTGCCCAGCTCCAGGATGTTTTTTGCATTACACAATTGGGCCAGCAATTGAAGGAACTTGCCCTGGTTGGGCGATACGCTGATGGCAGGCATGCCTGCTTCTTCTAAAGAATTGGTGGCGGCAATCAATGCATCGTCTTCGTGTCCCAGTAAATCGCTGATATAATGGTCAACGGATTCAAAAATTTGATTATTCATTTTTCACTTCCGGTATTTGTTTTATAAAATCTACAAAGCTTAGCATATTGGTTGCCCGGTTGAATGTCTTTAGTTTTTCCTGAATGGCAGGATATTCCGAGAAAAAGGGCAACAGCCTTTCTTTTGCCTGGTCATATCGCTTTTCCCGCATTCTTATATACACCGGAAAGGCGGCATACTCCGGTTTATCGTCCTTTGTTTTTTCGAAAATAAGATTGGGATAAGCGGAAAAACCGCCCTGCAGGGCATCGTACCCATTGTACAGCACATAATAAACATTGATCTTGCCGGTATAAATGATCTGGGCAAAGGTGTATTTCAGTTTCGACATCTTGTTTAACAAGGGGTAATTCTCGCCATAGATCTCCAGGTTCGATAACATTTTAAAATGCAGCGTGTCGGTGATAAACCCTTGCAGATCGGGAATTTGATATTTTTCCTCGACGGCATTGTTGTTCAATTTAAACCTGAGTTTTTCTGACGGGTCAGGGAACCATTTTATCAATCCTGTTTTCTGGGTCCCGTCTTTCAGAATAATGGTGCCAGAAACAAAATTTTTGATAAATGGGTAATCCTGAGCGCTTACTGAGCAGGTTATGAACAGGCAAACAATAATAATTAAACTTTTCATAGTACTATTGTTGTGGTGAATTTAAAGAAAATGTGGTAAATAGCCGGTTCGTAGCGTTGTTAATATTTATAACTTAAGGGGAGGAATGGACGGTTTGGAGGGCTATTGTTAGCAAAATAATATTCTATGTGGAGGAAAAAAACTGCCTGGTTAGTATTGTTAGGCCTGGCCATTTTCATTAAAATCTTTTCTTTATTCCCTGATGCAGTGGAACATTATTATGCATCGGGACTCTATCCTGTTATTTCAAAACTCCAACGCATATTATTGGGCTGGCTGCCTTTTAGTGTGGGTGACATCTTTTACGCGCTGATTATTGTGTGGTTGATAAACAGATTATATAAAACCATCAGGCGCATTATAAAAAAGCAAACAAATAAAAAGTACTGGTTACAGGCCATGTCACAGCTGGGGATTATCGTGTTGGTGGTGTATGTATCTTTTAATTTGTTATGGGGGTTGAATTACAACCGGCGCGGGGTGGCTTACCAGTTAGGGTTGAAGGTAGAACGTTATTCGAAAGACGATCTGGTGCACGTGATGCAGGAGGTGGTTTTCCGGTTGAACGCACTCGATTCGCCATCCCGGGTGAACCGCGAAGCCCTGCTGCGGAAAAGGAATCTGTTTAACGGTGCTACGGCAGCTTACGATCGGCTGGCGCGTAATGAGACGCATTTTACCTATTCTTTCAGCTCAGTAAAACCTTCTTTATACAGTTACCTCGGAAATTATCTTGGGTATACCGGATATTATAATCCATTCAGTGGAGAGGCGCAGGTAAATACTACGGTGCCCTTATTTGTGCAGCCTTTTACGACCTGTCATGAAATTGGCCACCAGTTGGGATATGCCAGGGAGAATGAGGCCAATTTTGCGGGTTATTTGTCTGCCCGCTCATCACAAGATCCGCTTTTCAGGTACTCGGTTTATTTTGACCTGTACAGCTATTCGAGGTATTATTTGTATGCCCAGGATTCGGTAACAGCCAAACAGCTCGATGCGCAACTGTCACCAGGCATTAAAACCGATTACCACGAATTGAGAGAGTTTGTAAAAAAGTACCGGAACCCCATGGAGGAGATCATCGACCACCTGTATGGCCAATACCTAAAGGCCAATAATCAGCCAGGCGGAAAATTAACCTACAATGAAGTAGTGGCCTGGCTGGTGGCGTATTATAAGAAGTTTGGGAAAGATGCTATTTAGAACTTGTTCTTCCACATCATACTTTCAACCGGTTTGTCGGGTTGACCGCTGTATTTGGCGTCTTTCTTTTGGTTGTATTTGATGGCAATTTCCCCTTCAACCGGGAAATAGATCAGTTGACCAATGGGCATGCCTTTGTAGATCTTTACAGGTTGTTTTACCGAAATTTCCAGTGTCCAGTTGCCGCAGAAACCCACATCACCCTTGCCGGCAGTGGCATGAATATCGATCCCCAGGCGGCCGGTAGAGGATTTTCCTTCCAGGAACGGCACATGGGCGTGGGTTTCGGTATATTCTTGTGTTACCCCCAGGTAAAATACATGCGGATAAAGCACAAAACCGTCTTCGGGTATTTCGAAATACTCAATTTCGTTGTGTTTTTTTGCATCCAGGATATGCTCCCGATAGGTAGCCAGGTATTTACCCAGGTGTACATCGTAGCTATTACTACCCAGGCATTCTCGATTATAGGGTTCAATGCGGATGCTGCCTTTCTCAATTTCTTCCAGTATGCGTTTATCCGACAAGATCATGTGATGTGATTAGTTTATATTTGATAGTTGTTTAACCGACTGTATGCTGCGCTTGAAAATTGGTGCAATGTAAAATCTAAAACGCTACTGTGGCACTGTTTTATCAACATAATATTAACGAAAATACAAAATTGGGCATCTGGCGTATAGAAGAGCCGGAGGCGTTTTACCTGGAAAAAGTACCGTTGAAGAAGGGGGTATCTCACCCGTATAAACGGCTCCAGCACCTGGCCGGACGGTTCCTGCTGCCCACTTTATATGCCGATTTTCCGCTGGAAGAAATATTAGTAGCCGACACCCGAAAACCCTTTTTGGAGAGTGAGCAATACCACTTTTCGATTTCGCATGGGGGCAACTTTGCCGCAGCCATTGTGAGCAGTCATAGCCGGGTGGGGGTTGATATTGAGCTGGTTTCTTCCCGCATAGTGGCCATTTCCCATAAATTCCTGCACTATAACGAAAAAGTCTTCCTGAATGCCTGGACGCACCTGCCCAAAATTCACCTGGAGCTGACCACCGTTTTATGGAGCGCCAAGGAAGCCATTTACAAATGGTATGGGCATGGGGAACTGGATTTCAGGCAACATATGCAGTTAAATGGTCCCATCACCTTCAAGGCAGATGAAGCCATTGTATTGCCCTTTGTATTTCAAAAACATGAGCCCGTTCCCCTGACAGTGGAAGCAAGAATATTTGACCAGCTGGCCCTGGCCTGGGTTATGACCGAGGGGTAGAGCAGATCACTCATCAACAAGGAGTGTATCAGTATCATCGATAAGGTCTAATTGAATGTTATCGTTACCGGCGATACCTTCTATGGAACCTTTGATATGGGCGGCATTCAATAATACCTTCTCGAGTTGTTTTTGGCGCATCTTCCACAATTTTTCCATGGCCTCCCGTTCTTTCTGGATCGACAGGTTCATGGCCTGGAACCCTTCCCGGATGGCCTTCCACTGTTCGCTGAATTCGTTGCTGGTTAAATATGCATACAGCATATGCATTTTGTCGCCCTTGTTTTCATGCGTTTTGGCCGCCATGAAAATTTTCAGAATACCATCCCGCAGTACATGTACCAGCGCCAGTACGTCACTAAAAGAACAGATCCAGATACCATCGAGCTGAGCGAAGGTAGAGATCTGTTCGGGCATGGCCTGGGTAACAATAACGCCCATGTCGGCAGA
>Ga0136846_1228213_pt1 | contig 14800 bp, 16 predicted proteins | sample HopSoiMetagenom2_FD_96841 | JGI IMG/M metagenome (GOLD analysis project Ga0136846, IMG submission 96841) | Grasslands soil microbial communities from Hopland, California, USA - 2 Assembly 2016 (version 4) | ecosystem: Environmental > Terrestrial > Soil > Grasslands | place: USA: Hopland...
ACCACATCGCTTGCGCCGGCGCGAAGTGCATCGCGCACCCCAGCCACCGTCGGCCGTCGCAACAGAACGACGACCGCCGCCGAGTCGCCGCACCGGGCGCTCACCAGCTGCTCGAGCGACTGCTCCAACCCATGGGTGAGCACGACGACATCGAAGTCAGCCGCGAGCACGCGCCGCGTTGCTTCCTCCAGCGTGGCGGCGTGCGACACGGTATGCCCCGCCGACTCCAGCGCCCGCCGGAGCCCCTTCAGCCCTGCTTCATCGCCCCCGGCGAGAAGCACTCGCGCGATCGTGAACATTCAGCCGATTGGTAGGTTCGGCCTTGAGTATCGGCCCGTACCAACGAGGGCTGAAGTGCGAAGTACGGAGTGCGAGGATCTGCACTCCAGTACAGAGCGGTTGACCGGCCAAGCGGCGTGCGGACAGCGGAAAGCGGCGAGCAGACAGCCGTGAGCCAAACCGCGAACGGCCCCGGAGCGCCAGAGCGTCCCGAGGCCGTTTCACCAACTCACCAACTCACCAACTCACCGCCTCACGACGCCACCTGCTCCGGCGCCAGCCCGAACCGCCGGTTCCGCCCCCGGAAATCTTCCAGCGCGTCCGCGAGATCCTCCGCCGTGAACTCGGGCCACATCTTCGGCACGAAGAGCAGCTCGGCATACGCACACTCCCAGAGCAGCAAACCGCTCAGCCGCTGCTCCCCCCCGGTGCGGACCACGAGATCCACCTCGGCGGCCGGAAGCCTGTCGTGATCCACCCGCGCGAGCATCTCCGAGAACTGTTCGCGCGACGTCGGCTCGCCCCGCATCGCCACCGCGGCGCGGAGGATGGCGTCGCGCGCCGAGTAGTCGACGGCCACGCGCAGGTGCATCCGAGTGCCCGATGCGGTCAGCGCCTCCACCTGCTCGATCGTGTGTCGGAGCGACGAGGGGAGCCGATCGCGGCGGCCGAGGATCGTGAGCCGCACGCCATTCTCGAGACACCGCTTCGCCTCGCCGAGCAGGGCGCGCCGGAAGAGTCGCATCAACGCCGTCACCTCCGGCGTCGGGCGCTTCCAGTTGTCCGACGAGAACGCGTACAGCGTCATCGTCCCCACGCCTTCGCGCACTGCCGCCTCGACGATCTCGCGTGCCGTGCGCAGCCCCGCCTCGTGGCCGGCCGAGCGCTTGAGCCCGTGGGCCGTTGCCCATCGGCCATTGCCGTCCATGATCACGGCGACGTGCGGACCGTCGAAGGAAACACTGACGCTCTGCGCGCCGGAGTGTCGTGATTTCTGCATGGACGCTCAGCGCTCCCGAGTGGCGCGAATGAGCGCCTCCATGTGGTCGAGATACCGCTCGAGCGCGCGTCGGCCGGCGGTGGTCAGCTTGTACTCCGTCCTCGGCACTCGGCCTTCGAACGACTTCGTGCACGTGATGTACTTCGCGTCCTCCAGCTTGCGCGCGTGCACGCTCAGGTTGCCGTCGGTCGTGCGCATCACCCGCTTGAGATCGTTGAACGTCAGCGAGTCGTTCACCGCGAGCGCGCTGACGATCCCCAGCCGCATGCGCTCGTGGATGAGCCGGTCGAGCGCGAGCGCGCCCTCCTCGGCCTCGCCGCCCGTCTCGGGCGCCACGCCGTCCACCGAGCGCAGGCGAGGCGAGCCGTCCCGCGCCGCGCGCGCGGCGGCGTCCTCGCCGGCGCGCTTCGCCGCTGCACTTGGCTTAGCCACCGTGCCTCCGTGCGATCAGGGTTCCGAAGAAGAGGTGCAGCCCGCCGAAGCCCGCTGCCATGAATGGCGTCGCCATCGCCGCGGGCGCGAACAGCGCCACCGTGCCGACGGCCATGAACGCGAGCCCCATCACGGGAACGATGCGCACCGAGAACGTGCCCGCCGCGACCACGCCGATGCCGTACAACAGCATCCACACGCCCGGCAGCAGCGCGATGAGGCCGTGCTGCACCAGCACCAGCGTCAGCAGCGCACCCCCCGCCATCGGCGGCGCGAAGCTGAACAGGATCTTTCGCGCCGGCTCCGACCAGAGCGGGAGCTTCGCCGCGTGCGCCTTGAGCGCCATCGTGTAGACGGAGATCGCCACCGAGAGCGCCGCCTCGCACATCCAGATGAAGATCCATCGGTTGGCGCTGTGCGTCGACGCGGCCAGCATGGCGGCGCCCAGCGCCGTCGCGCCGATCACGACCGTTCCCCACCCAGACACCGCGGTGAAGGTGGCCGCGGCCTCCATCGTCTCGCGGATGAACTTGAGGTTGTCCATCGCCCGCGCCTGCATCTCCGGCGGCTCGGGGGGACGAAGTGGAAGTACGCGTGTCATGCGGGGAGAATGCAGCGGGAAGCCTTATCTGTCAAGTGCTTTACGGCACAAAGCGGACTCCCCGCCGCGGCTGCGGGATCGCCGCCCAAGGGACGGCCTCCCGCACCACTCCGTCACGTCGACCGCGCGGCGCCCTCGCCTCCGATGGCCGTCGGACTCGGCGGCGGATCGCTCGCCGGAAAGCTCTGCTCGCTCACCTCGTCGAGCCGGCGCTCCTCGATCTTGTTCGCGAACTGCTTCACGATCGCGGCCGAGAAGGCGGGGATGTCGTCCGGCTTCCGGCTCGTGATCAACCGATCGTCGATCTGCACCTGCTGGTCGACCCACTGGCCGCCCGCGTTCCGGATGTCGGTCTTCAGGCTCGGCCAGGACGTCAGCGTCCGCCCCGACACCGCGTTCGCTTCGACGAGCATCCACGGACCGTGGCAGATCGCCGCCACCGGCTTCTCCGATAGCATGAACTCGCGGACGAACTGCACCGCGTTCTGGTCCATGCGCAGCAGATCCGGGTTCTTCACGCCGCCCGGGAGCAGGAGCGCGTCGTACTCGCTCGCATGCGCCTCGGAGAGCGTGCGATCGACCGGCAGCTCGTCTCCCTTCTCGTCGTGGTTCATCGCCTGGATCGTTCCCGATTTCGGCGAGATGAGATGGGTGACTGCCCCCGCGGCATCGAGCGCCTTCCGAGGCTCCACCAGCTCCACCTGCTCCACCCCGTCCGTCGCCAGAATGGCGACCTTGTGTCCCTTCAGCCCGAGTTCCATCGCTCTCTCCTCGTGTTGACCGCTCGGGAGTCGGTCACGTTTCGTGCCCGCGAGACCGCATCAGTCATCTCGAACGAGTGAAGCAGTCGAAGGGATCTGCACCTCGGCGATGCGCGGCTACTCGCCCTACCGGGTCCGGTCACCTTAGCTTGCCTGCGTGCCGCTCCTTCCATTGCACGGCCATGACGCCGTCCGACGCCGGCTCGAAGACGCGATCAGGCGCGATTCGCTCCCCGCGTCCCTGTTGCTCCAGGGTCCCCCGGGAATCGGCAAGCAGCGCCTGGCGTTGTGGCTCGGCCAGCGGCTCCTCTGCACGGGACCGGAGCCGCGACCCTGCGGGCAGTGCCAGCACTGCCGCTACGCGCAGGCCGGCACCCACCCCGACATTCATTGGTACTTCCCGAGGCCGCGGCTCAAGGACTCCGATCCCTCCCCCGAAGACGTCGAGGACGACTTTCGTGAAGCAGTAGGCGAGCGGACGCGGACGGGCGTCTATGCACCGCCGCCCCCGGAGGAGGCCATCCTGATCGCGACTATTCGTGCGATGGCGCATGCGGCGGCGCTCGCGCCTGCGCTGGGTGCGCGCAAGGTGTTCGTGTTGGGCGACGCCGACCGGCTGGTGGTCCGCGACGACTCCGAGTACGCCGCCGGAGCGTTCCTCAAGCTGCTCGAGGAGCCGCCGAAGAGCGCGAACATCATCCTCACCTCGAGCGAGCCCGGCTCCCTCATCCCGACCATCCGCTCCCGGCTCGTCGCCATCCGGGTGCCTCCACTCGGTGCGGAGGCGGTCGATGCGGTGCTCGGCGAACCGGCGATGCGCGAGGCGGTGACCGCCGCCGGCGTGCCCGATCGCGCCCAGGAGCGGCGCCGCCTGGCGGCGGGGGCGCCGGGATCGCTGCTCGGACGCGCCGAATGGGCCGACGCGCTCGCGCGCGCCCAGCGGATGCTCGATGCCGCCGACGATCACGATCGGAAGACCCAGATGCGCGTCGCACTCGGACAGGGTGCGGCGAAGGCCCGGGGTGCGTTCAGCACTTCATTGGATGCGCTCAGCTCTCTGCTGCACGAGCGCGCACGTGCCGCGCTGCAGCGCGGCAATCCTGCCGCCGCCCGCGCGGCCGCGCGCGCCCTCGAGGACGTCGAGCAGGCGAAGGAGCGCGCATCCGGCAACGTGAACCCTCAACTCATCACGAGCGAGCTGCTCCGCCGGCTGGAGGACCAACTCCGATGACCCCCGACGAGGGCAGCGGCCTCTCGCACGTCGCGCCGGATGGAACTGCCCGCATGGTGGACGTGAGCGCGAAGCCCGACACCAGCCGGATGGCCCGCGCGACGGGCTCCATTCGGATGTCGCCGAAGGCGCTGGACGCGATCGTGCGGAACGAGGTCGCAAAAGGCGACGTGCTGGGGGTGGCGCGGGTGGCGGGGATCATGGCGGCCAAACGGACGTCCGAGCTCATCCCGTTGTGCCATCCTCTGCCGCTCCACGACGTCTCCGTCGTCCTGACGCCCGATCCGTCGCTGCCCGGAATCCGGGTGGATGTGACGGCGCGCACAATTGGAAAGACGGGCGTGGAGATGGAGGCGCTGACCGGTGCTGGCATAGCGTTGCTGACGGTCTACGACATGGCGAAGGCGCTCGACAAAGGAATGGTCATCTCCGATATATCTTTGGCTGCTAAAGCGGGTGGAAGGGGGGGCGAATACGCAAGACTTGATGGCACGGGGGATGCTCCCTAACATGCAGGTGCAGCGAGCTCGACCAATGTAGTTAACCCGTTATAGGGGTTCATCTTATGAAGAACCTAAGGGGCACGTACGTGCACCGGGGAGACGCTTATCGCCGCCGCAGACGCCTCCAGCGTTCGGTGTTGGCCCTGAGCTTCTTCGGTGTGACGGCCTTCGTCATCGGGAACCGTAAGCCGGCTGCACCAACCGCCTTTGCGGCCCCCGTGAATAACAGTGGCTTCCACATCAACGTTGCGACCAACAAGTCCCTCACCTTCGCGCTCGATTCCACGCGCGGAGAGCTCGATCTGGTCCGCGCTCAGCTCGAGCGCGCCAACACGGTCATCAGCTACTCGACCAAGTACGCGATCAATGCGGACCTGGCGAGCAAGATCGTCGACGTGGCGTCGGCCGAGGGGATCGACCCGGAGCTGGCCTTCCGTCTGGTGAAGCTGGAGAGCGATTTCAACCCACACGCGACCAGCCCGGTCGGTGCCGTGGGGCTCACCCAGGTCATGCCCTCCACGGCGAAGTTCTACGTGAAGGGGATCACGAAGGAGAAGCTCTACGATCCCACGACCAACCTGCGGGTCGGCTTCCGCTACCTGCGCGGCCTCGTGGACGAGTACCACGGCAACATGAAGCTCGCCCTGCTGGTCTACAATCGCGGCCCGGTGGCAGTCGAGAAGTCGCGGGCCCAGGGTGAGAACCCGTCGAACGGATATGACCGCATCCTCACGAAGGGTTACCGCGGCACGGGGGTGATGGAGTGACCCTATCGGTCTGAGTACGCGGGCCTGGCCCGCCGCATCACTTCGTTCGGGCGTCGGCTTTCGAGCTGGCGCCCGAACGCTTTTTGGACTGCTTGCCGGCCCCGAAACTCCTGCTCGTGCCGGACGCCTTGCCGCTGCTCTTCGAGGCGCTGCTCTTGGACGCCTTGCTGCCCTTCGACGACGACGTTGCGCGCGTGAGCAGAAGGGTCTGGCCGGGGAAGATGCGCGGCTTGCGGAGCCCGTTGATCTTCATCAGGCGCTCCGGGCTCGTGTCGTACTTCAGCGCGATGCTCCGCATCGTCTCGCCGCGCCGGACGGTGTGGACTCTCACCCGCCCCGCGCTGTGCGGAAACTTCTCGATCGCGGGGTCCGGGATGTCCAGGCTCGCCTCGGCAACCGCCGGCGTCGGCAGCGCCAGATACTGACCAGGTGCCAACCGCCCGCTCTTCAGCCGCTCCAGATTCGGATTGAACGCCTTGAGCGCCGCTACAGAGATCCCATGAGACTCTGCCAGCCTCTCGGCACTGTCTCCCTTCTTCGTCTCCAGGCCGATCGTCGCCTTCAACTCCTTTTCGGAGAGCGCGGCGAACGCGCTGTCGAAGCCGGCCGCCGCCCCGACCGGTACCCGAACCTGGAAATCCTCCCGCGGCGGAGTCATGCCGCGCAGCAGGTGCGGATTCAGATCCAGCAGCTCGCGCGTCGAGGCGTGTGCCGCCCTGGCGATGGCGGCGATCGGCGTGCCCCCGTGCACGCGGACCGAATCGTACGCGAACGGGGGAAGCGAGTGCAGCGTCATCCCGTACCGGGCCGGCTCCTTGGCGATGAGCGCGGCCGCGATCAGCTGCGGCACGTACTCGCGCGTCTCGTTGCGGAGGTAGTCCTTCTCGGCCAGGACGAAGAACGCGTCGTCGCCGGGCGTTCCCTCGAGGTCGTCGGCGTATCGCGCCAGCCCGCGCGAGACGCGCCCGGGACCGCCGTTGTAGGCCGCCGCAGCGAGGTAGAGGGAGCCGAATTCTTCGTGCAGCCCACGGATGAATCGGACGGCCGCGCCCGTGGACCGCACCGGATCCCGCCGCTCATCGACCCAGCGGTCGACGCGGAGGCCCATGTCGCGCGCCGTGGACGTCATGAACTGCCACATACCGACCGCGGCGGCGCGCGAATAGGCGTGAGGATCGAACCCGCTCTCCACGAGCGCGAGATAGTACATGTCCTCGGGCAGCCCACCCGCCTTCATCTTCGCGCGGATCATCGGCTCGTAGCGGGTGCCCCGCTGCAGCCGTTCGGCAATCCGGTCCTTGGCGCGCCCGGTGAACATGGTCACGTAGTGCGCCACGCGCTCCTGCGTCTCGTACGACCGCACGTCCATGTCCCACGTCGGCTCTTCGACCGAGTCACTCTTCGCGGCCGGCGCATCGACCAGCGAGTCGCCGAACACGTCGATGGCACGCTTCGTCACGTCCGTCGTGGACACGCTCGTCGCCCCCGCATCGACAACGGGCTTCGCGCCGACGGTCGCCGTCGCCGGAGTGGCGGGCGTCGCGGCAGGCGCCGGCGCACGCTTCGTCGAGTCTCCCGCGATCCGCTTCGGCGCGCCGGCGACGATCACCGTATGCGGGTGCGGCGTGGTCGCCGGATGCGCGTAGCAGCCGGCAATGAACAGCATGCCAATGAGGGAGTGGCGGATGCGCACGAGCGTTCTCCGGAATCGCTGCCGGCCGCGGGAGGGATGCGGCGGGCTCTTGTCTCGGTTGGCTGCCCTACAACGGGCGCGAGACCCGCACACTAGCGGGTCGATATGCGTTCGCGAACCCCGGACCTGGCCCGGGTCGTATTACGTCAGAGCGTGCTGATGTAGTTGCCCAGCACGCGGTTCGTCGCGTTCAGTACTGCGAGGGCGGCACCTTTGACCATGTCGCCGTCGGCAAGATAACAGCCCAGCAGCCGATCGGGACCTGCATCGCCGCGCTGAATGAGCGACGCGATGACCACGTTCGCGTCGAATGCTCTCACGACCTTCACACCGACGAGGTCGAAGGTGATCGTGCCTTGCGTGAAGATTTCGAGCGCGCGAATTGCGGCATCGGCGCCGAGCCGCGCGTCGCCGGCCGGACTCGCCTGCCCCTGCGCGCGGCCGACGATCGATTCACCCGGCGCCCACTCGAGCGACACTTCACAGGTGACCTGGCCGGACGGCGACCGCGTCAACGTGAAGCCGGTGAACCGGAGCCGCTCGCGGCGGACGACTGCTGCTGCATCAACGCGCGACCCGTTGGGTGCGCCCTCGCTGGACATCGGAGTGAATCTCGCTGAGGGGTCTTTGGATCCGAGGAGGGAGGAGCGGCAGCGCCCTGCTGGTTTACGAGCCAGATCACAATACGCAACCAGCTGTCCGAGCCCGCGCCAACGCTCTTTCTTTTACAGTGTCGACCGACAATTCCAACCTCATGAGGGTGGCCCCACCGTGACCGATGTCACAGGAGACGTTCGATGAGAGTCGCCTTCGGTTCCGACCACGCTGGCTGGCCCCTTCGCGCTCCCATCCTCGCGGAGCTGCGGGCGACCGGATTCGAGATCGTCGACTGCGGCCCGGGGGAGCCGGTACCAGGCGACGACTACCCGGACGTCGCGGCCGCGGTCGGGCGCGCGGTCGCGAAGGGCGAGGCCGATCGCGGAGTCCTCGTGTGCGGGAGCGGCGTGGGCGCGTCCATTGCCGCGAGCAAGCTCACCGGGGTGCGCTGTGCTCTCTGTCACGATCCCTTCTCGGCGCACCAGGGTGTCGAGGACGACGACATGAATGTCATCGCACTCGGCGCACGGGTGATCGGTCCGGAGCTCGCCGTCGAGCTCGTGCGGGATTTTCTCGGCGCGCGCTTCTCGGGCGCGGAGCGCCACCGCAGGCGGCTGGAGAAGATCTCAGCCCTCGAGCGCTCCCGGAGCTGACTGGCGCGCTCGTCTACGGGCATTGGCCTTGCTTCTGTCCGGTGACGTGGCGGTCTTTTCCCATACGAGCACGATCCACTTGAGCCATTCCCCTGCGCGAACCGACCAGCGGGTGCTCCTCGTTGAAGACAACGAGGACAACCGAACGATCTACTCGACGGTGCTGCGGTATCTGGGCTACGAGGTGATCGAAGCGGAGGACGGAGTGCGGGCGGTCGCGCTTGCCCGGAGCGAGCTTCCCGACCTCATCCTCATGGACATCTCGATTCCGGGGATGGACGGCTGGGAAGCGACGAAGGTGCTGCGCGCGGATCCGACCACGCGTGCCATTCCGATCGTCGCACTCACGGCGCACGCGTTGGCGGACGACCGCAAGCGCGCGACGGAGGTGGGCTTCAGCTCGTACCTCGCGAAGCCGATCGAGCCGAACGCCGTCGTGGCCGAGGTGCGCCGGTGGCTCGGCAACGGTGAGTCGCCGACGCGAACGGGAGGCTGAGTGGAGGACGCCGCCTTGACGCCATCGGACCGGCGCCGGCTCGTGCGCGATCTCGCGGTGGCCTACCTGCTCGCCTGGGCCGTGGGGATCGCCTACGGTTTCATCGTCCGATCGTCGTCGACGTGGGATACCGGCGCCGCCTGGGAGCGCAGCACCCTCGAGTGGTTTCACATGAAACTGCCAGGATGGCTCGACGCGATCGTGCTGGCGATGCCGCTGACCGGGACGAATCTCACCATCCTGCCGGCGGCGATCGCCATCGGGTGGTGGCTTTGGAAGCGGAAGCACATGGGACTGATCGCCGTGCAGATCCTCGTCGTGGCCGTGGGATCGCTCTCGCTCAACCCGACGATGAAGTATCTGCTCGGACGCGACCGGCCGGACCTGTTTCCGCGCCGCGGCATCTACAACTGGGCATCGTACCCGAGCGGCCACGCGATCCTGACGATCGCGCTCTACTTCACGGTGGCGATGATGCTGTACCGGGCGCGCGGATGGCGGTGGCCATTCCTCGTGGCCGCCTTCGTCTTCCTCGCCAACTCCTTCTCGCGGCTGTATCTGGCCGTCCACTGGCCCACGGATCTGGTGGGCGGGATGCTCATCGGCATCGCCTGGTTCGTGGGCACGTGGCGCGCGTTCTCGCGTCACCGCGAACGCGTGGGCGACGAGATCGGCGCGGTGTCGACTCCGCCCGACCTCGCCGTCGCACAGAACTGAACTACGGATCGCGTTTGTCGGGCATCGAGTATTGGGCTCGGTGCATCGCGCGCAGGCGCCGGTTGGCGTCTGCGGCGGCGCGCGGATCGCTCAGCCGCGCATGCCGCTCCATCTCGCGGCGAAGCTTGAAGTAGCTCTCGAGGCGCTCCAGCGCGAGCGAGCCCGCCGTGATCGCGGCGCGCACGGCGCATCCCGGCTCGCTGCCGTGTGCACAATCGCCAAATCGGCAGTCCGCGGCGAGCGCATCGACGTCGGCGAACGACGCGGCGAATCCGCCGCCGTCGCTCCAGAGCTGGAGCTCGCGCATGCCAGGGGTGTCGATGAGCAATGCACCGCTCGCGAGTCGCACGAGCTCGCGGTGGGTGGTCGTATGCCGGCCGCGTCCGTCGGCGCGGACGGGCGCGGTGGCGAGGCGCTCCCCGCCGAGCAACGCGTTGACGAGTGAGGACTTCCCCACGCCGCTGGAGCCGACGAGGACGGCGGTGGTCGCCGGAACGAGCACACGTGCGAGCGCGTCGAGTCCCTCGCCGGTATGCGTCGACACCGCGAGCACGTCGACGCCCGGCGCGGCCGCACTCACCGCGACGCGCGCTTCCGCCAGCTCGTCGACGGCGACGAGGTCCGCCTTCGTCAGCAGCACGAGCGGCACTGCCCCGCTCTCCCACGCGATCGTGACGTAGCGCTCCAGCCGGCGCGGGTTCAGGTCGCCGGCCACGGCGGTGGCGATCAGAGCGAGATCGATATTCGCCGCGACGACCTGCGGTGCGATCGCGACGCCGGGGCGCTGCCGCACGAACGCACTGCGCCGCGACAGCACCGCCTCGACGATCACAGGCGACGAGGTGTGGACGATCGCGACCCAGTCACCGACTGCGGGAAGGTGCGGCGTTGCGTCGAGCTCGGCACGCAGCGCCCCGCGCAGCACGGCGCGGTGATCGCGCGCACCGTCCGAGACCACGTAATGGCTCCGATGTTGTGCGACGACGCGCGCCGGCAGGAGCCCGCGCGCAAGCAGTGGCGCGAGCTCGGTGGCGCGCGCGTCGGACCAGCCGAGCGCGAGAAGCGCCGGCGTCCGCCATTCGATTGTCATGGTGGATCATTCTCCATTGGTCATCGCGGACGAATCGCGACGACGATGACGTGGCCCGATCGCGAAAGGCGATCGGCGCGTGCGATCAGACCGCGGGCTGCGCGGTCAGGATCACGACGTCAGGGATGGCGGTACGCACAGGCGCCTCGGAGAATGATGTGCGCGTTGTCGCACACGACTGCAGTCTGGTTCGGACGCGCGCGCGCGTCAAGCGCATGCCGTCACGCGAGCTGCGCGAGCGGCACGCTCGTTGGTGGAACGGCCTCGAGCGCATTGGCGAGATGATCGAGCACGGGATGCGACTGGCCGGGAAGGCGTCCCCACACGCAGATCGCCGCGGCCGCGGCCACGAGGCCGTCGGCGTCGGCGCGCGTCATGGGCGCCGGCACCACGCCGGTGCCCCGCAACTTCGACACGATCGCCTCTGCTTCCGTGAACGCCTGCTCGAGTGCGCGTGTGCGCAACTCGGCGTCGGGCCGCATCCATCCGGGATGCGGGATTCCGTCTTCCATCACGGTGTCGACGGCGTCGAGCACGAGACTGAGTGCATCGCGCCGCTTTCCCGTGACGAGGCGCGAGTGATCGCCATTCGAGCGACTATTGAGTGACCGGTGCGGCATGCGGCGTTTTCACTGCACACCGCGCACCGTTGTTTCATGACCGTGACACGCGTCGTCGCGTGCCGGCGCGACGCATCGCGGCGCTCAGCGCAGAAGCGACATGTCGAAGCCCTGCATGTCGGCGAACTCCTGGTTCTCTCCGCCCATCGCCCAGCAGAAGCTGTAGCTCGTGGTGCCGCAACCGGAGTGGATCGACCACGAAGGGGAGAGTGCGACCTCGCCATCGCGCACGACGACGTGCTGCGTCGCGTCCGGGGTGCCGAGCAGATGGAAGACGACGCCGTCGGCGGGCAGATCGAAGTACAGATAGATCTCCGTGCGGCGCACGTGCGTGTGCGGCGGCATGGTGTTCCACACGCTGCCTTCCTGCAGCGTGGTGACGCCCATCACAAGCTGCGCGCTGCGCGCACCGCCCTGATGGATGTAGCGCGCGAGCCGCCGCCGGTTCGCGCGCTCCTGCGAGCCGAGCTCCGTCGCCTCCGCATCCGCGGCGCCAATCCGCACCGTCGCATGCTGGGCGTGCGAGGGATAGCTCACGAGATAGAAGCGCGCCGGATCGGCCGCGTTCGCGCTGGCGAAGATGATCTCGTGCGCACCTCGTCCGACGTACAGCATGTCGCGCTTGCCGAGCTGATGAACCGTGCCGTCGACCTGCACGGTGCCCGCGCCGCCGATGCCGAGAATGCCGAGCTCGCGCCGCTCGGTGAAGGACTTCGCCGCAAATTCTTCCGGTGCGACGAGTGGGATCGGTCGGTCGAGCGGGACGACGCCGCCGAGTGTCACGCGGTCGAGATCGATCATCTCGAACCGGGCCTCGCCCGGCGCAAAGAGCCCCGAGACGAGGAAGTGCGCGCGCAGCTCCTCCGGCGTGAGGCGCATCGTCTGCTCGGGCGTCGGGAGATAACGCATGGGATCGTGAGGGTCGGAGTCGCGTCGCCGCGCGGTCAGCGGCTCACCTTCTGTCCATTCACGGTGACGTTGCGCTCGACGAGGTGCGTCACATGCTCGACGACGTCCGGCTTCGCCACCGAATCGAAGGTGCAGTCGATGATCCGGATGTCGTCGATCGTCGCCTTCTCGTAGCCGCGAAGATAGAGCGCGTACGTGCTCTTCTGGCTCGTGACGCGCGTTAGCTCGACGTCGCGCACCACCGGGGGATAATTGCCGTTTGGGCCTTCCTCGTACAGGAAGTCCACCTGCAGCACCGCATCTGCGAGGTGACCGATGGTCACCTCGCGCATATAGATGTGCTCGAGCACCCCGCCGCGCATCGCGTTGTTCTTGAGCCGGAGCGCGCGGTCGAGGTTCGGGCTGTCCATCGTGTTGCGCTCCGCATAGACGTGACGGACCCCACCGGAGATCTCGCTTCCGATCGTCACACCGCCGTGACCGTCGCGCATCTCGCAGTCCCGCACGATGATGTTCTCGCTCGGCACGTTGATGCGCCGGCCATCGGCGTTCCGCCCCGACTTGATCGCGATGCAGTCGTCACCCGTGTTGAAACGGCATCGCTCGATCAGCACGTCGCGCGACGACTCGGGATCGCAGCCGTCGTTGTTCGGCCCATGACTGTCGATCGTGACGCCGCGGACCGTCACGTTCGTGCAGAGCACCGGATTGATCTCCCACATGGGAGAGTTCCGGATCGTCACCCCTTCGATGAGAACGTTGCGACAGCCATACGGCTGGATGAACTGCGGCCGCAGGAATGCATCCACGCCGAAACGGCGGGCGCTCACCGGAACCCCGTCCTCCGCCATCTGGAACAGCCGGGCCCGCGCCGCGCGCTGGTTCCCTTCCCCCTGCTTCCATCCGTAGCGCGGGCTGCCGTTCCAGTTCCACCAGTGCTCGTTCCCCGCCTGTCCATCGAGCGTTCCAGCACCGGTGACGGCGACGTCCACCGCATTCCTGGCATAGATGAAGGGCGAGAGCCCCATCAGCTCCGTCCCCTCGAAGCGCGTGAGCACGAACAACTCGTAGGCACGCGGATCGGTGAGGAAGCGGATCGTCGCGCCCTCCTCCACGACGAGATTCACGCGGCTGGCGAGATGCAGCGGACCGGTGAGGAAGGTGCCACCGCGTACGACGACGCGTCCGCCGCCGGCGGCCGTGCACGCCGCGATCGCGCGCCTGAATGCGTCCGAGCAGTCGGTGACGCCGTCGCCCTTCGCGCCGTAGCGCGTGATCGGGAACTCGCGGTTCGGGAAGCGCGGCGGCTTGATGCGCGCCAGGATCGTCGGGACACGCGCCCACCCGTGCTCCTCGATCGCGCCAGGGATCACCGCGTCAACGCCGCCGATCGCCGATGCGCGCGCGGCTGGCAACAGCGCCGCGACACTCGCCGCCGCGGCAACCTTCACGAACTCGCGGCGCGTGGAGGTCGCGCCCTTACGATCCTCCGCCGACGTGGATCCTTCGTCGGGTGCGGCGGATCGTGGCTCCGTCACCGGAGGGAGGGAAGCTCGAGTGCTGCGATCGCGGCCACGGCGCCGCGCGACCGGATCGTGTGAAGGTGGTCCGCCACCTGCTCGACGAATCCGGGCACCGTCGTCAGGTCCGCACCCCACAGCTCAGAATCGGCGCACACCGCGCGCACGAAGGCCGTCAGCCCGTCCGCCGAGTCGTCCACCCCGGACCAGTACGCGCGCACCTGATCGCCCGTCGCGTCGGCAGGCACCGTCTCGCCGGCCGCGCGGCGCTTCGCCTGCAGCGCGCCATCCTGGAAAGCGAGGAAACCGGCGAAGCCGAGGGCGAGGGCGCGCGGGGAGTTCCCGCTGCGCCGCGCGTAGTCGAGGATCGACGGCACCACGCGCACCCTGAACTTCGTCGTCCCCTGCAGCGTGATGTCCCAGAGCTGATGCTCCAGGAACGGATTCGCGAAGCGGTCCATCACCTCGCGCGCGAACTGCTCGGCACCGGGCACGTCCACACTCGGCACGATCTCGTCGAGCAGCGCGGCGCGGAGGAAGGCGCCGAGCGTGGGATGCTCCACCGCCTCACGCACCGTCGTACACCCCGCGAGCAGCGCCAGCGACACGAAGCTGGTGTGCGCGCCATTGAGCAGGCGCACCTTCCTGAGGCGGTACGGCCGGATGCTCTCCGCCACGATGACGCCGGCATCCGCGGCCGGGAAGCGCAGCCGCTCGCGCAGCTCGGCGTCACCCTCGATGGCGAACAGCCTATACGGCTCGCAGATCGTCGTCATCCCGTCGTCGTACGGGAGCAGCGACCGCAGCTCCTCGGCGTATCCCTCGCCTGGCGCGCCCGGCACGATGCGGTCGACGAGCGTGTTGCAGAAGCGAACGCGCTCCAGCCACGCGAGAAACGCCGGCTCGACCTTCCACCGCTGCGCCAGCGTGA
>Ga0136846_1210960_pt1 | contig 14798 bp, 12 predicted proteins | sample HopSoiMetagenom2_FD_96841 | JGI IMG/M metagenome (GOLD analysis project Ga0136846, IMG submission 96841) | Grasslands soil microbial communities from Hopland, California, USA - 2 Assembly 2016 (version 4) | ecosystem: Environmental > Terrestrial > Soil > Grasslands | place: USA: Hopland...
CCGCGTTGTTCGACAGAAGAGCGTTTACGGATGAATCGGCACGTGCAGTCGCGACGCGAGGGAGGTGCGCCGCTCCACGAGCGGCGCGATTTTTTCGCCCGCGCCACCTTTGGCCATTTTTTCCAGCTCGGCAGCCGGGCGCGTTAGCTCATCGAAGCCGGCCGTGCCCCCCGCGCCTTTGATCCAGTGAGCGAGTTCGGCGACACGACGCAGGTCGCCGTCGATCACGGCGGAGTTGAGTTCGGCCAATTTTGTCTGGAATTGACCAACGAAGTCGGCGATGATTTCGCAGAATTCAGGGTCGTCGGCAGGCAGGCATGAGGTGATCGGTCGGTCGGTGTGCGTCTCTAGCGAAAAGGCGGGACGGACGGCGTCCGGTCGTTTCTGACTTGCTGCAAAGCCTTTGTGGCAGACGGAAACTTCTGCTCCGCTAAGCGCAGCAGCCACAGCTTCGAGAAGTTGCGCACGGTCGATCGGCTTGGTGAGGTATCCCGAACAGCCGGCTTCGCGGCATTTCCTTTCATCGCTCGCCATCGCATGCGCAGTGAGAGCGATGATGGGCAACGTGCAGCCCGTGCGCCGCAGCTCGCGCGTTGCTGTGTAGCCGTCCATGACCGGCATCTGCATATCCATTAGAATCAAATCGAACGGTTCCCAAGCAACGGCTTCGAGGCCAGCCTGACCGTTTTCAGCGCACCACACACTGGCCCCCGCACGCTCCAAAATCAGGCTGATGAGCTTGCGGTTCGTAACGCCATCTTCAACGAGCAAGATACGGCACCCTGGCAAGCTCCGCAGCGTTCGCTGGTCGAGCCTCGGCGTGGCCACCACGTCGGCCGAGGCCCGTTGTGTCAATCTCAAGCCGTCGAGCGATCCGGCGGGAATGGTCAATGTAAAGATGCTGCCGCGGCCCACTTCGCTGTTGACCGTCAAATCCCCGCCCAGCAGCCGGGCGAGCCGCCGGCTAATGGAAAGCCCCAGCCCCGTGCCGCCGAAGCGACGGGTGATCGACGAATCGGCCTGCACAAACGGATCAAAAATCCGCAGCGCTGCCTGCGCTTCGATTCCCACGCCCGTATCGATGACATCGATGACCAGGTGAGCGGATTCGCCTTTTGCCAGGCGGGCCGCCACTTGCACGCTGCCGACTTCGGTGAACTTGATTGCATTTCCGATGAGATTCATCAGAATCTGCCTCAGGCGCGCCGGGTCGGTTTCGATGGAATCCGGAATCTCACTCTTCCAGAAGTATTCGAGCATCAGCCCGCGCTCTTGCGCCGGTACGCGAAGGATCGAAATCGTGGCGTCAATCATCTCGTGCGGCGAGCAGCGGACCTTTTCCACCTGCATTTGGCCCGACTCGATCTTCGACAGGTCGAGCACGTCGTTGATCAGGGTCAGCAAGTGACGTCCGCTGTCGTGAATCGTTTGCAAGTAGTCGCGCTGCTGCGGAGTTGCATCGGTCTGGCTTACCAGGACATCCGTAAATCCCAACATGGCATTGAGCGGCGTGCGAATCTCGTGGCTCATGTTGGCCAGGAATGCCGTTTTGGCGTAGCTGGCGGCCTCGGCGGCTTCCTTGGCGCTTCGCATGGCGTCGGCTGCCTGCTGGCGGCTCGTAATATCGCGAGCAAAAGCGCAGAAACTCACGGAGTCGGCCGACCTGATCGGCGCAATTGCCAATTCGACTGGGAATTCGCGTCCGTCCCGATGCAAACCAACAACTTCGATGCGCTTATTCAGCACGCCGCCGTCCCCGGTCTCCAGATATCGCTTCAGCCCTTGCTGGTGCGCCGTGCGATACGAGCTGGGAATGATCGTTGCAGCCACCGACTGGCCCATGACTTCGGCTTCGCTCCATCCGAATACCGCTTCCGCCTGCGAGTTCCATCCAGTGATTCGTCCACGCTCGTCCATGCTGACGACGGCGTCGAGTGCCGTCTCGACGATCGCATGTTTTGACAGGTACGCCGCCTCCAGCTCCTTGGTCTGCTGCTTCATATCGCGATTCATCCGCTCCAGCTCCGCGGTTCGCAGTGCGCTTGACCACATATCCCGCACGCCGCCCGCGCAGGCGATCAACAGGAACACATCCTCATAAATGACCCACGCCGCATGCTCCAGCCACCGCCAGGGCGCCGTGGTGGTGATGCCAAACACGGTCTGCGGCCAGTACACGCCTCGCAGGAAGTGGTCCAGCGCCACGAATACCGTCGCCGGCACCAAAACTTTCCAGTCGCGATAAAACGCCAGAAATGCCAGTGAGCCAAAGACGTGAAAATGCGTTTCGATTCGTCCACCGCTGACCTGAATGAGTAGTGACGAAAACATGATCTGGGCCAATGCGATCACGTGCCGCGTAAACGTGCGGCCGGGAAATCTCCAGGCCAGATAAACCGGCAGGCTGGCCAGCGCCGCGCCCAGAAAGAGCGCCAGCCACACATGCGGATGCACGTGGCTCTGCGAGCCTTCCCAGCTCCGCGGCGAAATGGCTACGGCCAAAATGACCGAACCCATCCACTGCACGACCATCAGCACCGCAAACATGCGGTCGGTCCGCGTTGCGTTTTCGCGCCAATGTTGGTCGAACAGTTCGGCGGCCCGCGACGAGCCGACGCTTTCGCGCTCTTTAATCGTTGGTCGCATCGGAAACCACGGGGCTGAAAGTCGGGGACGGGTTCACGAGCGAGCAGCCAAAAACGGCCGTTTGCGTGCAATTGGTGTGACCACCGGAAATCAGCGAAGCAAGCGCCGTGCGACCGGCGTTGTCGCCTTCGTGCCCGCGCGATGCCGTCATTCCGCCCTGAAATAGCAGTCGCCCGTCGGCCGCATACAGCAGCGCTTGGCCCGAGGCTTTCGCGCCAAAACGCGCGGCTTCGATTCCATCGACGTCGCAGAAAACGACGGCCAGCGGAATCTTCTCCGCCGCTCGATACAGGTCGGTTCGATTCCAGTCATCTCCCGTGCCAGCCGGGCGGACAAACACAATCCGCAGCGCGAACCGCCCGTCGCATTCCCCGATCAGCCGCTCCAGCTCCGCGAGCGTGGCCCGCGAGCACGGGCAGCGCGGGTGCAAGAACAATACGAGCGTCGGGCGAGATGCGTCGCGGATGGCAGCCGCCGATTGCGGCCACTTTGCCGGCGCCGTCGCCGCCGCGGCTGGCGTCAGCTCAAACGTGAGCATCCTGGCCAGGCCCAGCCCGGCGCATACGCACCACGCTGCGATCAAAATTGCAATTGGCCAACGAACCATCTGAAGGTCGCCCGACTATGGTCGCACGGCCAATCGCCGCGCAGGACACAAAAACCATACGTCGGGGGCGGCGAGCAACGCTCACGATCGCTGCACGCTGGCGTTCACGATTCGAGCTGCACTCCCGACGATTATGCCGGTTATTCCGGCTGGCGGGATCGGATGATCACCAATCGGAAGCGTGCGGTGGCTGCAGATTCTCGGGGACGGGCTGCCGGCCGATCAGAAACGGATGAACGAGCGCCGCGCCGGCAATAAATCCGCCAATGTGCGCGCCATAGGCAACCCCGCCGCCGCTCGAACCGCCCAGCACTCCCAGGCCGCTCACGAGCTGAAACAAGAACCAGATTCCAACTGCGACATAAGCCGGGACGTTCATAATCACGCGGAACATCAGCACGGTGACGCGCCGCAGCGGATGCAGGACCAGATAAGCGCCGAGCACGCCCGAGATCGCCCCCGAAGCGCCCAGGCTGGGCACTTCCGTCGCTTGTTCGCTGGTCGCGGTGGCCGCTGTGAGCGCGACATGAGCAAGTGACGCGAGAATGCCGCACAAGAGATAAAAAACGAGATATCGCCCGCGCCCCAGATCGTCTTCGATGTTGTCCCCGAAAATCCACAGGAACCACATGTTTCCCGCCAGGTGCGCGAGGCCTCCATGCATGAACACAGCCGTCAGCAGCGTCAGATAAACAGGAATCGGCGTCCGTCCCAACCCCGGCTCTTGCACCTTCTCAATGCCGGCCGGCGTTCGCTCGACCTCAATATGCGGCGGCGTGACGACGTCTCGACCCGTAATGATCTCTTTGGGCACCGTTGCAAACGACATCGTGAACGCATCGTTGGTCCCCAATCCCTGAAAGACGACAAACACGATTACATTCGCGGCAATCAGGCCGATGTTGACGAGCGGCGGACGTCGTCGGTCGCGATTGTCATCACCCAGCGGAAAGATCATGAAAGACCAAAGCGTGAAATGGATGCGGTCCACAGCGCACGCCTAATTGTAATCTTTAAGAAGCTGCGTTAGGCTTCGACCCACGTTGCTTGCAGTGCGGCCAGCGGGCGAGCTTGGCGGGCTGGCAAAGTCGTATCTCAACGCCGCAGTTTCACGACTTTTTCGGCACAAGAAGTGCAGAATGGCCGCAACACACGACCGAGTCATTGGTCGATTAAACACCGTATCTTGCGAGAGGTTTGAACATGAAGCGCATCGCTGTTTGTTGTCTGTTCGTATTGGGGATGAGCCTGGGCATGGTTGGTTGTGCCGAGAAGGCGAAGGTCCAGGAAACAAAGACCACGCAAACTCCGGGTGGGTCCAAGACTGAGACCACCACCGTCGAAGAGAAAAAGACGGGCGACGAGCGAACGGATGCAGCGCCCAAGCCGTAGGCTTTTTTTAGCGCAGAGATCGTTAATCCGCGGTACTTGCGTGCCGCGGGGCGAACCAGGCGTAAATCGCCGGGATCACGACGGCCGTCAGCAGCGTCGAGGTAATCAGGCCGCCAATCACTACCGTGGCGAGCGGCCGCTGAATCTCCGCGCCGGCCGTCGTGCTAATTGCCATTGGCAAAAAGCCAAAGCTTGCGACGAGCGCCGTCATCAGCACGGGCCGCAACCGATGTTCGGCCGTCTCACGCGCCGCGTCACTCGTCGGCATTCCTTCTTCACGCAAATGCTCCGCCGCGCTCACCCACACCAATCCGTTCAGCACTGCCACGCCCGACAGCGCGATGAAACCCACGCCGGCCGAGATACTAAAGTGCATCTCGCGCAGCCACAGCGCAAAGATTCCCCCCGACGCCGCCATGGGAACGGCCAGGAATATCAGCAGCGCCAACCAAAACGATTTCAAGCTGGTGTGTAGCAGCAGGAAGATCACGAGCAAGACAATCGGCGTGATAATCAACAAGCGCAAGCTCGCCGACTGCAGGTTCTCGAAATCGCCGCCCCATTCAATGGTGTAGTTCGGCGGCAGGTGGACGCGGTCACCGATCGTCGCTTGAGCTTCGCGAACAAAGCTGGCCACATCGCGGTCCTGGACATTGCACTGCACGTACGTCCGCCGCCGACTGGCCTCATGTTCAATGCTCGGGGGCGTTTCCTCGAGAATGACATCAGCCAGCTCTCCGAGTGGGACAATCTGCTGCTCATGCACATAAACCGGAAGTTGCTCCAGCCGCTCACGATCCTCGCGCCACGACTGCGGAAAGCGGACAATGATCGGAAATCGCGCTCGCCCTTCGAAAATCTTTCCCACCTCGTAGCCGCCGGCCGAAGATACCGCGTCCAGCAGGCTCTGTGCGTCGATGCCATAGCGGGCGAGCTGTTCGCGGCGGGCCCGTACGGTGAGTGTCTGCACGTTCGCCTGATAATCGGCCTTCACGTCGTGCGCCCCGGGGATGCCGGCTAACACCGCCTCGATCTCCTTCCCCTTTTTCGCCAGCACCTGCAAATCATCGCCATACAGCAACACGGCCACATCCGCCTTCACGCCGGCCACCAGCTCATCAACCCGCATTTCGATCGGCTGCGTAAAAGCGAACGCCGTGCCCGGCACTTGCCGATTCAGCGTGAGCCTCATCTCGTTCACGAGCTGATCATGCGTTTTGTGCGTCGGCCAATCTTCCACCGGCTTGAGCATGACCCAGATATCCGTCTGCTGCACACCCATCAAGTCGTTGGCGATCTCCGGCCGTCCCGTTTTGCAGAATACTGTCTTCACTTCCGGAAACTTACGCAGCAGCTTCTCGACCTGTGTCGAAAGCGGCAGCGAATCTTCCAGCGTTGAGCTCGGCAGCCGGTTCGCCTCGATCAGAATGTCCCCTTCATCCAGCTTGGGCATAAAGTCGCCCCCCAAACCGAGCGCCACGGGCACGCTCACGCCAGCAACAAGAATTGCGATCACCGCCGTCAACACAGGCTGCGCCATCGCTGCTTCGACAAAGGGTCGATAGACCCATTTCAGCCAGCGAATCAGCGGCACATCTTTCTCTTCCAGCTTTCGCGGCAGCGACGTGTAGGCCAGCACCGGCATGAGCGTCAGCGACAGCACCAGCGATCCGGCCAGCGCGAACAGCACGGTCAGTGCCATCGGCTTGAACAGCTTCCCCTCGGTGCCTTGCAGCGTCAGGATCGGCAGATAAACGACCGCAATGATCAGCTCACCGAACATCGTCGGCTTGCGGACCTCGATCGCCGCGTCGCGAATCACGTCCCAGTGCGGCCGGCCCGCATCATTGTGCGCAATTCGCCGCATGCAGTTCTCGACCATAATCACCGAGCTATCGACGATCAGACCGAAGTCAATCGCCCCCAAGCTCATCAGGCTCGCCGCCACGCCCGTCGCCAGCATCACGTTCGTGGCAAACAACATCGACAGCGGAATGGCCAGCGCGACGATCAGCCCCGCTCGCCAGCTTCCCAGCACAATGAGCAGCATCACAATGACCAGAATGCCGCCTTCCACAAGATTGTGCACGACCGTATGCAGCGTCCGCTGAATCAAATCGGCCCGGTCATATAGCACCTCCAGCTTCACATCCGCCGGCAGCGACTTCTGCACTTCGATAATGCGGTCCTTGACACGCTGCACGACCGTGCGGCTGTTCTCGCCAAACAGCATCATCACAATTGCCGTCACAATTTCGCCGCGACCATCGCGCGTCGCGGCGCCTTGCCGCACCAGCGGAGCAATCACCACCTGCGCCACGTCGCGAACGAGAATCGGCAGGCCACCGGGACTGCTCCGCACCACAACTTTTTCAATGTCCTCAATGCCGTGCAGCATCGCTTCGCCGCGAATAAACCGTTGCTCGCCTTCATGCACGATGTAGCCACCGCCGGTGTTGGCGTTATTGCGCTCCAGCGCCTTGATAATCTCATCCAGGCTGACCCGTAGCGCTGCCATCCGGTTTGGGTCGATCTGCACCTCAAACGTCTTGTAAAAACCGCCGATCGAGTTGATCTCGATCACGCCTTGCACCTGACGAAGCTGCGGCGCGATGTCCCATTCCAGAATCGTTCGCAGCTCCATCGCGTCCCGAACCGGCCGACCATTCTTGCCGCGGCTGCGAACCTCAAATTGAAAAATTTCGCCCAAAGCTGTCGTCAGCGGGCCCAGTTCCGGCGAGCCGTGGCCCGGCAGCAGCTGCGTCGCGGCGCGCGAGAGCCGCTCGTTGACCAGCTGCCGCGCGCGATAGATATCAGTGCCCTCTTCAAACACGAGCGTCAACGACGAAATCCCGAATTTCGACGTGCTCCGCATTTGCTGCAGCTTCGGAAGCCCGCCCATCACGACTTCCAGGCGGTTGGTGACGTACTGCTCGATCTCCAGCGGCGAGAGTCCCGGCGCCTCGGTTAGCACCAGGACCTGCGTGTTCGTCATGTCCGGCACGGCGTCGATTGGAATCTTCAGTGCGCTATACACGCCGCCGATCGCCATCAGCACGAACAGCACAATCACCAAAAAGCGATTGCTGAGCGAAATGTTGATCAGTTCAGTAAGCATGCGTGAACGTGTCCGGTTATTCCTCGCGCTCCAGCAACAACTCCGACTTCAAGAAAAACGTCCCGCGATCGACTACCGTGTCCCCAGCCGCGAGGCCGGAAGTGATCTCGATCTGCTCATTCGTCTCCAGGCCCAGCTCCACATCGACCCGCCGAAACTGTCGTTCGCCGTCGGGCACGAATACAAACGGCTGATTCTCGTGCCGCATGATCGCCCCTGCCGGCACCACCAGCGCCTCATGGGGCTTATCCAGTGGAATCAACGCCCAGACAAACATCCCCGGCTTTAGCCGATCGTCATCATTCGGCAGCTCCGCGGTGAGAGGAACGGACCGCTTGACCACCTCAACCTGCGCCCCGACCCAGCGGATCTTTGCCGTCAGCACTTCATTCCGCAACGCCGGCACACGAATGTCGAGCTGCGCGCCTTGCTTCAAGAAATCGAGCGATCTCCAATCCCGCTCATGAATCTCGGCTCTCGCCCACATCACGCTCGTATTGGCCACGACAAACAGTGGTGCGGCGGCATCGACACGAGCATTCTGCACCGCCTGCCGTTCCACAACGCGCCCATCGATCGGCGCCAGCAGCTTCAAGTCGTTCAAATGATCCGGGTCGGACACCTCTTCCATCGCCGCCCACGGCCCGAGCAAATTCTTCAGCGCCTGCTGTGCAACCGACAGGAGCCGATCCGCACGATCTTCTTCCGCCTTCGCTCGCTCGCGGTCTTGCACGGCATTGAAGCGAGCGCTTTCGCACGCTCCAGTGAACCGAGCACGAGCCTGTTCCGTTTCAGCTTTGCGCTGCTCCATGAGCCGGCCGGGCAGCGGGCCGCCTTCGAGCGTCCTGCTGGCCTCAACGACATGTTCGGCGAGCAGCAGCCGCGAATACTCACCGATGATCTTTTCGCGGTATTCACCCAGCATCCGCCGATCGAGCGCCGTCTCCACTTCCGAGAGCTTCGGCTTTTGCATCAATAGTCCCAGCAGCTCATCGACGTGCTTGGACACATCAATCGCCCGCGTTTCTTCTCGCCGCGCTTGCTCCAAGTCTGCCCGCCGCTTCTCCACCAGGTCGCGGGCGACCCCAATCTCGGGACACGACAACACGGCCAGCGGCTGCCCCTTATGCACTTCCTGCGCAGGATCGATCAGCACTTTCAGCACAACACCCTCCACGGGCGCGTTCACCGGCACTCGCTTCTCCAGGTCGTACTCGATCTCCGCAGGCACGGGCCGCGTCGGCTGCACGCTCGTTCGCGCCACCGTGGTCAGGTGGATCTCCGCCGACGCGAGCTTCTCGGGGGTCAGCTTTACGGAATTGGGAGCCGCGCTAGCCTCTTGCGCCTCCGGTTGCCCGCCGACCTGGCTGGTGTACGGCAAAATGTCGATCCATCCGCTCCAAAACGCGACCAGCAGGGCCACGCCAGCCCCGACGATCACGCCGCCGACAACAGCGTTCGAATACCGTCCCACTGCCGGCCACGTTCTTGCACGCGGAGTTCTTGCCGGCGTTGAAAGTCGTGAGTTCATAAGCAGCAACTAGCGAGAAATCGATGCGCGCAGCCAACGATAGAAAGCACAGACGCCTTCGACCGCGCTAGATCACCAGCGACGCGTAGAGCGCGCGCAGTTCCCGCCCAGAGATCGGCGGCGGGAATGCAATATCGGCCGCTGCAGCAAAATTCCAGTCTGCTGCCAGGTCGCTCAGCCAGCTTCCAGCAAACTCCCCGACCGGCGGCGGAAGCAAATCAGTAAGCTCTGCCAAACCTGGCGGCGCCACAACGGCGACAACCTGCGTCGCCCCGCGACAGATGCAGCCCGATTCCCGATCGCAATCGTGCACCGGCGCTTGAACTGGCGACGGCAGCGCCAGCCGATGCTGCGCCAAAATGCTCATCTGCTGCGCCAGCTCCCGCGATTCTTCCCACGAGCACCGCGACAGCGCTGCCACTACCAGCACGGCCAGCGCCGAGTGGACAACGGGGCGGAAATATCGCGCGACAAATCTCACAAAATCACGCCGGACTACCCTGAATGACCATGGGCTCGGGTTCTCTAAACAGTAACTTGCCCCCGCATAAAAGGCAAATGGAGCTTGCGGTTCCCTGGCTCCTATGACCCCTTTCTTACGCCATACCCTCAAGTTCGGCGGCTGGTTCCCGAAATCGAACCCGCACGCTCCGCCGTCTAACTCAGGGACCAATTCACAGGAGCCAACCATGCGAACAATCCTTGCCATCACTGCCGTCTTGATCCTCTTTGACATTGCCACAGCCGACAAAGCTACAGCCGACAAAGCTACAGCCGAAAAAGCTACAGCCGAGGAAAACTCGATTCCCAATCCCCTCATCGACTACCAGGGCTTCCTCGACAACGCCGTGAAAGTCCAAACTCTCCGCAATCAGCGTCGCATTTCCGAGGCCGATTTTCTCCGCATGGCCGCCGATCGGAGCACCATCATTTTCGACGCCCGCAGCGATTCCAAATTCGCCCTGCTTCACGTCAAAGGCGCCAAACATCTTTCCTTGCCCGACATCACCGCCGCCGAGCTCGCCAAAATCCTTCCCGACAAGTCCACCCGCATCCTGATCTATTGCAACAACAATTTTGAAAACGCGCCGCAAGCCTTGCCAAACAAGGCGATCCGCGCCTCGCTCAACCTCTACAGTTTCAACACGCTCTACAGCTATGGCTATACCAACGTCTATGAGCTCGGCCCCCTGATCGACATCCACAAATCCATCCTGCCGTTCGAGGGCTCGCTCCTCGCGAGCAAATGAGTCCCGTCATCGCGTCGCTGTGAGGGCCATTCATGGCCCTGGCTCGTTTAAGGCCCGCCATTCATGGCGGGTTGCACTGCCGCAGACAAAATCCAATCTCCACATAGCCCCGTTCATGGGGCTTTTGTTTCACGGCTTTAGCCGCCCGGATTATCTGGCAGTCTTCGATTCGGCAAACATTTGCACCGCCTGGCAAGTCTCCAACTATTTCTTGGCACCCACACCCCCCTCAGCCGGATAATAGTAAGTTTGTCGTTGACTACCCAATAACCGCCTGCTTATTGTGCTGACACGCCTCCTTGTCTCACCACTTCAGGTACCTCCATGCGGCGATCCCCCTCCCCTCGCGGCTTCACCCTCGTCGAGCTGCTCGTCGTCATCGCCATCATCGGCGTGCTGGTGGCCCTGCTGCTACCCGCGGTCCAATCGGCCCGCGAAGCCGCCCGCCGCGCAAGCTGCACCAACAAGCTCAAACAAAACATCCTGGCGTGCCACAACTACGAATCGTCGTTCAAGACCTTTCCCTCGCGGCAATGCGGCTCTGGCACCGTGATGGATGTGAACACGAGGCCCACGCACTGCTTGATTCTCGCTGGCTGGACCTCTCTGCTGCCGTTCACGGAGCAACAGGCCGTGTTCGATCAGGTTTATTCGATTCAAATTCAGCCCTTTGCCGACAATGTTTGGACGCTTTTTGACCCGGTTCATTTGCAGTGCCCCAGCGACAATGGCAAGGCCGACCCAAACCCGGGCCGTGCCACTCGTGGTCACACGAGCTACGCCTTCTGTAACGGCGACGACTATACCGCCTCGCAAATTATGCCGGATGAGCGCCAGAACGGGACTCTGGCGGCTCTGATGCTGCCCATTAAGACTCGCGGTGTCTTTGGCCGGCACAGTTATACTCGGCTCGCGGAAATCAGCGACGGCACCAGCAACACAGTCGCGCTGGGCGAGCGACAGCGCCCGTCGAAGGTTTTTGACAAAGGTTCAGTCGCTGTCGATGCCAGCGCCAGTCCTGCGAACTACGTTCCGCTGAGTTGCCGCGCCGTCTTCAGTGGTCAAAACTATAACCCCAGCACCACGATTTTCACGTCCGACGATGCGCCCGGCTATCGCTGGGCCGCCGGCAATGCCTACTTCGCCGCTTTGACCACGATCTTGCCGCCCAATTCGGCGATCTGCGTGTTTGGAAACTCCGGGGCGATCTCGGCTCACCTGTTTCCCGGCATTTGGTCTGCGACCAGCGAACATCCCGGCGGCGTGCAAGTCGCCATGGCCGACGGCAGCGTACGATTCATCAACAACAACATCGACTGCGGCAACCTCGCCGCCGTCGCCCCCGCCGCCGACTCCGGCGCCGGCAGCCCCTACGGCGTCTGGGGCGCCCTCGGCAGCAAGAGCGGCGGCGATTCAGCCGGCGATTTTTGACAAACCGGAGGGTCGTGTCCGCCACCATCGTCATTGGTGCTTGGTCATTCGCCTCTTTTGTGGAGTTTGAACTTTGAGAAACTGCTGGCTTCTTTGGTGCATCGCAGGCCTGCTACCTCTCCTCGGCTGCAACTCCGCCGGCGGCAACCTCCCCAAAACTGTCCCCGCCTCCGGCCTCGTGACGCTCGACGGCAAGCCCGTCGATGGTGCGCAGGTCGTGATAGTACCCGCCGGCGAAGGCATGACGGGCGCGTCTGCCGTCACCGATTCCAGCGGGCGCTTCTCCCTCCGCGCTTACCTCGAAAAAGAAGGTGCAATTCCCGGCGAATACAAAGTGCAGGTCAGCAAGACCGTCGAGGTAAAGCTGAAAGGCACCGTCGATGGTGGCGATGCCGTCCGCTTCGATCATGGCGTCCCCGCCAAATACACCGTCGCCAAAACCTCCGGCCTATCCGTCAGCATCCCCGACACGGGGAACAAAGACATCAAGCTCGCGCTAACGTCGAAATAGAACAGCTCCGGGGGCCGCTTGTCATTCTTCGCTGGACAGAACCTTCCCGCCTGATTTCAAATCGAAATTCGCGACGTTCTTTTTCTTCGGCTCCACGGTAAACTCCAGCGTTGAAGCGGCGTTGTATTCCATGGGAATGGTTTCGCGCGCAGCCGGCACGACCGTCTTGCCGTTCTCGTCCTGTTCTGCTTCGCGTTGTGTCGTAATGCGCACGGAGTTCTTGCCCGGGATGGCGCCCCGGCGCCCCTCCGTGAAATTCAGTACGTACCGGCCGTCCGCGTCCGTCCGCGCCGCGGCCGGCCGGCCATCCTCGGGAATGAACAGCACCGCTGCGTTCGCCAGCGGTTTACCGTCCATCGTGACCCGCCCCGAAACATACGCAATATCCGGCCCACTGGAGCTGCAACCCATAAAAGCCAACAACATCACCACTGGCAGAGAAGAAAACAAAAGGAAACGAAGATAACGAAGACAGGCAAACATTGCTTTCTCCCTTCGTTTTGTTCGTTTCCTTCTGTTCATTACTCTTGATTCTCAAAACTCACCCATCTGCAGACCATCCGCAATCGAAAACAGCCGTTGATACAGGCCGTACGGTTGGCCCTGCGCAGTGAGATAGGCCATGTTGTCGTTGATCCACCCCGTCGCGGTGTGCTGAATGTTCTGGTTCACGAACCGCACCGAACCATCCGCCAGGCAAAATTGCACGCCGCTGGGATGTTCGCTGGCCGCGGTTCGGTCCGGCTGCTGGTTGCCCTGCGCCGCGGTCAAATTCATTGGCCATTGACCATTGAGCAGCACGCAGTTCGTAGCGCCCTGCGCGCCGCCCGCCACATCGCTACCGCCATAGATGCGTCCGCGATTGCGACCGTTGGCCTCCATTCGCCATCGCGCTTCGGCAATCATGAACTGATTGCTCGTGCCATCGGTGATTTCGGGGATGCGCAGGGCCGTACCGCGGTTATCGCGATCGAACATGCCGTTAAACCGCACTCGATTGATGACCGCGCCGGGTCCGGCGGTCACCCAACTGTCGTAGGAGGTGCCGCAAGCCTTATAGCTGCTCGTGGCTGAGAGAGTGACGGCGCCATCCGTAAAATTTTTCGGCTTGAGGTCGGATGGGCAAGTAAAGATCGACAGAGGTGTCTGTGCGAGCGTTAGATTCTGCGTCGGATTGGTGTTCGCAATGTGATAATTGAAGTTGAACTGGTTGTACAACGATTGCTGCTCGATGTATGGCAAAATCGCCGCGCCCCAGCCAAACGCCGTGCCTCCCCCCGCGTTCACCACCACACCGTTGACGACCTGCCGAAACATATGCCCAATCGGAAACGACTGGTAAGTATCCGCGTAATTGTGCATCGCCAGCCCGAACTGCTTGAGCTGATTCGCACACTTGATCCGGCGCGACGCCTCCCGCGCCATCTGCACCGCCGGCAACAGCAGCGCCACCAGCACGCCAATGATCGCGATCACGACGAGCAGCTCCACGAGCGTGAAGCCCGACGCACGACGCGAAGGATTCATAAGTCGACTCCTTCTTCAAAACTGCGCAGCTTTTGCGCACCCCCAAACGGCGCAAACGCATGACCGCTGCGCTCCAGCGCGCAACTTATGACAATCGCATCCGCTGGTCAAGAATATTCGGCGTGTTTCCGCTACAATGCGCCTGCTCTCGGAGGCTCCCATGGGCCGCCATCTGCTGCTGCTTTGTCTCGCTCCGCTCGCTGGGTGCTCCTGCACCTCAACTCCACCCGCCCCGCCGATCCCTGTCGCGCCTTTCGGCCGATTCGATGGCCAGGTCGTCGCTGCCTGGGACGACGACGGCCGCTTCATGACCCTCCGCGACAAATTCATCTACATCGATGCCAATAGCAAAGCCTGGCTCGCCCCGGCCGGCGCTCACGTCAACGGCGCTTCCATTCCGCAAGTCTTCTGGTCAGTCGTCGGCGGGCCCTTCGAGGGCCAATATCGCAACGCCTCCGTCGTGCACGATGTCTATTGCGAAACGATGAGCGAGCCTTGGGAAGCGGTGCACGAGATGTTCTATCACGCCTGTCGCTGCGGCGGCCTGGAAGAATGGAAAGCAAAAACGCTGTACTGGGCGGTGTACAACTACGGTCCCCGCTGGGAAACACCCATGCCCCATCATGCTGGCGGTTCAAAATCCAAGTCCAGCGACCCTCACATTGCCTTCGCCCCCACCCGCTTCACTGCCAACACCGCCGACGAATCCACCGCCTCCGCCGCCGCCGAGTACTTTAAAACTCACAATCCCACGCTCGACGAAATCAAGCACCTCGACATCGCGC
>Ga0136846_1232038_pt1 | contig 14798 bp, 13 predicted proteins | sample HopSoiMetagenom2_FD_96841 | JGI IMG/M metagenome (GOLD analysis project Ga0136846, IMG submission 96841) | Grasslands soil microbial communities from Hopland, California, USA - 2 Assembly 2016 (version 4) | ecosystem: Environmental > Terrestrial > Soil > Grasslands | place: USA: Hopland...
TGACCGTGAACTGCATCAGCCCCGGCTACGTCTGGACGCCGCTGGTGGAGAACCAGATCCCCGACACCATGAAGGCCCGCGGCCTGACCCGCGAGCAGGTGATCAACGACGTCCTGCTGGAGTCCCAGCCGACCAAGCAGTTCGTGACGTCGGACCAGGTCGCCTCGCTGGCGGTCTATCTCTGTTCGGATGCGGCCAGCCAGATCACCGGCGCCAACCTCAGCATCGATGGCGGCTGGACGGCAGAGTAGGGCGCGTACTCAACTAAAAATTGGTGATGCCACTACTTTTGGTCGCAACCTTGGCCTGAGTGTGCAATCGTCGCGGCAGTTCCGTGTGAGTTCGCGTCGTTTGCTTCGCAATCCAGCGATCAGGAGGAACCTATGGGCGACCTGCGGGTCAACGCGCTCGAGCGCGATTTCGAATCCCTCATCAAGCTTCTGGGCGGCACGCCCGACGAGCGGCTGCGCTTCTGGGAGATCCTGAAGGGCATCACCACGCCGGCGGTGTTCCGGGTCGTGGAGGCTGAGCTCGGGGCCATCGAGGCCCAGGTGAAGGCGACCCACGCCGTGCTGGGCGCGCTCAAGGCCAACGCCAAGGAACTGGGCGCCCAGACGGTCGGCGCCTGACCGCAACCCTCGACGGCCCGGCGTCCGTCGCCGGGCCTGCGGCTGAACGACAGCGTAGCCTGGCGGGCGCAAGCTTCCGGCTCTGCGGCGACGCCGTGGTGGCGGAGGCCTGCGCCGCCGAGCTGCGGGGCCGGGGCGCGTCCGACGTCGAGCTCGTAGTTGGCGACAGCGACGGCCCGGATCTGGTGCTGACGGTCAGCGGGATGGGGAGCTTTGCGCTCGCCGTCCTGGTGTGCGGGGACGGGTTCACACTCGGCCCGCTGACCTGGCCCGGCAAGGCCGGCTGCTGGAACTGCGCCGCCCTGCGGCTGCAGGCCAACATGCCGTTCCTGGACCCCGGCGAGGCGCGCGCCGGCAATCCCGCGCGGGCAGGCCGGATGGCGGCCACGGCGGCGCTCGAGGCCCTGGCGGCGGGACCGTCGGCGCATGGCCTGGCGCAGCATCTGCTCCGGGTCGATGGCGTCACGGGCGCCGTGTCGCGGCATCGGGTGCTGCCGGCGCCGCGGTGCGGGGTCTGCGGCGGGCCGCCGGTCCATCACGGGACTGACGCCGCCGAGCCGCCCGGGTCGGAGGTCGAAACCCTGCGCGCGCTCGCCGACCTGGTGGATGGCCGCACCGGCGTCATCAACGCCGTGGTGATCGAATCCGGCGAGGCCCTGGGGCTGGATGCGCCGATCGTGAGCACCGCCGTGACCGCCTGCGCGCCCGACGGCGCCCAGCCGCCGACCCCGATGCCGGTGGGCTGGGGCAAGGGCTTGACGCCTGCGACGGCAATGATCGGGGCGGCCGGAGAGGCTCTGGAGCGCTATGCGGCCTCGTTGCCGGACCCGCGGCGGGTGATCTGGGCGCGGCTGGACGAGTTGCCCGACGGTGAGGTCGCCGACCCGCGCCTCTTCCCGCTGTACGACGCCGCGCAATACGCCCGGCCCGGCTTCCCGTTTCCGCCCTTCGATCTGCAGATCGCCCATCCCTGGGTTCGCGGCTGGCGCCCCGCCACCGGTGCGCCCGCCTGGATCCCGGCGGCCTTCACCTTCCTCGACTTCACCTATTCGCGCCCTCAGGCCTTCTGCGGCGGCACGTCCAATGGCTTGGCGACAGGGACGCGCGTCGCGGACGCGGCCGTGCGCGCCCTGCTCGAGCTGGTGGAGCGCGACGCCGTCATGGCCGCCTGGCGGACGCGCTCGCCCGGGCAGGCGGTGACCGTGGACGCAGCCTGGGACGAGGACCTTCTGGGCGTCCTGCAGGGCCTGGAGCGCCTGGGCGCGGCGGTGGAGGTCTCGCTGCTGCCCTCGGCCTGCGGCTATCCGGTGGCGATGGCCCTGGCGTTCGGCGACGGGCGGGACTGGCCAGGCGTCACCCTGGGCCTCGGCGCCGATCCGGACGCGCGCCTGGCGATCCGCCAGGCGGTGCTGGAGCTAGGGCAGACGGGGCCGTACCTGCGCCGGCTGATGCGCCAGGGGGCGGCCATCCCCGAGGGGCCGGAGGCGGTGTGCGAGATGATGGACCACGCCGTCTTCTACTTCGATCCGCGGCGCGCGGCGGCGTTCGACGACCTGCGCGGCGGCGGGCCAGGGCTCTCGTGGCGCGATCTGTGGGCCGGTCCGCCGCGGACCCTGGAGGGCTGTGTCGGGGCGCTGGAGGCGGCGGGCGTCCGGGTTTGGCTGGCGGACGTGACCTCCGCCGATCTCGCCATGACACCATTTCGCGTGGTGCGGGCGGTGAGCCCGGATCTGCAGCCGATTTCGTTCGGCTTCGGCCTGGACCGGGCGTCGACAACGCGGATCGCGGCGCGGGCGGCGGACCTGCCGGCGGACTATGTCTCGCCGATCTGGTGAGCGTGCTGGCTAGTGCCGCACCACCCACTGGCTGACATAGGCGTGCGTCGCCCGGGCCAGCTTCGGCGGGCCGGAGAAGTAGAACTCGCTGCCGAACAGCACGCGGCGCTCACGCCAGGTGATGGCGCCCGTGTCCTCGGACTGCAGCACCGAGCGCAGCTTGGCGGTCATCTCGCTCGGCACGAAGGCGACGTAGGTGGCGTCTGGCATGGGCTTCTCCCAACTGGGCCCCAGGCGGAAAAGAACGTGAGTCCAAGGTTTTCGCCAAGCGAGGCTGTCGAGACAGGGCGTCGCAGGCTGGACAAGGCCCGGTGGGGCTGGCGAGGTGGCGCCGGTTGAGTCCGGGAGGCGGCGGTGCGGTTGCAGGGTTTGGGGCTGGCGCTGGGCCTGGCGTTGGGGGTGGCGAGCGCCGCGCATGCGGCCGACGACCTGGCGCGCCTGAAGGCGGAAGCGGCCAACGTCCAGATCGTCCGCGACGACTGGGGGATCGCCCACGTACACGGCCACACCGACGCCGAGGCGGTGTTCGGCATGGCCTACGCCCAGGCGGAGGACGACTTCAACCGGGTGGAGATGAACTACCTCACCAACCTGGGGCGCGTGGCAGAGGCGGAGGGTGAGAAGGCCATCTGGCAGGACCTGCGCCAGAAGCTGTACGTCGATCCGGCCGACCTGCAGGCCAAATATGCGGCCAGCCCCGCCTGGCTGAGGGCGCTGATGGACGGGTGGGCGGATGGGCTGAACTTCTACCTGGCGACCCATCCGCAGGTGACGCCGAAGGTGATCGGCCACTTCGAGCCCTGGATGGCCCTCAGCTTCACCGAAGGCAGCATCGGGGGCGACATCGAGCGGATCTCGCTGCCGGAGCTGCAGGCCTTCTACGGCGGCGCGAGGAGCGCTTCCCTGGCCCGGGAGATGCAGATGGCCAAGGCCGAGCGCTTCGCCTTCCGCGAGCCGTCCGGCTCGAACGGCATCGCCATCGGCCCCTCCATCACCAAGGACGGCCATGCGCTGCTGCTGATCAACCCGCACACCTCGTTCTTCTTCCGCTCCGAGCTGCAGATGAGCAGTGACGAGGGGCTGGACGCCTATGGCGCGGTCACCTGGGGGCAGTTCTTCGTCTACCAGGGCTTCAATCCCCACGCCGGCTGGATGCACACCTCCAGCGGCGTCGACGTGGTGGACGAGTTCGCCGAGACGATCGTCAAGAAGGATGGCAGGCCGTTCTATCGCTACGGTAAGGACCTGCGACCGGTCACCGCCTCCACGGTCGTCGTGTCCTACAAGGCCGCGGACGGCAGCCTGCGCAGCCGCAGCTTCACGGTCTACCGCACCCACCATGGGCCGATCGTGCGGGCCGCGGGCGAGCGGTGGATCGCCTTTGCCATGATGTACAAGCCGGTGGAGGCGCTACAGCAGTCGTTCCTGCGCACCAAGGCGACGGACTTCGCCTCCTTCTCCAAGGTGGCGGAGCTGAAGGCCAATTCCTCGAACAACACCCTCTTTGCCGACGACAAGGGCGAGACCGCCTATCTGCACCCGCAGTTCATCCCGCGGCGCGACGACCGGTTCGACTACACGCGCCCGGTGGACGGATCGAACCCGGCCGCCGACTGGAAGGACCTGACGCCCACGGCCCAGGCGCCGCGGGTGATCAATCCGAAGATCGGCTGGGTCTACAACAGCAATAACGCGCCCTGGACGGCCGCCGGCGCGGACAGCCCCAAGGCGTCGGCCTTCCCGAAGTACATGGACCAGGCCGGCGAGAACCCGCGCGGGCCGCATGCCATCCGGGTGCTGAGCGGGCGCAAGGACTTCACCCGCGAGGGCCTGCTGAAGGCGGCGTTCGATCCCTACCTGCCGGCGTTCGCGCGCCTGATCCCCGGCCTGGTGGCGGCCTACGACGCCCTGCCGGCCGGCGCGCCCCAGAAGGCGCGGCTGAAGGACGAGGTCGCCGCCCTGCGCGGCTGGGACGACCGCTGGTCGGCCAGCTCGCCGGAAACCTCGCTGGCGGTGTTCTGGGGCGAGGCGCTGTGGGCCAAGGCCGCGCCGGCGGCGAAGGCGGCGCGCATGAGCCCCTGGGACTACATGGCCGAAAGGAGCCCGGCCGCCGACAAGCTGGCGGCGCTGGCCGAGGCGTCGGACCGGCTGACCCAGGACTTCGGGACCTGGAAGACGCCTTGGGGCGAGATCAACCGCTTCCAGCGGCTGAACGACGACATCGTCCAGACCTTCCACGACGACCAGCCCTCGATCCCGGTGCCGTTCACCTCCGCCCAGTGGGGCTCGCTGGCCTCGTTCGGCGCCAAGCGCTATCCGGGAACGAAGCGCTACTACGGGACCAGCGGCAACAGCTTCGTGGCTGTCGTGGAGTTCGGCTCCAAGGTCAGGGCCGTGGCGGTGACCGCGGGCGGCGAGAGCGGCCATCCGGACAGCCCGCACTTCGACGACCAGGCCCAGCGCTACGCCTCTGGAAACCTGCGGGAGGTCTATTTCTACCCGGACCAGTTGAACGGCCACACCGAGCGGTCTTACCACCCGGGGGAATAGGCCCCGCACCCTGCGGCATGTCGCCGCGACGGGCGCGCAGGGCAACATCCGTCAACGCGGACGCAATGCGATCAGCGTTCTCTGGCTGGATCGGTGGCGCGAGTCGGCCGCGGGGATGGGAATGCAAGCCGTTCGCACTGCGAGGCGCAGCTGGGGATCGCCCAATGCCGTGATGGCGTTGGCGGTGGCGGCGGCGCTGATCGTGCTGGGCGCCTGCGCGGCCCTGCTGGTCTATGCCGACAACGCCATCGATCACATCACCCTGGTCCACGAGGCCGAGCTGATGCGCCAGGTCATCGACCGCGAGGTGGCCGACGTCACCGAGGACGTGGTCGCCGAGGGCATCTGGACGGAAGCCTACGAGCGCACGGCGCTGCGGTTCGATCCCGAATGGACCCACGCCAATTTCGGCACCAGCCTGCACGATGTCCGCCAGCACCATCGCACCGTGATCTTCGACGGCGCCGACCGCGCGATCTATCTCGCCGTGGACGGACGCATGGTCCCGACCGACGCCGACCCGGACTTCGTGCGGGCCTCACGGCCGCTGCTGGCCGCAGTCCGCGCCGAATCGCGGCGTCTGCTGGCGGCCAATCCCCGGGCCGAGGGGCAGGCCCGCCAGGGCGTGAGGTCGGGCGCCTTGCGGGCGGGCTCGCGCCTCTATCTGGCAGGCGCCTCGAGCATCGTACCGGAGCCGGGCTATCGCGGCCCGATCACGGCGGAGGCCGTCGTGGTGTCGGCCAGAGTCGTTGGCCCGCAGATGTTGCAGGACTTCCATACGGCGTTCGGCCTGATGGACGTGCGCCTGGTCGCCGACGGCGCGCATGCCCGGCCGTCCGCGCCGCTGCTGGACCTGGAAGGCCGGCGCTTGGGCGCGCTGACCTGGCGGCCGCAACAGCCGGGGCAGGGGGCGATGCTGGCCGCCCGCTGGCAGATCCTCGGCGCGGCCTTGTGCGTGGTCGGAGCGGTCGTGCTTCTGGTGATGCGCCTGCGCCGGCTGGCGCGGGAGGTCACCGCCGCGCGCGACCGGGCCGAGGCCGGCGATCGGGCCAAGTCCGAATTCATCGCCAACATGAGCCACGAGATCCGCACGCCCCTCAACGGCGTGCTGGGCATGGCCCAGGTGATGTCCGGCGACGAGCTCAGCGTCGAGCAACGCCAGCGCCTGGGCGTGATCCGCGATTCGGGCTCCAGCCTGCTCAGCATCCTCAACGACGTGCTCGATTTCTCGAAGATCGAGGCGGGCCGCCTGACCCTGATCGAAGGGCCCTTTGACGCGGCGGAACTGGCGCAGAAGGTCTGCAGCACCTTCGAGGGCATGGCGGCCGCCAAGGACCTGCAGCTGCGCCTGGAGGTCGATCCGGCCGCCCGGGGGATCTGGATGGGCGACGCCCTGCGCATTCGCCAGATGCTCTCGAACCTGGTCTCCAACGCCGTCAAGTTCACCGGCGACGGCTCGGTGAGCCTGTCGGTCATGCGCATGCCGGAGGGCCTGGTGTTCGCGGTGAGCGACACGGGCGTCGGGCTCGACGCGAGCAAGATCCCGGAGCTGTTCGAGAAGTTCTCCCAGGTGGACCCGACCCTGACGCGCCGGCACGGCGGCGCGGGTCTCGGCCTGTCGATCACCCGCGGCCTGCTGCGGCTGATGGGCGGCGACATCGCGGTGTCGAGCCAGCCGGGTCAGGGGTCGTGCTTCACCCTGGCCTTGCCGCTGCGCCGGGCCCATGCGCCTGCGGCGGACGAGCAGGCGCCGGTGGCTGCGCCCAAGGCGCGGCCGTCGTCGGGCGGCCCGCCGCGGGTGCTGGCCGCGGAGGACAACCTCACCAACCAATATGTGCTGCGCGCCCTCCTGGAGCCGCTGGACCTGGAACTGACGCTGGTGGGCGATGGCCGCGAGGCTGTGGACGCGTTCGAGGCCCAGGCCTTCGACCTGATCCTGATGGATGTCCAGATGCCGGAGCTGAACGGCGTCGACGCCACCCGCGCCATCCGCGCCCTGGAAGCCGCCAGTGGCCGCAGCCGCACGCCCATCGTCGCCATGACCGCCAATGTCATGAGCCACCAGCTGGAGGGCTACCGGCTCGCCGGCATGGACGCCCACGTGGCCAAGCCGGTGGATGTCGCCGCGCTCTATGCGGTCCTGGACCAGGCCCTCAGCGGCGAACTGGGCGCGCAGGCCGCCGCGGCCTGACCGGCGTCGCCGTCAGCCGTTCGCCTTGCGGGGATTCTTCTTCGGGCGTTTGGGCGGCGGTCGGTCCGGGCGAGGGCCCTGATCGGGCGGGCCTTGTGGACGCCCGCCTTGCGGACCTGGGCCGCTGGGACGTGCGCCTTGCGGACGTGCGCCTTGCGGACGAGGGCCTTGCGGGCGGGGGCCTTGCGGACGAGGGCCCGGGGCGCCGGGCGGGGCCGAGGGGTTGATGCGGATCTCTCCGGCGTCGGCAGCGGCGCGGATGGCCTGGCGGAAGCGCGCGTCGACCTCAGGACTGATCTCGAACCGGGTCTCGTGATCCAGGATGCGGATCAGCCCGATCTCCTTCTTGGTCACGTGACCCAGCCGACAGATCAGCGGCACCAGCCACTTCGGGTCGGCGTTCTTGCTGCGGCCCACGGGCAGGCGGAACCAGGGCGCGCCGGAGCCGGCGTCGTGCGTCTCGCGCGGCCCGCGCTCGGGACGGGGCGGGCGGGTGTCGGGCGTCCGATCCCGGGCGTCGTCGAACATGTCCTCCGGCTCCGGCAGGCGGGCGCGATGCAGGCGGATCAGGGCGGCGGCCACCGCCTCGGGGCTGCGGCCCTCCAGCAGGCGTCGGCCGAGCTCCAGGTCCTCCGGCGAGGCGGCCTCGTTGAGCAGCGGATCCTCCAGCAGCCGGACCTGGTCGCGCTCGCGGATCTCCTCGGCGAGCGGCGGCCCCGACCACTCGGCCTCGACGCCGGCCACCTGCAGCAGGCGCTCGGCCTGGCGGCGCTTGGTGTAGGGGACGACCACCACCGAGACGCCCTTCTTGCCGGCGCGGCCGGTCCGGCCAGAGCGGTGGAGCAGCCCTGCGGTGTTGGCCGGCAGGTCCGCGTGGATCACCAGGCCCAGGTCGGGCAGGTCCAGGCCGCGGGCCGCCACATCGGTGGCGATGCAGGCGCGGGCGTGGCCGTCGCGCAGGGCCTGGAGCGCGTCGGCGCGCTCCTTCTGGGAGAGCTCGCCGGAGAGCTGCACCACCGAGAAGCCGCGCTCGCGCAGGGCCCCGTAGAGGTGGCGGACCCGCTCGCGGGTGGCGCAGAAGATCAGGGCGCCGGGGCTCTCGAAGTAGCGCAGCAGGTTGACCACCGCGTTCTCCACCTCGTTCGGGGCCACCCGGACCGCGCGATAGGCGATATCGCCGTGGGCCTCGTCGCGGCGCAGGGTGTCGATGCGCACCGCGTCCTTCTGGTAGCGGCGGGCGAGGGCGGCGATGTCCTTGGCGATGGTGGCCGAGAACAGGAAGGTCCGGCGTTCGGCTGGCGCCGAGTCGAGGATCTCCTCGAGGTCCTCGCGGAAGCCCATGTCCAGCATCTCGTCGGCCTCGTCGAGGACGACCACGGCCAGGGCGGAGAGGTCGAGGTTGCCGCGCTCCAGGTGGTCGCGCAGGCGACCCGGCGTGCCGACCACGATGTGGGCGCCGCCCGCCAGGGTGCGCTGCTCGGCGCGGGCGTCCATGCCGCCGACGCAGGTGGCGATTCGCGCGCCGGCCTCGGCGTAGAGCCAGGAGAGCTCGCGGCTGACCTGCAGGGCCAGCTCGCGGGTCGGGGCGATCACCAGGGCCAGGGGCGCTGTGGCGCGGTCGAAGCGCTCGGCCTCGCCCAGCAGCGGCCGCGCGGCGGCGAGGCCGAAGGCCACGGTCTTGCCGGAGCCGGTCTGGGCGGAGACCAGCAGGTCGCGCTCGGGCGGCGCCTCCAGGACGGCGGCCTGGACGGGCGTGGGCTCGGCGTAGCCCTGGGCGGTCAGGGCGCGGGCCAGCGCGGGGTGCGTGGCGGGGAAGGGCATGGGCTGTCTCGTGCCGGAAGGGCCGCCCCGGAGAGCGTTGCGGCTTCGGATAGAACGGCAAGGTGGGAATGTCGCCACCGGACGTGGCGCGAGTGACGGGACTCGAACCCGCGACCTCCGGCGTGACAGGCCGGCGCTCTAACCAACTGAGCTACACCCGCGTAGGCCGTCCGGCCGTGCGAAGGCGGCTCTCATATGGGCGGGGGGGAATCGTGTCAACGGGAGAGTCCTGCGGCCTGTTCGACCCCCAGATTTCCTGGTGCGATGAATTGCCGGTTTCGCGACGCACAAGCGGCGTTTGAAACGCCGGAATGATCGGTCTAGAAGGGCGCCGCGACTCCCGCCGGAGACTCCATGACCGCCTTCCTGCTGCAGTACCTGCCGATCGCGATCTTCCTCGGAATCGCGGCGGTCCTGGGCATCGTGTTCATCCTGGCCGCCACAGTGCTCGCGCCCAAGGCGCCTGACGCTGAGAAGCTGTCGTCCTACGAGTGCGGCTTCAACGCCTTCGACGATGCGCGCATGAAGTTCGACGTCCGGTTCTACCTGGTGTCGATCCTCTTCATCATCTTCGACCTGGAGGTGGCGTTCCTGTTCCCGTGGGCGGTGGCGCTGATGAAGATGCCGCCGGACGCGGCCAAGTTCGCCTTCTGGTCGATGATGACCTTCCTGGGCGTGCTGACGGTGGGCTTCATCTACGAATGGAAAAAGGGAGCCCTGGAATGGGAGTGATCGTTCCGCCGGGCCAGAATTCGCTCGTGACGCCCGCCGGGACCGCCGGTCGAACGTCGGTCGAGGGCTACGACCCCAAGAAGCACGACCCGTTCTTCGACGGCGTCTCCCAGCGGCTGGCCGACAAGGGCTTCGTGACCGCCGGTGTCGACGACCTGATCACCTGGGCGCGCACCGGCTCGCTGATGTGGATGACCTTCGGCCTGGCGTGCTGCGCGGTCGAGATGATGCAGGCCTCGATGCCGCGCTACGACCTGGAGCGCTACGGCTTCGCCCCGCGCGCCAGCCCGCGCCAGAGCGACGTGATGATCGTGGCCGGCACCCTGGTCAACAAGATGGCTCCGGCCCTGCGCAAGGTCTACGACCAGATGCCGGACCCGCGCTACGTGATCAGCATGGGCAGCTGCGCCAACGGCGGCGGCTACTACTACTTCAGCTATTCGACCGTACGCGGCTGCGACCGGATCGTGCCGGTGGACGTCTATGTGCCCGGCTGCCCGCCGACCGCCGAGGCGCTGGTCTACGGCGTGCTGCAGCTGCAGAAGAAGATCCGCCGCACGGGGACGATCGAGCGATGAGCTGGCCGGCCACGGACGCCGAGCTGCACGCGCTCGGCCAGGAGATCGTCGCCAACTCGACCGGCGGCATCGTCGCCGCCGAGGTCGCGTTCGGCGAGCTCAACCTCATGGGCCCGGCGAACCGGGTGGTGCAGGCGCTGACCTATCTGAAGGAGGTCCAGGGCTTCCACCAGCTGGTGGACCTGGCCGGCGTGGACTACCCCGAGCGCGAGCGGCGCTTCGACGTGGTCTACCACCTGCTGTCCATGACCCGAAACCTGCGGCTGCGCCTGAAGGTGCAGACCGACGAGGACACGGCGGTGCCGTCCGTCGTGAGCGTCTTCCCGGCCGCCGACTGGTACGAGCGCGAGGCGTTCGACATGTACGGCGTCTTCTTCGACGGGCACCCGGACCTGCGCCGCATCCTCACCGACTACGGGTTCCATGGGCACCCGCTGCGCAAGGACTTCCCGATGACCGGCTATGTGGAGGTCCGCTACGACCCCGAGCTGGGCCGGGTGGTCTATGAGCCGGTGAAGTCGGTCGAGTGGCGCAATTGGGACTTCCTCAGCCCCTGGGAGGGCGCCGAGAAGGGCTTCGCCACCCTGCTGCCCGGCGACGAGAAGGGCGAGAGCAAATGACCGGCGCCAACGCCCCTGCGGAAGCCACCGACTTCTTCGCCCCGGAACATCCGGGCGAGACCAAGATCCGCAAGTTCAACATCAACTTCGGCCCGCAGCACCCGGCGGCCCACGGCGTGCTGCGCCTGGTGCTGGAGCTGGACGGCGAGGTGGTCGAGCGGGTGGACCCGCACATCGGCCTCCTGCACCGCGGCACCGAGAAGCTGATGGAGGCGCGGCCCTATCAGCAGACCATCCCGTACATGGACCGCCTCGACTATGTGGCGCCCATGAACCAGGAGCACGCTTACTGCCTGGCCATCGAGAAGCTGCTGGGCATCGAGGCGCCGTACCGGGGCCTTCTGATCCGCACGCTCTATGACGAGATCGGCCGGATCCTGAACCACCTCCTGAACGTCACCACCCAGGCCATGGACGTGGGCGCGCTCACCCCGCCGCTGTGGGGCTTCGAGGAGCGCGAGAAGCTGATGGTGTTCTACGAGCGCGCGTCGGGCGCCCGGATGCACGCCAACTACTATCGCGTCGGCGGCGTGCGCCAGGACCTTCCGGAGGCGCTGGTGCGCGACATCTCCGACTGGTGCGACTACTTCCCGAAGATCTGCGACGACCTGGAAGGCCTGTTCGGCAACAACCGCATCTTCAAGCAGCGCAACGTCGACATCGGCGTGGTCAGCAAGGAAGAGGCCATCGCGCGATCCTTCTCCGGCGTGATGGTGCGTGGCTCGGGCATCGCCTGGGACCTGCGCCGCGCCCAGCCCTACGCCTGCTACAACGAGATGGAATTCGACATTCCGCTGGGCGTGAACGGCGACTGCTACGACCGCTACCTCTGCCGCATGCAGGAAATGCGGGAGTCCACCAAGATCATGAAGCAGTGCTGCGAGCGCCTCCTGAAGACGCCTGGCCCGGTGCTGATCGACGACCACAAGATCGCCGCGCCCCGCCGGGGTGAGATGAAGCGGTCGATGGAAGCCCTGATCCACCACTTCAAGATCTTCACCGAGGGCTACCGGACCCCGCCCGGCGAGGTCTATGCCGCCGTCGAGGCGCCGAAGGGCGAGTTCGGCGTGTTCCTGGTGAGCGACGGCACCAACAAGCCCTACCGCGCTAAGCTGCGCGCGCCGGGCTATCCGCACCTGCAGGCCATGGACTGGATGAACCGCGGCCACATGCTGGCGGACGTCTCCGCGATCCTGGGCTCGCTGGACATCGTGTTCGGGGAGATCGACCGTTGAGCGTCCGCCGCCTGGCCCAGATCCAGCCCGAGAGCTTCGCCTTCACGCCGGCGACGCTGAAGGCCGCCAAGGCCTGGATGGCCAACTTCCCGGCCGGCCGCCAGCAGTCGGCCATGGTGCCGATCCTGTGGCTGGTCCAGAAGCAGGAGGGCTGGGTCTCCGAACCTGCCATCCGCGCCGTGGCCGAGTTGCTGGGTGTGCCCGTGATCCGGGTGCTGGAGGTGGCCACCTTCTACACCATGTTCATGCTGGAGCCGGTGGGCACGCACGCCCTGGTGCAGGTGTGCGGCACCACGCCGTGCCAGACCCGCGGCTCCGAGGCCCTGATGGCGGTCTGCAAGCGTAAGATCGGGCCGCAGAACCACAAGAGCGCCGACGGCAAGCTCTACTGGCAGGAAGTCGAGTGCATGGGAGCCTGCGCCAACGCGCCGATGGCCGCCATCAACGACTACTACTACGAGGACCTGACGCCGGAGAGCTTCGAGAAGCTGATCGACGACTTCGCGGCGGGCAAGAAGCCCAAGCCGGGCTCCATGACCGGCCGCCAGGGCTCCGCGCCCGAGGGCGGGGCCCTGACCCTGACCGATCCGAAGCTCTACGACGGCTCGCTGGGCAAGAAGATCAAGATCCCCAACCTGCCGCCCAAGGCGCCGAAGACCGCGAAGGCGCCGGCATGACGTTCGACGCAGCCGCCTTCAAGCGCCGGCGCGCCATCATGGTGGGCGCCAATGTGCTGGCCGCCCTCGGGGCGCTGATCGGCGCGCTGGGCTATTTCCAATTCGCCCAGGACTGGGCGCTGGCGGTGTTCGTGGGAGCCCTCGTCGTGGGCTTCGGCGCGCAGATCTGGTTCATCGCGGGCCTGCGCGGCCCGCGGAAGGGAGTCTAGGCGTGGTTGGCATCCTGGCCGACAAGGACCGCATCTTCCTCAACATCTATGGCCAGCGTGACTGGGGCCTGGAGGGAGCGAAGGCGCGCGGCGCATGGAACGGGACGGCGGACATCGTCGCCCAGACCCCGGAGTGGATCTGCGACCAGGTGAAGGCCTCCGGCCTGCGCGGGCGCGGCGGGGCGGGTTTCGCCACCGGTCTGAAGTGGACCTTCATGCCCAAGCAGGAGAGCGAGCGACCGCACTACCTCTTGGTCAACGCCGACGAATCCGAGCCCGGCGCCTGCAAGGACCGCGACATCCTGCGCAACGACCCGCACCTCCTGATCGAGGGCTGCGTGATCGCCTGCCGGGCCATGCGCTCGCACACCGCCTACATCTACATCCGCGGCGAGTACGTGCACGAACGCGAGCGGCTGACCGCGGCGATCAAGCAGGCGTATGACGCGGGGCTGCTCGGCCCGGGCAGCATCCTCGGCTACGACGTCGACGTGCGCCTGCAGCATGGGGGTGGGGCCTACATCTGCGGCGACGAGACCGCCCTGATGGAGAGCTTCGAGGGCAAGAAGGGCATGCCGCGCCTGAAACCGCCTTTTCCGGCGGCGGTGGGCCTCTATGGCTGCCCGACCACGGTGAACAACGTCGAGACCATCGCCGTCGTGGGCACGATCCTGCGCCGCGGCGCAGAGTGGTTCTCGGCCTTCGGCACCGAGAAGTCGACGGGCACCAAGCTGTTCGCCGGCTCCGGCCACCTCAACAAGCCCTGCGTGGTCGAGGACGCGGTCGGCATCAGCGTCAAGCAGCTGATCGAGGACCACTTCGGCGGCGTGCGCGGCGGCTGGGGCAACCTGAAGGCGGTGATCCCCGGCGGGATCTCGGTGCGCATGATCCCCGCCGAGCAGTGCGACGAAGCGATCATGACCTACGAGGACCTGCAGGCGCGGGGCTCGGGCCTGGGCACCGGCACCATGATCGTGTTCGACAAGGACGCGGACTTGGTGAAGGCCATCGCCCGCGCGGCCTACTTCTACAAGCACGAGAGTTGCGGCCAGTGCACCCCGTGCCGTGAGGGGACCGGCTGGATGTGGCGGGTGATGGAGCGGATGGTGACCGGCGAGGCCGAGATGGCCGAGATCGACCTCCTGCTCGACGTCGCCAGCCAGGTCGAGGGCCACACGATCTGCGGCCTGGGTGACGCGGCCGCCTGGCCGATCCAGGGCCTGTTCCGCCACTTCCGCCATGAGGTGGAGGAGCGCATCAACACCTACCGCGCGCGCAAGGGCAGCTACGCCGGCGCCTCGATCGCGGCGGAGTAACGGTATGCCCAAAGCCAAGGTCGATGGGGTCGAGGTCGAGTTCGAGCCGGGGATGAACGTCCTGCAGGTGGCGGAGCTGGCCGGCAAGGAGATCCCCCGGTTCTGCTACCACGAGCGCCTCAGCATCGCCGGCAACTGCCGCATGTGCCTGGTGGAGGTGAAGCCTGGCCCGCCGAAGCCGCAGGCCAGCTGCGCCCTGCCGGCCGCCGAGAACATGGAGATCTTCACCGACACGCCGATGGTGAAGAAGGCCCGCCACGGGGTGATGGAGTTCCTGCTCATCAACCACCAGCTGGACTGCCCGATCTGCGATCAGGGCGGCGAGTGCGACCTGCAGGACCAGGCCATGGGCTATGGCCGCGACGACAGCCGCTACCAGGAGAACAAGCGGGCGGTCGAAGAGAA
>Ga0136846_1236579_pt1 | contig 14798 bp, 11 predicted proteins | sample HopSoiMetagenom2_FD_96841 | JGI IMG/M metagenome (GOLD analysis project Ga0136846, IMG submission 96841) | Grasslands soil microbial communities from Hopland, California, USA - 2 Assembly 2016 (version 4) | ecosystem: Environmental > Terrestrial > Soil > Grasslands | place: USA: Hopland...
TCTATGCATTCAGGCTGGTAAAAGACAAATTAATTGCAGAAAATATTGTAGAAGAAAGTTTTGTCCGTTTATGGAAGAAACACGGGAGTTATGAAACGGAAAAAGAAATTCGGCTGGACCTATATATAAATGTAGGAACTGCGGCCAATGCCTGGATCAGCAAAGAGGCCATTGGATCCCGATCGCTATCGGGATTGGAGTCTGATCCTAATTTGCCAGAATTGATCAGGGCAGAGGTAACTCGAAAATTATATTCTGCCATCAGGGAGTTGCCTCCTTTTTACAGGCAGGTCTTTAAGCTGATATACATACAGGGCAAAACGCTGAAGGAAGCATCTGAGGAATTGAACATTTCGGAAAGCACGCTAAAAGATCACCAGCTGATCGGGTTACAATATGTAAATAGAAATGGTCAGTTAGTTTAAAAGTTCACTCCTTGCTTTATTAATCCAGTATAACTTATTGAGGCAGCTTGCTCTTCATCTGAAATACATTTTTCCTTAACACAAACTTTTCATTGTCACCTGGTCTATCGGACCATTATTTGTTCTTAGTACTAGAACTGTCTTTCTCTGAAAGGGTGGTTCCTATGACAATTCAAGACGTATGAAAAAGACACCTGTCGATACGAATGCTGACGGGAAGATTGAACAGGCAGAAGAGATAATTCCCTTCCTGACTAAAAACTTTTTTCATTTCCTTAAGGATATGGAAGAGCAAAAGCTTGCAGAGTGGGTGGATGAGGAACAGATGAATAAACAATTATTCAATGAGTTAACGGATCAAAAGGAATTACAAAGAAATCTGGCGGAAATAGATAACACAGAAGTCAAAGGTGCATTGAGCCGATGCCTGAAAAAAATCAGGGAGGAGAAATAATCCCGATAAATATTGGGATCTGCGAACTGGATAATCCCTATCCCGATAGCTATCGGGATCAAAGTCTGTCTTCAATACATTTATTATACTTTTCCAGGAGTTCAACATATTTATCCTTCCAGTAGTCGCGCTGCCGGATCAGTTCTTCTTTTTCCTGTTTATCAGCCCCATCCAATAAGTACTTCGGCATATCGGGGATATGTTCAGTAAAATCATAGTTCATGGCCTTGCCATAGGCGATGAGGATATGGTCTTCCAGGTTAGGGTTTTCGATATGTTTATAGTAGGCAGAGCGACTATAACCGGCTTTTCCGGCCACGTCCTCCTTATTAAGGCCGGTTCCTTCAACGGCGATGGCCAAAAGTCTTCCCCTGTCTGGTTTCATATACATGATTTACAATAGGGTAAAGGAATAAACATTTATGTATAAAAATATATACAAATTTTACGCATTTGGAGTGCAGTAATGTTTAATATTGCATGGGCAAGGTCGCCAGTCGCTCTAAAAAGCGCAATCTAATGGCTTAAAAGCTATCGGGCCCAATCCGGGAAATCAGGACCGGATATAAATAAGAGATATATAAGGTATAGAGATTGGATTTGAAATTATCCGTTTTTTTTCTTTAACCCGATTCCGATAAATATCGGAATGGGATCAGATCTTTTTACCGGTAGCCTTCTCTAATCTTTGTGTTAGGGAGGAGTGGATGAGGCGGTGCTCATGTATCAGGCGTGGGCCCACTTGTCCTATAGTTAGCACACAGTATAGTAAAAGCCGCACACTTGCAAAATACCTTTGTAGGGGTATTGGTTTTTATTATTTAAGCATTTACCTTTAAACCGACTCTGCAGTTTCCTTTAGATTTTGAATGAATAGACTGGAAACTCCGAACCAAACCTATCCATGCTTTCGCAGCCACCAGCGAGAATTTTGGCTCTGACAAGACTCTTCGCAAAAGGCTTGACTGCCCGCAAGGCGGTAAAGTTCAGACTATCCGGTTTCCTAATAAGTAAATAATTAAACTGTTTAAAGTGGAGTACTCCGGACAGGATGACGTACAGGAATACGTTGATGCGTTCCAACGTGGCGAAGAAAAAGGGTTTACTTATTTTTTTAACGCTTTATACCCTGCGCTGCTTTACTATGCTTTTCGCATTGTTAACGACAAGCCCACGTCGGAAGACGTTGTGGAAGAATCATTTATCAAGATCTGGGAGCGCCATTCCACCTTTACCCATCCAAAGGTGATCAAGGCCTGGTTGTATACTACAGTACGCAATGGATGTCTCAATCGTTTACAGCAACAGCAACGTTCCGCTACACAGGTTGAACAGATCGCCAGGATGAAAGAAGGCGAGCATGAAAGCTATGCTTTGCATGAAATGATCCGGGCTGAGGTAATTCGTGAGCTTCACGCCAATATTGAAAGCCTTCCTACTGCCTGCAGGCAGATATTCAAGATGTTATATATCCAGGGCAAGACGGTGAGAGAGATTGCCAATGAACTGGAATTGTCTATCAGTACAATCAAAAATCAAAAAGCGCGTGGTCTGGGATTATTGAGGAAACGAATGCCTGAGCTATCAGTATTGCTTATGCTGCAGGTACTTCGTGAACTTTCTTAAAGCTTATTAAGTATATTCAAAATATTACTACGGTTTCAACAAAAATTGGAACCGTATTTTTTTTAGTTCAATTGAGTCAGTGAGGCTTTAAAAAATTATTCGTGTAATGATAGCTATCGACAGGAACTATTTATTCTATTACATCGGTCAGGATTAAGCTTTTGAAAAATTACTCGTCTCCAAATAACTATCGGCCGCAAATCTTTTTTACGATCTCCTACTCGTAATTAAAAACTTACTCCCGTCCCAATAACTATCGGGAGCGAGCCTTTTTTACGATCTCCTACTCGCCATTTAAAAAATTACTCCCGATTGCGAATCTTTTTTGCGGTTGTGGTGTAAGACAATTCCCCAGCGAATATTAATATTCGTTGTACGAAAAATTGACTAATAGATCAACTTTACGCTTAAGTGTTTATCTATAGTTTACTGTTTTAGTAAAAAGCAGTTGACCGCAAAAACCCGAATACAATCGTTTGTCCTATAGCATTGATCAGTAGTAACTTCCGGATGAAATTAATTTAGTCCTTTTCTCGAAATAAAAGTTCTTATTTAGATGAACAAGTAATGCATGATATTATTAATTTTACGTTAATCTAACTGCACCGGATATTAAGCCACCGGGTGAATGCAGCCCTTATCTACAGCATGAATAATTCGCACGAAAAGAAGGCTCGGCGCATTGCCACTCTGCTAGCAGGGTATATGCGCGACAACCTGACTCCCGCCGAGCATGATGAGCTCGACGAGTGGGTAGGCGCCAGCGATAAAAACATGCGGCTCTTCGAAGAACTCACAGATGAAAGAAGAGTACAACTTGCACTGGATCTTCTCAACGACAATAATCAATCAGGTTTAGTAAAGAAATTAAAAGAGGATAAGGATTTTAAATATCCAAGTCATCGTCCTTACCGCCTGGTAAGAAGAATAGGTATCGCAGCATCTATTGCGATTGCATTGAGTGTTGGTACTTATTTTATCTATCCTTCCATTTTCGGCAAATCAAAATCATCAGGGGAAATAGCTAAATCAAATGAGGTAATACCCTTACCTGTTGCTCCTGCAAAAGAATCTGCTGAACTTACTACTGTAAATGGCACAAAATTTACAATGGATACCGTCCGTAATGGTTATTTTGCAATGCAGGGCGATATTGAAATTGAAAAAAGTGCTGGTGGAATTCGGTATGCTGTAAAAAAAAGTAAGCAAATAACAGAATCACGCAACATATTAACCACTGCAAAAGGTAAATATTATAATATATTTCTACCAGATGGTACAAAGGCTAAACTGAATGCTAATTCCTCAATCAGCTATCCTGTGCCATTTCTTGGAACAAATCGCCGAGTATCCATTACAGGTGAAGTTTATTTTGATGTAGCCTCGGCAAAAGAGAAGGGTCTTAATTATGGCAGGCCATTTATCGTTGATATACCAGACAGGAATATGACAGTGGAGGTAATGGGAACACATTTCAATGTGAATGCTTATTCAGATGAAAAGTTTGTGAAAACTACATTGATTGAGGGATCTGTAAAAGTTTCTGCAGGCGGAAAAACTGGTCTGCTTAAACCGGGACAGCAGGCGATTGTAGGCAGTGATGGAGTTATACAGGTTGAAAATGTAGAAACCAGTTTTGCAATAGCCTGGATGGATCATGTACTCAAAGCAAAAGAGAATAATTTAAGATCCACGCTAAATATATTGTGCAGATGGTATGACCTGGACCTGGAGTTTCCTCAAGATACCAATGACACCAATCTTACAAGCAGTAATACAGTTACCTTGAATTTAGATAATCCTATACAGGAAAGTCTGAACGCTTTAAACAAAACCACTCCACACGTACATTTCGAGGTCAAAGGAAGAAGACTTGTAGTAGCAGTCACACCCTCATGAAAGTTAAAAACTGGATTCCCGGTGCAATGATATATGAAAACGGACGGTACCTTTCATATCAATATATGGGCGGTTGTTTGCAATATTGTGCGTTATAGCACTAAGAAATTGGCAGTTGTCAATACTAGCAACAGCACCTTCAGGCGTGCAAGTAAGATTATTGCATTGTTGCTTCCTTTCCTCCTGCTTACAACTTTTTCTGCCTTTTCTCAAATAACTATCTCAAAGATTAATGTTTCACTTGAAGATATCTTTTTTGCCATTACTAAACAGGCGGGGTATAATGTAATTTATAAAGAAGAGCAGATTCAAAAAGCCAATAAAGTCAGTATAAACGTAGAGAATGCTTCAGTAACCAGTGTTTTGGATTTTCTGGCAAGACTACTTCCCATTAAATATTCGATTAGTGGCAAAAATATAACCATTGACTTTGATGCGAACAATGGAACTCCAGGTTCACCTCCAGGAATTGCGTTAACGGGAAAGGTTACAGATGCGTCAGGAAACCCATTGCCCGGGACTACTATAAGCATAAAAAATGTAAAGGGAATAGGAGCAATCGTCAATAGCGATGGTGAGTTTGCATTATATGACATTGATCCTGCAAGCACACTGGAAATTTCCCATATTGGATATGATACCAGGATTATTAAACTCGATAATCGAAAAACGCTCTTAATTGCCCTGAATCTCCAGGTAAGGTCATTAGAAGAGTTTGTTACCAATGGGTATACAAGCACACCTCGTAAATACGAGGTCGGGTCGATTAAGAAAATAAATTTTGATCAAATTCCAAAGCAGATTGGCAATAATATTTTTGCAGCTATTCAGGGAAGAATTCCCGGTATGATGATTACACAGCAAAGCGGTTTACCAGGTTCTCCATATAGGGTTCAAATAAGAGGTCAACGCTCGATCGGACTTTCAGGACAACTGCCTAATAATTCTCCTCTCTTCGTGGTTGATGGCGTACCATTTCTATCCAGTTCCGAATCAATTTCGCAAAAAGGCGGGGTTCTGTCAAACAATCCGTTCAGCACACTCAATCCGGAGGATATTGAAAGCATTGAAGTACTGAAGGATGCAAATGCAACCTCCATTTATGGCTCATTAGGGGCCAATGGAGTCGTGCTGATTACCACAAGAAGAGCAAAGGTTGGTGTAGCATCCCTTAATCTCAATATTTATAGCGGACTTAGTACTATAACCCGGGCACCGGATTTAATGAATACAGAAGAATACCTGGCAATGAGGAAAGAAGCATTTAGAAATGACAATGAAATACCTAATGTAAACAATGCTCCTGACTTATCTACATGGAATAATAACAGGTATAACAACTGGAAGGACTTACTAATCGGAGGCACAGCACATTTCACCGATGCACATCTCCGATTTGCAGGTGGATCTCAATACACCCAGTTTGCATTAAGTGGCGGATATAATAGGGAAACAACTGTATTCCCTACTGACCAGGGAAAATCCTTTACTTCTGCAAGTTTTAATTTTTCACATAAAACTCCTAGTAAAAAGCTGGAATTCAATCTATCGGCTAGTTATGGTTACGATAGAAATAAACTTTTCGCAGTTGATCCTACACAATTCATCGCTTCGGTCCCTAATTCACCTAATCCCTTTAAAGAAGATGGAACATTAAATTTTGGGGGTCCTCTTGAATCTGCATTCTCTAACCCGTTCGCTTATTTGTATCAGCCTTATAATGTCACCATGGAGCGCCTGACAACTGGCTTCAGACTTGAATATAGACCCATTAAAAAATTAAGTTTGCGAACCAGCGCTGGCTATAATCTTATTAGCTGTGATGAAGTATATCAGATCCCTATTGCGTCACAGGATCCCCGTAACAGTCCCACAGGGGCTGCAAGTTTTGCTACCAGTAAAAACCGGAACTGGATCATAGAGCCCCAAGTTGAATATTGGGATACTACTACAAATAGTAATCTTAAAATATTAGTTGGTTCTTCTCTCAGAAGCCGTACTGGAATTTCAAACCTGTTGGATGGATTCAATTATACAAATGATGCCGGATTAAATTCTATTAGCAATGCCGGAACTGTAACTGCAATCAATGACTATAGCCAATATAAAGTCATATCTGCTTATGCTTTGATTAATTACATTCTTCAAAAAAAATATATAGTTGAAGCAACCGTACGAAGAGATGGATCTTCCCGATTTGGCCCCAACAGGAAATTTGGAAACTTCGCTTCATTAGCAGCAGGATGGATATTTACCAACGAGAAATTAATGGGCAAACCATCTTCCGTGCTCAGCTTTGGTAAATTAAGACTTGCATACGGTACTTCAGGTAATGATCAGATTGGAGATTACCAGTTCCTTGATGCCTGGGTCAATAATACCAGAAACCCCTATCAGAATCCTACTATTCTCCCATCCCGACTTGCAAATTTAGATTACCACTGGGAGGTACAAAGAAGTCTTGATATTGGACTGGATCTGGAATTTTTTAAAAAACGTTTCATGCTATCAGCTACTTTCAATCAGGGCAGAACTGGCGATCAGCTCTTATCTATCACATTACCTGTACAAACAGGATTTGCCAGGGTAATACGAAACTATCCTGCTTTAACACAAAACAGAAATCTTGAAATAGAACTAACAAGTAGCAATATCAGAAGCAAGGATTGGAGTTGGAATACTTCCATAAATATCTCATTCCTCAGAAACAAATTGGTGAGGTTTCCTGATCTGAAAAATTCAGACTATGGTAATAACCGTTTCGTGATCGGTAAGCCATTGAATATTGTTTGGGGTTATCGCACAGGAGAGATGGATAAGAATACAGGCATTTACCCAATCCTGGATAGGAATGGAAAGAAAATTGATATCCCCACAAGTCTGCCAACTCTTGATGACCAGGTGGTACTAGGAACTTATGATCCTGAATATTTTGGAGGAATGGAAAATAAAATTGACTGGAAGAACTGGCAACTTCAATTTCTATTCCAATTCGTAAAACAAATGGGACAAGACCCAATTTATTCCAATGACAGGGTCCCGGGATATGCCGTTAACCAGCCAAGATCATTGTTGAATAGATGGGTAACATCCGGGAGTAATGCTCCCTACCCTGAATATACCCAAAGTGGAAATTCTCCAGCGGCAATTTCCTGGTTTTTTGTAAATAGTTCTGATCTGGCTTTTTCAGACGCCTCGTATATCCGATTAAAGAATATATCGCTCACTTATGATTTACCTGAAAGCTGGTTCAGAAATCTTAAGATTAGAAAATGTAGTTTATATGTGCTTGGACAAAATATTTTGACATTTACAAAGTTTATTGGTTTTGATCCGGAAACATGGCAAAGCAAATACGCTCTTCCGCCCTTAAAAACGTTTGCCGCAGGAATACAGGTTAATTTCTAAATGAATTCAATGACCATAGACAATAAATACAAAGCTTTAGTTTTCCGGGTTACCCTTGTATCCCTGATTTGTATTTTATCCAATTCCGGATGCAAAAAATTTGTAGAAATAAAACCTCCCATCAACCAGACTATCAGTGATGAGGTCTTTCAAAGTAATGAGCTGGCTATTTCTGCTGTTACAGGTATCTATAGTGAAATGATGAGCACCAGTGGACGTTTTTCATCAGGAGAGGTAACTTTTTATGCTGGTATGGCGGCTGACGAGCTTACATATCAAACTCCTACATTCCGGGATGAATTTGTGGGAAACCGGATTACGGAAGCAGGACAAGCTATTCTGCTTTCTGCGTTTTGGGACAGAGCCTATAAATTTATTTATACAGCCAATATCTGCCTTGAAAAAATGAATGCCCCTACTGCTACTATTTCAAACGAAGTCAGGAGAATGCTCGAGGGGGAATGTCGCTTTATCAGGGCTTTTTGCTATTTCCATATGGTCAATCTATTTGGAGATGTGCCCATGCCTGAAGGTTCAGATTTCCGGATCAATATGAACCTGCCAAGAACACCTGCGGAAAAAGTTTATGAATTAATCATCCATGATCTTGAAGCTGCTTCCGAGTTATTACTGGAACAATATCCCACTCCTCCAACCAGGGTAAGGCCGAATAAGTATGCAGCTCTCGCGCTATTGGCGAAAGTTTACCTTTACCGTAATGAATGGGCCAAGGCTGAAATAGCAGCTACTCAAATAATTAATTATCCAATTTATAAGCTCGACACACTTGATAGTGTCTTTAAAAAAGCAAGTGTTGAAGCTATCTGGCAACTTTTACCAGTAAATTCTACTTTCAATAATACATGGGAAGGACAAATTATTCTTCCAACCAGCACTTCATATCTACTAACCGATACACTTTATAAATCTTTTGAGCCAAATGATCGTAGAAAAAATGCTTGGGTAGGTCAAAAAACGGTTTCTGGTATTACCAGGTTTTATCCTGCCAAATACAAGGTTAAAACCAATAAGGATAAATTGGAATACTATGTGGTATTCAGATTAGCGGAACAATACCTTATTCGTGCCGAAGCGAGGACACATCTCAATAAACTAATGGAAGCTGCAGCTGATATTAATTTCATAAGAAATAGAGCCTGGTTATCAAATACCACAGCAAATACACAGGATGCTCTTTATTCAGCTATTGCTCAGGAACGCAAAATTGAACTCTTTGCCGAGTGGGGTAACCGATGGTATGACCTGAAACGAACCAAAAAAGCTGATGCAGAATTAAAAAATCTTCCGATTAAAGCGCCATACTGGACTACGAACGATACTTTATGGCCAATTCCAAACAGCCAGATAATAGCGAATCCAAATTTGACGCAAAATCCGGGTTATTAAAAAGTGCCAGATAATTTAAACATCTGGCACTTTAGATTTAGATACTACTATAAAAGGGGTCTGTAACGAATGGCACAAATAGTAGAAAGATCCGGGATTGCATCATCATATTCATCTGGAAGACATTTGATCTCACAATAAACAAGACCAAGCATGGTCAGGCAATCAGGCCAATTGTCTGGATCCAATGAATAATAATAGGGATCACCCATTGTAAGTAGGTTACCGTTAAAATCAAACCACTTGTAAACACCGCCAGTTTTTGCTTTGGTTTCTTTTTGCACAGTGAAAGCACTTGCAGCAATACCTATGGCCACGGCCATCAGGCAGATCACATACTTTTTCATAATGTAAAGTTTAATTATTAAAAAAAAGAGAAACTATTTTGAAGTCGGATTAAACTAATCAGAAAATGCAGCGGAGTGTGTGACCGGAGTTTCCGGTTTGACTGGCCGTTGGTATAGCCAGATCCCGAGGAGTGCGATTATCGAATATGTAATATTAAAAACAAGGTGTTGTTTCCAGGTCATCTGTTTCAATACACCACCACAAGAACAGGGCAAATGGGGTGTAAATGCCAGCATATAGCCAACATAACCTGTAAAGGCAAGCATCAGCGCAAAGGAGCACCAGAGCCCAATGCGCCGCGTTTGGGGCAAAATCAACAGCAGAGAGATCAGTATCTCTGTTGAAGGTAAAATCCAGGCCACTACCGGGGCGTAATTCCCAATCAGAGGCGACCTGGATAGAACATGGCGAAAACTACCGAAATCGAGTAGTTTACTCGTTGCAGCGTATATATATAATAGGATAAGCGAGCCTACGACCAATTCGGCGGCAATAAGGCTTCGTTTCATGCGCTAAGTTGCTATAGATGGCATGTATTTCCCAAATCAAATTGTTTTGAAAATGGAAGTATTAGCTTTCCAATCGGGCGGATCAGCTACAGTATTGGATTTCAGAAGATATTTTTTAGAATATTTTGAATTCGTTTAGACCTTTCACCTACGTGGAACATATTAAAATATTGACCGGATATCCTCTTAAAGTTCAAACCGCCCAGGTCAGTCATATTCTTGCTGTGACTGAAACATCCATTCACACTTCCAGGCAATGAAAGATACCTTACTTATCGTGTTCCTTATCCCAGGATGGTTAGGTATTCCTGTGCGATCGTTTGCCCCACACTCACCTACCCCCGACCAAGGGGAGAATTAATTACCGCCTTGTCAAACACCTGTATTTGCAGAAGTGAATCTATTGCCCACGAGATTCAACAGTACTTCTGAATTAAACAGATCTATGTTCAAGGCTAACTGCTATTACTGAAATCCGGCAATGGCAGAACGGGAAAGTATTGTTTGACCGGATGATACTGAGTTGTTACAAACTGAACACATCAGATTGCTCCAGTGTGACTACCAGACCTATTCCTTTATTAAACAAGAACCGATTGCTCCATAAAAATTATATCCTGAGCAGGAACAAGCCGAAAGCCTGAATAAAACGTAGGCACATCACCAAATCACCGTTATGAAAGAAAAAATCCTAATGCTGCTGACAATGATCAGCATTATCTGCCTTAGCTCTTTTACTCCATCTAAAGAATCGAATCACAACACAACAAATGCAGTTAAAAAAACCAGCCCTACTGTAACTGTAACCTATCCTAGTGAGTTTACAAGATTTATAAACCTTCAATTGAAAAAAGCACAGGACAAATCAAAAACCAAAGCAAGAGCACTTGCACCCTTCTTTGTATTTTACTGGTGGGATTTTAACGGTTCGCAAATTAACCAGCCAGATCCTTATTATTATTCATTGGATCCTGACAATTGGCCTGACTGTACGAATTTCACAGGTAATACTTATTGTGAAGTAAAGGCACAACCTAATATGTATGATCCTACCATACCAGACCTCACGACGATCAATGCCATAAGATACCGTCCCCTTTAATAATATCGTTATCGCTCACCAATTTCTCAGGATATAAATTAAGCCAGGGCAATTGTCCTGGTTTTTTCTCTTAAACGCTTACAGTCTTTTCAAAGAGCACCAAATCCTATCCCAGCCATCCGGTAACTTAATTCCTACCCTGCTGCCTGCCCACCGTAACTTAAACACATCCCGTAACTCCAAATAACCCAAAAAACACGCATTTTCCCTTATTAACTTATTTGCTCCATTTTTTCATTCAGTAGTAAATGTTTTTCATTCGGGAGGATGTAGGCTGGTATTGGGTTTGCAGTTATTTTTGCAGAGGAAATATGACTTTTTTGTCAACTAACAAACGTTTTATTCCCCGCACAGCCTTCTGAGTGCTCCTTATCCGCTCGGTTAACTGATTAAATCTTAGCCTGTTATAATCCCATAACCAACTGTAAACCTATAATTTACCAGCGTAAATCAATTTCTTCAATTTGACCCACAATTTGGTCTTTTCTATTCACCGGACTGTCCTAACAAAGGGCAAAATCCCATTTGAAACAAGCAGTTACCTATACAATATATATGATTGAACAACCCGACAAACCGGATCTAAGTAAACAGGATGAAAAAGCTCTCCGTATCGCCTCCCTCATTGCAGGATATATCCGCCATACCCTTTCAGCTGAAGAACATGATGAACTGGACGAATGGGTAGGTGAAAGCGATGAGAACATGCGCCTGTTTGAAGAAGTTACAGATGAGGCCATGAACCAGCGTGATATCGACTTTATGGCCGCAGCAGATAAACAACCTGTTCTAAACAGGCTAAAGGGAAAACTGAACTTCACAGCTCCCAAAAGAAAAGGCTTTTTCAGGATCTGGCATTATGCCGTAGCCGCAGCCGTTGTTTTACTCCTGGGCACAGCCCTCTTCTGGTTATCACGTAACCGGAATAATGAAAGCACTCCTTCCACCCTGGCAGTAACCAAAAAACAGGATGTACAACCTGTATATGATCAGGCTACTCTTACCCTGGCAGACGGCAGGGTTATCAAATTGGACGAAGCCAAAAATGGTGCGCTTGGTGAACAGGGAACAATTGACATAACAAAAGAAAATGGCAAACTGAGCTACAAAGCCAAAAATATTGAACCACTGGATCAGCCTCAGCCCAACACTCTGACCACCCGGGGAGGAAGCTACCTTTTAACCTTATCCGATGGCTCTAAAATCTGGTTGAATTCTGCATCTTCCATAACGTATCCTGCAGTTTTCACCGGCAACGAAAGAAGGGTAGCTGTCTCCGGGGAAGTTTATTTTGAAGTAGCATCCGCCAAAACAAAAGGCCCTAACTACGGTAAACCATTCATTGTTGATGTTAAGGAAAAGAACATGTCCGTAGAAGTGCTCGGCACCCATTTTAATATCAACTCTTATGATGAAGAACCATCTGTAAAAACAACATTACTGGAAGGCGCCGTGAAAGTCACAGCCAAAGATCAAACCAGCTTCCTGAAACCAGGACAACAGGCTCAGGTTGCCATCACCGGCGATATTAAAACTACCAGTGATGTAGATGTCATGGGCGTTACTGCCTGGAAAGATGGAATGTTCATTTTCAAAGACCATGATATTAAAACAGTGATGAAACAAATTGGCCGCTGGTATGATGTGGATGTTGAATTTGAAGGGAACAGATTTTCTACTGCAGGATACAGTGCCATCATATCACGCAATCTGCCTGTTTCAAATATCCTGGATGCACTTGAACAAATGGGTGGAGTTCATTTTGATATAGAAGGGAAAAAAATAAAAGTATTACCATAAAAAATTCATCCGAAGTCTAAATCCTTCGGAATCTTGAAAAACCTCCATTTTTAAGAAGGAAGAAATCCAAAGAAATCACACGTCTCAGACCATTGATACATTAAACCATCTCTTGAAAATGTGTGTATTCCCCGGATTCTGGAATTTTGTCTCTCCGCTGCGGCAGAGAGGCAAAATTTCAAATCCAGTTCGCAAGGCAGGGAAAATGAATGGGTTCAGCGGTGATTTTCCTAAGTAAATGATTAGAGAAAAATCGGGTCTTACACTTAGTAAGAATTTTTTTATATAAAAGTGACGGTTTCTTTTTTTTATTCACCTGATCATGCTTTACATTTAGTGCCCCGAAAGGGGTGACTGGTTGCATAAAAACGCAACTGGCCATATCACTGAAACCTGTCGCCTTTATATAATAATGAAGCCCGAAAAGTTTTGGTGATATTGCGATGGAAGATTACTGTGGCTGTTATGAACTAAACCTTATCTCTGATGAAATACGAACTGCACCAGCTCGAAGAGATGGTAGCGGGTGACTCAACCTCCCGCCCCGAGCAGGAAGTGATCCGTATTAAACAAGTGTTTACAGAGATGGCACTCAGCCGGAAGAAACACAATATCCTGCGACGTTATTATCGCTTCCACCGCGATGGATTAGTAGCAATTAACTCATTACTTGAGACCACACCACGAACCCAGAGAAAAAGGGTAATGCTAACACATACCAGCAGCCTTGCTGACTGGATGGATCAACACCTGGCCCAATTCCTTTCCGCCGCTACGGATATAGATCCGGATGACCTGGATGATGAGGATATTGATGGTAAAAAATTAATTACCTCCTTTACGCTACAGGAGCTGGGAGTATTGTTAAGGCTCTATATTGAAGTTGGCGTACTCAGGATCAGGAACCAGAAAGCCATGTCCAGATTCATGAGCCGCTATATCGTGATCCGTACCAAAAAAGTGCCGGCTACTTTTTCAGCCGATCATCTGTACAACGCTATTCATTCCCCCGCACCCGTGGCTATGAACAGCATACAGGCTACCCTGAATGAAATGCTTACCCAACTCAATAAACTCCGGCTGGAAGCCAGGCGGAAAGAGAAAGGAAAGAAATAGTTTTTAGTCGCCGAAGCTTTAGCGTACGAGACCTTCGGTCATAAAGGTTAAGCAAAGAAGACCTTCGATCGCAAAAGTTTTAGCGTACGAGACCCTCGGTCGCCGAAGCTTTAGCGTAGGAGACCGATAGTAGACCAGATACAAATCTTCGGTAAGTTTTGAGTTAACATTCCGAAAATTGCCGTACCTTTTTAGACCCGAAAAAACGTCTATGAAAAACAACGATAGTTTGTGATTGATGGAAGAAAAGCTGCAATGAATACCGTGTGTTTCCAAAGCATTTTGAAGGCATTGGAGACCTCAGCTTCGGGCCATCACTCGCGCAAATGGATTTATAATTTGCTGCTGATTATTGTCTGAGAATTAATTAATTATAATGTTATTTACAAGGATGTGCATCTTTTTCGTTAGCAATCCAAAAGATACCCTCGTAAATTACCTCGGAATGGTTAGTAGTGTAGTTAAACCTTTATCGCCCCAGTTATGAACCTGACCATACAAACCTCTGCCAATGAAATTCTCTCCTTAAGGCCTTGTGCGCCTTCAGGTGAAGTAATTGAAATGAAAATCCCGGGAAGCAAAGCCTGGTCTGCCGAAGGAGATTTCGGTACGATATTCTTTGAAGAATTCCATTCGGGTCCATTTATTCTCCGCTATACCTTTCTTAAGATCATGAGAAAGGTCACACTGTACTTCACGGAACA